>JAABUQ010008542.1_pt1 | contig 14314 bp, 14 predicted proteins | sample 5560001 | NCBI WGS metagenome assembly JAABUQ01 (sample SAMN10711888, study PRJNA513371) | rock metagenome | isolation source: Antarctica rocks | place: Antarctica: Victoria Land, Finger Mt nord | collected 2015-12-18
TTCTGGCCGCCATACTCTTCAGCCAGCCAGTTCGACCGCCAGAAACCGCCTCAGCGCCACCCAGCGACGTATGACTAGCCTGGGCACGCAAAAACGCTCGCAAACTCACTCCGACAGGCTGCTAGTGTGCGGTATTCCGAGTCTGAGCCAATTAAAACAGTCAACGAATGACCGATTCAAGCCGGAAGTTGAGGTGCGCTTTAACATCATTGCAAAAGCGCAAGTGTGTCGATACTTCCCGATGCTGATGCGATGATCCGAATAAACCGGCCGTCTGCGCCGCTCTCCCATTCCTGGATCGCTGCCCATACGGGACGGAAACGGGCCGCATTGGGACGCTGCGCCATGAAAGCGGGAACTGAGAGCTGCGCAGCCCAGCCGTCTTCAAGTGAGGCACGATCCGCATCAGGGTGCCATCGCCCACATTCGTCAAGGCTGCTGTAGTCTTCGGATGAAAAAAGCGCGCAGTTCTGCGCCCGAGTAGGCGATGAACAGCCGGTCGTCGCTGAAAAACAAGCACGGTGCTGCCATAAGCGCTTGCTGCGCTTCGTCAAAGGATTTGAAGCCTTCGATATGCGCGAGCACGAATAGGTCGCCAGCTTCAAAATGGACGGCGAGAGCGGCTAAGCGCACGGCGGCTACACTTCACCACCCTCCCACTGTTCGGAACCGAGCATGGCAGTCACAGACCCGTGAGGTGTGGCTGCTACATAATACCGCCGAGATGCAGGTTGCCGCCCATGCGCTCCACTGTATGCTGGAGCTTGGACGCCCGAGCTACGTCCGCATCGTCTGACCTCAGACAGGGCTCGGATCAGTGCGCCCGCATCCCGGATCCATGCACCACGCCAACGTGGCTTGCTGGGGCTTGTGGCGCGGACGTGGCAGAAGCAACCTGCTGGTCTGCACCATCGGCCGATTGTCCCGAGTTGCAGGTGTTTGCACATTTGAGTAGTGGGCCGGCAAACTCGGTTGCGCCTTGCAAACAACCTCTCGGTTAGCCTTGTTCTCAAAACGGGATAGCTGCTGTCTACGCGGCGACCGGCTGCCAGACATTATCGCCCGTCACTGGAACCGCTGCATGAAGCTAAGCACGACCGCAACCACACTGATCGGCGGCAAGCATGGCCATAACGATCCACGACCGCTCGGCTGCTGCTTACGGCCATGACGTTGATGTTGGGGCCGACGACATCGGAGACGATGGCCTCAGGCTCGCCATGCGGGCAGCCGGCGTCGGGGCCTGGCGTTGGGACGCGGCGACCGAAAGAGTCGTTCTGTCGAGCGCGGCCCAAACCCTCGTCGGCGCCCCTGGCGGCCCACTGGACTTTGCGCAGTTCCTGGCGCTGGTGCATCCGAACGACCGCGACAGCGTCGCCCAGGCGGTGCGCGCGGCCATGCAGGCCGGAAAAGCCCACGACATCGACTTCCACACCCTCCCGGCTGCCGGCGAGGGCCGTTGGTTGCGCATGCGCGGCTCCGCCTGCGCCGGACGGGACGGGCCGCCCGCAATGCGGGGCATCCTCATCGACATCGCGCGCCGGAAAACCGTAAGCGAGGCCAACAGCCGCCTGGCTGCGATCGTCGCATCGTCCGACGACGCCATCGTGGCCAAGACGCTCGACGGAATTGTCACGGATTGGAACCGCGGCGCCGAGGCGATCTTCGGCTACCCCGCCAACGAGATCATCGGCAAACCGATCGGTATCCTGTTGCCGCCGGGCCAGGAGGGGGAGGAGGCCGCGATCCTGGGGCGCCTCAAGCGGGGCGAGCGCGTCGAGCACTTCGAGACCCGCCGCCTGCGCAGGGACGGCGAGACGATCGACGTTTCCCTCACCGTTTCGCCGGTCTGGGACGAGTCCGGCCGCCTTGTCGGCGCATCAAAGGTCGCGCGCGACATTACGGCGGCCAAACGCGCCCAGGTGGCGCTGGCGGAGCGGGAGGCGCACCTGCAGTCCATCCTCGACACCGTGCCGGACGCCATGATCGTGATCGACCCGCAGGGTGTCATGCAGTCCTTCAGCACCGCGGCCGAGCGGCTGTTCGGCTACGCAGCAGGCGAGGTGGTCGGCCGCAACGTCAGCATCCTCATGCCCAAGTCGTACCGCGAGCACCATGATGGCTACCTCATGCGCTACCTCACCACCGGCGAGCGCCGCATCATCGGCATCGGCCGCCTGGTCGTGGGCGAGCGGAAGGACGGTTCGACGTTCCCGATGGAGCTGTCCGTCGGCGAGGCGCGGTCGGCGCAGCGCCGCTTCTTCACCGGCTTCGTGCGCGACCTGACCGACCGGCAGCAGACCCAGAAGCGCCTGCAAGAGCTGCAAGCCGAGCTGATCCACATGTCGCGGTTCACGGCACTGGGCGAAATGGCCTCGACGCTCGCCCATGAGCTCAACCAGCCGCTTTCGGCGGTGGCGAACTACCTGAACGGAGCGCGGCGCCTGCTGGCAGGCGGCCAGGGCGAGGCCATTCCGATGGCCCGCGAGGCCATGGAGCGGGCCACCGAGCAGGCCCTGCGCGCCGGGCAGATCATCCGGCACCTGCGCGAGTTCGTCGCCCGCGGCGAGAGCGAGCGGCAAGCGGAGAACCTGGGCAAGCTGATCGAGGAGGCGAGCGCCCTCGCCTTGGTCGGCATCAAGGAAACCGGGGTGCGCGTCTCCTTCGAGTTCGATCCGCGGGCGGAGTTCGTGTTCGCCGCCAAAATCCAGATCCAACAAGTGCTGTTCAACCTCATACGCAACGCGATCGAGGCGATGCAGGACACCGCGTTGCGGCAACTGCTCATTTCGACCCGGCAAACCGACGAGGAAACGGTCGAGGTGAGCGTCGCCGACACTGGGCCAGGCATCGCACCGGAGATCGCGGCCCAGCTCTTCCAGCCCTTCAAGACCACGAAGCCGCACGGCATGGGGGTCGGGCTGTCGATCTCGCGCACCATCGTCGAGGCGCACCGCGGACGCCTCTGGGCCGAGCCCGGCCCCGGCGGCGGGACCGTCTTCCGGTTGACCCTCAAAACGACCGTCGGCTTGGAGGGCGCAGGAGATGGCGACTAGCGCCGTGGTCCACCTGATCGACGACGATGACGCCGTGCGGCAATCGTTGGCCTTCGCGTTGACCGCGGCAGGCCTGGCGGTCCGGGCCTATGCGTCGGCCAGCGTGTTCCTCGACGCGCTGCCCGGCTTGCAGCCGGGTTGCGTCGTCAGCGACATCCGCATGCCCGGCGTCGATGGCCTGGCGCTGCAACGCCGGCTGAGCGAGCTGCGGATCAACCTGCCGGTCATCATCATGACCGGGCACGGCGACGTGCGGCTCGCCGTCGAGGCCATGAAGGCAGGCGCGGTCGACTTCATTGAGAAGCCGTTCGACGACGAGGTTCTCCTCGCGGCGATTGGCGTGGCGCTGGGCCGCTATGAAAAGAACGGCCACCGCGAGACGGATGCCGTGCAGGCCCGCGCGAAGCTCGCGTCGCTGTCGGTCCGGGAGCACGAGGTGCTGCAGGGCCTGCTGGCCGGGCAGGCGAACAAGGCGATCGCCTACGACCTGAAGATCAGCGCACGGACCGTCGAGGTTCACCGTGCGAACGTCATGATCAAGACGGGCGCCGCAAGCCTGTCGGAGCTCGTGCGCATGGCCCTGGTCGCGGAGGCGCCGCCGGGCAACTGATTGCGTGGGCCGCCCAAGCATTTGGGTCCTGCCCGCCGCGCGTCCGAAGTTGCGCCAAATCAAGGCGCCGGCGGCTCCTCCCGCCTAGCGTCCTGGCTCATGCAACTCGGGAGGCGGCTCGGGTGAGCCGGCGGAGCCACTGTAAATGACCGAAGGACAGCACCTCGTCCTCGTTGTCGACGATGACCTGGCCGTCCGCGAGTCGCTCAAGTTCGCGCTTGAGCTCGAAGGGCTGGAGGTGCTGGCCTGCCGCGGCGGCGCCGACCTGCTGGCGCACCCGCATCTGTGGCGGGCGGATTGCCTGGTCCTCAGCCACCATATGCCGGCGATGGGCGGCTTCGCGGTGCTGGCCCGGCTCGCGGCGCTGGGCTGCCGCGTACCCGTCGTTCTCACCACCGATCACGTAACCGATGCGCTCCGCCGCCGCGCGGCGGTGGCCGGCGTGCGCCATGTCGTCGAGAAGCCTCTGTTGGACAGCGCGCTCAGCGACAGCATCCAGGACATCTTGTGCGGCACGGGTTGGCGGGCTGCGTAGGGGTGCCGGTGATCCGTTCTGTCCCCCGCACGCAGCCGATCAGGGCGCTACGTAGAGTCCCTTAGAGCAACACCCAATACCGTGCCGGAACCGGAACGCTTACAAAAAGCGGGCGTTCACGGAATATTGGAAATCTCGATGTCGGCACACCTCGCCAGTTCGACGACTGCCCATGCCCCGGCGCCGTTTGCCCGTCATCCCTGGTCGACGCCGGCAACAGGTGGGCGAAGCGACCGCGAGGGCGCACCGGCGGCGGGCGTCGTGCTGTGTTTCGCGCAGGACCGCGAAATCTATGGCGAGGGCGATGCAGCCGACAGCTTTTTCAAAGTGGTCGAGGGCGTCGTGCGGACGTGCAAGTTCCTCAGCGACGGCCGCCGGCAGATCGAGGGCTTCCATGTCGCGGGCGACGTGTTCGGTTTCGAGGCCGGGGCTGGGCACCGCCTGTCGGCCGAGGCGGTTTGCGACTGCCGGGTGACCTCCCATCGCCGTCGCGGCCTTGAGGGGTTGGCGGCGGCCGACTTGGCCCTCTCGCAGCAACTGCTCTCATACCAATTGCCATAAGTCTCGACCTGACTTTGCCGGTGTTCGCGGCCCAATTTGGCCTGCACATCACGCCGAGGGCAGGGGTCAGCTCTTACGGCAACTGGTATCATACGCCATGCGCGGCATGACGCGGGCGCAGGACCACTCGCTCCTGCTCGGCCGTAAGAGTGCTGTCGAGAAGGTCGCGGCCTTTCTGATGGAGTGGGCGCAGCATTCGGCAGGGTGCCAAACGATCACCTTGGCGATGACGCGCCAGGACATCGCCGACTATCTTGGCCTCACTATCGAAACCGTGTCCCGCACGCTCTCGCAACTGGAGCGGGACGCCGTGATCGAAATTCCGACGGCACGCCAGATTCGTTTCAAGAACTCTGCTGCATTGCAGGGCCTGAACTCCTGAGCGGGCAACGTTGCCCGAGCGGGCATGCTTGGCCGCTCTCGCCGACGGTATGCTGGGACAACTGGACTAGAACACCACTCCCACGACCGGGTCGACCCACTCCAGCTTGTCCTGCACGGCGGTCACGCCAGCGATGTTCTGCGCCGCCACGCGCAGCGCGGCCGGAGTCTGTTGGTCACTGAACACGCCTTTGAACGTCACAACCCCTGCCTCGGCGGTGAAAGTGACATCGCCTGCCATGAACCAGCGCTGTTGCCCGAGGTCCGATCGCAGGCGCTCCTGGATCAAGGCGTCGGCCGGGCCGCCCATCGCCTCCACCTTGAGGGCGCGGCCGAGGGCGCGCACCAGGTCGGCACGGCTGACGATGCCGACGAGCCTGCCGTTCCTGACGACCGGCAGCCGCTTCACGTGCCGTTTCTCCATCAGCGCGACCATCTCCTCCAGGGACGTGCCCTCCGTCGCGGTGAGGACATCATGGCTCATGAGGTCGCCGACATACCGGCTGTGCGTGCGCACATAGTCGCTGGCGCCGCGCCCGGACCCGAGCACCACGTTGAGCCATCCCGCCCGGCGGTGCCGGTCTCGACCCGCTTGAGCAGGTCCCCCTCCGTCAGCATGCCGACCAGCGCATCCTTCCCGTCCACCACGGGCAGCCCGCTGACGTGCCGGCCCTCCATGATGGCGATCGCGCCACTGAGCAAAGTGTCCACGCGCACCGTTGCCACCGTTGTCGTCATCACTTCATGGGCCTGCATTGAAAACCTCCTGGTGCGTGAACCAGGCAGTGTTTGCGCCTGCCAGGTCGCGGCGGCCCGGATGGCGGCGGCGCGGGCACGGGCCAGGTCCAGCAGCCCGGTCCTGGCCGCGCCAATCTGCCCTGACACGCCGCGGTGCCGCTCCGCCGGTCGGGCCTGCCGGCGCAGCCCGGCGCGCTGCACGCCCAGGCCGCCACGGACGCCCTCCGCGCAGCAGGTTGGCCTCCGCGACACGCAGCTTGGCTTGCAAGCTCACTGCGCACCTGCGGAAGACGAAGCTCGCCCACTGCAAGGACACGAACCGGCAAGGCGACTTCCCGGACCAAACGTTTGATTTCCCCGCCTGTGCGTTCCGGCCGGGGAAGGCGACATGGCACGGCAATCAACACGCGGTCGCGTTCCTGCCCGCAGCCGGTCCAAAGGCGCTGAAAGCAGTCAGGCAAACAATCCGGCGATGGTCCCTGCACCGACGGAGCGACCCGACCCTGGCTGACCCGGCCCAGGAACACAACCCGTGTCCCCGAGGCCGGGTCAACCACCACAGCCACCTTCACGGGCCGGCACTCCATCCAACACTCCGATGCGCAGATGCCCACCTGATCCGTTGGGCGCGCAACAAGCTCAAACGTCTGCGTCCGCGGCCAAAAGGCGCGCGAGACTGGTCGGCTCGGACACACCGCGCAAACCCGGCTTTGTTCGCACATTGGCGCGTGCTGCACGTCAACGGCCGAACATCGGGAGCCGTGCGAACCGAAAGGCTCAAGCACGGTGCTCGGAGCGCCTGAGAGTGAAATCCCCCCCACGCGACTCGCCAGGCCCGTCATGGCGTGACCCCGAGTGGCGGGACAGCCTGCCGGTGTCGGGCGCGGGAAAAATCTTGAAGGCGGTCCTGCGCGAGCCGTTCTGGAAGGACGTGCGCGTGAGGGTGAACTGACCGATGGACGACAGCCGCCGCAAGGCAGGCCGTGTTCCTGATCCCTGCGCCACGCTAGCGCACCCGCCCTGCCGCGTCAGCCCGGCAACGCCTTCCCGTCTCCGTCGAAGCGGTGGACCTTGCCGTCCCGCGGCGTCAGGCCGACACGGTCGCCGACGTCGTGGCCGACGTCCCCGAGCACCCGTGCGGTCAGCAGCCCGATCTCTGGCACGTCGACATAGAGCATCGTGTCGGCGCCGAGGTGCTCGGCGTGCGACACGGCGCCGGTCCATGCGCCGTCCTCGGCGACAACAAGGTGTTCCGGCCTCACTCCGATGGTCGCCGCATTCGCCCGGGCGGCTGCGTCGCCGTTGATGAAATTCATCGTGGGCGAGCCGATGAAGCCTGCTACGAACAGGTTGGCCGGCTTGGCGTACAGCTCAAGCGGGCGGCCGACCTGCTCGACCACGCCGCCGTGCATGACCACGATCTTGTCGGCCAACGTCATGGCCTCGACCTGGTCGTGGGTGACATAGACCATAGTCGCCCCGAGCTGCCTGTGCAGCTTGGCGATCTCGATGCGTGTGCCGACACGGAGCGCCGCGTCGAGGTTCGAGAGCGGCTCGTCGAACAGGAACAGTCTCGGCTGCCGCACGATCGCCCGGCCGATGGCGACGCGCTGGCGCTGCCCGCCCGACAGCTCGGCCGGACGGCGGCCCAGCAGGGCGTCGAGCTGCAACAGGCCGGACGCCGTCTCGACCCTCCGGTTGATCTCGGCCTGGGCCACGCCCTCCTGCGACAAGGCAAGGCTCATGTTCCTGGACACCGTCAGGTGCGGATAGAGCGCATAGCTCTGGAACACCATGGCGATGCCGCGCTTGGCCGGCGGCACGCCGTTCATCAGCCTGCCGTCGATCCTGAGGTCGCCGGAGGTCTGCTCGTCCAGCCCGGCGATGATGCGCAGCAGCGTCGACTTGCCGCAGCCGGACGGGCCGACGAACACCACGAACTCGCCGGTCGCGACCTCAAGCTGCACGCCCTTGAGCACGTCGACCTTGCCGAAGCTCTTGCGGATGGCCGTCAGCGTGAGCGAGCCCATGCTTCGTGCCCTCAGAGGTCGATCGCGCGGCGCTCGCGCATCGAGCGGTCCGCCGCCAGCACCACGCCGAGCGAGCGGACGGCGTCCTGCATGTGGCGGCTGAGGTCGCGGCCATTGCGGACCGCATCGAGCACGAAAGCCTGCTCGCGTTCGCAAAGCGCCTGGTGGCCGGGCTCGTCGGCCATGGACAGCAGCTCGTCCGCTGCCAGGAAGGCGCCGTCCGGTCCGGTCTCCGCGCTGTGCAGGCGGATGCGCGCGGTTTTGGTGTGGGTGCCGACGTCCGCCGAGGCCCCTGCCCTGGCCACGGCGCCCTCGTCCATGACGATCGACACGGAGCCTCTCGGTCCCATCACGTCCTTCACGAAAAACGCCGTCTCGGAGATCATCGGACCCCAGCCGGCCTCGTACCACCCGATGGACCCGTCCTCGAAGAGAACCTGAAGGTGCCCGTAGTTCACCTGGCCCGCGGCGATCTCCGGCGAGAGCCGCACCCCCATGCCGCGCACCTGCACCGGCCGGCTGTCGGTGATCTGCAGCATGACGTCGAGGTAGTGGACGCCGCAATCGACAACCGGGCTGGTGCTCTCCATGAGCCGCTTGTGGACCGCCCAGGCGGACCCCGAGGACTGCTGGTTCAGGTTCATCCGCATCACAAAGGGCGGGCCAAGCTCGCGTGCGCGGCGGATGAACTCGGTCCAGCTCGGATGGTGCCGCAGGATGTAGCCGACCACGAGCTTGCGGCCGGTGCGCTGCGCCACGGCCACGACGCGCTCGGCGCCCTCAAGTGTCGGCGCGAGCGGCTTCTCGACAAAAACATGGGCGCCGGCCTCCATGGCGGCGATGGCGTAGGCGGCGTGGCTGTCGGTGTAGCTGTTCACCGAAACGAGCTCGGGCTTGAGCGCCAGGCCGGCGTCGAAGCCGTCGAGGACGGGGTAGTGCCGCAGCTCGCCCGGCAGCTCGACGGGCGAGCGGTTGACCAGGCCGACAATCTCGAAGCCAGGGTTGCGGTGGTAGGCGAGCGCGTGGCTCAGGCCCATCTGCCCGAGTCCGACAACCAGGGTGCGCAGCCCCGTCACTTGACCGCCCCGGCGGTGATGCCGCGGATAAGCTGGCGCGAGAACAGCATGTAGAGAACGAGAACCGGCAGGACCGCGAGGGTCAGCGCGGCCAGGACGGCGTTCCAGTTGGTCACGAACTGGCCAATGAACACCTGGGCGCCCAGGGTCACGGTCTTGGTGGCCTCGCCCGGCGCCACGATCAGCGGGAACCACAGGTCGTTCCAGATCGGGATCATGGTGAAAACCGCGACGGTCGCAACCGCCGGGCGCACGAGCGGCAGGACAAGGCGGAAGAAGATCGTGTACTCGGAGAGGCCGTCGATGCGGCCGGCATCCTTCAGGTCCTTCGACACGCCCTGCATGAACTCGCCGAGGATGAAGACGGCGATCGGCAGGCCCTGCGCGGTGTAGATCAGGATCAGCGCCAGATGGGTGTTCACCAAGTGGGCCGCCACCATCATATTGAGGATCGCAACGGTGCCGAGGCGGATCGGCACCATGATCCCGAGTGCCAAGAACAGGCCGAGCGCGCCGTTGCCGCGGAACCGGTACTCGCTGAGCGCGAACGCCGCCATGGCGCCGAACAGCAGCACCGCCGCAAGGGAGCCGGCCGTCACGATCATGCTGTTGACGAAGTAGTTCAGGAAGACACCCTGGCCGAGCACCGTCTTGTAGCCGATCAGGTCGAAGGTCGCGGGACCCGGCAAGCTCAGCGGCGCGCCGAAGATGCTGGCCCGCGACTTGAACGAGTTCACGACAACCAGCAGCACCGGCCCGAGGCAGAGCGCCGCATAGAGGACCAGGACGAGATGGACCCCCACCCGGTTGAGCGACGGCGAATGGGCACGGCTCATAGTTGGTAGCGCCGCATTCGCCTCTGGATGCCGAACAAATAGGCCGAGACGCCAACCAGGATGATCAGGAACATCATGGTCGCGATGGCGGCGCCCATGTTGGAGTCGCCGAGCTGCAACTGGTTGCCGAAAAACGTGCGGAACAGCAGGGTGCCGAGGATGTCGGTCGCGAAGTTCGGCCCGGCGTTGGCGCCGTTCACCGTGTAGATCAGGTCGAACGCATTGAAGTTGCCGACGAAAGTCAGGATCGAGCAGATGCCGATCGTGGGCAGGATGAGCGGCAGCTTGACCTTCCAGAACTGCGCGAAGCCGGTGATGCCGTCGAGTTCCGCCGCCTCGATCAGCTCGTTGGGGATCGCGAGCATCGCCGCATAGATGAGCATCATCGGAATCCCGACATATTGCCAGACGGAGCTCAGGGCGAGCGTCGTCAGCGCTGTCGACTCCTGCCCGAGCCATGGATGGAACCAGCTCCGCAGCCCGACCGCGCCGAGCATCGCCGGGGCGACGCCCCAGAGTGGGCTGAGGATCAGCTTCCAGGTGAAGCCGACGACCACGAAGGACAGCATGGTCGGCAGGAAGAACGCCGTCCGGTAGAACGCCTGGGCGCGCAGCCTCGGCAGCGACAGCAGCGCGGCGAGCCCGATGCCGAGCGGGTTCTGCAGCAGCATGTGGAAGGCGAAGAAGTAGCAGTTGTGGCGGAGCGCGGCCCAGAAGTGCTCGGACCAGCGCGCGTCGTTGAGGAGCACGTTGAAGTTGTCCAGGCCGACGAAGACGGGCACGCGGTCGACGCTGCGGAACAGGGCAAGCCGCAGGGTGTCGGCCAGCGGCACGATCATGATGGCGGTGTAGACCAGCAAGGCCGGGGCGAGAAAGACCAGGATGTGCCAGCGCCGCTTGCGGGCCGGAGCGGCGGCACCCGCCGTCGCTGCCAGCAAGGAGGGCATGTCGGCCGCGAGCTTCTCGATCTGGGCCATGGCGGGCCTCGCCCGTTCCAGGTTCGGCGGCTACTTGGCCGGCTTGTACCAGCTATCGAGGCCCTTTTGCAGCTTTTGCGACGCCTGCTCCGGCGTTTCGGTGCCGTTGATCACGTTCGCCGACTCGACCCAGACCTCGTTTTCCAGATTGGGCGTGCCGCGCGACAGCATCTGGTAGGTCGAGCGCATCGTCGACTTGCATGACGTGCGGAACGATAGGAACTGCTGCGCCAGCGCGTCCGTCACCGGCGCCGACTGCGCCTGCATGCTGAAGAAGCCCGGCAGCGAGTCGGAATAGATCTTGGCGAACTCTGGCGAGGCAACCCAAGCCAGGAAAACCTTGGCGGCGTCGGCGTTCTTGCTCTTGGCGTTCATGCCGAACGCGATGTCGGGATGGTCGGACACGTAGCACGGGTCGCCCGCCTTCGGCACCGGCGGCGGGAACACGCCCAGCTTGAACTGCGCCTGGCTCTCGAACTGGGCGATCTCCCATGAGCCGGCCGGGTAGATGGCGGCGCGGCCCAGCGTGAACATGTTCTGGCTGTCCGGATAGGATTGCGCCTTGAAGCCATCGCCCATGTAGGCGCCCCACTTGGCGAGTTCCTGCAACGGCGCGACCCAGTCCTGGTCCGTCAGCTTCTGCTTGCCTGCGATCAGCGCCTTGCGGCCGTCCTCGCCGTGCCAGTAGTTGGGCCCGATGTTCTGGTAGCCCATCGTCGCCGCCTCCCACTGGTCGGGCGTGCCCATGGCGAGCGGCACGTAGGCGCCGTCCTTCTTAAGCATGTCGAGATCGGCGAAGAACTCCTCGGATGTTTTCGGCGGCTGCTTGATGCCGGCCTTGGCAAAGGCGTCCTGGTTGTAGATGAAGCCATGCAGCACCGCCGCCGCCGGTACGCAGTAGGTGGTCTTGCCGTCGTCGGTCGACCATCCCGCCTTGGCGGCCGTGCCAAAATTATCCATGCCGGGAACGCCGTTGACGCCGGTGAGCTGGCCCTTTTTGAACAGCTCCAGCGAAGCGTCGAATGGCCGGCAGGCGATGATGTCGCCCGCGGTGCCGGCGTCGAGCTTGGAGTTCAGCGCGGCGTTGTACTCCTTGGGCGCCGTCGGCTGGAAGTCGAGCTTGATGCCGGGGTGGCTCTTCTCGAAGGCCGGGATGATCTTTTCCTGCCAGGTCGGCAGGTCGTCGTTGCGCCAGCTTTCGATGGTGAGCGTCGCGTTGGCCGCGCGGGCTGGAACCGACATCGCGACGAAGGCCAGGGCGACGAGGCCCGGGATGGCCGCGGCAACGAGCGTCGCGCCAGACAGGCCCCAGGCGGCTCTGGTCATCATGCTCATTCGGCTTTCTCCTTACGGCGACACGACCGGCCGTCGGCCAAAGGCCAGGATTTCGGTCGATCCATCCTATTATGCGGCCTGCATTCACACGGTCAGACGTTGCTCAAGCCATGTCAATCCCCCGACTCGTCGCAACGCCTTGCTGTGCAGCCTTCATCGCGGCGGCACCCACGGTTCCGCCGCGGAACCAGACCCTGAACAGGATCGATGCCGCACCAGGCTACGGGCACGACAGCCGGGCACATCGCGCGCCAGCGCGGCCGGAAGTGGCGTGGCGCGTCGGCATGGAATGCGACAAACCCCCGGCACGCGGCGTTGCCCTGCCGAACAGGCCCGGACCATGCCGGCTGGCGGCCAGGACAGCGCGGCCGGGACAGCCTTGCGGCGCTGTTTCATGGGTGCCTTTATGCCTTGCGGACTGCCCACCCCACCCCACCCCAAGACGTGATCAGCTCCCAGGAGAAAGCCAGTGACGAAAACCCCAGAGAAGAAGGCGCCGCCGAAGGGCGCCGCCGTCGACAAGCCAAAGGCCGGGCGCAAGCCGAACGCCCTGCAGCAGCCGCTGCAGCCGTCCGAGGACCTGGCCGCGGTCGTCGGCGGCGGGACGATGGCGCGGGGCGAGGTGGTCAGCAAGGTTTGGCAGTACATCAAGGCCAACAAGCTGCAGAACCCGGACGACGGCCGCGAGATCATCGCCGACGACAAGCTGCGCAAGGTGTTCGGCAAGGACAGGGCCACCATGTTCGAGATGAACAAGTTCCTCGCCCAGCACCTGACGTGAGCGCCCAGCGCCAAACCAACGCAAAACCCAAACCGCAGCCTAAGCTTGGCGCGAGAAGCGGTCCAAGTTGAGCGGGATCGTGAGCCAGCTGGAGCAGAAGGTCGTCCGGACACCGCGCGAGCCTGACGCAGCATCTCGACACCGCCATGCGGCTGTTCGGCGCTGGGAGCGGTCAGCTCCCAGTCCCAATGGCTACGCAGCACCTGGTTCCATCCTGGCGAATGCCTGCGGCTGATCCATGACTTCACCTCGGCCATCCTACCGCGCTGGGCCCAGCGGGCGCGGAGGCTGGATGCGCTGCTGCCGGTCCTCTACCTGCGCGGGGTCTCCATACGTGCTTGAGCGTTCCGGGACCCCGCTGCATACCAAAGGTTCGGAGAACGACATCCGGGCCTGTGTGGCCAAGCGCAAGCTCTCCGACGGCACGGTGAGCACGGCAGGACGCACCGCGCATGACATCATGCTTGGCCCCATGAGGACTTGCAGCAAGCTCGGGGCCTCATTTTTCCGCTACCTCGGAGACTGCCTGCATGTTCCAGGCGCCAGCACCATCCCGCCGCCTCCAGACCTCGTCCGTCAGGCGGCAACCCCGGCCTGATCGCTCAGGAGGCTGCCCCGGTCACGGCAAGGACACCGAAAGAGCCTGAAAAGCTTGGTTCTGCTGCGGCGGGCTAGTTCGCACACCTTCGCGGTCACTGGGCCGTGTGGAGGCGCGACCATCGCTGATCAGCCTGACGGTGGCCCGCTGCCCTGTTCGTCGGTCGCATCGCCTTGACCGGGGCTTGCGGATCGACGCGGATCGGTCCGAAGTGCAGCGGGTGGCCATACCCGAGACGCCTAGCTCGAAAGACTCGCCATGATCCGGCTCTTGCTTGCCTCCCTGCTGATCGCGGCTCCGGCCCGCGCCGATGTGACGCTGGGTGCGCTGCTGTCGCTGACCGGCCCTGGCGCTGGCCTCGGCATCCCCGAGCGCAACACCATCGAGCTGCTGCCCAAGGTGATTGCCGGGCAGCCGGTGCACTGGGTCGTGCTGGACGACGCCAGCGACACCGCCGCCGCCGTGCGGGCCGCCCACAAGATGATCGACGGCGAGCACGTGGACGCCATCCTAGGTGCCTCCACGACGCCCAACTCCATCGCCGTCCTGGACGCGATCGCCGAAGCCGGCGTGCCGGTCATCAGCCTCGCCGGTTCCAGCGCCGTCATCGAGCCGCCCGAGGGTGCGCGCCGCTGGGCCTTCAAGCTGATCCCCAGCGAGCGCGTCGCAACCGTGCAGATTGTTGACCATATGCAAAAGACGGGCAAGAAGACCCTGGCCCATATCGGTTTCGCGAACAGCCTCGGTGACGGCTACATCGCTGCGCTGAACGCCCAGGCCTCGGCCCGCGGCATCCAGAC
>JAABUQ010008543.1_pt1 | contig 14309 bp, 11 predicted proteins | sample 5560001 | NCBI WGS metagenome assembly JAABUQ01 (sample SAMN10711888, study PRJNA513371) | rock metagenome | isolation source: Antarctica rocks | place: Antarctica: Victoria Land, Finger Mt nord | collected 2015-12-18
GGCGGCAAGACCGGCACGGCGGAGAAGACCATGGGCCACGGCTACCGCAAGCACGCCAACATCAGCGCCTTCATGAGCGTGTTCCCGATGAACGCGCCGCGCTACGCCGTGTATTTCATGCTGGACGAGCCGAAGGGCAACGCGAGCACCGGCGGCTACTCGACCGCGGGCGCCGTGAGCGCGCCGGGCGCGGGCCGGGTCATCGCGCGGATCGGGCCGATGCTGGGATTGATGCCGGAAACCCTGACCGCGGCGGCGACGCAGGCGGGCCTTGCGATGCCGCTGCGTCCGGGCCGGCCCGCAGGGTGGCATCCGTCTCTGGATACTTCCCTCGCGCACGGCCCGGCGGCGCATCCGCAGGCCACGCCCGCCGCGGCGCCCGCGACGCTTGAGCCGGTCCTGCCGGGGCGGGAGGCTGACGTTTCGGCCACCTCCGTTGCGGCTCGCTGACATGTTGAAACGTTTGGGCATGGCGCCGCCATACGGTTTGCCGGATGTGACCGGCATGACGGCCGATAGCCGCGCGGTCCGCCCAGGCATGCTGTATGCGGCGCTGCCCGGCGCCCGCGCGGATGGTCGCAGCTTCATCGCCGATGCGGTGGCGCGGGGGGCCGCGGCCGTGCTGGCGCCGTCGGGCACAGCCTGGCCCCCGGGCGTCCCGCCGCGCCCGCTGATCCTGGACGCGGAGCCGCGCCGCGCCCTCGCCCGGCTCGCGGCGCTGCGGTCCGGCCCGCAGCCCGAGCGGATCGTCGCGATCACCGGCACCAACGGCAAGACCAGCACCGCGGAGTTCCTGCGGCAGATCCTGGCCGACGCCGGCACCGAGGCGGCAAGCCTCGGCACGCTCGGCCTGATCACACGGGACCAGCAGGGCAGCCCGGGCCTGACCACGCCCGATCCGGTGGCGCTGGCGGAAACGCTGGCGGCGCTGGCGCGTGACGGCGTGCGGGCGGTGGCGCTGGAAGCGTCGTCGCACGGCCTCGATCAATTCCGGCTGGACGGCGTGCGGCTGGCAGCGGCCGGGTTCAGCAATCTGACGCGCGACCACCTGGACTATCACGAGACGATGGACGCCTACCGCGCCGCCAAGCTCCGCCTGTTCGACGCGCTGCTGCCCCGGGGCGCCCCGGCCGTCGCCAGCACGGCGCTGGAACCGGATACGACCGACGCGCTGCGCGGCATCGCGGCCCGGCGCGGCCTCGTGCTGCACCGGGTCGGCGAGGCGGGCGACCTGCTGCGCCTGCTGCGCGCCGTCCCGCAACCGGGGGGGCAGGCGCTGGAGATCGAGGCGGGCGGACAGCGGCATGAGCTGGTCCTGCCGCTGCCGGGCCGGTTCCAGGCCGACAACGCGCTGCTGGCGGCCGGGCTGGCCATGGCGACGGGCACGGCGGACGCGCTGGACCGCCTGCCGGCGCTGCGCGGCGTGCGCGGGCGGATGGAGCTGGCGGCGACGCTGCCCAACGGCGCCGCGGTGTACGTCGATTACGCGCACACGCCCGACGCGCTGGACCGGCTGCTGGCGGCGCTGCGTCCGCACACCGCCGGGCGGCTGCATGTGGTGTTCGGCGCCGGCGGCGACCGGGACCCTGGCAAACGCCCGCTGATGGGCGCCGCCGCCCGCCGGGCCGACCGCGCGGTCGTCACCGACGACAACCCGCGCAGCGAGGACCCGGCCGCGATCCGCCGCGCCATCCTCGCCGCCCTGCCCGGCGCCATCGAGATCGGCGACCGCCGCGCCGCCATCGCCGCCGCGATGGAGGGCCTCGCCCCCGGCGACGTGCTGGCCGTCGCGGGCAAAGGGCACGAGCAAGGGCAGACCGTGGGCAGCGCCATCCTGCCGTTCGACGACGCGGCCACCGTGCGCGGCCTGCTATGACGATGTTGTGGACCCGGGACGCGCTGCGGGCCGGGACGGGCGGCGCGTTCCGCCGGGCGTTCGACGCCTCGGGCGTGTCCATCGACAGCCGCACCCTGCGGCCCGGCGACCTGTTCGTGGCGCTGCAGGGCGAGACGGACGGGCATGCCTTCGTGGCGGACGCGCTGGCCCGGGGCGCCGCCGGCGCCATGGTGCACCGTGCGGACCGGCTGCCGGACGACGCGCCGCTGCTGGTCGTGGGGGACACGCTGGACGGGTTGCACGCCTTGGGCCGGGCGGGCCGGGCGCGCTTCGGGGGCAAGATGCTCGCCGTCACCGGCAGCGTCGGCAAGACGACGACCAAGGAGATGCTGCGGACCGCCCTGTCCGCCTTCGGCCCCACCCATGCGGCGGAGGCGTCCTACAACAACCATTGGGGCGTGCCGCTGACCCTCGCGCGCCTGCCGCCCGGCGCTGCCTTCTGCGTGGCGGAGATCGGCATGAACCACGCGGGCGAGATCGCGCCGCTGGCCCGGCTCGCCGCCCCGCATGCCGCCGTCGTGACCGCGGTGGGCAGCGCGCATATCGGCCATCTCGGCAGCCTGGAGGCCATCGCGGACGAGAAGGCGTCGGTGCTGGGGGGCCTGGAACCCGACGGCCTCGCCATCCTGCCCGGCGACAGCCCCTTCCTGTCGCGCATGGCGGAGGCGGCGCCCGGCCGGGTGATCACCTTTGGGCAGGCGGAGGGCGCCGACGCGCGCCTGCTGCGGACAGGTCCGGTGCGGGCCAAGATCTGCGGCCAAACCGTCGAGTTCCCGCTGGCGGCGCCTGGGGCGCACATGGCACTGAACGCGGTCGCCGCCCTTGCGGCTTGCGCGGCGCTGGGGCTGGACGCTTCCGTGGCGGGCACGGCGCTCTCGTCGTTCGCGCCGGGCGCGGGCCGTGGCTTGCAGCGGACGGTCCGCGGCGGCGATATCCTGCTGCTCGACGAGAGCTACAACGCCTCCTCCGCCTCGGTCCGGGCTGCGCTGGGCGTGCTGGCGGCGCTGCCGGGCCGGCGGGTCGCGGTGCTGGGCGACATGCTGGAACTCGGCGCGTTCGGCCCGGCGGAACACGCAGGCCTGGCCGATGACGTCGCGTCCAGCGCCGACCTGCTGTACGCCTGCGGCCCGCTGATGCGGCATTTGTATGACGGCGTGCCGGACCGCCGCCGCGGCGCCCATGCGCCGGACAGCGCGGCGCTGGCGCCCCTGGTCGCCGCCGCCGTGCGCCCCGGCGACGCCGTGCTGGTCAAGGGCAGCCTCGGCAGCCGCATGCGCCTGGTCGTCGCCGCGCTGGAATACGCGGGAGCGCCGGGCTGATGCTGGTCTACCTATCCCGATTGTCTCCCGAGCAGTTCATCCTGGCGAACCTGTTCCGCTACATCACTGTCCGCGCGGGGGCTGCGTGCCTCACGGCGCTGTTCATCAGCTTCCTGCTGGGGCCGGCGATGATCCGCTGGCTCACCTCCGTGCAGCGCGGCGGCCAGCCGATCCGTACGGACGGCCCGGCCCGGCACCTGATCGAGAAGAAGGGCACGCCCACCATGGGCGGCGTGCTGATCCTCGCCTCGCTCACCATCTCGACCCTGCTCTGGGCCGACCTGCGCAACGGCTATGTCTGGGCGGTGCTGCTGCTGACGCTCGGCTACGGCGTGATCGGCTTCTGGGACGATTTCCTCAAGCTGACCCGGCGCAACACCCGTGGCGTCTCGCCGCGCGGCAAGCTGGCGGCGCAACTGCTGCTCGGCCTCGGCTGCGCAATCTGGGTGGCGGCGCTGACCCGGGAGCCGCTCGGCACCTCGCTGACGGTGCCGGTGTTCAAGGAGGTGCTGATCCCGTTCGGCCTGCTGTTCCCGCTGGTCGGCATGGTGGTCATGGTCGGCAGCTCCAACGCGGTCAACCTGACGGACGGGCTGGACGGGCTGGCCATCGTGCCGACGATCATTGCGGCGGCGGTGTTCGCGCTGATCTCCTACCTCGTCGGCAACCGGATCTTCGCGGACTACCTGCAGCTCCATCCGGTGCCGGGCGTGGGCGAGCTGGGGGTGTTCCTGGCGGCACTTGTCGGCTCCGGCCTCGGCTTCCTGTGGTTCAACGCCCCGCCGGCCGCGGTGTTCATGGGCGACACCGGCAGCCTGGCGCTCGGCGGCGCGCTGGGCGCGGTGGCGGTGGCGACCAAGCATGAGATCGTGCTGGCCATCGTCGGCGGGCTGTTCGTGGTGGAAACGGTCAGCGTCATCATCCAGGTGTTCTGGTTCAAGCGCACCGGGCGCCGCGTGTTCCTGATGGCGCCGCTGCACCACCACTACGAGAAGAAGGGCTGGTCGGAGCCGACGATCGTGATCCGCTTCTGGATCGTCTCGATGATCCTGGCGCTGGTGGGCCTAGCCACCTTGAAGATCCGATGAGCGCCTTCCCGCCCGCCCTGTTCGCCGGGCGCCGCTTCGCCGTGGTCGGCCTGGGCCGCAACGGGGTGCCGGCGGCGCGCGCCCTGCTCGCCATGGGAGCGGAAGTCGCCGTGTGGGACGACCGGCCCGAAGCGCGCGCCGAGGCCGGCCTGCTCTTGCACGATCCGGCGCTCGGCTTGGCCGGGTTCGAGGCCCTCGTGCTCAGCCCAGGCATCCCGCACGCCCTTCCCGCGCCGCACCCGGCGGCCCTGGCCGCGCGCCGGGCCGGCATCCCGATCCTGTCGGACGCCGAGCTGCTGTTCCGGGCGGTACGCAAGGCCGGGTCGGGTGCGCGCTTCGTCGGCATCACCGGCACCAACGGCAAGAGCACCACGACGGCGCTGCTCGCGCATATTCTCTCCGAAGCCGGCATCGAATCGGCGGCAGGCGGTAATCTCGGCACCCCGGCGCTGGGTCTGCCATTCCTCGGCGATGCCGGCGTTTATGTCCTGGAGATGTCGTCCTACATGCTGGAGCGCCTCGCCACGCTGCGCTTCGACGCGGCGGCCCTGCTGAATCTCAGCCCGGACCACCTGGACCGGCATGGCGACATGGCCGGCTACATCGCTGCAAAGCGGGCCGTGTTCGACCGGCAGGGCGCGGGCGACCTCGCGGTGGTCGGCATCGACGATGAGGACAGCGCCGGCGTGGCGCAGGCTCTGCGCCGCCAGGATGTCGTCACGGTCTCCGGCCACCAGCCGGCCGACGTCTGGTGCGACGGCGGCATCCTGCGCGACGGCCGTGGGCCGATCCTGGCGATGAGCGACGCCCCTGCCCTGCCCGGCCCGCATAACGCGCAAAACGCCGCCGCCGCCGCCGCCCTGGCCTCGACGCTCGACGTGTCGCGCGAAGCCGTGGCCATGGGGATCGCCGGGTTCGCCGGCCTGCCGCATCGGCAGCAGCTTGTCGCGGTGGTGGACGGCATCGCCTGGGTGAACGACAGCAAGTCGACCAACGCGGACGCCGCCGCACGGGCGCTCGCCTGCTACGGTCGGGTGGTGTGGATCGCGGGCGGCATCGCCAAGGCCGGCGGGATCGAGGCGCTGCGCCCGCTGCTGCCCCGCGTGGCGCACGCCGTGCTGATCGGGCGGGACGCGCCGGAGCTGGCGCGGACGCTGGCCGACGTCGGCGTACCCTATACTGTGGCCGGCACGCTGGACGCCGCCGTGCCGGCCGCCCGCGCCGCCGCAGCGCGCACCGGCTCCCCCGTGGTCCTGCTGTCCCCGGCCTGCGCCAGCTTCGACCAGTTCGCCGGCTTCGAGGCGCGCGGCGCGCGGTTCCGCCAACTGGCCCTGACTCCCGGCTTCGCACCCGACCTGCTGAGGAGCGCCTGATGGCCCTGTCCCGCTCCGACGATTCCGTGCTCGGCCGCTGGTGGCTGACGGTGGACCGCTGGACCCTGATCGCGGTCGCCACGCTGATCGGCTTCGGCTATGTCATGATGCTGGCCGCCTCCCCCGCGGTGGCGGAGCGCATCCACCAGTCGCGCGACGTGTTCATCCTCAAGCAGGTCGTGTTCCTGGCGCTCGCCGGGCTGGTCGTGGTGGGGGTGTCGCTGCTGTCGCCGCGCGGCGTGTGGCGCTTGGCGCTGTTCGGCTGCCTGGCGGCGCTGGCGCTCACCGCCGCCACCCTCGCGATGGGCGTCGAGATCAAGGGCGCGCGCCGCTGGATTTCCGTCCCCGGCATGACCGTCCAGCCGAGCGAGTTCCTGAAGCCCTGCTTCGCCGTCGTCGCCGCCTGGCTGCTCAGCGAAGGGAGCCGCGTGCGGCATTTCCCCGGCATGCTGCTGGCCGGCGGCGTGTTCGCGCTGATCGCCCTGCTGCTGAAGTCGCAGCCGGACATGGGGATGCTGGCGGTGGTGGCGGCGGTGTTCTTCACCCAGCTTTTCATCGGCGGCCTCAACCTGGCGATGGTGGGCGTGGGCGCGGGCGGGCTGGTGGGCGCCGCCGTCAGCGCCTACGCCTTCTTCCCGCACGTCCGCAGCCGCGTGACCCGCTTCCTGGACCCGACGTCCGGCGACAGCTACCAGGTCAACACCGCGCTGGAAGCCTTCGGCAACGGCGGGCTGCTCGGGCGCGGCCCCGGCGAGGGCCGGATCAAGGACGTGCTGCCCGACGCCCATGCGGACTTCGTGTTCGCCGTGGTGGGGGAGGAGTTCGGCATGGTCATCTGCCTGGTCCTGCTCGCCTTGTTCGGCTTCATCGTGCTGCGCGGCCTGCTGCGGCTGCTGGCGGAGCAGGACCTGTTCATCGTGCTGGCCTCCTGCGGCCTCGTGACCAGCTTCGGCCTGCAGGCATTCGTCAACATGGCCAGCTCGCTGCACCTGATCCCGACCAAAGGCATGACCCTGCCCTTCGTGTCCTATGGCGGCTCGTCCGTGCTGGCCGTGGCGCTCGGCATCGGCATGCTGCTGGCGCTGACCCGGCGCCGCGCCCGGACCGAGACGGTGTGGGGCACAGCACCATGAGGGGCCAGCCCGTCCGTCCCATCGTGATCGCCGCCGGCGGCACCGGGGGCCACTTCTTCCCCGCGGAGGCGCTGGCCGCCGAGCTGCTGTCCCGCGGCCACCGCGTGGCGCTGATGACGGACGCGCGGAGCGGCGGCCTCAAGTCCGAGGTGTTCGCCGGGCGGGAAACCTTCGTGCTGCGCGGCGCCGGGATCGCCGGGCGGGGCGCGCTGCGGGCCGGCCAGGCGGCGCTGGCGCTGGCCGCGGGGACGGCGCAGGCGCGGCGCGTCCTTTCGACGTTGGACGCCACGGCGGTCGTGGGCTTCGGCGGGTATCCCAGCGTCGCGCCCGTGCTGGCCTGCCGGATGCTGCGCCGGCGTCCCGTGGTCGTGCTGCATGAGCAGAACGCCGTGCTGGGCCGGGCCAACCGGGCGCTGGCGCGGTTCGCGGACCGGCTGGCGCTCGGCATGGCGGCGACGGTGCGCCTGCCGCCCTCCACTGCCACGGCCGTGACGGGCAACCCGGTGCGCCCGGCGGTCCGCGCCCTCGCCGGGCTGGACTACGCGCCGCCCGCGCCGGACGGCCCGATCAGCCTGCTGGTCATCGGCGGCAGCCAGGGCGCCCGCGTGTTCAGCGACGCGCTGCCCGGAGCCGTCGCCTTGCTGCCCGAGAGCCTGCGCGCCCGGCTCCGCATCGCGCAGCAGTGCCGGCCGGAGGACCTGCCGCGCGTGCGCGACGCCTACGCCGCGCTGGGCATCGAGGCCGAGCTGTCCGTGTTCTTCCCCAACATGGCGGCGCGGCTGGCGGCGGCGCATTTCGTCGTGGCGCGCGCCGGCGCCAGCACGGTGGCCGAGCTGGGCGTCATCGGCCGCCCGGCGCTTCTGGTGCCGCTGCCGGCCTCCATCGACGGGCACCAGCGCGCCAACGCCCAGGCCATCGGCGCCGACGTGCTGGAACAGGCGAAGTTCGAGGGGGCGCCGCAGGTCCTGGCCGACGCGCTCGCCGCCCGGCTGTCCTCGCCCGCGCGCCTCGCCGAGGTCGCGCGCACGGTCGCCCGCGCCGGCATTCCCGATGCCGCCGCCCGCCTCGCCGACCTGGTGGAGCAGATGGCGCAGGTCCCCCAAGAAGGAGCACGGGCATGAGGGCACTGCCGCTCGGCATCGGCACCATTCACTTCGTCGGCATCGGCGGCATCGGCATGTCGGGCATCGCCGAGGTGCTGCATACGCTGGGCTACGCCGTACAGGGCAGCGACCTCAGCGACAACGCCAACGTGCGCCGGCTGCGCGACGCCGGCATCCCGGTCGCCATCGGGCACGACGCGGGCAACGTCGCCAACGCGCAGGTCGTCGTGGCCAGCACGGCGGTGAAGCGCGACAACCCGGAGGTCGCCGCCGCCCGCGCCCGCCTGGTGCCCGTGGTGCGCCGGGCTGAGATGCTGGCGGAGCTGATGCGGCTGAAATGGGCCATCGCCGTCGGCGGCACGCATGGCAAGACGACGACCACGAGCCTCGTCGCCTGCCTGCTGGAGGCGGCGCGCATGGACCCGACGGTGATCAACGGCGGCATCATCAACGCCTACAATTCCAACACCCGCCTCGGCGAGGGCGATTGGATGGTGGTGGAGGCCGACGAGAGCGACGGCAGCTTCCTGCGCTTGCCCGCCGTGATCGCCGTCGTCACCAACATGGACCCCGAGCACCTGGACCATTGGGGCACTGCCGAGGCCATGGTGGCGGGCTACGACCAGTTCGTCGCCAACGTGCCGTTCTACGGCTTCGCCGTGCTGTGCATCGACCACCCCGGCGTGCAGCAGATGATCCCGCGCCTATCGGACCGCCGGGTGATCACCTACGGCTTCTCCCCCCAGGCGGACGTGCGGGCGGAGCGGGTGCTGATGGACAAGCTGGGCGCGACGTTCGAGGTCATCTCGGCCGGGCGCGGGCGCGGTCATGCCCGGCGCATGGGGCCGTTCCGGCTGCCGATGCTGGGCCAGCACAACGTGCAGAACGCGCTGGCCGCCGTTGCCATCGGCATCGAGATGGGCGTGGACGAGGCGACGATCCGCAGCGCCTTTGCCGGGTTCCGCGGCGTGAAGCGGCGCTTCACCAAGACGGGCGAGTCGGGCGGCATCACCGTGATCGACGACTACGGCCACCACCCGGTGGAGATCGCCGCCGTGCTGAAAGCCGCCCGCCAGGCCGGGGCGCGCGACGTGCTCGCGATCGTGCAGCCGCACCGCTACTCCCGGCTGCAATCGCTGTTTCCCGAGTTCTGCACCTGCATGAACGACGCCGGCACGGTGATCGTCGCCGACGTGTATGCGGCCGGCGAGGCGCCGATCCCCGGCATCTCCCGCGACAGCCTGGTGGACGGGCTGCGCGCCCGCGGCCACCGCAGCGTCGTGCCGCTGCCGGGGCCGGAACACCTCGGCGAGATGGTGCATGCCATCGCCAAGCCCGGCGACTTCGTGATCTGCCTGGGCGCCGGGACCGTCACCCAATGGGCGGCGGCGCTGCCCGGCGAACTCGCGGCGCTGCAGGCCGCCAGCACGCGGCGGGCCGGATGATCCCCGCCGTGCAGTCCCCAGCGTTGGCCGACCGCCTGCCGCCGATCCGCGGCCGGGTGCAGGCCCACGCGCCGCTGGCGCCCTTCACCTGGTTCCGCGTCGGCGGCCCGGCGGAGGCGCTTGTGCGTCCGTCCAGCGCCTCCGACCTCGCGGCCTTCCTTTCGGCGCTGCCGCACGACGTGCCGGTGCAGGTGCTGGGGGCCGCCAGCAACGTGATCGTGCGCGACGGCGGCATCCATGGCGTGGTGCTGCGCCTGGGCCGCGGCTTCGGCGAGGTCCGTGTCGAGCCGGACGGCGTGGTCGCCGGTGCCGCTTGCCTGGACGCCTCGGTGGCCGAGCACGCCGCGGCGGCGGGGCTGGCCGGGCTGGAGTTCCTGTCGGGCATCCCGGGCGCCATCGGCGGTGCCGTCGCTATGAACGCCGGCGCGTATGGCGGCGATGTTGCGGGTTGCCTCGATTGGGCGGAGGTCGTCACTCGTTCCGGCGAGCTGGTCCGCCTGGACGCCGCCGCGCTCGCCCTCGCCTACCGCCATGCCAGCCTGCCGCCCGGCGCCGTCGTGGTCCGCGCCCGCCTCCGCGCCCGCCCCGGCGACCGCGCCGCCATCGCCGCCCGCATGGCCGACATCCGCCGCAGCCGCGAGGACACCCAGCCAGTCCGCGCCCGCACCGGCGGCTCTACCTTCCGCAACCCGCCGGGAATGCGGGCATGGGAACTGATCGACGCGGCAGGCGGGCGCGGCCTCACGCGCGGCGCCGCCGCGTGCAGCGGCAAGCATTGCAACTTCCTGCTGAACACCGGCGGCGCCACGGCGGCCGACCTGGAGGGCTTGGGCGAGGAGCTGCGCCGCCGCGTGCACGCGGCCTGCGGCGTCACGCTGGAATGGGAGATCAAGCGCATGGGCATCCCGTCCGGCCCGGCCCCTTGGTGCGTCGAAGGCGTGGGGAAGACCCCATGAAGCGCGTCGCGGTCCTGTACGGCGGCATCTCCACGGAGCGCGAGGTCAGCCTGTCCACCGGACGCCAGGTGGTCGCAGCGCTAGAAATTGCCGGGTTCGACGTGACGCCGATCCTGGTCGGGCCGGACCTGGGCGCGGTGGTCGCGGCGCTTGATCCCAAGCCGGACGCCGTGTTCAACGCGCTGCACGGGCGGTTCGGGGAGGACGGGGTGATCCAGGGCGTGCTGGATTGGCTCGGCATTCCCTATACCCATTCCGGCGTCCGCGCCTCGGCGCTGGCGATGGACAAGCAGGCGGCCAAGGCGGTGTTCGCCGCCGCCGGACTGCCGGTGGCGCGGGGGCGGGTCGTCGAGATGGACGAGCTGGAGGCCGCGGACCCGGTGCCGGTGCCCTACGTGGTGAAGCCGGTGAACGAGGGGTCGTCGGTGGGCGTCGAGATCCTGCGCGGCGGCGACAACCGCCGGGCGGAGCTGGCGCGCAACTGGCAGTTCGGCCGCACGGCCATGGTCGAGGAGTACGTGCCCGGCCGCGAGCTGACGGTCGGCGTCATGGGCGGACGCGCGCTCGCGGTGACGGAGATCACCGCGGCGGCGGGCTTCTACGACTACGAGAGCAAGTACGCCGAGGGCGGCTCCCGCCATGTGGTCCCGGCGGCGCTGCACCCGGACACGTACGCCCACGCCTTGCACGTGGCGCTGGCGGCGCATCAGGCGCTGGGCTGCCGCGGCGCCACCCGGGCCGACCTGCGCTACGACGATACGCTATGCAAGCCGGGCCGCTTGGTGCTGCTGGAAGTCAACACGCAGCCGGGCCTGACGCCGACCAGCCTTTTGCCGGAGCAGGCGGCGCATCTCGGCATCGACTTCCCCGCCTTGTGCGCCTGGATGGTGGAGCAAGCCGCGTGCCGCGCGTAGCCCCCCCCGGCCGCGCCCCGGCCAGCGCCGGCCCCGGCCTGCGCTCCCCGCGCACGCCGGCCAAGCCGCCGCGCCCGCTCGACACGCGGCCGTCGCGCTGGCGGCTGCTGCTGCGGCGGCAGCGCCGGGCGGTTGCCTACGGGCTGGCCGGCGTGGCGCTGCTGGCCGGCGGCGCGGCTGTGGTGCGGGCGGTGCAGCCGGCCCGCTCCGTCGCGCTGCTGCGGGACTGGATCGCCGCCGGCACCAGCCTGCCCGTGCGCAGCATCGTCGTGGAAGGCCGGTCGCTGACGCCCGAGCCGAAGCTGCGCGAGGCGTTGGGCGTATCGAAGGGCGACAAGCTGCTGAACGTGTCGCTGGACGCCGCCCGCGCGCGGATCGAGCGGCTGACCTGGGTGCAGCACGCCACGCTGGAGCGCCGGCTGCCCGGCACCTTGGTCGTGCAGATCACCGAACGCCACCCCTTCGCCCTGTGGCAGTCCGGCGGCAAGTTCGTGCTGATCGACCGGGCGGGCCAGGTCGTCGCCGAACAGGACCCGGTGAAGGACGCCGCCGCCTTCGCCACGCTGCCTTTGGTCGTGGGCGCCGGCGCCCCGGAGCACGCGGCGGCGCTGCTGGACCAGCTCGCCGCCCTGCCCGCGCTCCGCGCCCGCGTGGGGGCCGCCGTGCGCGTGGGGGAGCGCCGGTGGAACCTCCGGCTCAACAACGGTGCCGACGTGCTGCTGCCGGAGGGCGCGGAGGCGCCCGCCATGGCCCGGCTGATGGAGATGCACACCGCGCAGGCGCTGCTGGACCGCCCGGTGCAGGCCCTCGACCTGCGCCTGCCCGACCGGCTGGTGGTGCGGCCGTTGCCGGAGCCGCCGCTGCCGGTGCCGCCCGACCCGCGCCGGCCGACGTGAGGGGGCGGGGATGAACGACATGACCCGCAGCGCCGAGCCTCGCGCCGCCAGGCTGGTCGCCGGCAAGCCGGATGCCGGGCGGTCGCTGGGGCCGCATCTGCCGCCGCCGATGGCCCCGGACCCGCCGCCCCGCCGCCCGCTGCGCGCCGGGCCGTTCGGCGTGCTGGACGTGGGCAGCACCAAGGTGACGTGCCTGATCGGCCGGATGGACGGCGACGGCAAGCTTCGCGTGCTCGGCTTCGGGATGCGGCAGTCCCGCGGCGTGCGGGCGGGCGGGATCACCGACCTGGACGGGGCGGAGCAGGCGGTGCGCGGCGCGGTGGGCGACGCGGAGATCCAGGCGGACCACCGGCTGCGCTCGGTCGTGGTGAACCTCACCTGCGGCACGCCGGAAAGCCGGGTGTTCGGCGTGCAATGGCCGGTGGGCGGACGCGCCGTGACCGAGGCGGACATCCGGCGCGTGGTGCAGGAGGGCCGTGCCCGCGCAGCCGTCGAGGGGCGGGAAACGATCCACGCCCTGCCGCTCGGCTTCGCAGCCGACGGGACGCTCGGGGTGGCCGACCCGCGCGGCCTGCATTGCGGCCTGCTGTCGGCCCGGCTGCACCTGGTGGACGCCACGGCGACGGCCTTGCGCAACCTTGAGACGGCGGTGCTGCGCTGCGAGCTGTATATCTCGGAGCTGGTCAGCGCGCCCCTGGCGGCCGGGCTGTCGTCGCTGGTGGAGGACGAGCGGCAACTGGGCGCCACCGTGATCGACATGGGCGGCGGCACCACGGGGATCGGCGTGTGGAGCGAGGGCAACCTGCTGCACACGGCACAGCTCGCGGTGGGCGGCAGCCATGTGACGAACGACCTCGCGCGGGTGCTGTCCACCTCGGTCGCCGACGCCGAGCGGCTGAAGACCGTCTACGGCAACGCGGAAGGCAGCCCGGACGACGAGCGGGAAATCCTGTCCGTGCCGCTGGTGGGCGAGGAGGAGCGCCACTTCAACAAGGTCCCGCGCAGCCAGTTGGTGGACGTGATCCGCCCGCGCCTGGAAGAAACGTTCGAGCTGGTCCGCGAACGCCTGGACGGGGCCGGCATGGCGCGGGAGGCCGGCACGCGCGTCGTGCTGACCGGGGGCGCCAGCCAACTGGCGGGCGCGCGGGAGATGGCGGGCCGGGTGCTTGACCGCCAGGTGCGCCTGGGCCGCCCGTTGCCGTTGCGGGGATTGGCGGACGACGTGTCCGGCCCGGGCTTCGCCACCGCCGCAGGCCTGTTGAACTGGGCGGGCGGCGTCGGGCGGACGCTCGCCGACATCGACACGTCCGACGACCAAGCGGCCGGCTGGATCAGCCGCGCCGTCAACTTCATTCGGAATAGACTGTAACAAATTAATTGAAACCGATATATGTGTTAATCCGTAACTAACGTTAACGCCACCTTATCGCGATCAGCTTGGGAGAGCCTCGATGACCCTGAACCTCACCGTCCCGCAGCAGAACCACACCGACTTCACGCCGCGCATCACCGTGATCGGGGTCGGCGGCGGCGGCACCAACGCCGTTGACAACATGATCGCGCTGAACCTGCAGGGCGTGGAGTTCGTGGTCGCCAACACGGACGCGCAGCAGTTGCAGCACAGCCGGGCCGACCGCCGGGTGCAGTTGGGCCCGCACCTGACGCAGGGCCTCGGCGCCGGTGCCAAGCCCGAAATCGGCCGCGCCGCCGCGGAGGAGGCGGCGGACGAACTGATGCGCCACCTGGACGGCGCCCACATGGTGTTCATCACCGCCGGCATGGGCGGCGGCACCGGCACCGGCGCCGCCCCGGTGATCGCCCGCATGGCGCGGGAGCGCGGCGTGCTGACGGTCGGCGTCGTCACCAAGCCCTTCACCTTCGAGGGCGCCCGGCGCGGCAAGGCGGCGGAGGCGGGCATCACCGAGCTGCAGCAGTTCGTCGACACGCTGATCGTGATCCCGAACCAGAACCTGTTCCGTCTTGCTAACGAGCGGACCGGCTGGAAGGAGGCGTTCAAGATGGCCGACCACGTCCTGTACATGGGCGTGCGCGGCGTCACCGACCTGATGGTGGCGCCGGGCCTGGTGAACCTCGACTTCGCCGACATCCGCACGGTGATGGCGGAGATGGGCAAGGCGATGATGGGCACCGGCGAGGCGGAAGGCGAGAACCGCGCCATCCGCGC
>JAABUQ010008545.1_pt1 | contig 14308 bp, 16 predicted proteins | sample 5560001 | NCBI WGS metagenome assembly JAABUQ01 (sample SAMN10711888, study PRJNA513371) | rock metagenome | isolation source: Antarctica rocks | place: Antarctica: Victoria Land, Finger Mt nord | collected 2015-12-18
AATAAGGTCACTCCCGACACGCCCGAGATGGCTAAAGAGCAGGGCGCGACCGGGACCGCGGAAGTTGAAGTTGCGCTTTCAGCTTCGGGAAGTGTGCAGAGTGCTTCGATCTACAAGTCAACCGGAAATCAATCGCTCGATCAAGAGGCGCTACGGGCTGCGCGGCAATCCTCGTATTTCCCGGCCAAAGAAAACTGTGCTCCGGTACCCGGGCACTACAAATACGTCGTCGAATTTCAGTAGCACATTAACACGTAGACTTCAAGCAAAACTAGAGGAGGCGCTTCCAACGATGGGAAGCGCCTTTTTCATGCGCTGGTGAGCAAGAAGACTTCTCGCCGCTTTTTACTTGCCGCTTTCATCCTCTCGATAGTCTTGCATCTCGCGGGCGGCCGCTACGTACGTTGGCCGCAAGCGCAACGCGAGGAAGCCGTCGAGCGCGTTTCACTGAGCAAGCGTCTTATCGTGCACGCACGGCCAGTTCCGCAACCATCGCGCCCTGCCCGCGCAAAGCCCGTGCGGCCAAGAGCAGCGCCGCTGCAAAAATCTCTTGCGAGTTCGCGCCCGCGCACGCCGCCGCAGAGCAGCAAAAACGTCGCAGGCCGTGTGCCGGTGCATGCTGCGCTGCCGATGCTTACGGCCCCACCGCCCGCTTCGCCAATTGCCATCGCGCGTCCCAGCCCCTCCGCCTCAGCGGCAATCGCCGGCTGTACGAAACCAAATCAGCCGGCGGCCATCGTCAATAAGGCGTTGCCGGTGATCTCAAAGAGCGCGCGTGTGGCCGGGACGCACGGAATCGCGCGAGTCCACGTTACGGTCTCTGCCGACGCTACCGTAACCGACGCCAGGCTGACGGACTCATCGCAGAACCACGAGTTGGACCTCGAGGCGCTGGATGCAGCGCGAGCAAGCACGTACGCTGCGGCGACCGCAAACTGTAAGACGATCGCCGGGGGAACCGACTACGCGGTCGAGTTTGTGCCGTTTTGACTGGCGAGATCGGAAGGTCTGGGCGCAGGCTGTTTGTAACAGGCGCTTCGTGACGGTACTGCAAGCTATTTTCCTTGCTGTGTTGCAAGGAGTTAGCGAGCTGTTCCCGGTCAGCAGTCTCGGACACACCGTCCTGATCCCCTCGCTGTTGCACTGGACGATCGATAGACGAGACCCGACATTCTTAGCGTTCATAACGGTACTGCACTTGGGGACCGCGATCGCGCTGATCGTTTTTTACCGGCGGGAGTGGCGTGCAATAATCGGAGCATTTGTTGGGAGCGTGATCCGCGGACGGCTGACGGACAACCGCGATGAGCGTATCGCTTGGTTGCTCGTCGCAGGGACGATTCCAGTCGGAATTCTGGGGGTTTTTCTTCAAAAACCCGTGAGCAATTTGCTCGCCTCGCCCGCTCCGGTAGCGGTGTTTCTCATGCTCAATGCGCTGGTTATGTTCATAGGAGAATATTTGCGCAAGCGCCAGCACGAAAACCTCAAAAGGCGTTATAAGGCGCTGCAGGAGATGAATTGGAAGAATGGCGTGTTGGTTGGATTGGCTCAATCGTTGGCGCTGTTGCCCGGTATCTCGCGCTCGGGATCCTCGATTGTGGCCGGCTTGCTTCTGGATCTGACTCACGAAGACGCTGCCAAATATTCGTTCTTGTTGGCGACGCCGGTAATATTTGCCGCGAACCTGCTCGAGATTCCGGATTTGCTAGGTCCCAAGGTTCACCTGGCCTTACTCGAATCTATTGCGGGCTGCATCATTGCCGGCATCACGGCTTATCTTTCAGTCGCCTTCCTCACGAGATACTTCCGGTCCAATGATCTGCGCCCGTTTGGCTGGTACTGCTTGATTTTTGGCGCGCTTTGCTTCGTGCTCGTTCGAATGGGAGTTATGGTATGAAAACGCTCGCACTCATTGTAGCCGTCGTTTGTTTCTTGTTGGCGATTCTTTACTGGGTGGGGGTAAAACTGATTCCCGCACTGGGAATGGACGGCCAGCACCATCTCAAACACGGGATCTTATTCCTTATTCTGGGGGTGCTGGCGCTCGTTTGGATGCGCTTTGCATCAAGCGACGCTGCGCGCCGTGTCTAAACTCTCGCACGTAAGCGCTACGGGTTCGCTTTCCATGGTGGATATATCGGCGAAACCAGAGACGCTGCGCGAAGCGCACGCCCAGGCGTGCCTCCGTTTGCCGCCGCACGTCGAAACGGCGTTGCGCAAAGCCACTGTAACGAAGGGCGATGCGCTGGTCGCAGCGCAGCTCGCAGGCATCTTGGCGGCTAAGCGAACTGCCACCCTCATTCCCTTGACTCACTCCGTACCGCTCAGTCGCGTCGACGTAACGTTTCATTGGCCCGAACCAGGGATGTTACGTATTGAAACTGTGGCGCAAACAACCGCCCGGACCGGCGTCGAAATGGAAGCGATGGTGGCCGCGAGCGTTGCCGCGCTGACGGTGTATGACATGACCAAGTCGCTTGAGAAAGGCATTGTCATCCAGGAAGTGCGTCTGGTACGCAAGAGCGGCGGAAAAAGCGGCAACTGGTCAGCGCCGGAGTGAGCTATGCAACGGCGGTCATAGTCTTGTCAGACCGAGCAGCCGCCGGAACGCGCGCCGATTTGTGCATTCCGGTCATGCGCGAAATGTTAGGCGATCTTTTTGAAATCCAGGCGGCAGTGATTTTACCCGACGAAGCCGCGTCGTTACAGGCAAAGTTGATCGAGCTTGCCGACGCGGGGAGCGTTGAGTTAATTCTTACCAGCGGAGGAACTGGTCTGTCACCGCGAGACCGTACTCCTCAAGCAACTTCGGCGATCCTCGATTATGACGTTCCCGGTATTCCCGAGGCGATGCGCTCTGCTTCGCTCCACCAGGTTAAAGCGGCGATGCTCTCGCGGGCGGTTGCCGGTGTGCGCAATAAGACGCTGATCGTCAACTTGCCTGGGAACCCGAGTGCGGTGCGGGACTGCCTGCAGACCGTTTTGCCTGCATTGCCCCACGCGCTCGAACTTCTGCGGGACGCGCACCCAGACGGGTAAGATGACTGTCCGTCCGGTGCCGTTGGCCTGGAACTCATGCCCGGACTTTGTGGTATAAGTCGAAGAGATGAATTATCAAGGTGCGAGCGCCTACCTGATCGGGACCATCAACGAGACGGTCTCGCGTCGCATCCCTTACCGGCTCGAGCGAATGCGTGCGTTCATGCGCGAGTTGGGAGACCCTCAAGATCGCTATCCCACGATTCACGTCGGCGGTACGAGCGGCAAAGGTTCAACCGCGACGATGATCGCCGCCGCGTTAAGCGCCGCAGGGAAACGTTGCGGCCTGCACACCAAGCCGCATCTCGCCTCGATGACGGAACGGGCGCGAATCGATGGCACGGCGATCTCGGAAGAATGTTTCGCGGAAACGCTGACCGAGATGTTGCCGGCGCTCGCTCGAGTAAGTTCGGAGTTTGGCAAGCCCTCGTATTATGAAACGCTGTTGGCGCTAACGTTCTTACATTTTGCCAAAGCGAATGTTGACGTTGCGGTCATCGAGGTCGGACTTGGAGGTTTGCTCGATGGCACGAACGTCATAACGCCGCAAGTAAGCATCATTACCAATGTCGGATTGGATCACACGGACGTCCTGGGCTCGACGGTGGAAGAAATCGCCGCCGACAAAGTCGGCATCGCCAAAGTAGGAGTACCGCTCGTGAGTGCGGTTTGCGGAAATGCCAGACCGGTGATTGAAGCGGGAGCCGCCAGCGCTGGAGCGCCGTTCTTCAGCGTGCAGGACCTGGTTGCAATTCACCCGGTATCCGGGCAGCGCTACGGGCAAGAATTCACGGCACAATCACCGTCCGCCACCTACCAGATTCGCCTTCCCGTTCTCGGCAAGTTTCAGCAAGTAAACGCAGCGACCGCGATCTTGGCGCTTGAGCAATTGCCCCAAGCGCTGCGTCCCCGGCTCGGGGACATCGAACGGGGACTGGGTCAGGTGGTGCTGCCGGGTCGCATGGAATTCTTTCCCTCACATCCCAGCATCGTCTTCGACGTGGCACACAATGCCGATAAGGTTAGCCAACTCGTAGATTCCTTGCGCGAAACTTTTAAGGGAAGGCGCTTTTCGTTTGTCGTCGCGATTGCGCAGAGCAAGGACGCGCGCGGTATCCTCAGCGCGTTAGCCACGCTGCCGGCGTCGTTTGTCTTTACCTCTTTTGAAGTACCGGGCCGTGCTGCGGTGAAGCCCCAACGCCTGGCCAGCATCGCTGAAGACTTGGGAATCTGGGGCCGTGCGGTGAGCGATCCCATTGAAGCGCTCGGCATCGCTCGCCGTAATGCCGATGCGTCCGACGTCGTCGTCATAACCGGTTCGACCTTCGTTGTGGCCGATCTGCGCGGTTGGTGGTTAGACAATGTTAGCTCCCAAACTTCGGCTTAGAGGCTTGCTGCGCGTTCGCGATCGCAACTTCGTATGGGGCGCGCGCACCTATCTGATGGGAATCGTGAACGTCACCCCCGATTCGTTTTCCGGCGACGGAACGCCGGACAGCGTGCAAGCAATTTCGCGTGCCCTCGAACAAGCGAACGGCGGTGCCGATATCGTGGACATCGGAGCGGAATCGACCCGTCCGGGGCATTCGCCCGTCGAAGAACAAGTCGAGTCCGAGCGGCTTCTGCCGGTGATTCATGGACTGCGTGAGCGACTTGGCAGCCACGCAGTGATCTCCGCCGATACCTTCAAGCCGGCCGTCTTCCGCAAAGCGCATGCGGCGGGCGCGGACATTCTCAATTCAGTGTGGGGCCTCAGCGATGAGTTGCTGGCGGCGGCGGTGGAGTGTGAGGCGCCGGTCGTCATCATGCACAACAAAGCCGTTCCCTCATACGAGCGCGACGTTGTGGATGAGGTTCTCGCCTTTCTCGATGCTGCGGCGGCGCGGGCGAACGACGCAGGCATCGCGCGCGACCATATCATTCTCGATCCTGGAATCGGTTTCGGAAAGCTGCCGGATCACAACATCGCCCTCCTATCTGCGTTGAAACGACTCGTCGCACTGGGATTTCCAACCTTGCTTGGCAGTTCGCGAAAATCTACCATCGGCAAAGTTACCGGTAAAGAACCCAATGCGCGAACCTACGGTACTGCCGCAACCGTTGCCCTCGCGATCGCCGCCGGCATCGATATGGTGCGCGTTCACGATGTGGCGCAGATGCGCGACGTAGCGCGGATGAGCGATGCGATCGTACGCGGCTGGCGTCCCCACGATTGGATATAATCGAGCTTCGGGGCATTCGGGCCCGCGGCAAGCATGGCGCCAACCCCGGAGAGCGCGAGAAAGCGCAAGTCCTCGCCGTGGACATCCGGGTTCAGCTCGACTTATCGCGGGCGTCCGGTAGCGACGAACTCGCCGACACCGTGGATTACGACGCGATGTATCGAACGATCGTGCGCATCGTCGAAGAACGATCCTACATGCTGTTGGAACGCCTCGCTGCGGAGCTGCTCGATTCCATCTTCTCGGATACCAGAATAGCCTCCGCGCAAGTTCGCATCGCGAAGCCGCATCGTCTGGCGGGAGCGACACCTGCGGTAACGCTGCGCCGCACCAATACCCAGTTTGAAGGAACGTGGCCTTAGCTCGCATCGGCATCGGATCCAACGCCGGGGATTCAAGAGCGACGATAGCGCGCGCGATCGCGGCGCTTTCTAAGTTGGGTGCCGTGACGGCGCGTTCAGCGCTGTACAGATCCAAACCCTGGGGAAAGGCCGAGCAGCCAGACTTCATCAATGCGGCGGTTTTGCTCGAGACGGCGCTTTCGCCACGTAATCTGCTAAGCGCGCTCAAAACGCTCGAAACTCAACTTGGACGGCGACAGACGTACCGGTGGGGACCGCGGGAGATCGACCTTGATATCCTGGCATACGACGATCTGTGCCTCTGCGATCCTGAGTTGACGCTGCCGCATCCCCATCTGTTCAAGCGGGCCTTCGCACTAGTACCGCTGGCCGAAATCGACGCGCACTACGTCGCTTTTCGAGACGCACTTTCGCCCCGCGCGCTGGCCGAAGTCACCGCTGTACGCGGGAGCCCAGCGATTCCGGACGGAACAGCAAACAGCCCATGAGCCAACCCGCCAAATTACGGCCGCCGGTAAGCCACTCCATTACCAGCCGCTTGAGCGCGCTGGTGAAAGCCTTTGCGCAGACGGACCTCGTTCGCTTGCGCGTGTGCGATGAGGAAACGGAGTTCGACATGCGGCGAACCGGACCGGGAGAGAGCGCCTTGGGCCCCGCCTCAAATGCGCGCAACGGCGCGCCCGCGGTTGAAATTCCCGGTCCCAAAGAGCACGACTTTGTCGCCTCGGATATCGTTGGCATCGTGCATCTTACAAGGCCGGCGGTAACGGAAGGCACAACGCTGGATGGGGATAGGGAATTGGCTCATGTGGAGGCGCTGGGTATTCGCAACTCCGTGCGCTCCCGGGGACCTGGCAGGGTGGTCGCTGTGTTGTGCAAAGACGGCGATGCGGTCGACTATGGTCGGCCGCTGTTCGAAATAGACCGTTAGGATGTTGCGAAAAGTTCTGATCGTGAACCGTGGTGAAATCGCGCTTCGCATCAACCGTGCGTGTCAAGAACTCGGCGTCGCAACAGTCGCAATCTTCTCTGAGCCGGACCGGGATTCGTTGCACGTGCGCCACGCCGATGAAGCGTTTTGTGTTGGTCCTGGGCCCGTCGCCCGTTCTTATCTTAATGTCCCCAACATCATATCGACTGCGTTAATTACGCAAGCTGACGCAGTGCATCCAGGCTACGGTTTTTTGGCGGAAAATGCCCGCTTCGCCGACATCTGCGCCGATCATGGCCTCACGTTTATTGGGCCGTCGGCTTCCGTCATTGCAGCGATGGGCGATAAAGCCACTGCCAAGCGGCTCATGCAAGAAGCCGGCGTTTCCACCACGCCGGGGTCGGAAATTCTCGCTTCGTCCGGCGAGGCGCGCGACGCCGCGCGCGCGCTGGGTTACCCCATCATGCTCAAAGCCACGGCGGGCGGCGGCGGCAAAGGTCTGCGTGAAGTCGTGGGCCCCGAGCAGATGGAGCACGCCTTTGCGACGGCGCAAGCCGAGGCTGAAGCCAACTTCAAAGACGGCCGCCTGTACATGGAAAAACTGATCGAATTTCCGCGGCACATCGAAGTGCAGATACTCGGTGATTCTTTCGGTAAGATCGTGCATCTGGGAGAGCGCGATTGTTCGGTGCAGAAACCGTCGCATCAAAAACTGATTGAAGAGGCCCCGGCGCCGAACCTTCCGCCGGCGGTTCGCCAAAAACTTCTCGATACTGCGTTCACCGCGGCGCGTGCCGTGAAGTATACCAATGCGGGCACTCTCGAGTTTTTGGTAAGCGGCGACCAAGTGTACTTTATGGAGATGAACACGCGCATCCAAGTTGAACATCCAGTAACCGAGATGCTGTATGGAGTCGATTTAGTAAAGGAGCAGATTCGCATCGCGGCCGGTGAAGCGCTCGGGTACGATCAAAGCGATTTGCGGGCCGTTGGCTGTTCGATCGAATGCCGCATCAATGCGGAGGACTCGGAAAAGAACTTTGCGCCGGCGGCGGGCACTCTTCGCGATGTGGTCTTCCCAGGAGGGCCCGGGATTCGCGTTGATACCCACGTCTTTTCGGGCTCCGTTATGCCGCCGTACTACGATTCTCTCATCGCCAAAATCATCGCCTCAGCTCCCACCCGTGCGGCGGCCATCGCCCGCATGGAGCGAGCGTTGCGCGAAACATCCATTGCGGGAGTGCATACGACGGTCGACCAGTGCTTGGCCTTATTGGAAAGCGAGCGCTTCCGAACCGGTCATTACAATATCGATTTGCTTCCCAGCCTCATGCAGCGAACGGCTGCATAACCGCCGATGGGAAGTCGCCGCATGGCTCGCGAGCTTGCGATGCAGGCTCTCTTTACGGTCGAGGTCGGTCATCGCGATCCCGCGGAGGCCCTGCACGAGACTTTCAGTCACCGGGGAGTCATGGGCGAACGAACCTTTGTGAAAGACTTGGTGTACGGGACGCTGGAACACAGTGAAGAAAGCGATGCGGCGATCGCGCCGTTGCTGCAGGGATGGACCATCGACCGCCTCCCAACCATCGACCGGCTACTGTTGCGCATGGGAATCTTCGAGCTGCATCACCGGCCGCAGACGCCCCGACCCGTGATTATCAACGAGGCCGTGGAATTGGCAAAGCGCTTTTCTACCGAAGATTCCGGCCGCTTCATCAACGGCGTCCTTTCCAGCGCCAGTAAGAATGCCGCGTAAACCGCTGCGGCGGAAGAAGCGCCGTTCCGCTGGATGGGCTGTTCTGCGCTTCTTGCTGGCCATTGCGCTGCTGGGCGCCTTGTTTGCGGCAGGCACCGTCGCCGGTGTCATAGCTTCGTATTCGAAGAATTTGCCCGACATCAATCGGATGGCCGATTACCAACCCTCGCGGGCGACGCGCGTTTTCGCGCGCGACGGAACATTGGTTGCCAATCTCTATCGGCAAAACCGCACCTGGGTGCCGATCAACAAAATACCGCCGGTCGTGCGCGAAGCCTTCATTGCAACCGAAGACAAGAATTTTTACCAGCATCACGGTGTGGATTTTGCCGGTATTCTGCGCGCTGCAATTGCCGATTACCGCCACGAACGCTTCCAGGGTGCCTCAACGATAACTCAACAGTTAGCGCGCGCTTTATTTCTATCCAACGAGCGTTCTGTTTCTCGCAAAATCCAAGAAGCGTTGCTGGCGATGGAAATCGAGCGTTATTACACCAAAGACGAGATCTTGGAACGATATTTGAACCTGATCTACTTCGGTTCTCAGGCGTACGGTGTCGAAGCGGCCGCACATACCTATTTTGGCAAAAGCGTCGGCCGGCTTAGCACTGGACAGGCTGCGATGCTGGCCGGTTTACCGGCGGCACCCTCGGATTATTCCCCGTACGTCAATATAACGCGTGCCCGCGAACGGCAAGCTCACGTGCTAGGACGCATGGCAGCAAGTGGTTATCTTAATGCGTCCCAGGCCTTACACGAAGAACACATGCCCCTAGCACTCGTCGGCGAGCGAAAAGAGGGCCTTCAGGGATATCTCTATCCGTATTTCACCACGTACGTGATCCAGCAACTGGAACGCGACTTCGGCGCGCAAGCGACCTTTGAAGGTGGGCTGCAAGTCAACACCACGCTCGACACGCGTTTGCAGAAGCTGGGCGAAGAGGCCGTCAACTGGGGTGTGTCGCACGCCAAGGCCGAGGGAATCGGCGCCGATGAAGCGGCGCTGATTGCGCTTCGTCCCAGCACGGGTGAAATTTTAACGATGGTTGGCGGTGCGGGGGGCTTCTCTCTGCGCAATCAATTCAATCGCGCGTGGCAGGCCCACCGTCAGCCGGGCTCGTCGTTCAAAGTGTACGTGTACACCGCGGCCATCGATAGTGGTGACCCTCCAACCACCGTGGTTGAAGATACGCCCGCGTCGTACCCCGATGGAAATGGCGGCAGTTGGGAACCAAAAGATGATGATTTCCGCTACATGGGAGCCATCACCCTACGCACCGCTCTGGCTCAATCGCGCAACGTGGTCGCTGTGAAGCTCGCGCAACGAATCGGCATCGACCGTGTCATGGAGTACGCCAAACGCATGGGCGTGCGATCCCCACTGGAGGCAAATCTTTCACTGGCACTCGGAACATCGGTTGTAACGCCGCTCGACATGGCAAGCGGATATTCAACGCTCGCGAATCAAGGGATTCATATCGACCCCTCACCGTTTCGAATCGTGAAAGACTCCTTGGGCACGCCGGTTCTGGACAATTTATATCCGCAACAAACGGAAGTGGTGAGCGCCGGCACCGCATTTATCATGACGTCGATGATGGAAAGCGTTATCCAGGAAGGCACCGGGAATCCAAACGCGCAAATCGACCGCCCTGCAGCCGGAAAAACGGGAACCACTACAAACTATCGCGACGCCTGGTTCGTCGGCTTTACGCCCGATTTGGTAACTGCAGTGTGGCTAGGTAACGACAATTACAAGCCGATGAACGAGTCGTATGGCGGCAACATTCCCGCTCGCACGTGGGCGCGCTTTATGAAAGCGGCTCTTGAAGAAACGCCGAAGCACGATTTCATCTTTCCCGCCGGAGAGGTTCGCAAGATAGCGCTGTGCTCGGGCGGCTCGGGCGATCGCAAATACGAGTACTATCTCGAAGGAACCCAACCGCTTTCATCGTGCTCGAGTCCGGGAGATGTGCACAGGGACACGCGCAAAGCGTTTGAAGCGCCGGACTTGACGAGTCCGCCTCCCGTCGCTCTGGATACTGCGCCGCCACAGTAGCCGTATCGCCGCTATGCAGCAAGAGTTTCTCACCCTCGGGCCCGTGTTTAGCGTCAGCGAGTTTTCAACGCGGCTGGAGCGTTGGTTCGGCCGGCAGTCCGCCTTTCGAAACATTAGCATTCAAGGAGAGATTTCGAACTATAAGCCGCAACCCAGCGGCGCAGTCTATTTCAAGTTGAAGGACGAAGGCGCACTTCTGGAGTGCTTTGCCTTCTCAAACAAGGCGAAATCTTTTCCCAGTTTGGACGACGGCCGCGCAATCATTGCGACCGGCGACGTTGCGGTTTACAAGAAAAAGAGCCTCTATCAGTTGCTCGTTCATTCAGTCAAGCTGACGGGCGTGGGCGAGTTGTATCTCGAGCAGCAAAGGCTTAAGGAACAATTCGAGCGGGAGGGTCTTTTCGCGCCCGAACGCAAGCGGCGCTTACCGCCAGTGCCGTTTGTCATCGCAGTCGTGTCCAAGACCAACGCCCAGGGCGAAATCGATTTTCGAACAGTTCTCGCCAAAGGTGCGCCGCACATCACCGTTCTGTCCGTTGACACGCCCGTGCAGGGCACCGCCGCCGGCCCGGAAATCGCCGAAGCTCTGGACAAGGCCAACCGGTTACCCGTCGATGTGATCGCGCTGGTTCGCGGTGGTGGATCCTTCGAGGAGCTGTTTGTTTTTAGCTCGGAGCCGGTCGTCAGAGCCATAGCTCGCAGCCGCGTACCCGTGCTAACCGGGGTGGGGCACCATACCGACACCATGCTTTGCGACTTTATTGCAGATTACGTTGCGGGAACGCCGAGTGCCGCGGCGGCCGTCTTCGAGACCGCGCGCCAGCAAGCGATTCATGCCTTGAAACGCGACGTGCAGCGGCTTCGCAGCGGTTACGAACGCACCGTGCTCGCCAGGACCCAAGCCAACGATTTGCTCCGGCAAAAGCTGGGACGCGTCATGGCCGGCAAAATAGGACGCGAGCGAAACAGATTGCTTGCAATCGGCAAGCGTTTGAATACGCATGCCCCGTACCGGGAACTCGGAAAACGCCGGGAGCGTCTAGCATCCGTAACGACCCGGCTTGGAGTTGCTGCGCATGGCCGCGTCCGCGGTTGCGGTTTCGAATTGCAGCGCCTGGCGCCTGGAGTGCGTCATGGGATGCAGCGCAAGACGACGGCTCTGGCGCATCGGTTGAGAGTTGCCGGTGCTAACCTCGCGGGTAAGGATCCGCAAGGAATTTTGAAAAGCGGCTACGCCATCATCCGCCACCGCGGCCGTATCGTTCGCATGGCGGATGCGGTCCCGCTTGGGAGCACCATCGACGCGCAACTGGCGCATGGAAGCCTCCGCGCCCGCGTCGAACAGAGCGATTGATGGCGGATAAACGAAGCGGCGAGTTCGAATCATCAATGAAGCGCTTGGAAGAAATAGTTGCCAAACTCGATTCCGGCGAAGTGGAACTGGATGAATCGGTCGAGCTTTTTAAACAGGGCATCGCACTGTCCAGGCGGTGCGAAGAATTGCTCAAGGTTGCGCAGGATCAAATTGACGAAGCTCTCAAAAGTGACGGCAAGGCTCCGGTAAACGTTTCCGAGGACGCCCCATTTTAGGAGCCGTGTCCTGATGCAGCCGGCGTGCAGGCTCGATGCTGCCGTTGCGGCGCAAAGCGGGCTGAGCCGTTCCCAAGCCCGCGGTTTGATCATGGCGGGGCGCGTTCACGTGAACGGAATCCCCTCCACGAAACCGGGCGCCAACGTGCGGCCCGATGCGATCGTTCACGTCATTCGTCCGAAGCCGTACGTGAGCCGCGGTGGCGAAAAACTCGAACACGCGTTGGAGTCGTTCGAAATAAATCCTAGCGCCGCCGAAGCGCTGGATGTCGGCGCTTCCACCGGCGGTTTCACCGACTGCTTACTGTCGCTAGGAACTCGCCATGTTACGGCGGTTGACGTCGGCTACGGGCAGATCGCCTGGACTCTGCGCAACGATGCGCGCGTTACCGTCATCGAGCGTTGTAATTTTCGCACTGTCGATAGCGACGCGTTTCCGCGCGGGTTCGATCTGATTGTGATCGATACGTCGTTTATTTCCGTCTTGACGATTCTGGCGCGCGCCCGCGGTTTTTTGCGAGCCGACGGAGCGATTGTCGCGTTGGTGAAGCCGCAGTTCGAAGCAGGCAGAGAACGACTCGGCGGGGGCGGTGTGGTGCGCGATCCCGGCGTTCACCGCGCCGTCTTGCGCGAGATCCGGGACGGGGCTTGCGCGCTTGAGCTCGTACCCACGAAGCTGGTGGCGTCCCCGCTTCTTGGTCCGGCCGGAAACAGAGAGTTTTTGCTCTTGCTCACAGCGCGAGGTTGTGCGCTGAGCGATGCGTCGATCGACGCTGCGGTCGGAGCGCTGTCGTGAGCGCGTTGCTCGAGCTTAAGCAGCGAATCGTTGCGCTCTATGTTGACGTTCACCGCGAGCATGCCCGCGCTATCGCGGCGCGCGTCGCAGAGCGCTTTCGAGTATGTGGATTCGGAATCGCGCTTGCGCAGGGTCAGCACGATGGGTTGAGCATCCCGAGCGGCGGGGCACTGGAGGAAGCAGCGTTGCTCGTTACCATCGGAGGGGACGGGACGTTGTTGCGGGCCGCGCGTTTGGCGGTGGAGCACGGCATTCCGCTTCTCGGGATCAATACGGGAAGACTTGGTTTCTTGACGGAGTTTGATGAGGACGACCCGGGCATCGATGACTTGCCGCGCTTACTGGAGAGCGGGATGCTCATTGAAGAACGCCTTGCATTGCAGGCAGAGATAGAGGGCCGAAAATTTTTCGCCCTCAACGATGTCGTGGTTCGAAAAGGCGGTGTTTCCCGGATCGTGCCATTCGGCTTGTGGCTCGACGGTGAGGAAGTAGCGCACATTCCGTCGGACGGGATTTGCGTTGCCACGCCGACAGGTTCCACGGCTTATTTCCTCTCGGCGGGCGGCGCGATAATTTCACCCGGCGTGCAAGCGTTCGGAATTGCGCCGCTGCTGCCCCATACGCTCTTTTCGCGACCGCTCGTAGTTCCGACCAACTCGCGCATCGTAATTCGTTGCGATTCGGAAATCGTGCATGCAAATTTGGAAACCGACGGGGATGTCGTGAGCGACCTGGCGCCGGGAGACTCGGTCATGGTAAGCAGGCATCCTAAGAGCGTTCGCTTTGCCAGAGCCACGAAATTAAACTTCTTTTCACGGCTTGAAGAAAAGCTGCGATGGGGCGTTTCCATAAAAGAAAAACTGCGATGAATGTCAGCAGCTAGTGTGCTGGCCGGCACACTAGTCCGTTTAAGCATTGAGGATTTTGGGTTAATTCCGCGCGCGCAGATCGTGTTGGCGCGCGGCGCAACGATGTTCACGGGAGAAACCGGTTCCGGCAAAACGATGGTTCTGGGAGCGCTCGCCTTCGTGCTGGGAGAGCGCGCCAATGTCGAGATGGTGCGCTCGGGTTCCCCCGCCGCCCGCGTTACGATGGAGGTCGTGCCGGCCGCTGCGCTGCGCAAGCGCCTCAACGATGACGGCTTTATTCTCGACGAAGGCGAGAACGCCGTGATTTCCAGAGAGCTAACCGAAGGTGGAAAGTCCGCGCTACGAATCAACGCGCGGCCTGCAACCGCCGGATATATCAGGGAGATCGCATACCACATCGCCGACATCGTGGGTCAGCACGAAGCGCAGAGGCTGCTTTCGCCCTCCTACCATCTCGAAGTGTTGGATCGATTCGGAGGCGAGAAAATTATCGCGGCGCGCACCGAAGTCGAACGGCGATATCGCCGATTGCGCGGCTTAGAAGCCGAATTGCGCGAAATCCTCGAGAGCGAGGAGCGTGCATTTGCGGCTTACCAGTTCGCTCAGTTTGCCTTCGATGAAATAACGCAAGCCGCGCTCGAAGCCGGTGAAGACACCAGGTTGAGCGAACGCCGGCGCTAC
>JAABUQ010008546.1_pt1 | contig 14303 bp, 19 predicted proteins | sample 5560001 | NCBI WGS metagenome assembly JAABUQ01 (sample SAMN10711888, study PRJNA513371) | rock metagenome | isolation source: Antarctica rocks | place: Antarctica: Victoria Land, Finger Mt nord | collected 2015-12-18
GGGGTTCTTGAATCCGGAGAGTGCGAGGGGGGAGGGGCGGGCGGGGGAGAGGGGTGAGGGGAGGGAACGGGAGAGGAGGAGACATAGGCATGGGGGTGATGAAAGGAGGGGGACGAGGAGTTTGAGTCGGGGGAGGTATGAGAGTGATAGTGAGGAGGAGTATTATGAGCGAAGGAGGAGATAGATGCGGACAGCTGAGGGGGGGGAAAGGGGAGTTGGGAATGGGATAGGGAAAGGGGAAGGGATGGTAATGAGGTCGGTGGCTTGGCGTTTGATAGGAGACTGGGATGAATAACGAATCATGACCAAAGCCCTTCTGATACCTTCTCCTTTTCCGTGCAACAATTCACACTACCCAAACCCCCCCCCATCTCTCCACTCGCCCCCTCCCTCCCTCACTTCCCACGGCCAAAACTCAGGCATCATCTACGGATTCGGATCCCAGGGGATCACTCCCTCCCACTGCGCCCTCCCCTCCATACCGCCATCACAATGCCCCAACCCCCTCCCAAACCCCCTAACCTCCGCCGTAATCATACTCCCCCCCACAATGCCATACTGCAGCAGCGTCATATCGAGATTCGTGAGACGCACATCGCCGCGCACCAGATCGCCAAAGAGGCAGCAGGGCGGCGCGGAGCCGTTGTGGAGGGCTTGGAGCTGGGAGCCAATTGCGCGTCTGATCTCTCTGATGATGGTTGTGGGTTCGGTGTCGAGGTGGAAGGTTGTGGAGAGCAGGGGGTGCGAGCCTTGGACGATGATTGCTTGATGGGGGGTTAGGGGAGGTTTTTGGAGGGAATGGAGGGGACTCAATGATTCGCATGGCTGGAGGCTCTGGTGGATGAGTGCTTTGTGGGTTTGTAGAGGGGAAAATGGGGTGGGGGAGGGAGGATGAGGAGGGGAGGATGAGGAGGGGAGGATGAGGAGGGGAGGATAAGGAGGGGAAGGGGAGGGAATGTTGTTTGTTGGGGATGTGTGGTGGACATGTTTGGACGTCTCGGGGGTGGGGATGAAGGACTGGATGTATGGATCTGTATTTGGAGGTCGTGCTGGAAGCAGATTGACTTCTGAAGAAAGCGATGGGGGACATAATGAGAGACAAAGACTTGAAAGGGATATCTGTAAGTCGCCGCGGAACATGAAGTACAACAATTGATGAAGCTCTCTTGTTCTGACAGAAGGTCTGTGGTTGGTGGAGCATTCGTAGAAACTCTAAGATGAAAAATACTTGAGCTTTGTGGATGACACAATTGATGTTGGAGACCTCCTGGGAAACAGATAATGAGCCAATCTCAGCTCAGGACAGAATACTCAACAGAAACGCACCGCAAAGGTAATCAAAACAAGTTTGATGCAATGAGACAATGCGCTTATCTCGATATACCTATGGACGATGCACTAGACTTACTACAGAGGACAACATTATCTGACCTTCAGAAGTTGGAGGCCGCACTAGTTCCCATGAAACGTAGCCCAAAAGCACATAAAGACTGTTGATATCAGTGTTCTGAGGCCCTCTTCCTTCCCTACGGTCTCGAGGGAAACTTCAGGACTGATGACGCTCCAATAGTTGCGGCACTGTCGCTAGTATTACGAGCAGACGAATGCTGTCAGCGTGCGCTTGCCACAGGCAATCGTGTCGCAGCAAGGATATGCTGGGGCATGCCGCCTGCTTTTGACTCATGGGCCATCTCTTTCGGCCCATTGACCGGCAAAGTGACCCCGTTCAGATTGTTTCGCAGACCGTAGTAAGAGGAAGGCGACCGGCAGGATGGGATCAAGTAGTATGGAGAGTCTGCCCAACCATCTTTCCAGAACAACCTGATTGAGATGCCTCGCAGATGAACAGCCTGCAGCTGAAGTAGGTTCACCACCATCCAAAGCTGCCATCGAAAGCAAACTCGCTGGTACCATCTCCATCGCGAATGGTATTGAGAGAGGGCACGTCTCCAGGCTTGTAAAATCCAAGCAGGGCTTCCATATCAGCTTCATTCATTTCGACGAGATCTTCCAGCGGCCAAGCTTCGCAGACTTTCGACATCCTATGCCCCCCGTCAGTAGCCGAAAAAGATAGTAAGGTGAATGTGCTAGTACCACTGCATCCTTTTAGGCCCTTCTTCAATATCTGGAGCCACTTTTCGTAGTTTTCTTCGCAACATTCCAACCTTTTGTATTGCGGCACCGATGTTATCCGGTAAATTAGCCGCAATCTGTTTCCTAACGATGCTCGCAAGCTTCGGTCCATTGCCATTCGTGCTGACCATGATCTGGAGAGGTCCATCTCGGTGAACGCTTCCGAAGTAGAAGTCGCATTCCGGCGGGACATCCGCGATATTTGCTGCGATCTTTCTCTCTTTGCAAAGCTTCCATATCTGGGTTGACGCTTCTGGGTCATCCACGGCTGTCAACACCATGTCGATATTGTCCAGATCCGAAGGCTCGAACTTCCGGTCCACGAAGTCAACTTCTCCTTTCTCAACTCGATAGGCGACCTCATCGTTGAGACCGTCGCGCGGCGAGACAAGGGTGACTTTGGCGTCGGCGTTGAGAACGTTCAAGATTCGCCCAGCAGCGACCTGCAAAGTCATTATACAAAGACTGTAATCGTAAGTGACAATTCACCAACCTCGCCGCCGCCAACAACAAGCACTCTTTTGTTCTTGATCTGCCATGCTAAGATGAGCGAACCGCCACCTTGTACAGCTGGAAAATCGTCAGACATTGCTGCTTCGAGATGGCAAAACTTCCGCATGTGAATCTCGAAATGTGGCGCATCTGATTAGATAAAAATATCTGATAAGCCGGGACTTCGGAGCGAATGTAACCCGCTATTGCTAGGCTTCCACTCTCGAACTACATGTATTGATTGATAGTCCTCGGAGGCCTGTCATGGCCATTCAATGACACAATGTCTGCGAGGAAGCTCGGCGGAGGGAGAGTGTTGGGGAGCGGTAAAGGACTGGTCCCCGCCGCTGCTGCCTACCCCCAGAGATCGTCCAGTTTACTGTCGCCCTCAGCCAGCACGATCTCCGTCAGTTCGACAGCATCAACGTCTCAGCCATCATCCGACGCCCAGGAGTTGAGCTCGAGAGTGTCTCTAGACCAGAGCGATGAGAACAGTGCAGCCGCGGCGGGCGGCGGGCCCCGGCTTTCTTGCCCAATCTGCAATGAGGAGATGGTCAGAACCTCCGAGAGTCAGGCGGTTTCTCTCGCTGATCATAGATTAGATGACTCTACTGCAGCTGAATAGGTACCGAGAACTGGTCTGCACGCTTTCGCCGATATTGACGAGTATCTAGGCATCTGGATGACAATCACAAAAATTTGGAGGAGGTCAAGCAAGATGAAGTCAAGGATTGGTTTAAGACACAGATGGTCAAGGCAAAGCGATTTCAACCTTTAGCTGTTCTCAACCAAAAATTCAAGGGTCTTGACGTCTTTGAACCAAATGAGCCTTCTCGATCCCCAAATATCGCGCCAGCATTACCCACGCCTGAGCGAGCAACACCGGATCCTGACGAGGTCATCACTCGAGCGCACTGGCAAAGACCGGGACCTAACGATTTCTGTCTGGATCCTGGCTGTGAGAAGAGGCTTGGGGCTACAAATGGCAAGATCAATTGTAGAAAATGCGGCAAGCTGTTCTGCGAGGAGCACACCATGTACCAGATGAAGCTTTCAAGATCGGCGCAGCATGAGCCAGTCAGAGGACTTTGGTGTCGAGTGTGTGAGACTTGCTACAAATCGAGGGAAGGCTACAATGACCGCGGTAAGGCTTAGACGTTGGCAATACTGCAGGACCAGTCTGTGGAGCTAAACTACGACAGGTCTCGAGGAGGATCTTACAATGGGCTTCACTGCATTCAGACGGAATAGGATCGACAAAACACTACTCGAAGTCTCACGACTTGAGAAGAGACTGACAAAGCTCACTCAACTCCTAGCGAACCCGTCCTCCGAACAGACCACAGCCAATAGCGGTCTACTATGGCAATTCTCAGGTGCCAAAACGCAGAGAAAGCAGCTTGAGCAATCGGTGGTGCCATGGGAGGATGATGCGACGGTTGCACGCTGCCCATTTTGCCAACAGGAGTTCTCGAGTTACACCTTTAGGCGACATCACTGTAGGCTTTGCGGTCGTGTGGTGTGCGGCGATCTTGTCACTGATTGTTCCCAAGAAGTAGCACTCACTGTGGCAGCAAGTACGTCATAATACAGGATTTCCTTGATCAACCTTTGCTAATTGGTCAGTGCCTAAGCAGACCACAGAGAAAACAGGCGGCCAGATCGGCGTAGACATCCGCATGTGCAAAGACTGTAGGAGCACCGTCTTTGGTAGGAGAGACTTCGCCGCTGCACTCTCGCAGAAGCCCCCAGATGTGAGAGCGTATGAGAGCCTGGTCGAATTTGAACGAGGGATCAGGTCAATGCTCCCAAGGTTTCAACGGCTTATTGTTGCTTTACAGTAAGCCCACCCCACCTCATGACGATACCGTATATTCACTGCAATTTTAAGAGATCCAGACAAGCCACCGACGCCAGCGCAGCTTGCAGAAGCCTCGAGGGTCCGTAAGCGACTGACAGACTCATTTACACAGTACAACTCGGCAGCCCGTCGCTTACGCGATCTGCCTACGCAATCGCCGACACAGCAGAAACTCCAGAAAGCGATTTTCCAGCAAGCCACAAGCTTCTTGCATATCCACATGCTGCCCCTTAAGTCCCTACCCCAGGTGCTGAAACATGCCAGTGCGAATGGGACGGGATCTCCTGCAAAAAGCCCCAACGGCAAGCCCAATGGGGCTCTAGCTGCGATCAAGTTCAACGACATGGAAACATCTTCGCAAGCCAGCAGTAGCAGTGCTGTGTCAGCGCTGGAGGCAGAAGAAAAGACTCTACGAGAACAACTAATCGTTTTGGAGGAGCAAGCTTTCCTAGTCAGAGAGCAGATCGTGGACGCTAGCAAGAGAAGAAAGTTCGATGAAGTCGATAGCTTGAGCCGGAACATGGAGGACTTGAACAGGGAGATCGATCAAGTACAAGGCCAACTTGGCCAGCTAGACTTTGCTGGTGCATACAATGCGCAGGGGGTGTACAGTCCACCAGCAAGATGAGAAAGAAAGAAAACAGATATTGACGTGATACATTTTTGGCATAAGGATAGCATACGTCAGGCGAACTCTGTATGGGAAACGAGCTTGTGGCGACTCCCACATGGGATGCATTCGCACCAGGACCAGGCATTTAGCCACGACTGAAGCACGTTTGGTATCAATGCGTTAACCTGCACATACTATTGAACCTCTGCTGTGGTTTAGATTTCCCCCATATTCTCAGTCCGTCAACGACGCAGATCTGAAACTCATGCATGAAGAGAGGTCGTCTTGGGATGATGAAAATTCATCGCCAGTGCTCGTATCTTCACTGCTCAAAGTGTCCTGGGTCTTTGTACCGTCCGATGGCGCAGTCATGGGGCGCTGAGCGTCAGCTTCCCATTCTATGCTCAATGTAACGGTGTATGAGAATACGAGCAATTCTGGCTGTATGATTCGCTTGTGGGCGAATCACGCTAAGCTTAGCCTTGAACTACGCGCTTGGTCGTTGGTGAGACGAAACACGCCGCAAATCTTGCACTTCGACAATGCTTCGAGATTCTCAATCAATGCTTTCAACTCCTTGCTGTCGATTCGACACCGCCACAGCTATGGCCTACTTGGCCGCAATGCTCCTCCCCCCGCCGCGTTGTACCTGATACCCTAGGCAGTAGGACCAGTGGCGATGCGTCTAGTAATACTGAGGCAATTCGAATCATTTCCATGCCTCCACGGTTCAGAACTATACCTATCTTGACCCAGAATGTCGGAAGCTTACTCGTGCTTGGACTGCCGACGTCTCGCCTTCGGGGTACCGTTGTTCTTAAACCGAGGCTGATCGTAGCATTTTGGCAACGAGAAAGCAGGTCCAGCACCGGGCGTCATTCTCGGCCTGCTGGAAGACCCCAAGCGCTTAGCATCATCCAACGAGCTTGTTGATGCACTGTAATAATGCTACATATCCCTATACCATTCTTTCTTCTGCCTCGATGATTCTTGCCATTGTACAGACTCTCCTTTGTCATTGGCCTAATTTTTGGTCGTTTTACTGCAAGGCTGGGCCTTACTGTCGTGTGTCCTCTTTTAATATACCACGAATGGCAGGCACGACCATAACGTTCCCTTTCCTTTCCCACCGCTGGCCGGGCCTTTTGGCTTTTGATCTGTGTTGATTCTTCGACCGACTGTTTCTACTTTACATTCCCACTCTCTCGTCGTCATTTTTGGTCTGCAAGTATGCGATCAACTCTGGTCACCGCGACCGTTGTCCTCCTTGTTCAACACCTGCACGTGGTTCGAGGCTTGAGTCTGAGCCGAGTAGTACCCGAGGCAGCCATCGACGTCTCCCATGCGTACCGCCACACAGGCTACATCGACCAGAGAGTTCGAAGCGATGCTCATGCCATCCTAAATCACCAACTTTACCATCAACGCAATGTTGATCAATCGGCAGCTGCTCCGGTTGCAAGCCCAGCCCAACGCAAAGCGACCACGCCTGCTCCCAGCGATGCCGCCCCAGTTATGTCAGGCCCCGCACCTGCCTGTCTCAAGGCATTGGATGCCATGACGGGCCAAGCTTCGAATCCTTCTGGAATTGCCGTGTGCTACAATGTTATGCAGATGGACAATACCACGGGCGTCTTCATGGCAGATTTGCGGCTTTACAAGATTGCAGCCCCTACTGGAGACTGGGCGACCCTCGACATGAAGAAAGTCAGCACAAGCTTGACTTACCTTGGAGCCGACATTAGCCAAGCACAACTTACGACGACAAAACGTGACGAGCTGCAGCCTCCTGACGCGACTGGAGAAGGGATTGAGAAGCGTGCGGCATCCCCTCCACAGTCACTACAGCATACCATGTTCATCGGCAAGGCTCACGCAGATGTGCTGCCGTATCTCAACAACGTGTAGGTTTTGATTCCACTGGAATCTCAACTTCGCTTTGGCTAATGATGAGATGCAGAACCTTCCAGCAAGCACTCCTGACCCCGAAGATTACTCTTGCTGGTGGCATGGCGAATGGCTCAACTCTGCAAACTCAGCTCTCATCAAAAGATGCCTCCTTTGTCAGCGGGCTGTTTCAAGACTCGGCCACTGGCAATACCACCGCTGCAGCACATGGGGCCGCAGTCTCAGCAGCAGCAAAAGCCGAGTTTGTCATGCCAGGTACCTCACTGGGTATTTTCCCTATCGGCCTGATTATCACCAGCGCGTGGGCGGGTATCTTCATCACGGCGTTGGCATATGGAACTTTTGGACGCATTCAGTTCCGAGAGTCGTACCGACGGAGGATGAAGCGCGGAGTCGCCGGGATCACAAGGACATTCTAGGGATAGTAGGTGGACATCATTGGGTCTATTCAAGGCTTGAGAATAATCACCCAAACACACATGATTAGGACTACCACGAGGCAACGTTCATGCATGGTATGGCACCTCTTCTTGGGGAAGCAGCATTCAGGGCAGGGCTGCATAGGTAAAGATTTGTGAGATCAGGGTTATCAAACATCTTGTATGTCATGAGAGCGAACTAGAGATTTATGGCAGCTACAACAGGTAAAGATTCCGGGCTCACGCCCACAAGTACATCTTATTCGATAACCGTGATATCAATGATTGGATGAATCCACGATTGAACCTGAGTGGCGATAAACACATCTCAAGATAGCTTGGTGAGGTCTGTCGTTTTGTCATGTATCTGCACCATGAGGAAAAGTATGGATCGGACATAAAGGTCATGGCGGCTTCAGTGTCTGCGACTCGAGAATTTTTGTTGTCTACTCTGAATGATGAGAAATCTCATTGTAGTGACAATAGTGGTGATGGGATTTGTCTGAACGCCAGACCCTTCACGGGCGTCACAGCCGAGTGATTGGGCTAAAAATGACACGCTGCGCTAGCGGCTAGCACCAAAGAATTTTTTGTGCGCGTTCTCTTACAAAATCCCCACCGGCACGATTGTCTTCCTAATTTTTCACAACCTCCACTCTTGACGAGTTCCACTTGACCTGTCCTACAAGATTTATAGACGTCTGATCCTCAGCCGTTCTTCGTTGATTGCAATAGACCAGGTCACATAGAGCGCAGACCAAGAATCTGTGCCGGCTTTTGGCTTTAGAGATATCCGGCTGTTTTCAGCTGCCTTTCCGATCTCACTCATCCTTGACCATCACTCCTCCTTTGACGCCCTCCAGCGCTTATATCACCACACATCATGCCCGGTGTCGAAATCATGGAAGACGTGCACACCTCCGCCAACATCAAGTCCGAGAACCAGAAGTCCGTCAAGGTGCTCGATGAGCTCTTGAACGCCCTTACCATCTCGAAGACCGCAGATCAAACGAGCGCTGCTGCTGGCAACATCGCGACATTCATTAACGGTGACATCGAAGAAAATGATGCCCCTACAAAGTCGGTTTTCTCCTCTTCCCTGTTCTTGTTGCGATTCTGAGGTGGTTCTTGCCACGGTCGCATTGCAAGCACGGCGCAGCTTTGAAAAATCTACTAACATTGTATCCCTAGGGCTGTCGACGCACTCAAGAAGCAGCTCTCGAATAAGAAGGATGCTGGTGCACGAGAACGAGCCCTCGAAACCATCAAGTCAATAGCACAGCACTCCACCGTTTCTCCCAATGTTGAGCCTTACTTGGCGGAGCTGCTTGCACCAACGCTTGCCGCCGTGGGCGACAAGATGAGCCCCGTCAAGGTTGCCGCACAAGCCGCCTCACTCGCAATTGTCAAGGCTATTAACGCCAACGCTGTCAAGGCCGTTCTTCCAGCAATCATCAAATCGATATTGAGCGCACAAAAATGGGTCGAGAAAATCACTGGTCTTCAATGCATCGAGGCTCTCGTTGAAAGCGCACCAGCACAACTTGCGTTCCGTGTACCGGACCTGATTCCAGTGGTTTCCGAGTCAATGTGGGATACGAAGCCGGAAGTCAAGAAGCACGCGTATGGCACAATGGAAAAGGTCTGCAATCTGATCGTCAATAAGGATATTGATCGATTCATCCCCGAACTCATTAAATGTATCGCCAAACCAGAGAATGTCCCTGAAACGGTCCATTTGCTGGGCGCGACAACCTTCGTTACCGATGTTCACGAACCTACGTTGGCCATTATGGTCCCTCTGCTCGACCGTGGTCTGGACGAGCGCGAGACTGCCATCAAGCGAAAGGCCGCGGTTATTGTCGACAACATGTGCAAGCTTGTGGAGGACCCACAGATCGTTGCTGCTTTTCTACCCAAGCTTATGCCTAAGCTGCAGAAGAATTTTGACACGCTGGCCGATCCAGAAGCCCGTGAAAAGACTAGACAGGGTCTAGACACCCTCACTCGCGTTGGTGATGTCAAGGATGGGAAGATCCCCGAAGTCTCGCACGCTGGCGATGTTGCGACTGTTTCCGCTATCTTGAAGCAGATTCTCGAACCGTCGCACAAGGCCCTCGTCAGCAAATTCCAGCCAGTCATTGACTACATCTCTGCTATTGCTGGCCAGCTCATTGACGAGAAAGATACCGACAGCATCAGCTGGATCGAAAATACGCTGCCCTACATCGTCGCTATAGTTGGTGATACCGATTCAAGACCTATCGCTGAGGCACTCCGCAAACGCGCGTCTCCCGGCGCGACGGACGAGGCCGAGGAAGAGGAAGATGACGAGGAGGGTGAAGACCTTTGCAATTGTACGTTCAATTTGGCCTACGGTGCCAAGATTCTTCTCAACCAGACCCATCTCCGACTGAAGCGTGGTCAGCGATATGGACTGCTTGGTCCCAACGGTTCCGGCAAATCAACTCTTATGCGCGCTATCAACAACGAGCAGGTCGAAGGTTTCCCCAAGCAAAACGAAGTCAAGACTGTCTTCGTCGAGCACGATCTCGATTCTGCCGACACTGAGCAGACCGTCATCGGTTGGACGATGAAGAAGCTTTCCGATGTCGGGATCACTCTCGAGAAATCGGCTGTGGAGGAGAAATTAGACGAGTTCGGATTCTTGAAAGAACAATTCGAAGGCCCGATTACCTCCCTCTCCGGTGGTTGGAAGATGAAGCTGGCTCTTGCTCGCGCTGTGTTCGAAAACCCCGACATCCTTTTGCTCGACGAGCCTACAAATCATATGGATGTGAAGAACGTCAAGTGGCTCGAGGACTACCTCATGAACTCCCCATGCACTTCTATTCTCGTATCTCACGACTCAAAGTTCTTGAATAACGTCGTCCAGCACGTTGTGCACTATGAGCGTTTCAAACTTAGACGATACGCGGGCAATCTGGAGAGCTTCGTGAAGAAGTGCCCTTCGGCCAAGTCATACTACGAGCTCAGTGCGTCAGAGATGGAGTTCAAATTCCCAGAACCAGGCTTTCTCGAGGGTGTGAAGACAAAAGCCAAAGCCATTGTTCGTGTCACCAACATGTCTTTTCAATATGCTGGCACCAGCAAGCCTCAAATTTCAGAGATCACCTTCCAATGCTCTCTAAGCTCTCGTATTGCCGTCATCGGTCCCAACGGTGCAGGCAAGTCGACCCTGGTCAACGTCCTTACGGGCGAGCTCATTCCCACCGGCGGCGACATTTACACACACGAGAACATCCGCATCGCGTATATCAAGCAACACGCCTTTTCGCACATCGACCACCACCTCGACTTGACCCCTTCCGAGTACATCCAATGGCGCTTCCAAACGGGCGAAGACCGCGAAACCATGGATCGCGCTAATAAGATCGTCACCGACGAGGACGAGAAAGCCATGGACAAGATCTACACCATCAACGGCACCCCGCGTCGCGTAATCGGTATTCACTCTCGCCGCAAGCTCAAGAATTCTTACGAATACGAATGCTCCCTCCTCCTCGGCGAGAACGTTGGCCAGAAGGGCGAGAAATGGACGCCCATGATGACCGCCGACAACGAGTGGATTCCGCGCAGCCAGATCATGGTTTCCCACTCCAAGATGGTTGCCGAAGTCGATCAGAAGGAGGCGCTGGCCTCGGGGCAATTCCGACCCCTTGTACGTAAGGAGATCGAGCAGCATTGCGCCAACTTCGGCCTCGATGCTGAACTAGTCTCGCATTCTCGGATGCGCGGTCTTAGCGGTGGCCAGCGTGTCAAGGTCGTGCTTGCAGCCTGCTCATGGCAACGTCCGCACTTGATCGTGCTCGATGAACCGACCAACTACCTCGACCGCGATTCCCTCGGCGCGTTGTCAAAAGCCCTCAAAGCTTTCGAGGGCGGTGTGATCATCATCACGCACTCGGCGGAATTCACGCAGAACATAACAGAGGAGGTGTGGGCGGTCATGGACGGCAAGATGACACCGAGCGGACACAATTGGGTGACAGGACAGGGGGCGGGGCCGAGACTGAAGGGCGATGAAGATGAAGAGGACAAGTTCGATGCGATGGGGAACAAGATTGAGGGCGGGAAGAAGAAGGTCAAGCTTAGCAGTGCGGAGTTGAGGAAGAAGAAGAAGGATCGCATGGCGAGGAGGAAGCGCGGTGAGGAAGTCTTCTCTGACGAGGAATAATTCACTCGCGGCTTCGACGATCTGGGGTATAGTTTTCCTTTGTCATTGATGGATGATGTGGCATGCGCATGCAATATACCAACGAGGCCGACGAGGGACGGGGAAAATGGGGTCTCGAAGAGATGCGCACGCACTTTTTCCCTACCGTTCTCGCGCTGGAGTTGTTGGAACGAAGCACGCGAGGCATGCATGCATTTCTTTTCTTATCGACTTAAAGGGCAATAGACGGATGGCTTTTCCTTTTGCTAGACTACCTCTCTAGATGATAGATCAAAAGATGTTTACCTTACTCCACCAGCATTTTCCGTACTCGGTTCTTTCAGTCAGCATTGGGTCTCCCGCACATCGTCCCTCTACCATCTTCCACATCCGCAAGAATCTCTTCCTCGATTGCCATCTACAGTATAGCTCATCATCACCACTGCCACCTCGTCATCACCGTGCCTCTACTCAATGGTATAGATCCTCCTCTCCACAGGCCCCATAACCAGCCTGCTACAAACCCGGATTCCGCAGACAGATCTTTAGTTACCAGTTACCGGCCTCCCCGTAATATTCCATTCTTTCGACCCATCCATCGTTTCTATCCCCCACTCTTGCCGCTCTTCTCGTCCCCTCTCTCTTCTTGTTTGCCCTCTCTTATTTCTCCTCTCTTCTCTCTCTCCGTCGTATCCCTTCTTTCTTCTTCTAGCCCCTCTATTGCCATTCTCCCTGTCTTCTCTCTTCTCTCTTCTCATCCCCTCTGCCTTCTCACATCACTTCTCTTTTCTCACCCTCCCTCGCTTCTTGCAATCCTCTCGTTATCGCTCCCACCACTAATCACGCCAAAACCCCCGCACCGATGTCCTCCCCTCTTCTCTCATCCATCCTCTCTCTTCAACTCTCTCAACATCACACCCACTTCACCCTCATCCACCCCCTCATCTCTCGCAAACCTCTGTTCTCAGCACCACCACCAGAGCCATCATCCGCCATGTAATATCCTGCCTTACCCATCCCCAAAATGAATGCCACCGCCAACCCCTCTCCCCCATCTGCCCTTCATAACCCCTCTCCTCTCCAAACCGTCCCACACATGCCCTTCCTCATAAAATCCCGCGCGGCTTGTTCATACCACGACCGCACATTCCTGTAGCGATAATGCCATCATCTCCCGCGTCTCACCCTCTCCCCTGCACAGAAGCACACACCACGCTCTGACCATCCGGCCCCTGCCCCGCCCCACTCCACCATCTTCCTCCCGACCCGGGCAGCCCTCTGCAAACTTTCCCTCCCTCGGCCTCGTTCTCGCAAAGCGGCGAAAGCCAGGAATTTGCCCTCCAGAGTACACAGTCGAGATCTGCTTCGGCTCCCCACCTTTTGGGTTTGGCTTCGACTTCCCACCCTTCGGCTTCGATTTCTGCTTCTGCTTCCTATTATCTGCTTCTTCCGCTTCCGCTTCTACTTCTGCTTCCTACTTCCGGCTACGACTTCCCAGGTATATTGAAAGAATTTGTAGGTCGCCCAAGTGGACGCCGGCAACAGGTGCCGGCAAAAGTCATGCCCGATTTTAGGCGACCCCCCACCACCTCATCAAATTAAACCTCCACCACCACACTATACACCTCCTCATCGCATCTATGGCTCCATTAACGCCTCAAAAAAACAAACAAGCAAGCAAGCAAACGTCAAGTACAATCGCCACTAGCAGCAGCACGTAATCCAAAGCGCGTGCGAAAGAAGTACAATACGCCCGCGCGAGCGCGTTATTTTGAGGCTCTTTCGACTAGATCAGAGCGCCACAAAAGCATTGAAGATATCGATAAAGAGCATAGAATAGACAGCCAAACTGTTCCCTGGAATCAAATACCATAGAAAAAAAACCCTGAGAAGTGCCCAGTGTCAATGCGTGAAAACGTTGTTTCGTGACCCAGTGTCCCATAAATTTTGGTGGGGTGGTGGGGGTCGTCTAAAATCGGGCATGACTTTTGCCGGCACTTGGTGCCGGTAAACGGAAGGGGAAAGAAGAAGAACCGAAACGAAAAAAAATAGAAGAGAACAAGAGCAGAGAAGAGAAAACAGCAGAAAAGGCCCAGACCGATGCCACCAAATCCGCGCTTCCCAAACCCCGGCCCGCCTTGTTCCCCATTCTGCCCTTCTACCCTCCCCTCTCAAAGGAAAATCTCCCCCGTCTGCCTTCCCCAACAACCAGAAACCAGGCCCGGCTTGGGAGTGTGGGGCTGGGGAACGTGTGGCATCCCAACGCACACGGCCGATCTCTACGCAACCCACCTCAAACCCTGCTCACCCTTCCCTCTCTCCCATCCCCCGTCTCAGCGCATCCCCACCCCCGTGTGTCTAATCCTCGTGTCTCTCTTCGCATAGAATCAGAAAACCCCAAAAAACCCCCGGGAGCCGAACCTATAGCGTGGGGTGAGATATCCAGCTCTCCCGACAATCCCAATGCCCCTCCCAAGACCCGGAATCAAAAGAAAAAGGGAGTAGAAGACTGGCGGGAGTTGCTTTTGTCGAGGGAGCAGCACTCATTGCTGCGGGCTTTGGAATGGGAGGGGCGGTGGTAGTGAGGTAGGAGGGCATCTCGTTCATGATCGAGAGGCGAGACTCGTTCCTTGCTAGTATGACAGCGCTAGCCCGGTAGGCACCAAGGCGGCGAAAGGGGGAGCTGGAGGGGGGAGGGGT
>JAABUQ010008548.1_pt1 | contig 14302 bp, 18 predicted proteins | sample 5560001 | NCBI WGS metagenome assembly JAABUQ01 (sample SAMN10711888, study PRJNA513371) | rock metagenome | isolation source: Antarctica rocks | place: Antarctica: Victoria Land, Finger Mt nord | collected 2015-12-18
TTGTTTCTCGTCAATCTGCTTTTTGCTTATTACGGCTTACGAACTGGCTTTACGACGAGCCTTAACGTCCAGCCATCTAAGCGTTAGCAATATGGTCAGCCCTGGCAATCCCCCAATAATCGCGCCTGCGACTTCGTACTCATTCAGAACAGCAAAATACTTGGCATCGGGTAGATGCTGGTGATTATGTTCATACAGAGCATGATCACGCATATACCAAATCATGCCAGCTAAATTCGCTGTGAGTAATGCAAGCGGCAAAATCATCACTGCATAAATTAGAATAGCCCGCACCATTTCTGCCTCAGCCTATCTGCGTAGGGGTAGGGCTTGCCCCTACCCTCTTGCCCTTTCCATCAGCAACAAGGAACTGAAGAGGAGGGCAGGGGCAAGCCCTGCCCCTACATCATGCCTTTGCTCGTTCCAGAAGCCAAGTTATCGGGCGGACGGGACGCCGGCGAGGGCTTCGTCTATGGCGGTGAGCGTTTCTGGAGAGAGCGTGACGCCCGAGGCACCGGCGTTGTCTTCAACCTGTGATGGGCGGGACGCGCCGATGATGACGGAAGAAACGTTTTTCTGGCGCAGGCACCAGGCCAGCGCAAGCTGGGCCATCGAGAGGCCCAAACCCTCGGCGATGGGCTGGAGCTTTTGGACACCTTGCAGGGTCTCGTCGTTCAAGCGGTCTTTGCCGAGAAACGCATTCTGGGCGGGGTCGGCGGCGCGGCTGCCTTCCGGGAGCGGCTGGCCGGGCTTGTATTTGCCGGTCAGAACGCCCTGCGCCAGCGGCGAGAAGACGACCTGGCCGATGCCTTCGCGCTCGCAGACGGGAATGACTTCTTTTTCAATGCCGCGCCCGAGCAAGCTATAATAGGGCTGGTTGGAGGCGATGGGATGCAGGCCGTGGCCGCGCACATAATCGCAGGCATGGGTAATCTGGGCGGCGGACCATTCAGAGACGCCAGCGTACAAAATCTTGCCCTGGCTGGCGAGGTCGTCTAAGGCGACAAGGGTTTCTTCCAGCGGCGTTTCGCTGTCGTAGCGGTGGCACTGGTAGAGGTCAATATAGTCGGTGCCGAGCCGTTTGAGTGAAAGGTGGCACTGCTCGAAAATATGCTTGCGGGACAGGCCGCGGTCGTTCGGGCCGTCACCCATCGGGAAGTAGACTTTGGTGGCAAGAAAATACGAATCGCGGGCATAGGGCGCAAGCGATCGCCCGACGACTTCTTCGGACTTGCCGCGGGCGTAGACATTGGCGGTGTCAAAGAAATTGATGCCGAGGTCATACGCTTTTTCAATGCAAGAACGCGCGGCCTCGTCTTCGGTGGCCCCACCGTAGGTCAGCCACGACCCCAAAGACACTTCGCTGACTTTTACTCCGTACTTGCCTAAATGACGATACTGCATGAATGGCTCCTGTGCAAATTGATTACGCCGAGAATACCCAAAAAAAGCCGCTTTTGGTACAGTCCCGGAAAAACACGGAGTTCAAGGCAAACAAGCGGGCATTCGTTTTGAGACGGAGCCGATACGGGTAGAACTCCATCAATACTTCTCTAGCCTTGCAGAAACGGGGGGCGACTTTGAACCTGGAAATCGACACACAACAAACGCCGGACCAGATTGCGATCGTGCATCTGAAAGGCGAGATTGACCTGCACACTTGTTCTCTGCTGCGCGACACTCTGCGCGAGCTGATCGAGCAGAAGTTTTACCAGATTGTCATCAATCTAGCGGAAGTGCCCTATTTAGATAGTGCGGCACTCGGTGTTCTTGTGGATGCGGTCCGGCGCGTTCGGGAGCACGAAGGCGGGATCAGTCTGGTGTCTACAACGCCCTTTGTCCGCCGGGCGTTTGAGATCACCCGGCTGGTCAAGATTTTCCAGCTTTACGACGACAACGAAGCCGCGCTTGCCGGGGTTCGCAGCCAGATGACGGTAGCCTAGAACCGGCAAATGCCCAAAAAGCCCCCGGAGACGTGGGGGCTTTTTTTGCAGCAAGTCAAGCCGTTTGGCTTTGCTCCCACTCCGCATGGCAGCGGTAGACAACGTCACTGATGCGGGCAACTCGGGGAATCAGATCTCCGGTGTCATGTTTTAGCACTTCGCGCAGGGTCGGGGGCAGGAAAAGCGCTTCCAGGGCATCCAGCGTCCGCTTTTGGCCCGCATAATCGGTGATGCTCGGCAAGCCGGCTTCCGCGCCGAACTCTTCTTCCAGCGCCGGCCGCACCCGTGCAGACGTCCGGTAGTAGTTTCCCACAAACCAGCAGCGCATCCGGGCATACTCGGTTTCCTTGCGGCTATCGCAGCCGTTCTTCGCCGCCGCACACAAAACTTCCGTGAACAGCTCGTACTGGTCTATAAAGTGCAGCCAGGCCTGCGCCTGCGGACTGCCGCCGACCGATCTCCGGGCGGCGGAACGTGCCGGACGGTAATTCGCTGCCGGAGCGGTTGCCCGCCGTGCGGCGTCTCCGGCCCGCAGGCGCAGGCGATATAAAAAAGGCAGGGGAAGATTGCTTCGAATCATAGTAGTGACAAAACAGATGATAGGAAAAGGATAATATGGAGCGGCGGTCAGCTTGTCCCGCCGCGTTGAGAAACATAGTTTAAGCGCAGGTCGTTCACGAGAGTCCGCAGGTCACGCCGCAGGTCCAGGGGAACAACCGTTTCCGGCGCGGCGTCAAGACGCGCGGCTAAATCACCCACGGCGTCAATGGCGACTTTGGCTTCCGCGAGGTCCGGCTGCGCTTCTCCGGTCTGCGGGTCCGCGAGAAGCCCGAGCTTCTGCCAGGCCTGCGAGGCGAGAAGATTGATGCAGTAGCCGATCATGTCATACGTTGTCGGTGCGGCTTCTGCCGATTGTTCTCCCAGTTGGTCTTCGCCGGGGAAGGCTTCAAGGACCTCACTCACGCCCATTTCCGCAGGCATTTCGGTTGTTTCGGCGGCCGCTGCCGGGGCCGGCTCCGGCGCGGCTTCCGGGGCAGTTCGGCGCTTGTCCACAAACGTAAATCCAGTTTCTTCTTCGGCCATTCCAATCTCGCTTCCGTCCAAATCTTGAAGTCCATTCTAGCACATAATTCCGCGCACGGCAAGAGCAGTTTTAGAAGCGGCAGAAAAACCGGCGAAAAGATTTTTCAAGATTTTTGCGGCTTTTGCCTGCCGCGCTTCAGTAAGCATCCTCCCCCAAAGCGACTACGGAGCGCGGCGCATCTAAGACTTCCCCGCCTAGAACCTCTACTGCATAAGAAGCCAGAAAATAGTCGCCATCGGGTTCAAAGGTGGGAATGGAAACCGGCTCTGTCGTTTGCATCAGGAGCGCCTGCGCGGCGGCGTCGGCGCTTGACCACTGCCGCCAGAGAATCCAGGCGGCGCTGCCGGAAGGCAGACGAATCTCGATGCCCCGGTGACGACGCAGCGCCGGAACCGCTCGGACAAGCGCGTCCAGCGTCAGGTTTTCTTTGCCGGGCATCTGCCAGCGCTCCGCCTGGAGCAGGGCAGGGACGCTTTTGACGCGCTGGACCGTCTGGGCCGGAACATCGGCGATGACGCCGCGCGGAGTGCCGGTTTTTGGGTCAGGGTCCGTCAGCACCAAGTAGCGAACTCCTGCGCGGCTGATTTGGGTGCGATAAACTTCCATAGAAATTAACCATAGAAATTAACAGCGAAATTAAAGAGCGAAAAATATTTGTCTAAGTGTGCCTGTTTATTATATTTTTGGAACAAAGTTTTGTGATACACTGTACTAGCCCGCTGGCAACTACGCCGTCGGCTGCGGCACCGCGCCCTTGCGGCCCGCCTTTCCTGCCACTCGGCACAATGGAGAACACTGTTATGCTGTCTTGTTCCCGCACTTCCCGACGCTCTGCTTCCCGCCCCTCTGCCCGATCACACTCCAAATTTTGCGCGGCCTTTGCGGCGCTTGGCCTCGCCGGCCTGAGCCTCGCCGGCAGCCATCCGGCGCTCGCGCAGACCGCCGTGCTGACCCAAAACAACGACAATGCGCGTACCGGATCAAACACCGCCGAGACGGTCCTGACGCCGCAAAACGTCAAAGTCGCCACGTTCGGCAAGCTGTTTACAATGACCGGCCTCAATGCCAATGTTAACGGCCAGGTGCTGTATGTGTCGGGCGTGACCATCGGCGGCGCGACGCACAACGTAGTGTACGCTTACACGTCCAACAACACCGACAACTCCCCCTGCGGACTCTATGCCTATGACGCCGACAACGGCACGCAGCTTTGGGCCACCGTACTGCCGAATTCCGCCACCTATACCACGGCGACGCCCGTGATTGATCCGGCGACAAACACGATGTACGTGCTGACGAAAACCGGCAACGACGACACTGGCCTGACCTACCTGCACGCCTTTGATATTACCACAGGCCACGACAAAACGGGCAGTCCGATCCAAGTCGCAGCCAGCGCGGCCGGCACCGGCGACGGCAGCGTCGGCGGCAAAGTCTACTTTGACGGTCCCGCAAGCTCCGGCCGCTTCCACGCCAATGACCGAGCGGCCCTGCTTCTGGTCAACGGCACCGTCTATGCTGGGTTCGCGCATAACTCCGATAGCTTCCCGTATCACGGCTGGGTCTTGGCCTATAAGTACGGCAATGGGGCCTTCAGTCAAACGGCGTCTTTCTGCACCACGCCGAACGGCGGCGACGGCGGCATCTGGCAGGCCGGCAAAGGGCTGACGGCGGACGCTGCCGGCAACCTCTACTTTTCGGTCGGCAACGGCACGTTTGACGCACCTTCCGGCGGCAAAGACTACAGCATGTGCTACATGAAGCTTAGTCCGACGCTGCAAGTGCTGGATTATTTTGCGCCGTTCGATGAGCAGTCGCAGAGCAATGGGGATCTGGACCTCGGCAACTCCGGCCTTGCCAACATTCCGGGAACCGCCGCGCTGTTCGGCGGCGGAACCAAGTTCGGCAGCGCGTTCCTGCTGGACTCCATGAATCTCGGCAAGTTCACTGCAAACGGACCGGACAAAGTGCTGAACCGCATTGACGGCGTCAGCGGCAACGACGATGTCGGACAGAACCCGATTGCCTGGGACAGCGGCAACTACAAGTACGTCTACCTGTGGCCGGGCGGCCAGCCGGTCGAGCAGTTCCAGTACGACCCTTCTGCCGGCAAGCTCAGCCCTGCGGGCATCTTCAAAACGGCAAGCAGTTCCATAACCGACGGCGGCTCGCTGGCGGTTTCTTCCAGCGGCACGGGAAGTGCGATCTTGTGGGCCATCGGCGACAATGGGACGGTGCGGGCGTATGACGCCACCAATGTCTCAAACCCCGAGCTTTGGGACAGCGCCCAGAACGCAAGCCGGGACAGCGTCGGCCACTCCGGTCATTTCCAGTTCCCGACGGTCGTCAACGGCAAAGTATATGTCCCGACCGGCGGGGCGACGATTGCCGTTTATGGCCTGCTCCAAGCCCCTGCGCCGACCAGCAGCGTGATTAACGATACGAACGCCGCCTTTACCTACACCGGTTCAGGCTGGTACTACTACCCGAGCCGCGGCCTGGGCGACTTCCAGGATGACGTCCATGTGACAACGGTGAACGGCGACGGCGTCTCCTACACGTTCACCGGCACGTCCGTCAGTTGCATCACTGAGACCAACACCGATGAAGGCAACGTCCAGGTCTACCTCGACGGCACCCTGCAAGCCACCGTCAGCGGGTACAGCGCCACCCACAAGGAGCAGCAGACGCTCTGGAGCCGAAGCGGCCTCGTCGCCGGGCCGCACACCTTGAATCTGGTCAAGCAGGATGGGCAGTACATGCTGCTGGATGCCGTCCAAGTGTCGCCGGTGTCGGCCACGACTTTGAACGACACGAATAGCGGCGTTGTCTACAGCGGGACGAGCTGGTTCTACAGCGCCAGCCGGGGTGCGGGGGACCTGGGTGATGATGTGCATGCGACCCAGACCAACGGGGACTTCGTGTCGTTTTCGTTTTCGGGAACGTCGGTGAGCTACCTCACGGAGACGAACACGGACGAGGGGAATGTGGCGGTGTATGTGGACGGTGTTCTGAAGCAGACGGTCTCGTGCGTGACCGCGCCGCGTTCGGTGCAGCAGGCGGTGTACAGCGTGAGCGGGCTTTCGGCGGGGGCGCACACGCTGAAGCTGGTCAAGACCAGCGGCACCTACATGCTCGTTGATGGCTTCCGGTTTCAGTAGCTTTTCGCGCTCACTTTTCGCCCCGGCAGAACGCCTCTGCCGGGGCATTTTTTGCGGTGTTTGCGGCTTTTCGAGTGCATCGCAAGACAGAGGTCATAATTGCTTGACACGTTCGCCCTGCCGCCGTCATACTAAAGGCATCACCACGCAAGTTTTGGATAAGGACTTTTCACAAATGGCAGAAATGCACTCACTCTTTGGAACTCTGCAATCGTTTACGTTTGGCGACGGTAAAACAGGGAAGTTTTACTCGCTGCCGCAGCTTGAAAAGGCCGATGTCGGCCCGATCTCGAAACTCCCGGTCTGCCTGCGGATCGTACTGGAGTCAGTTCTCCGAAACTACGACAACAAGCGGGTCCGGGAAGCGGACATCTGCGAGCTGGCGAACTGGCAGCCGAACGCCGAGCGAACCGCCGAAATCCCGTTTGTCGTCGCCCGCGTCGTTTTGCAGGACTTCACCGGCGTTCCGCTGCTGGTAGACCTCGCGGCGATGCGAACCACGGTCGCCCGGATGGGCCGCGATCCCGGCATGATTGAGCCGCTGGTTCCGGTGGATTTGGTGGTAGACCATTCGGTACAGGTAGACTACTCGGAGCTTGAGAACGCGCTGCAGCTTAACATGGAAATGGAGTTCAAGCGCAACCGCGCCCGCTACCAATTCTTAAAGTGGGGAATGCAAGCGTTCAACGGGTTTTCGGTCGTCCCCCCCGGCATCGGCATTATCCATCAGGTCAATTTGGAGTATCTCGCCAAAGGTGTGCTGTCTAAAGACGAAGTCTTCTACCCGGACACGCTGGTCGGCACCGACTCGCACACGACCATGATTAACGGGCTGGGGATCGTCGGCTGGGGCGTCGGGGGCATTGAAGCCGAGGCCGGAATGCTCGGCCAGCCGGTCTACTTCCTGACGCCGGACGTTGTCGGCGTCCATCTGTCGGGGGCGTTGACCGCCGGTGTCACGGCCACGGATTTAGTCTTGACTATTACCGAGATGCTCCGCAAGGCCAAAGTCGTCGGCAAGTTTGTCGAGTTTCACGGCGAGGGCGCGGCGTCACTGAGCCTGACGGACCGGGCGACCATTGCGAACATGGCCCCGGAATACGGCGCGACCATGGGATTCTTCCCGGTAGACGAAGAAAGCTGCCGCTACCTCGCCGCCACTGGCCGCACCGACGATCAAGTAGATGCCTTCCGGCAGTACTTTAAAGCGCAAGGCTTGTTCGGAATGCCTGAAGCTGGCACAATTCAGTACTCTCAGCTTTTAGAGCTGGATTTGGCATCGGTGAACCCAAGCGTTGCCGGCCCGAAGCGCCCGCAGGACCGGATCGAGCTGCCCGAGATCAAGTCCAAGTTCCATGAGCTGCTGCTGAACCCGGCGGCGTACAACAAGTCGCTGGCGGACCTGAACAAAAAGTTCGTGATTATGACCGGCATGAGCCACAACACCAAGCCGATCTCCGGCGGCGGCGACCAGGATGGTGCCTCCCTGCCGGAAGAGACTGCGCCGCTGGACACCGTCAACGACACGGCGGCTTTCACCGAAAATGAAATGGTGCAAAACCGCCCGACGCCGGACCGCATCGAGGACGTGCCGCTCGGCGAGTTCCCGCAGGCAATGGTGGAGCTTGCCCACGGCGACATCGTGATTGCCGCCATCACAAGCTGCACCAATACGGCAAACCCGTCTTTGATGCTGGCGGCGGGGCTTGTCGCCAAGAAAGCGTCCGAGCGCGGCATGACGGTCCGCCCGACGGTCAAAACGTCGCTCGCGCCGGGGTCCCGCGTCGTGACCGAGTATCTGGACAAGACCGGCCTCACCCGCTATTTGGATAAATTGGGCTTTCAGACCGTCGGCTACGGCTGCACCACCTGTATTGGAAACTCCGGGCCGTTAGAGCCGCATTTAGAGAAGACCGTCACCAAGAACGATTTAGTGGTCGCGTCGGTGCTGTCGGGAAACCGCAACTTCGAGGCCCGCGTTCACCAGAACGTCCGCGCCAATTTCCTCATGTCCCCGCCCCTCGTCGTCGCGTTCGCGCTGGCAGGCACCGTGGACATTGACATGAACACGGACCCCATCGGCCAAGATAAGTTCAACCAAGACGTGTATCTCAAAGACCTCTGGCCGACGACTGCCGAGATCGCAGACATGTTATCAGCCGCCAATGACCCTGACGTCTACCGGCGTCTGTACAAAGACTTCGCCGAGCAGAACCCGCTCTGGCAGGATATTCCAAGCTCCAACGGCAGCGTCTACGACTGGGATGCAACGTCCACCTATATCCGCGAGCCGCCCTACTTCGACAAGTTTAGCATGGTCGCCCCGGACGCCAAAGAGATCACCGGCGCACGGCCGCTCGCCATCTTCGGCGACTCGGTGACCACTGACCATATCAGCCCGGCGGGCGCGATCAAGCCGACTTCCCCGGCGGGCTTGTATTTGCAGCAGAAGGGCGTGCCGGAAGAGGACTTTAACTCCTACGGCTCGCGCCGGGGCAACCACCGGATCATGATGCGCGGCACGTTTGCCAATGTCCGCATCCAGAACCTGATGGTTCCCGGCACCATCGGCGGCATGACCATCTACCAGCCCGCCGGCGAGCACATGAGCATCTACGATGCATCGCTGATCTACCGAGATTTAGGCGTCCCGCTGCTGATCTTCGCCGGCCAGGAGTACGGCACCGGCTCGTCCCGCGACTGGGCCGCCAAAGGCACGAACCTTTTGGGCGTCAAGGCCGTCATCGCCCAGTCGTTCGAGCGCATCCACCGCTCCAATCTGGTCGGCATGGGCGTCCTGCCCTGCCAGTTCAAAGAAGGCGTCAACGCCGAGACGTTAGGCCTCGACGGCACCGAGACTTTCGACCTGCGCGGCCTCGCCGATGGCGGCATCCGCCCCCAGATGGACGTCAAGCTGGTCATCCACCGGGCAAATGGCGATACCGAAGAAGTCCCTTTGACGCTGCGTATTGACACCCCCATTGAAGTGGACTACTACCTCAGCGGCGGCATTCTCCCCTACGTCCTGCGCCAGCTTCTCGAAGAAGACGCCATCAGCGCCGCCGGTCACCTCCTCGACACCCTCCAGCCCCGCCCCACCGCCGTCTGAGTACGGCAAACGAGAAGCCCCGCACCGTATGGCGAGGGGCTTTTGTTTTGGTCGGTTCGTGCTGATTTTCCCCCGCGTGTGGTATAGTTTCATTATCGGAGATGCTTATACCATGAACGAAAACTTTGGCTTACTTTACGCGACGCCCAGCTTCTTAGAGGGATTTGCCCGTGTCCTAGACATCGGGGATACGTTTACGACCTATAATACATTTGCGGATGCTCGTGAAGCGGATTTTCTCGCACTTCGTTCCGACTGGCGAGCCATCGGCGAAGATTTTGACAACGCTCTCGCAGAATATGAAGATGATGAACAAGAGTAATCCGCTGTTACGCCGACACCTGATAACTTAGAACCCGCCGATCCGCAGGAGCCGCGTCGTTCTGAACCCCGTGATACTGCGCGTCGGCGTGTGACAATTCAGGCCGAAGCCAGCCTCAGCTATAACAGCTCACTCCCGCCACCGGAAATCCTCGCGGGATATGGCCGCACTCAGGCGGATGCCCCAGAACGCATTCTGGCAATGGCCGAGCGGCAGGAAGCCCACCGGCAGCAGATGGAAAAGATTGTCGTGGAAGCCGGAGCCGCCAATGCTTCCAAAGCCATGAATATCGCTGCCTACATCGCGACGTTATTTGTTGGTGCGTCTGTCTACATGGTTCACGAACATTACGCAGTTTACGGCATCGTCACACTCGGTTCCACCCTTGCGGCGTTGGCTGGAGTCAACGTCTACGGCAGAGCGTCCCAAAAACAGGAGCGCACAGAGCGGGCAAAACTGCTGACGGAAAACGAACAGAGCCGCCAGAAGCGAAGGCAGCTTACAGGAAACGAGCCGCCCCCTGAACCGAAAGACTCAAGAACAGAATGATTACCTCAGTGGCGGCATCCTGCCCTTTGTCCTGCGCCAGCTTCTCGAAGAAGACGCCATCAGCGCCGCCGGCCCACCTCATCGACACCCTCCAGCCCCGCCCCGCCGCCGTCTAACCCCGGCACAAGCGAAGCCCCGCGCCATCCGGCGTGGGGCTTTTTCTTGTTTGTGTGCGTGGTATAATGTCAGTAGGCAAGCAGACTAGCAGCTCATTTCAGCGTGTTGAATTTCTACTGGCTTCGAGTAGACAAAGAAGGAACTTCAATGACTTGTTCACAATACGGATACATGATGGGACCTTTCGATAAGGGATGTCCACGTTGCAAAAATGTGACCTCCACACAAACTATTCAAAGTCCAATAATTGCTTCTGATGTTACGGAAAATTCTGGTATCACTCTTGCACCTTGCCCTGCCTGCCAAAGAGAAATAAGCCCACAAGCATTTCCATGTCCACATTGCGGTCAGCCTATTGTGTCACAAGGTCTTAACCCAGAGATCAACTCAAAGACACAAGCAGAAGTAAGAAGCGACAATACTTCCTTGAAGCCGCGAACTTCACCCGTGATGCTGTCTATCAGCATCATTTGTGCCATTTTGTTCGTAATTGGTTTACTACAGGTCGTCGTCGGATGTAGTAATTATGCTACTCGCTTTGATCCAATCATAGACGCAAAAGACGACATGAAAAACCAAACAATTGCTGGCACTGGTATCACTCCACTAGAGTATCAAGGCAATATGGATATCGCGACAATCAAAAGCAATGCAATCCGGGATGCATCACTGCATCAGATCATGGAAGGTTGTGGATTTGCAGTTCCTATGTTTCTATTTACTGTTGTCAGCGTCGTGAAGCGAAGCAAGCGGGTTGAGGTAATTTAAGTCCGTAATTCTCATTGAGAGCAGAACTGAAATTGGAGGCTAAATTGACATCAGAAGGTAGACAGCGTATATGCGCCAAATGCAACGAAGAATGGCCGGCGGCGGAGTTTGAATACCGCAAAATACTCATTGGGGATTATGGTGTTGATGAAAATGCGCCTCCGGTCGAGAGCTATATTGTTGCTGTTTTCCCCAGAGGTCATCAAACCAAGATAGCAGAACTTCAGTAATCAAGCAGAGGCACCCAATTATGATGAGTGATGATGAAAGGCAAAGGACTTACCAATTCGTTGCTGAACAGCATGAACAAGATTGCCCTGGAATAAGTGCGGAAAAAGTAGAAGAAATCCATCAAGGACTGATTAGGAACACGGTTAAGGGAATTTTGTCCGAGAGCTGCATCATCTTAGTAATTGACGACCTCAGAGCGCAGGGTCTCGGCGGCCAATAACAGTACATGGCGTTAAGAATGTCGTTATGATTCAAGATGTGAATGAGTTGTCGGCCTCCTTGCAGTATGCTTCTCGCTGGGCTGACATACTGGAAGGGTTACGGCGTCACTCGGAAGAAACAGATGCGACCCTGCTTCCGACGACTTCGGCGGGACCGCTGGCGGAGATACAGCGGGTGCTGGGGGAGGCACGGGAGTTTGTTGAGGGTTTGGCAGTGGACACGAACGGCGAAGGGACTGCGGATTACCGGCTGCCGATTTCGGAGACGCAAGAAGGCGGCGTAGCGACGCTTAGTGGGAGAGACACAATGGCAGCAAAAGTCAGCGGGGAGGAGATTGGGCGGCGGGGGCAGGAGATTTATGAGAGTCGGCTCCGCACTCTGCTGGAAACCGAGGAGAGCATCGGCAAGATCGTGTCCATTGACGTGGAAAGCGGCGACTACGAAATTGGCGATGACCTTGTCACGGCAGGGCGGCGGCTTCAGATGCGCCGCCCGGACGCGCGGATGTACGGCAAGCGGATTGGATACAACGCGGTTTATGCAGTGGGCGGTTCGCTGACCCGGACGGCGCAACGAGGAACACGGGGCTGAACCCCCGTGCTTTAGAAGTGCAACTTCCCGCCTTCGCGGGCATCGGAGTAGTCTGAAATCTTCGCCCGCGAAGGCGGGGGCTTGCACTACTAAAGCCCTGCCGTTTAGGGCAGGTGCTTGATGCCCTCTACAACGCAACGGCCTTGCTTGAGATTTTGGAGATAGAGTGATGACCAAAGCCGTTGTGGCCGAAAAAGTGCGTCAGGGACTTCAACAAATTGAGGTTTCAGGGATTACCTTGCAGGTCGTGGATGAGGATGTTTACAAGGTAGACGAGTGGTGGCGTGTTCCCGTTCGTCTCAGTCGGTGGCCCGCAAGGATGTTTGACTTTTATGAAGCGCTGGCAACTGTGACAGAGGAGCTTCAAGAAGCGGAACACCTGAACATATTGCTTGAGACGGGTGATGTGTTGAACGAGGAACACGCCGAAGACGAGCCAGGGGCAGCAGCGGAGCCGGAGATGCGGGAGCAGTACAAGTTCGAGAACGGGCAGCGGGGGCAGTACGCGCATTTGTTCCCGCAGAAGCCGCATGTGGTAGTGCTGTCACCGGACGTGGCGGCGGTGTTTCCTGACTCGGACTCGGTGAATGAGGCGCTGCGGGTTTTGGTCAAAGCCGCGCAGGCGAGTATGCCGATGCCGCAGGAACGGGAAGCGGCGTAGGGTGTGTAGAGGAAGCCCCCCGCCTTATGGCGCAGGGGCTTTCTTTGTGTCAGACAGCGACTGCGCTGGAGCGGGGCGGGGTTTCGAGGGGCCGCGTCAAGTAGCGGACGACTTCCGCCTGCATTCGTTCCAATTCAGCTCGGTATCCGGCGGCCATCATCCGAAACTCTTCCGGCGTTGCTGTGGCACGGAGTTGACTTAAGAGGCGCTCGAAATAAGCGATACGCTCTTGTGTTCCCTGTAGTTCCTGATCATTGGTAATCATATGGCGACCTCCACAATGCCGCGCCTGGTTTGATCGCGTTTCACTTGCCAGTGTGCGATAAATTCGTTGAGTGTTTCCAAAATAAGAAGCGAGGGCCTGATCCAAAAGATGCTCGCACCAAGCTCCCGGTCTGCCTGTTCATGGTCGAATAGCTGCTTTGTTTCCTCGGAGCAGGCCCCGACACGAAAATTATCCTGCATTATCAGCACAATGTCAATATCGCTTGGCGCAGCCTTTTCCGTGACATAGCTGCCAAAGAGGAGAAGATGCTGCACTGCTCCTGTTTCTTGGGCAAGCCGATAGATGCGAGACAACCGGCGCGTCATCTCCTGACGCTGCGGGTGCGCGTCACCGAACCGGAAAACAGCTTCTTCTAAAGTAACCCTGTAAACGCCTAGTGGCAGGTCGCCGACACTGTTAAAATCCGGCAGCATAATCATTTTCCTATTGAACCGTCAGACAGCGACTGCACCGGAGCGGGGCGTGATCTCGTAGGCGCAGCCGTGGGAGGACGGGAGGACTTTGCCGGGGTTGCAGAGGCCGGAAGGGTTGAAGACGGCGCGGATGGACTCCATCATGTGCAGGGTCTCGGGCGGGAACAGGAGGGGCATGTAGTCGCGCTTTTCGACGCCGATGCCGTGCTCGCCGGTGAGGGTGCCGCCGACGCCGAGGCAGAGTTCGAGAATGGCATGGGAGGCGGCTAGGACGCGGCGCACGTCGTCGGGGCTGCGCTCGTCAAAGAGCGTGACGGGGTGCAGGTTGCCGTCGCCGGCGTGGAAGACGTTGGCGATCCGCAGATTGTAGCGGACGCCAATGGCGGCGATGGCGCGGAGGACTTCCGGAAGCCTAGAGCGCGGGATGACGCAGTCCTGGGTGACGCACGACGGGGCCAAACGTCCCAATGTCCCGACGGCTTTCTTGCGGGCAGCCCAAAGATTGGCCCGGTCCTGCGGAGTGGACGCCGAGCGCACTTCGCGGGCATGACCGGCATCGCAAAGGGCGCGGACACGCGCGGCCTGGGTGTCGAGACCTGCCGCAAGGCCGTCAAGCTCGATAATCAGAATGGCTCCGGCGTCGCGCGGGAAGCCGAAATGGAAGGCGTCTTCGACGGTCTGCAGGATGACGGCGTCCATCATCTCAAGTGCCGCCGGGACAATGCCGCCGGCAACAATCGCCGAGACGGTCTGGGTGGCGTCGTCTACCGTGTCGAAGATGGCAAGAAGTGTACGGACGGCCTGCGGGGTGCGGGTCAAACGAACGGTGGCTTCGGTGACAATGC
>JAABUQ010008549.1_pt1 | contig 14300 bp, 16 predicted proteins | sample 5560001 | NCBI WGS metagenome assembly JAABUQ01 (sample SAMN10711888, study PRJNA513371) | rock metagenome | isolation source: Antarctica rocks | place: Antarctica: Victoria Land, Finger Mt nord | collected 2015-12-18
GGTCAGCAACGCCGGGCGGCAGCAGTCCCATGCGTCGATCCTCGACATCTCGACCGAGCAGTTCGACTGGACGATGAAGACCAACATCTACGCCCCGTTCTGGATCATCAAGGCGGCGCTGCCGCACTTGCCGCCCGGCTCCGCGATCATCGGCACCACGTCGGAGCAGGCCACTGACCCGACGCCTGACCTCTATGACTACGCGCAGACCAAGGCGGCGACGACGAACTACGTGCGGTCGCTGGCGAAGCAGCTTGCGCCGAAGGGCATCCGGGTCAACGGGGTGGCGCCGGGGCCGATCTGGACGCCGCTCCAGGTCAGCGGCGGCGCGACGCAGGAGAAGCTGGAGAAGTTCGGCGGCCAGACGCCGCTGGGCCGCGCCGGGCAGCCTGCGGAGTTGGGCTCGATCTACGTCCAGCTCGCCGCGGCTGACGCGAGCTACGCAACCGGGCAGGTCTATAGCTCCGCCGGCGGCGCCGGGCAGCCGTAGAGGGCCATGGCGACGGAATGGCCAAGGTCTCATGCCGGGGCGGCTGGGGCTGAGCCGCACTGAGGGCCGTTCGCGCCGGGGCGCGAGGCGGTTGTCCCTTGCCTGTCCCGTAGTTATGGCTGGTGCTGCCGTTCTCGCCCGCTTTCAATTGGGATCGGCGGCATCCCGATCACCGTCGATCCTAGGCTCGTCACCTCCATAGACGACAACTTCGCGCCGGAGCGGCAGGCGGGGACGTTCTTCTTCCCCCCCGCAAGGTCGAAGCCTCCGTGCAGGCCAGCATCCTGGAGCAGTTCGAGGTGGTCCTGGACTACAAAGCCAAGACCCTGATCCTGGCGCAGCCCGGCACGCTTCGTCCGGAGGGCGTCGCCGTCCCGATCCGCCTGAACGACGGCACCGGGTTGGCCACCGTCGACGCCGAGGTCGACGGCCGTCTCTACCCGATGGTGATCGACTGCGGTGCCGGCTACACCTGGGCGCGGGGCAGCACGGTTGCCGGGTGGCTCAAGGCGCATCCCGATTGGCTGCGCGCTGAGGGCGCGGTCGGCGCCAGCAACTACAACATGGTGGACTATGCCTTCGAGAAGCAGGGCAAGGTCCTGCAAATCCCGCACGTCGCCTTTGGACGCCTGCGGTTGCAGAACGTGGGGATCATGGGCACCGGCCCGCTGCTTGGCTGGCCCGGCGACGACATCTTCGGCGAGATCGTCTGGGATGCCTGGCAGAAGGACGCTCCCGAGCCGGTCGTCGCTTGGATCGGCGCCAACGTGCTCAAGCACTACCGCCTGACCATCGACTATGCCGGCCGCATGTCCTACTGGTTGAGGACGAGCGAGGCCGACAAGGATGAACTCGATCAGGTCGGGATGACGCTTGTCTACCGTTCGGGCCCCTAATTCATTGGCGGAGTCGTCAAGAAGAACGGCGAGCCTACTTTGGCGGGCGCGGCCATTAATGATGAAGTCGTTGAAATCGACGGGCAAAAGATACATGGCTGGCCGCGCGACAGGGTTTTTGCCGCACTGCACGGTGCGGCAGACAGCCGCCACGTTCTTCTGCTTGAACGCAATGGCCGAATGATCGAACTATCACTTCCAGTCGCGTCCTTTTAAGGAAAGCGCTCACCAATGGCAGATTGCACTGGCGGGGCGCCCTGAAATGGTTAAGGGCGGAGCCGCGATCGCCACAGCTTGCGTTCTCGCCATGACCTGCGCCGCTGCCGCGCAGGTTCCCTTGCCCCCCGACCTGCATATCACGCCGCCGGGGTCCGAGGTGCCGGCAGAGGTTGCACGGTTCTCAGGCGGGTGGGGCAACGCGGCATGGGGCGGAGTGCTGCCGACCGCCCTCGTCGTCGAGCGCGTCGAGGCGGACGGCGCCGCCACGGTGGTCTACGCCATAGGCGCCTCCGAGCAGTTCGGACTGCCGGCGCAGTGGGTGCGGGTGCCGGGCCAAGTTGCCGACGGTCGCTTGACGCTGCGCCTGCGCGGCGGAATAGCGGTCGACTACGCGCTCACGGGCGACGGCCACTTGGCCGGGCGCTACACGCCGGCGGGCGGTTGGCGGTCCCACGCCTGGCTTGCGCGCGTGCCGGGCGACGCGGCGCAGGTGGCGGCGACCGTGACGCTGCCGGCCCGGCCGCCTTGGAAGGAGTTGCGCGTCCCCGTGCGCTCCACGGTTGGCGAGGCCGCGGGCCGAACCTTGCTGCTGCAAGCCTTCCTGTACCGGACGGTGCTGCCCGGACGGCAACCGCTGGTCGTGCTCAACCACGGCTCGACGGACGGCGAGCGCCCAGGCGTGCCCAGCATCGCGCCGTTCGAGGTGGAGGCCCGGTTCTTCCTCGCCCAGGGTTGGAGCGTCGTCGCGCCGATGCGCAAAGGCAGGGGCCAGTCCGAGGGGCCGGTTTTGGAGCCGTCCAGCCAGGCCGTTCCCGAACAGGACCAACTGGACAGCGGCCTCGAAGACCTGGACGCCGTGGTCGAATACATGCGGGCGCAGCCCTACGTCGATCCGGCCCGCATCCTGGTCGCCGGCCAGTCCCGTGGCGGGCTGCTCGCCGTCGCCTATGCCGGCCGCCACCCCGGCGGCGTCGCAGGCGCGCTGAACTTTTCCGGCGGCTGGTGGTCGGAGGACTGGGACAAGAACGGCTTCAACCTGCGCCAGGCCGCACTCGCCGGAGCGGGTACGTGGGCGCCCATGCTTTGGCTGTACGCGGACCACGATCACTACTACGGCCTGCCCTTCGTGCGCCGGGTGTTCCAGGCGTTTCAGGACGCGGGCGGACAGGGCGAGTTGACGGAGTTCGACGGCCTGCCCGGCAATGGCCACGCCCTCATTGGATGGATAGAGCGCTGGGAGCCCAGCGTCACGCGCTTCCTTCAGCGGATCAGCGGCGCGACGGGGCCCGCCTCGTCTGCGCCGCAGCGCTGACGAGGGGGTTCGACACAGCGCTGCGGCTGGCTGTGCGGAGTGGCGTTCCGGCAGGCTTTGCCCCAGCCGCTGTCCGCCAAGCGGTTCGTGCCGGCATGACGGTGCTCGCCAGCGGCGGCGACGCGCGCACCCTCGACTTCCAGGCCGGCGGCGTCGGCTTCATGCCGTTCGCGATGGGCCACTACATCCAGAACACTGGCACGACGCGGCCGCACTATTTGGAGATGTTCAAGGCGCCGGTCTATCCTGACTCGTCGCCCGCGCAGCCGCTGGCCCTGACCCCGCCGGAGCTGGTGCGTGCGCACCTGAACGCCGACGACGCACTCATCCAGGCGCTTAACAGGAGCAAGCAGCTTGTGGTGGGTCAGGCGGCCTCTGCGCCGCTTGCCTGCGCCTATCAACCCGGAACCGATGGATTGGAGAACAACCACATGTTTGACCGCAGTGAGATCAAGGAACATGCCGACGTCATCGGCGCTGACGGAGTCCATGTCGGCACGGTCGACCACCTTGACGGCGACCGCATCAAGCTGACGAAGAAGGACTCGTCCGACCAGCGCCACCACTACATCTCGGTTGGCCTCATTGCCGAGGTCGAGGACGGCACCGTCCGGTTGTCCGCCAACGCCGACGTGGCGGTGTCCTTCGAGGAGCCCGCGCCCGAGTAGGGCAGGTTCGGCGCGTCACCTTTGCCTGGCCACTGCCCGCCAGGCCAACCGCCGGGGCGACCGCGGCCAGTGCCGCCACATCCCCCGCAGAACGCCCCGCATTATGATCCAGGTGCCCTTGATCAGACCGCTTCAACCATGAAGGAGCCATTATGCACCGCATCGTCGCCTTTTTGCTTGCCGGCCTTCTCGCCGCCTGCGCAAACGTCCGTCCCGATCCCGTCGCCCCCCCAAAACTCGATAGCGGGATCACGTCCAGCAACGGCGGCGGCGCACGCATGCTGGGCAACCAGCCCAATGTCGGCGTGACCACCCGCACGGGGCCGGCGCCATGAGGCTGTTGGCGGCGGCCCTCCTGCTCGCATCCGCCACCGCCGCCGCTGGGCAGACGCCGCGCAATGGCGACGTCTACAACGGCCTGAACCACCAGCCGACCCAGGCCGGGGTCGTCCGGCGCGAGGACCGGGCCGGGGTGGGAGCGTCGCCGGCCCATGTGAGGCGGAACGCCCGGACGGTGCGGCAACTGGACCACAAACTGCTGCGCGAGGAGGCCGCTCCTCTCCCGCGCGACCCCGTCCACCTGTCTCCGCCCTGAGGGCGTCCCCTCGCCTGCCCGGCCCCGTCGCCCAACCCAGCAAAACCAAGGAGACAGCCATGCGGCATCCAACACTCCACTTTGCAGCGCTGGCCCTGTGCCTCGCCATTTCCGCCTGCGCCACGCCGCAGCAGCGCGCGGTGGACCGGGAGGACCTGTTGTCCGCCGCAGGGTTCGCCGTGCGGCCCGCGAACACGCCGGAACGCATCGCATCCCTGCACAATCTGCCGCCGAACAAGGTGGTGCAGCGGGTCCGTGGCGGAACCGTCCGCTACGTCTATGCCGACCCGTTGGTGTGCGGGTGCCTCTATGTCGGCGACCAGGACGCCTTCGGGCGTTACCGCCATGAGGTGTTCCAACGCCATCTGGCCAACGAGCAGGAGATGACGGCACAGATGAACCGGGATGCCTGGGACGAAGGGCCGTGGGGACCATTCTACTAGCACTTGTCCCGCTCCGCCCAGTATTCCACGGGGCGGATCAGGATGCGCTCAAAAGCTCTTCCCCAAGCGGCCCTCCTTGGACACAGGCGGCCGTTCGCAGGGAGGCTCGGTCTCGTTCCCGATCAGCGCTACCGTTCCCAAGTGGCCGTGCCGCCTGAGCGCGACCGCGGCTTGTGCGCCGCCGTGGCCGGCGCCGACGGCCAGCACACCGTACCGCGTCCTCCCACTCCGCAGGAGAGCCGCGGGTTTGGACGCTGGTGCGCCGAGCTGGTCGTTCTCGTCTTCGCTTATCGGCGGGAACACGCCGGTGAAGCCTGATCCACGTCGATGCGGCACGTCGCGCAGGCAAAGCACCCGCCGCACAGCGCGAGGAGTTGGTCGAACCCGGTGCCACGGCTGTCCTCCATCAGCGACAGCCCATACCGACCGATGATCGCGCGCTCCGCTCCGGACTGATCCGTGACGTATGGCTGCATGTGCGCGGCGTCCTTCTGATATGGGGCGTTCAGTTTGGCACGGGCAAAAGCGGCCCGGCCTCATGGCGAAACCCGGTGCCGCCTCGCTCGGAGGCGTGCGTCGACGCCTGGCTTCACCGCGCAGGCCAGCATCGGCGACAAGACCGCCGCATGTTCGCGAAGGTCGCGTACGATTGCGGCACGTGCCGCATCCGCGTCGCGCGCCTTGAGCGCAGCGATCAGCGCATCGTGCGCATGGCCTTCAGGAGAAAGCACGCGGGGCGCAGAAAACAGCAGGCTGATGGTCGGACCGACCTGAACCCAGAGGCTTTCCACGACCCGTTGCAGCACCGGCATCGCTGCGATGCCGATGACGCCGAAGTGGAAACGCTCGTTCTCCGTCAGGACGACCGTCCGGTCCATCACGGCTCGTCCCTTCAAGAATCTCGCCTGGATGGCCGCCAGGCCAGCAATGTCCGCAGGCGTCGCGAGCATAGCGGCCCGTGCAGCCGCACGGCCCTCGAGGTCCACGCGCAAGTCGATGATCTCGTCATAACGATCGACGGCAAGGCGAGGCACCCAGGCGACGCCGCGGGCATCAAGCTCAAGCGCCCCTTCCGAAACAAGGCGCAGCAGCGCCTCCCGCACCGGAGTCGGACTCACGTCCAGTTCGTCCGCGAGAAGGCGGTGGACGAGCCGCTGTCCCGGCGCCAACTGCCCTTGTACCAAGGCGTTGCGCAGGCGCTTGTAGACCTTCCCTGCGATGCTGTCCGCTCGGTCGATCGGAGTCAGGGAGGCATCAGTCTCCATCTGCTGCGGTAATGCGCGGGGCTTGGTTGACATGTCAAGCTCAACGGGGTTTGCTATAGCAAATAGCAAACCCCAATCCAGGATGCGCGTCCATGCCCGATGATGGCTCCCCCGTCGCCAATGCAAACGTCGCGCTCCGTTTGGCGGAGGCGTTTGCGCGCCACGGCGTGACGGTTGCCTTTGGCCAGAGCCTTCCTTCGGCGTTCCACCTCGCCGCGCCGCATGTCGGCATCCAGCAGACGGTCTACCGGCAGGAGAACATGGGCGGCACGATGGCCGACGGCTACGCGCGGATCTCGCACAAGGTCGGCGTCGTCACGGCGCAGAACGGCCCTGCCGCGGCGCTGCTGGTGCCGCCGCTCGCGGAGGCCATGAAGGCCAGCGTGCCCGTCGTCGCACTGGTGCAGGAGGTGGCCCGCAACAGCGCGGACAAGAACGCCTTCCAGGACCTTGACCATGTCCGCCTGTTCGACACGGTGGCGAAGTTCGTCCGGCGCGTGGACCGCGCCGACCGGCTTGAGGACTACGTGGACATGGCTTTCACCGCAGCCACATCGGGCCGCCCAGGCCCAGCGGTCCTGCTGGTCCCGGCCGATCTGCTGTCCGAGAAGGCGGGCCGTGCGTCCCCGCGCAGGTCCAGCCTCGGCCGCTACCCGTTGGACCGCGCCCTTCCCGACCCGGCCCGCATCGCCGAGGCCGCCGCGCTGCTGGCCCGTGCCCGGCGCCCGCTCGTCATCGCGGGCGGCGGCGTCCACCTTTCCGACGCCGCCCCGGAACTCGCCGCGTTGCAGCAGGACGCGCACCTGCCGGTTGCGACCACCTTCATGGGCAAGGGCGGCGTCGACGAGACGCATCCGCTCTCGCTTGGCGTGGTCGGCAACACCATGGGCCTGGGCGCCCGCACGCGCGAGATGCGCTCCATGGTGGAGGCCGCCGACGTCGTACTGCTGGTTGGCAACCGCACCAACCAGAACGGCACGGATTCATGGCAGCTCTATCCGCGCGGCGCACGCTTCATCCACATCGACCCTGACCCGATGGAGATCGGCCGCAACTACGAGGCGTTGCGCCTGGTCGGCGACGCCAAGCTGACGCTGGCCGCCCTGCGCGACGAGCTCCTGACGCTTGACCTCGCCACGCGCGCCGCCGCCCGCGCGGAGGTCGAGGCGCAGGTCGCAGCCGCCGTCGCCGGTTGGCGGACGCTCGTCGCCGGGGTCACGACCCGCGACGGCGGCCCGGTGCGCCCGGAGCGCGTCGTGGCCGAAATCGACAAGCGCCTGGCCGTCGATTCCATCGTGTGCGCCGACGCCTCCTATTCCTCGAACTGGGTCATCAACTACTTGACGGCGAAACGGGCCGGCCAGCGTTTCCTGACGCCGCGCGGCCTCGCTGGCCTCGGCTGGGGCGTGCCGCTGGCGATCGGCGCACAGGTCGCGGCCCCGCAGGCACGGGTCGTGTGCCTGTGCGGCGACGGCGGCTTCGCCCATTCCTGGGCCGAACTTGAAACGCTGCGCCGCCTCAAGCTGCCGCTCACCGTCATCGTGCTCAACAACGGCATCCTCGGCTTCCAGAAGCACGGGGAGGACACGGTTTTGGGCGAGCACACCATTGCCTGCGACTTCGCCGACGTGGACCACGCCGCCATTGCGCGTGCTTGCGGCATCAGGGCGGTCCGGGTGGAACGCGGCGAGGATGTCGGCGCGGCGCTCGATGCCGCTTTCGCATCGAACGAGCCGAACCTGATCGAGGTGCTGACCGATCCTGACGCCAAGCCTCCGCTCACCTTTTTCCACGGGCACTACCCGGAGCCGTTCTGAGCATGCTGGCACTCCGCAAGACGCAGGCCGGGTTTGGCCTGGAGCTGGAAGACGTTCCAGAACCCGGCCTTCCAGGTCCGGGCCAGGTGCTGCTGCGGGTCGAGGCGGTCGGCATCTGCGGCAGCGACGTCCATGCCTATGAATGGACGGACGGCTACCAATTCATGGTGCCCCACTTGCCCCTGACGATGGGGCACGAACTGGCCGGCACCGTCGAGGCGGCCGGTCCTGGCGCCGGCGTGGCGCCGGGCACGCGGGTTTCGGTGCATCCGCGCGTGGTCCGCGGCGAGCGCGACGTGACGTGGCCGGGCGATCCCAGGATGGGCGCGCCACCCATGGCCCTTGGCCTCACCTGCGATGGCGGCTTCGCGCGCTACTTGCGGGTGGAAGCGGGCAATGTCCTCGCGCTGCCCGAAGCGGTGGATGCCGAGCTGGGGGCGCTGGTCGAGCCGCTGGCCGTGGCAGCGGATGCCGTGATGGTGGGCGAGGTGGGCCTTGGCGACACCGTCCTCGTGCTTGGGCCGGGCACGATCGGCCAGGGCCTCGCCCTGATGGCGCGTGCGGCCGGGGCGGGGCGCGTGATCGTCACCGGCCGCGCCGATGGCCCGCGCTTCGACGTCCTGCGCCGGCTCGGCTTCGCGGACTGCGTCGACGTCGCCGACGGACCGATGGCCGGGCAGGTTCTGGCGCTCACCGGCGGCAAGCCCGTGGACGTGGTGCTGGAAGCAACCGGACATCCGCCGTCGATCACCGACGCGCTCCCGGTCCTCAAGCGCCAGGGTATCCTGGTGGTCGCGGGCATCCATGCGGCACCGCTGTCGCTGCCCTTGACCGTGTTCGTGCGCAACCGCCATCAGCTTCGCGCTTCGCACAGCTCGGAGCAGCGCACCTGGGAGCGCGTCGCCGCGCTGCTTGCGCGCGATCCTGAAAGCTTCCGCCCGATGATCACGCATCGGCTTCCATTGGCGCGCGGGTTGGAGGGCTTCGAGCTTTCGCGCCAGCGTGCCGCGAGCAAAGTCATCCTGTTGCCATGAGCGATGCCGGTCGCACCGCTCTCGCCTTGAAAGCCGCACGCGGCCTCGGTCCTACGGGCGTGGCCCGCAACGGCGGGGCGCTGACCCGGCAGAGGCCCGCTGGTTTGCGGACGCTGCGGCGGCTGGTGGGCAGGGTCGCCCGATGACGGCCGGCGCTCCGGGACTGTTCCCGTTGCGCGGCGGCACCGCCGTTGTCACCGGGGCGGCCAGCGGCATCGGCGCTGCGCTGGCCGCCGACCTTGCCGCGCGCGGCTGCAACCTGGCACTCGCCGACGTGAACGCAACGGGCCTGCACGCGGTCGCGGCGCGCGTCCGCGGGGCGGGCGTGAAGGTGAGCGAGCACACGCTGGACGTGGCGGACAAGGGGGCGGTCGCAGCCTTGCCCGAGGCGGTCCTGGGTGAGCACGGGGGCGTCACCGTGCTCGTCAACAACGCCGGCGTGGCGCTCGGCGGCACGTTCGAGCAGGTGCCGCCCGAGGATTTCGAGTGGATGTTCGGGATCAACTTCTGGGGCGTGGTGCATATGATGCGGGCTTTCCTGCCCGTGCTGCGGCGCGTGGGGACGGCCCAGATCGTCAACCTGTCCAGCATATTCGGCATTGTGGCGCCGGCAGGCCAGGTTGCCTACTCCGCCAGCAAGTTCGCGGTCCGGGGCTTCTCGGAAGCGTTGCGGCACGAGCTCGAAGGGTCGCCCATCGGCGTCACCGTGGTGCATCCAGGCGGTGTCCGCACCTCTGTCGACGCGAGCGCCCGGCGCACCGGGTTGAGTGGCGCCGAGGCGGATCGGCAGCGGTACATCTCGACCAAGCTCCTGCAACTCGCGCCGGAGGCCGCTGCGGCGCGGATCGTGCGAGGCATCCTGCGGCGGGAGAAGCGCGTCCTGGTTGGCCGCGACGCCCGGCAGATCGCGTCGCTCCAGCGCCTGTTTCCGGTTGGGTACTGGCCGCTGCTGGCCAGGTACACCAAGCGCAAAGTGCGAACCGCATCAAAGAGCGGGGCTTGAGAACCACGGGCCGTTGTTGCCCGCCTGCCGAGTGCCGGGCGGGTGAGGCTGCAACGAGCCGTCCGTGCCCGGCACGCGGCGTGGCCCATAGCAAGTGAAAGGTTGGACGCATGGCTGATCAGGACACTATTGCCAACTACGCTCTTGAAAAAGTGGACGGAGACGTACGAGCGGAGCACCTCGACGTCCTGATCGTGGGTGCCGGGCTGTCCGGCATCGGCGCGGGCTGCCACATCCAGAAGCGCTGCCCGGGGCTGAGCTACGCGCTGCTTGAGGCGCGCGGCACGATCGGCGGCACCTGGGACCTGTTCCGCTACCCCGGCATCCGCTCGGACTCGGACATGCAAACGCTTGGCTACTCCTTCCGGCCCTGGACCGAGGCCAAGGCGATCGCTGACGGCCCCTCGATCCTGAACTACGTCCGCGAAACCGCCCAAGAGTTCGGGGTTGACCGGCGCATTCGCTTCAACCACCGCGTCCGGCAGGCATCCTGGTCATCGGCCGAGGCGCGCTGGCTGGTGGAGGCCGAGCGGACGGACACGGGCGAGCCGGTCCGGCTGACGTGCGGCTTCCTGATGATGTGCAGCGGCTACTACAGCTACGCCGGGGGGCACATGCCCGAGTTCTCCGAGAGCGAGCGCTTCCGCGGGCGGATCGTGCACCCGCAATTCTGGCCCGAGGACCTTGACTATGCGGGCAAGCGCGTCGTGGTGGTCGGCAGCGGCGCGACCGCGGTCACGGTCGTGCCGGAGATGGCCAAGACGGCGGCGCACGTCACCATGCTCCAGCGCTCGCCCACCTACATCGTCTCGCGGCCGTCCGAGGACAAAATCGCCAACTGGCTCCGCAAGCGCCTGCCGGCAAAGCTGGCGTACCGGATTGCGCGCGTGAAGAACATGGCGCTCGGGATGTACTTCTACCGCACCGCCCGCAAGAACCCGGAGAAGACCAAGCAGCAGATCGTCGCCATGGCCCGGCACGCCCTCGGTCCGGACTACGACGTCGGGACGCATTTCACCCCGTCCTACAACCCTTGGGACCAGCGGCTCTGCCTCGTGCCGGACTCCGACCTGTTCAACGCGATACGCACCGGGCGGGCGTCGGTTGCGACCGGCCACATCGAACGGTTCACCGAGACCGGCCTCCGGCTCCGTTCCGGAGAGGAGATCGAGGCCGACGTCGTCGTCATGGCGACAGGGCTCAAGCTCAACCTGCTCGGAGACGTCAAGCTCAGCGTCGACGGCAGCAAGGTCGATCTCTCGAAGGCGCTGTCCTACAAGGGAATGATGTTCAGCGGAGTGCCGAACCTCGCCTCGGTTGTCGGCTACACGATGGCGTCCTGGACGCTCAAGGCCGACCTCACCTGCGAGTACCTGTGCCGGATCCTCAACCACATGAAGCGGCGCGGCTACGTGGCCGCGACGCCCCGGAGGGACCCTTCGGTCAAGGAGGAGCCGTCCTTCAACCTGACCTCGGGCTATATCCAACGCAGCATCGACATGCTGCCGAAGCAGGGGTCGAAGCGGCCTTGGAAGATGCACCGGAACTACGCCATGGACGCGGTGGCGCTGCGTTTCGGCCGCGTTGCCGACGGCACGTTGGAGTTCACCCGCCGCTGAGACCAAGCGCATGGCATTGTTGGAAACGGCCCTGGCCAGGCCGGACCAGCCTTGGCCAAAGACGAATAACAAAGGGGGATGGAGACCGTCATCATGTCCAGTGAAGCCGTAGCAAATCCGAGTTCGCCGCCGTTTGGAACCGTGTGGAACCGCCAGTTGCCGCACTACCCGCAGCAACGGGTGCGCATGACGCTTCTGTTCCTTGTCGTGGCGATAACAGTTTCACTCTACTACCAGCTCTATGTCGGCGGCGGCGTCGCGACCTTGATGTTGACCGAGTTGCGCATGCCCTTTGGGTTTTTCGTGTTCGCATTGGCTGTTGGCAACCTGCTGGGCGCCTTTGGCTCGCTTCTGGCCGGGCTTGCGGACCGGTTCGGACGGGCGAACCTGATCGTCTATGGCCTGCTGGTGGTCGCGTTGATGACGCTGTTCGTCCTGCCGAACGTGACGACGCCGTTGCAGTACGCCGTCGCCTCCAGCGCCGTTTCGTTCGTCGAGGGCATCGTCCTCGTGACCACGCCGGCGCTGATGCGCGACTTTTCGCCCCAGGTCGGCCGGGCGGCGGCGATGGGCTTCTGGACCGTCGGGCCGGTGCTGGGCAGCCTCATGGTAAGCGCCGTGAACACCCTGACGCTGCCCTCCTTCGAGACTTGGCAGAGCCAGTACTACATTTGCGGCGTGGTCGGGCTCGTCATGTTCGTGGTCGCCTTCTTCGGGCTGCGTGAGCTGGCGCCCGCGCTGCGCGACCAACTCATGGTCAGCGAGCGCGACCGCATGCTGGTGGAACTGCGGGCGAAGGGCCTGGACGTGGAGGCGAGCCTGCGCCGGCCGTTGAGCCAGATCCTGCACCTCGACGTCATCGCCCCGGCCATCGGCGTCTCCACGCTGCTGATCTTCTACTACACGGCCGTGGCGTTCGGGACGATCTACCTCGTCACCGTGTTCCAGTTCACCGTGGCGCAAGCGAACGCCCTGGCGAACTGGACGTGGACAGCCAACGCGGTCTCACTCGTCGCCGCTGGAATGCTTTCGGACCGGCTTCGCGTGCGCAAGCCGTTCATGCTCGTGGGCGGCGTCGGCGCCGCCATCCTGATGTGGTACTGGCTCACGCTGGCCGGCCAGCACCCCCCGTTCTATTTGGTGGTGGCCATCAGTTGCGCGCAGTCCCTGCTGGTCGGTTTCGCCTACACCGCCTGGATGGCGAGCTTCACGGAAACCGTCGAGGCGCGCAACCCGGCGCTGACGGCCACCGGGCTGGCCGTCTGGGGTTGGCTGCAACGCTTGGTCGTCACCGCGTGCTTCCTGGCACTGCCATACGTCGTCAACAGCGTGACTCCGCTAATTGAGGCGCCCCCCGTCCTCGCCGCCTACAAGGACGCGCTTGCGGCAAAGGCGGCGCCCAGCCCCGAGCTGCTTGCCCGCCTCGGCGCGATCCAGAAAGCGGCGGCGGAGACGGCCGGGCAGTGGCAGATTTGGTACTGGGTGTGCATCGCCGGCGTCGCGCTGTTCGTGGCGACGATCTTCACCATGCGCGGGCGCTGGAGCCCGGCGGCGGCGAAGGCCGACGTGGACGCCCACGATGCGCTGGTGGCCCGGGAACTCGCCACGTTGCGGGCAGAGCCCGGAGTGCGGGTTCGCCCCATGCAGTAGGCGAACCTGCATACGCACGACAACGTGGCCTTCGGCAACCCTCGCCCGGTCGCGGTGCGGCGGGCCGAGCTGCGCGACCGCGGCGGGGGCGGGGCTGGCGCCAGCCCCGCCCGCTTCGGCCTGAACTCCGTCAGCCCGTCGTTTGCGACCGGTACCAGTCCAGGATCTCGGCCCCGGTCCACATCACGACGCCCTCATGGCCCAGGATGTAGTCGTACAGCGCCTCAAGGTACTTAATCCTGTGCGGCACGCCCGTGAGATAGGGATGGATCGAGATCGCCATCACGCGCGGGATCGTCGCCCCTTCCTGGTGCAGCCGGTCAAACTGGTCCCGGCCGCGACGCAGGAGCTCATCGGACGGCTGCTGCTGGACCGCCGTGATCGAAACGTCGTTCAGCTCGACCGTGTAGGGCACGGACGTGAGGCGGCCGGTTCGGGTGCGGATGTCGACCGGCTGGTCGTCCAGCACCCAGTCGGCCACGTATTCGATGCCCAGCTCCGCCAGCAGGTCGGCCGTCTCCATCGTCTCCGTCAGGCCGGGGCTCTCCCAGCCGCGCGGCGGCGTGCCGGTGAAATCCTTGATGGCCTTGATGGTCGCGGCGATGGCGGCGCGCTGGTCGTCGACCTTGTGCATCGGCCGCTGCACGAAGCCGTGGCCCATGAAGTCCCATCCCGCGTCGAGCGCCGCCTGGCACACGGCGGGATACTCGGCGCACACGCTGCCATTGAGCGCAAAGCTCGCCTTCAGCTTGCGCTGGCCGAGTGCCTCCAGGAAGCGCCAGAACCCCACGCGCATGCCGTATTCGTGCCAGGCCCAGTTCGGCAGGTCGGGCAGCAGCGGCTGGCCCATGGGCGGCGGCGGCACCATGCGCGGCATCGCGGCCGACGGGTCCCAGTTCTCGACGTTGACGATGGTCCACACCGCGACGCGGGCGCCGCCCGGCAGCGTGAGCTTCGGCCGCCCGGTGATAGGCGCGTAGGGAACGCGGTCGCGGAACGTCTTGAAGTCGGCCACCGTCCTACTCCGCCGCCTGCCGCTGCTCCGGCAGCAGCGCTCCGGCGACGATCGCGTCCGTTTGCAGCACGAAGCCGAACGCCGTCGAGATGCAGCGCAGCCCGGCCTCGTGCAGGGCCGGCCCGTCCATCGTGTCCACGCAGTCCTCGACCACCACCACGCTGTAGTCCCGCACGTTGGCCGCGACCGTGGTGGCCAGCACGCAGGAGTTGGTGTTCACGCCGGTGATCAGCAGCGTGTTGATGCCATGGGTGCGCAGCAGGAAGTCGAGGTC
>JAABUQ010008550.1_pt1 | contig 14299 bp, 14 predicted proteins | sample 5560001 | NCBI WGS metagenome assembly JAABUQ01 (sample SAMN10711888, study PRJNA513371) | rock metagenome | isolation source: Antarctica rocks | place: Antarctica: Victoria Land, Finger Mt nord | collected 2015-12-18
CGAGCACCTGCCCGAGGTGTCCGAAGCCATGGTCACCCTCGCCATGATCCGCCTCATGACCCACCGCGCCGTCCACCCAAACCGCAAGCGGTTGGCCGCACCATGACTTCGCAAACGGGGTCTCAGTACAGCCCATCCAGCAGCGTTGAACAGCCCTGGACGAAGACCAAGACGGCATCACTCATGTTGACTCCCGACTAACAGGCGGGAGCACGCAGCCAAACCGGGCCGACTCTCTCAGGCGAAGGCTGCCCCATTTGCGGACCGACGATGGTTTGACTTAGCACGGCGGCGCCATTACCGCTGGTAACGTTTGCTCCACTGGCGTTCGTGCACTGCGATATTTTGTCAACTTTGTACATAACAAAGAGCGCAATTGTTAGCGCTGGCTGGTGGCCCGCCAAGACCACGATTGACGCCTGCCGCCGCTGCAAACAGAATTGTTCCCAAAACCTGCCGAACATACGGCATGGTGCCGAAACGGCTAAAAGGTAGGGACGTGAACCATGCGCATCATGCAGGCCATCAACCGGGTCCCAGGCGGGCTCATGGTCGTGCCGCTGTTCAGCGGCATGCTCGTCAACACCTTCAGCCCGAACCTGCTGAAGATCGGCGGCTTCACCGAGGGCCTGAGCAGCGCCGGCTATAACACCGTGCTGGGCATGTACCTGTTCACGGTCGGCACCAAGATGACCCTGAACGCCGCGCCCCGGATGCTGAAGCGCGGCTTCGGCATCATGGGCGCCAAGATCGGCATCGCCATGCTGATCGCCTTCGCCGTCGCGCGCCTGTCGGACGGCAACCTGTTCGGCTTCAGCACGCTGGCGCTGATGGCGGCGTTCAGCGACACCAACGGCGGCATGTTCATGGCGCTGACCAGCGTGATGGGCGACAAGGACGACGCCGGGACCTACGTGCCGCAGAGCATCGAGACGGGGCCGTTCCTGACCATGCTGTTCCTGGTCGGCGCCGGGCTGGCGACGATCCCGTGGATGGCGATGGTCTCCGTGGTGGCGCCGATCGCCGTGGGCGCCCTGCTGGGCAACCTCGACCGCGACCTGCGCGAGTTCTTCGGCAAGCATGAGGCGGTGATCGTGCCGTTCATGGCGTTCACGCTGGGGCAGAACATCAACCTGGCCAACGTGGTGCAGGCCGGGCCGGGCGGGCTGGTGCTGGGCGTGCTGGTGTGCGGCATCACGGGGACGCTGTGCATCCTGGCGGACCGGGCGCTGGGCGGCACGGGGATCGCCGGCGCCGCGGCCAGCAGCACGGCGGGCAACGCCGCGGCAGTGCCGAAGGCCATCGCCATCGCCGACCCGAGCTACGCCGCCATCGCGCCCATCGCCACCGTGCAGGTCGCAGCGTCGGTGATCGTGACGGCGATGCTGACGCCGCTGCTGACCTCCTGGGTCCACCGGCGGGTGCAGCGGGCGCGGGCAGCCATTCCGGCGGCGGGCGTGCTCCCAGCCGAAGCCGTGCTGCCGGCGGCGGTGCTGCCCTAGCGGCTGCTTCGGCAGGGGCGGGTGTGCTAGGCTGTGGCCTGCAACCCCCGGGGTTCCCATGCCGATACCTGCCGCCGCGCGTCCATGACCGGGGACGACCTGATCGGCCCCAGCATCGACCCGGAGCGCCACCCGACGGTCGAGAACGTCAACTCGTTGCTGGCCGGGCGGCTGTCCCCGACCGAAACGGCTTGCCGGCGCATCGCGGCCTGGACCGGGGCGCCGCTGGCGCTGCTGGCGGCGATCGTGCTGCAGGGGCTGTGGATCGGCGTCGGGCTGGCGACCGGCTGGGACCCCTACCCTTTCGTGTTCCTGCTGACCTGCTCCAACGTGATCCAGCTTATCCTGATCTTCGTCATCGCGGTCGCGCAGCGGCAATCCTCCCTGCATGACGAGCTGCGGGCCGAGGCGGACCATGGCGCGATCAGCCGGCTGCTGTACCACCAGCAGGCGCAGGAGCTGCTGCTGGTGCGGCTGGCGGCGCGGCTGGGGGTCGAGACGGCCGATGTCGCGGTGACGCTCGGCACGCTGGCCCACAAGGAAGGCCCGACAGCACGGCACGTCGGCTGAGCCTCCCGGGCGGCATGGCGTGCCGCATGGCGCCAGGGCCTTGCCGCCGGGCTGCTTGACAAGCGCCGGCAACGCCGCGACGAACGGCGCCCCTGGTGGCCGCCGCGGTCTGGACCACTTCCTGGGATGCCACCCCAAGCCGCAGCAGCAGGTAACACCATGGACGGACTCATCACGGCGCCCCTAGCAGCCACGGCGCCCCCGCCCTTCACCCCGGCGGACACCCGCATCGTGCTGATGGAGGGCATCAGCGCCAGCGCCGTCGGGATGTTCGCCGCCGCCGGCTACACCGATGTCGTCCGGCACGCCAAGGCGCTGGAGGGCGCGGCGTTGGTGGAGGCGGTGCGCGGCGCCTACGTCCTGGGCATCCGCAGCCGCTCGCAACTGACCCACGAGGTGCTTGCAGCGGCTGGCCCGCTGATGGCGGTCGGCTGCTTCTGCATCGGCACCGACCAGGTGGACCTGCTGGCGGCGCGCGCCATGGGCATCCCGGTGTTCAACGCCCCGTTCAGCAACACCCGCAGCGTGGCCGAGCTGACCATCGGCGAGATCGTCATGCTGCTGCGCCGCATCCTGCCCCGCAGCGAGAGCGCGCACCGCGGCGGCTGGGACAAGTCGGCCACCGGCAGCTACGAGGTGCGCGGCAAGACGCTGGGCATCGTCGGCTACGGCAACATCGGCAGCCAGTTGGGCACCCTGGCCGAGGCGATGGGGATGCGCGTCGTGTTCTACGACCGCGTGGACAAGCTGCGGACCGGCAACACCGCCGTCCTGGGATCGCTGCAGGACCTGTTGACGACATCGGACATCGTCAGCCTGCACGTGCCGGACACCCCCGCGACGCACGGCATGATCGGCGCCGCGGAGATCGCCGCCATGCGCCCCGGCGCCTGCCTGATCAACAACAGCCGCGGCTCCGTGGTGGACATCGACGCCCTGGCCGCCGCACTGCGGTCGGGCCACCTGGCAGGCGCGGCCATCGACGTGTTCCCAACCGAGCCGAAATCGGCCGCCGACGCGTTCACCTCCCCGTTGCAGGGCCTGCCCAACGTGATCCTGACGCCGCACATCGGCGGCTCGACCGAAGAGGCGCAGGAGCGCATCGGCGAGGAGGTGTCGCGCAAGCTGCTGGACTTCCTGACCACGGGATCGACCGGCGGCGCGGTGAACTTCCCGCGCATCGAGCAGCCGCGGCTGCCGGGCCAGGCGCGTTACCTGCACGTGCACCGCAACGTGCCGGGCGTGCTCGGCAAGCTGAACCAGGTGTTCAGCGCCCGCAACCTGAACGTCAGCTCGCAGTTGCTGCACACGGATGGCGAGTTGGGCTACGTGATGATCGACGCCGGCTGCCCGTTGGACGCCTGCAAGGAGGTGCTGGGGGCGCTGTGCGCCATCGACGGCACGATCCGCGCGCGCGTGCTGCGCTAGGTCGCCTACCTGCCCCCTGCTTCTCCGGGCGAAGGAGCAGCAGCCAGCGGTCCCCGCGCTGCAGACGGGTGCCTTGAGAATGGAAAACCCCAGGCTTCGATGAAGCCTTGGGCTTGGATGCAGCCTGCCAGCGCTAAGCGGGTGCCACCTGATCGGCCTTGGTCGCGCCACGGCCGCCGGGCGAGGTTTCCGGGCCGGTCGTGGTGTCACGTGCGGTCTGGTGCTCCGTCTCCGCGTTCACTTCCGCGCCGATCAGCACGATCGTCGCCGACAGCCACAGCCAGGTCATGAAGCCCACCACGGCGCCGAGCGACCCATAGGTCTTATTGTAGGTGCCGAAATGGCTGACGTAGTAGGAAAACCCAATCGACCCGATCACCCATAGGACGGCAGCCACCCCGCCACCCCAGGTGACCCAGTGCCAGCGCGCCCGTTCCCGGCTCGGTCCAAAGCGGTAGATGCACGCGAGCAGCACCGCCAACGCCACCAGCAGCAACGGCCAGCGCAGCAGGCGGAGCAGCAGGTCGCCCACCACGCCCAGGCCCACCATGTTGAGCGCCACCGGAACCGCGACCACCGCCGCCAGGGCTAGCAGCACGAACAGGATGATGCCCAGCGTGAATGCCAACGTCAGCGCGGTACGCAGCACGAAGCCGCGCTTCTCCTCCTCGTCGTAAACGACGTTGAGCGCATCGAACAACGCCTTGGTGCCCTGGTTCGCGCTCCACAATGAAGTGCCCAGGCCGATCAGCACGCCGAAGCCCAGCGCCGTGCCGCCCTTCGAGGCGAGGCTGTGGACCTGGTCGCTGATGATCGTCATGCCACCCTCCGGCACCACCCCCGACAGGGCATCGAGGTTCTTGGCGATGCTGGCCGGATCGGCGAACAGCCCGTAGATCGACACTAGCGCTGCCAGCGCCGGGAACAGGGCGAGCAGGGTGAAGAAGGTGATCCCCCCCGCCTCGGTCAGCAACCGGTGCCCGGACACGTTGGCCGCCACCCGCTTGGTGATGGCCCACCAGCCGCGGGCCGGTATCTCGGCGGGCGTTTCGGCATCGTGGCCCGCCCTCGCGCCGGATGCCGGCTGCGCCCCGCGGGAGGACCGGCCCCCCGCGCGATCAGCCGGCCCATCAGCCGGGGCCGCGCCCGCTTGCAGCCGGCCCGGGAACGCCCCGGCGATGAGGCTGACCACGGCAAGCGCGGTGAAGGCAAGGGACGCCGGGTCACGTTTCATGCGTCGGGATGCTCCGGGGTCGGAGGTTGGCAGTCAGGGTTCGGCATCCTCAACGGCGGCCTGCCGCCAGCGTTCCGCAAGCAGTTAGGCGCGGGCACGCCCGTGTTGCGGCATCCCTTGTTGCCGTACCGGCCGCATCACCCGATAGGCCAGGTAGCACCCTCCCAACGCCAAGCCGATCCTGAAGGTGCGACGGAGCCGCCTGCCCAGGCTAGGCCGGGTCACCCCAAGACGGGCCACCCCAGGACGGGCCACCCCAGGACGGGCGCTACGCTGGACCTCGACACGGGTGTCCGTGCTGGTGCGGGACCCGAACAACTGCCGGGCAAGGCCCGCATACTCGATCACCGAGGGCAGGACCGCCATCGCCTGCCTCAGCAGATCGGCTCCAATCGGCGTGGCGGCAGCGCTGCCAGTGGCCGGGCCGGCCGCGGCCCCATCCCGCCGCAGGCCATCAAGGCTGGCGCGAAGCTCGCCGAGCTGGGCGCCAGCAGAGCGCAGAAGCGTGTTGTTCACCATCTACAGACCTTGTCCATCAGAAAGAGCGGCCAGGAAAAACGGCCAGGAAAAACGCGGGCGCAGAGGCGTCGTCGAATGGCAGCAGAGGCAAGCCAGCGGCCAGGACGCCAGCCGGTCTCGGCAACGCCCAATCTTGGCAATGCCCGAACCAGGCAATGCAGGACGCATCCCGAAGACCAGCCCGGTCCTGGCCGCGTAGGATCAGGTCAGCGTGCGGCGGCCAGCGACCATGCGGTAGAGCCACAGCACGACGATGGCGCCGATGATGGCGACGATCATGCTGTAGATGTTGAAGCCGGTGACCGGCGCTGCCCCGACGAACGAGAACAGGAAGCCGCCGACGAACGCGCCGACGATGCCGAGCACGATGTCCAGGAGCAGGCCCTGGCCGGACCCGCTGGAAATCTTGCTCGCGATGAAGCCTGCTATGAGGCCGAGGACGAGCCAGGCGATGATGGACATGGTAGTCTCCTTCGTTGCGGACGGGTGGCCGACACCTTGCCGGCCACCTCATCCATACTGGATTTGTGCTGGATCGATACCGCTTAGGACACGCCCACGATGCGGCGCTTGCGCTCGGCCACGACCTGCTCGCTGCTGTAGGCGGGCGCGGCCGGGTCGAAGCCCTTCCAGCCAGCCTGCTCGTACTCGGCCCGGCGGGCGGTGGGATCGACCGGCGTGCGGCCGTCGAGGACCGCGTTGACCCGTGCCGCCATGCCCTCATCGGCCCGCACGGTCACCAGGTTGCCGCCGCGGCGCACCCCTTCGGCGTAGGTGTGGGCGTCCGCCTCGCTGACGCCAGCGCCGGCCAGCGATCCCAGCAGCCCGCCGGCCGCAGCGCCGATGCCAGCGCCAGCCAGGGTCGCCACCAGCCAGCCCGCCGCAACGATGGGACCAATGCCGGGGATGGCCAGCGCCCCAAGCCCGGCCATCAGCCCGGCGCCGCCGCCCAGGAGAGTTCCCACCGAGGCGCCCGTGCCGCCCCCCGTGCTGGCGCCCTGGGCAGGATCGCCAGAGGTCAGCCCAGTGCTTGTAGTGCCAGTGCTTGTGGTGCCAGTGCTTGTGGTGCCAGTGCTTGTGGTGCCGGTGCCCGCATCGGTGCCGTAACGGGTGTCGGCGTTGTTGGCGACCAGGCTGACGTCCGCATGCGGGACGCCGGCCTGCTCCAGCGCCTGCACGACCTGCACGGCGTCGTCATGGCTGTCATAGAGCCGGGTAAAGGTTTGAACGGCCATCGCGGCCTCCTATGGAATGGGTTGGCGCAGGCAGTGGGCCGAGGCGGCGCCGCGCCCCGGCCCTGACGCTTCAGCGCGGGGGAGCGGCGCTGCTGCCGGTCGGGTTGGCGCCGGTCGGGTGGGCGCCCATGGTGCTGCCAGGAATGGACCCAGGGGCAGACATGGTCTGGACCCCGCCCCCGTCCTGGCCGACGTTGCCCTTGAAGTCGAGCCACACGCCGACGCTCTGCCCATCCTTGGTGGCGGTGCCGCGCCAGACCCCGCCGGCGTCCTTCTGCAAGGCGCTGACGCCCTGGAAGCCGCGGACCGCGATCCGCCGCTGGGCCTCGCCCCGGCTGAAGCTGTTGGCGCCGCGCGCCGGCTGCGGCGCGTTGGCGCCCGTGGTCGCGACGGCCTGGTTGCGGTCACCGGAGGCAGCGGCAGTGCCGGAGTTGCGGCCCACCAGGCCGGTGCCAGGCGTGACGCCGGTGCTGGAGCTGACGCCCGGCATCGGCGCGTTGGAGGTGGCGCCCGGCGCCGTGTTGCCGGGCGTCGTCTGAGCCAGTGCGCTGCCGGCCAGGAGGGTGGCGGCAAGGGTGAGCATAGTACGTGTCATGGCGGTATCCCTGGTTCGCTTTCTATGAAGCGTGTGGAGTGGGAAGGGGCCGCATGACCCCTTCCCATCAATGGAACGCTGCTGTCCCGGTTAGTTGCGCGCCGGGTTGGTGCCGCTGAGGTTGGTGCCCAACGTCTTGTCCACGGCGCCAGCGACGCCGGTGCCGCCCTTGACGGACGTGGTCCCGGCGGTGCGCGCCGTGGCGGCGGTGTCCTCGACGTCCACCTCGGTCTTGCGCACGCTGTCGCGCACCGTCTCGACGCGGTCGGCCTCCTCCTTCTTGAGGCCGATCTCCTCGACGACGCGGACGTCCTTGCTCACAACGGCCTCCTCGCGCGTCGCGCGGGCCTCCAGCGTCTTCTCGCCGAAGCCCGTCACGTCGGCGGCCGTCGCGGGCCGGTTCACCGGGTGGCGCTCGAGGGTCACGCGCTCCTCGTGCAGCTTGACCTGCTCCTCGACCGGGCGCTCGACCACATAGGACCGCACGCGCACGCCGCCGCGCTCGACCTCGCGCTTGCCGACGACCAGGCGTTCCTCCACCACCTTGATGGTGTCATTCGGACGCCCGGTGGCTGCCGGCGCCGCGGCGCGGACGGTGCTGTGCGCAGCCGCGTCGTAGCCGGTCCAGCCGGACTGGCGCCACGAGGCCTCCTGCGTGTCGAGGTCCAGCGCCCCGGACTGCTCAAGCACGCTGGAGGCCTGGGTGATCTGGCCCTCATCGACGGTTGCGTTCAGCAGCACGTTGCCGCGGCGCATGCCTTCGGAGTAGGCGTAGCGGTCCTCCTCGGGCAGGAACAGGTCCTTGATCGAGGCGAAGAAGCCCTTCTCCGCATAGGGGCTGGACTTGTCGTAGCCGGCATCGGTCACGCCCGCGCCGGGGCTGACGCGGATGGCGGACGGGTTCAGGCGCAACTGGCTGGCGAGCATCTGGCTGGCCCGCTCGGCCTCGGCCTGGGTCTTGAACATGGCGGTCAAGGTTCTGGTCGTCATAGTCGGCTTCCTTATCGCTGCTGTGGTCGGTTGATAGGCTTACTGCTGCCGGGGGGCGTGCCATGCAGCGCCGGCCCCAGCCTGAAGGCGGCGCCGCTCCAGGAGGGGCCGCCAGCAGAGGTTGCAGCCTTGGGCTGCTAGTCCGGCGTGCCGGACGGGTCCGCATTGTCCGTGTTGGCCGGGCGTTGGCGCCGGTCCGCCATGAAGGTGTCGAACTCCGCCTTGTCCCGCGCCCGGCGCAGCCGCTCCAGGAAGGTCTGGAACTCGCGTTGCTCCTCTTCCAGCCGGCTGATCGCATCGGCGCGGTAGGCGTCGAAGGCCTGGTTGCCGCTGGACGGCGCGCGGAAGGCCCGGCCGATGCCACCCGGCTTGCCATCGGCGAGGCCGCCAAGGTTGAACCACTTGCCCGGCACGCTGCCGCGGCCGTCACGCCATGCGTAAAGCCTGCCGCTCCCGGCGAGGTAGGCAAACGTCGCCAGGCCCAGCGGCCACGCGATCAAGGAGACCGCGGCCGCCACCGCAAGCCATGCGACTGCGCCGATTTCGTCCAACTTGGCCAGCATCGTGCCGCTCCCCCTATGTGAGAGGCATTAACACCTTGGCCTTGATTTGGTGCCCTGCGCCCCGGAACACGTATTCGTGTACCGGACCGGGATACTGGCTCCGTGTACCGGGCCTACTGCTCCGTCGGCAGGTCGAGGGATTGCAGATAGACGAGCAGCCCGGCCTCCAGCAGGTCCGCCGGCGACATGGGCAGCCGGCCGCTGGCCTCCCCGTCCTTGCCGAGGAACAGGGAAGCGATGCCGTGCGTCATCGACCACACGTGCAGGGCCACCATGTGCGGCGGCGGCCGGCGCGGGGCGTGGCTGTAGTCGCACGCGGTATCGGCGACACGGCGCAGCACCTGGAACGCCGCCTCCCGCGCCGCCAGCACCTCCGGGTGCGCGCTGATCGGAAGCTGCTGGTCGAACATGGTCGAATACACCGCCGCCTCACGCCCGGCGAAGGCCAGATGGGCCTGGGCGCAGCGTTCCAGGGCGGTGACCGGGTTGGCTCCTGCGGCCTTCGCGGCGTTGGCCAGGTCGGCTTCAAGCCCCTCGAAGCCACGCCGGGCCAACTCGGCCAGCAGGGCGTCGCGGTCGCGGAAGTGCCGGTAGGGCGCCGCCGCGCTGACGCCCAGGATGCGGGCCAGCTCGGCGATGGCGAACCCGGGCACCCCGCGCTCGGCGATCATCGCCAGGGCCGCCTGCACCAGCGCCTCGCGCAGGTTGCCGTGGTGGTAGCCCTCGCGCCCTTTGCCCTTGCTGTCCTGCTGCTTCATGCCTGCCGCTTCGTGAATGATGCAGCTTACATCCCATCGGGCCTGGCCGTCGCTTGTTAAGTGCGCCGGCGCGGAGCTGCCTGCCCTGCCGCGGGCGGCGGCTGCAACGATCCGGCCCGCGGCTGGCCGCGACAGCAACGCGCCGCGAACCATCATGGACCGCGCGTCGGTCTTGCAGGGTGGGACCGTGCGTCCTCTTGATCACGGGCAGCCGCCTCCCCGAACGGGCACCTTCCGGCCGCTTCCTCGCCGGATTGACTTCCGGCCAGGGCCGTTTTCCCGTCTGCACCACGCAGCGAAGTCCGGCAGCCTGGTTAGAGGCACTTACACTCCGTCAGGACCGGTGAACCAGGGGCCAGGCTGGCCCGGCATGGAACAGCGCCCGGATGATGCCGCAGTCCGGGCTAACGGGTCCAAGCATCGTCACGACCTTGGTGCGCCGCGCGTGGCGTCGCTTCGGCACGGGTCAAGCCTCCGTTGCGGGCTGCACCAGGATGGCGCGGAAGTCGTTGACGTTCGTGCGCGTTGGCCCCGTGACCACCAGGTCACCCAGCGCCGAGAAGAACCCGTAGCCGTCATTGTCCGCCAGCCGATCCCGGGCGCGCACCCCCAATGCCGCCGCACGGGCCAAGCTGCCGGGGTCGAGCAGCGCCCCGGCGTTGTCCTCGGTCCCGTCGATCCCGTCGGTGTCGCCGGCGATGGCGTGGATGCCGGGCCGCCCGTCCAGCGCGACGGCCAGGGCGAGCAGGAACTCCGCATTGCGCCCGCCGCGCCCCGAGCCGCGCACCGTCACGGTCGTTTCCCCGCCGGACACCAGCACGCAGGGGGCCGGGGCGGGCTGCCCGTGCGTCGCCACCTGGCGGGTGATCCCGGCCATGACGCGTGCGACCTCCGACGCCTCGCCCTCGATGGCGTCGCCCAGGATGACCGGGGTGATCCCGGCCGCCCGAGCCACCGCCGCTGCGGCTTCCAGCGCCGCCTGGGGGGTGGCGATCATTACCGTCCGGGTGCGGGCGAACGCCGCATCGCCGGGCTTCGGGGTTTCCGCCGCGGGATTGTGCAGCCAGGCCGCAACGGCCGGCGGCGGCTCGATGCCGTAGCGCCCCAGCACCGCCCGCGCATCCTCCAGGGTCGTCTCATCGGGGACTGTCGGGCCGGAGCCGATCACCGAGAGGTCGTCGCCCGGCACATCGGAAATCAACAAGGTCACCACCTCCGCCGGGAACGCCGCCTGCGCCAGGCGCCCACCCTTGATGGCGGACAGGTGCTTGCGGACGCAGTTCATCTCGCCGATCCCCGCGCCGCTCCGCAGCAGCGCCCGGTTCACCGCCTGCTTGTCGGCGAGGCTAACCCCTTGTGACGGGAAGGCCAGCAGGGACGAAGCCCCGCCCGACATCAGGCACAGCACCAGGTCGTCCGCCCGCAAGCCCCGCACCAGGTCCAGCATCCGCCGCGCCGCGCCCTGCCCGGCGGCGTCCGGCACCGGATGCGCCGCCTCCACGACCTCGATCCGGGGCAGCGGGCCGACCCCGTGGCCATACCGCGTCACCACCAGCCCGGACAGCGGACGGTCCGCCGGCCAGTGCGCCTCGACCGCCTGCGCCATCGCCGCCGCCGCCTTGCCGCCGCCGACGACCACGGTGCGCCCGGACGGCGGCGCCGGCAGGTGCGCCGGCAGGCATAAGCCCGGCGCCGCCGCATCCACCGCGGCGCCGAACATCCGGCGCAGCAGGTCGCGCGGGTCCATGGTCACTCCGCCGCAGCCTTCATCTGCTGGCCCTCGCCGATCTCGTGGCAGGCCAGCCGCTCCAGCACGCGTACCACGCCCGAGTGGTCCGACGCCGCCCCGCCCGCCGCCGTCGCCGCGTTGAACGGCTCCTGGCAGGTCGCGGTGTCGGGCAGGCTCACGCCAGCGCCCGCGCGCCGGGCGCCGCCATGTCCTGGCTCTTCTTGATCGACAGCGTGGGGTCGAGGCACAGGATGTCCTCGAACTCGTTCACGCTATCGACCTCGGTACCCATCGAGATGTTCGTCACCTTCTCCAGGATGAACTCCAGCACCACCGGCACCTGGAACTCCTCCATCAACGCCTCGGCGCGGGCGAAGGCGTCCTTGAACTCGTTGGGGCTCTTCACCCGGATCGCCTTGCAGCCCAGCCCCTCCGCCACCGCCACATGATCGACGCCGTAGCCCGGCACCGCATCCCCATCCAACGGCGAGTTGATGTTGTCGAACGCCAGGCTCACCTCGAAGTCCATCCCAAACCCCCGCTGCGCCTGCCGGATCAGCCCGAGGTAGGAGTTGTTCACCACCACATGCAGGTAAGGCAGCTTGTGCTGCGCGCCGACCGCCAGTTCCTCGATCATGAACTGGAAGTCGTAGTCGCCCGACAGCGCCACGATCTTGCGGTCCGGGTCCGCCGCGCGCACGCCCAGCGCCGCCGGCAGCGTCCAGCCCAGCGGCCCCGCCTGGCCGCAGTTGATCCAGTTGCGCGGCTTGTACACCTTCAGGAACTGCGCCCCGGCGATCTGCGACAGCCCGATGGTGGTGACGTAGCAGGTGTCGCGGTCCAGGATCTCGTTCATCTCCTCGTACACCCGCTGCGGCTTCAGCGGCACGGCGTCGAAGTGCGACTTGCGGAGCATGTTGTTCTTACGGTGCCCGCACGACGCCGCCCAGTCCCCGCGGTCCCGCAGCGTCCCGGCCGCCTTCATCTCGCGCGCCACCTCCAGGAAGGTCATCAGCGCCGCCTTGGCATCCGACACGATGCCGAAGTCAGGCCCGAACACCCGGCCGATCTGCGTCGGCTCGATGTCCACGTGCACGAACTTGCGCCCCTTGGTGTACACGTCCACCGACCCGGTGTGGCGGTTGGCCCAGCGGTTGCCGATGCCCATGGCGAAGTCGCTCTCCAGGAACGTGGCGTTGCCGTAGCGGTGACTGGTTTGCAGGCCCACCATGCCCGCCATCAGCCGGTGGTCGTCGGGGATGCTGCCCCAGCCCATCAAGGTCGGGATCACCGGCACGCCGGTCAGCTCGGCGAACTCCACCAGCAGGTCGCAGGCGTCGGCGTTGATGATGCCGCCGCCGGCAATCAGCAGCGGGCGCTCGGCCGCGTTCAGCATGGCCATCGCGCGCTCGGCCTGGCGGCGTGTGGCGGCGGGCTTGTACACGGGTAGGGGTTCGTAGGTGTCGTCGTCGAACTCGATCTCGGCCATCTGCACGTCGATGGGCAGGTCGATCAGCACGGGGCCGGGCCGCCCGGACCGCATGACGTGGAACGCCTGCTGGAACACCATCGGCACCAGCGCCGGCTCGCGCACGCAGACCGACCACTTGGTGACGGACTTGGCTATGGTCTCGATGTCCACGGCCTGGAAGTCTTCCTTGTGCATCTTGGCGCGCGGCGCCTGGCCGGTGATGCACAGGATGGGGACGCTGTCGGCCTGCGCGGTGTACAGGCCGGTGATCATGTCGGTCCCTGCCGGTCCGGAGGTGCCGATGCAGACGCCGATGTTGCCGGCCTTGGTGCGGGTATAGCCGTCTGCCATATGCGACGCGCCCTCGACGTGGCGGGCCAGGATGTGGCGGATGCTGCCGCGGGCTTTCAGCGCGGCATACAGCGGGTTGATGGCGGCGCCGGGCACGCCGAAGGCGACGGTGATGCCCTCCCGTTCCAGCACCCGCACGGCTGCGTCGATCGCTTTCATCTTGGCCATTTTCTGCTCCCTGTCCGCTGTTCCTGCGTTGAAGGGAACATCGCGCAACCGCACAGAACGCGCCAGGATTTTGTGAGACGTTTCCGCAATGTGGAAAAGCAGCGTTTTTAGCATATAGAACAGTATGTTGCCAGATTGCAAAACGCGGGAAACACGGTTAAGTCTCGCCTCATCACAGGATGGCGCGCCAGGCGTCAGCCCGGCCTAGGAGGCACATGAGGACCCCACGCGCAGCCTCGGCGGCGAACCCCACCCGCCCCCGGCCCAGCGCCGCCAAGCTGCCGGCCGAACGGTCCGACCAGGTGCAGTCGCTGGTCCGCGCGCTGACCATCGTGAACCGCCTGGCCGCCACCGACGAGGGCGCCACGCTGACCGAGGTCGCGCAGCAGGTCGGCCTCTCGCCCTCCACCGCGCACCGCCTGCTGACCACCCTCGAGCAGGAGCGCTACGTCCGCTTCGACGCCGAGCGGCGGCTGTGGTCGGTCGGCGTGCAGGCCTTCGTCGCCGGCAGCGCCTTCCTGAAGACGCGCAGCCTGGTGCCCACCGCCCGCCCGCACATGCGCGCCCTGATGGAGAGCAGCGAGGAAACCGTGAACCTCGCCGTCGAGGACCAGGCGGAAGCGGTCTATCTCTCCCAGGTCGAGTGCCGCCAGATGATGCGCGCCTTTGCGCGTCCAGGCGGGCGGGTGCCGCTGCACTGCTCCTCGGTCGGCAAGGCGTTGCTGTCGGCGATGCCGGACGCCGACGTGGCCCGGGTGCTGCACCGGCACGGCCTGGCGCGGGTGACCATCAAGACGCTGACCACCACGCCCGCCCTGCGCGAGGACCTGGCGCGGGCGCGCATCCGCGGCTACGCCATCGACGACGAGGAGCACGCGGTCGGCCTGCGCTGCATCGCCGCGGTAGTGTTCAACGAGGCCGCCGACCCGTTGGCAGCGCTATCGCTGTCCGGCCCGATGGCGCGCATCCCGGACGAGCGCATCCCCTTGCTGGGCGACCTGGTGCGGCGCACGGCCGATGCGGTCACGGCGCAGCTCGGCGGGCGCCTGCCGGGGTGGCGCGCTCAAGACGCGTGGTGACGCAAAGCCCGTTCGACCAGACGCAGACCAGGCTCAACAGGGCGCCGCCGCAGCGTGCCGAGGCATATGCCGCCAAGGCACCTACGGATGGGCTGCGATCACCGCAT
>JAABUQ010008551.1_pt1 | contig 14299 bp, 12 predicted proteins | sample 5560001 | NCBI WGS metagenome assembly JAABUQ01 (sample SAMN10711888, study PRJNA513371) | rock metagenome | isolation source: Antarctica rocks | place: Antarctica: Victoria Land, Finger Mt nord | collected 2015-12-18
CTTCGACTGATCGACCTCTCCGTCCCAGATGACGCATCAGCGCGGGCATTCGAGGTGACCGACCACGGGGACGGTCCCACATTTGAGGACTTCGGCGGCCTTCCGGACGTCGTGGAGCAGGCGCGCCGACATGTCAAGCTGCCGATTCGCGAGCGAGAGCGATTGAAGGCTATCGGAGCAAAGGGACTCCGGGGTGTCTTGTTCACTGGACCGCCCGGCGCCGGCAAGACGCTACTCGCGCAGATCATCGCGAGGGAGGCGGACGCTGCCTTTTTCAAGGTGAGCGGACCGGAGGTCTTCAGCAAGTACTACGGGCAGAGCGCCGAGATCCTCCGGAGCGTGTTCACTGCGGCTGAGAAGAAGGCACCTTCAATCATCTTCTTCGACGAAATCGACAGTGTCGCAGGTAGCCGATCCGACACATCACATGAAGAATCACAACGTGTCGTCGCTCAGCTCCTGACGCTGATGGATGGTATCCGCAGCGCGACTGATGTCGTTGTGATTGCGGCCACCAACCGGCCGGACGCCCTCGATCCGGCGCTCCGCCGGCCGGGTCGCTTCGACCTCGAGATCGACTTCCCATTGCCTACCGAAGCCGATCGGGAGGAGATCCTGAGGACTGCCAGCCGCAGGCTCAAGACCTCAGTCCCGCTCCCATTCGCCTGGCTCGCAAGAAGCACAGCCCGATGGAACGGCGCGGAGCTCTCGGCGATCTGGACTGAGGCAGCGCTGTACGCGGTCGAGGACGGCCGGTCGGCCCTCACGAGCGAAGACGCCGTGGGCGGCTATGAGCGAGTACGAGTTCAGCGACGGCGTGCTCCGGTCGCCTTGTCGAGCGAGACCTGATGGTCCAGCTGGGCCTGGGCCAGTGGTACCGCCGTCGTCGGCGACAGCGGGCCCTCAAGAAGCACCCGGATCTGCGTGAGTTCGTCTACCTCGACGATGTCAGCGTCTTCAGCCTGATCGCGTCTCAGCTTGGCCCCGTGGCGACCGAGTTCACAAGCACCGAGGCAGCGTCGCTGCAGGGGGAGATTTCGGGCACGTTCGGAGCGAATATCGGGATCAAGAAGGCGGAGGCAAGCTCGCGGCTCCGGACCGAGCAGACCCAGACGAGCCAGGTCGTCAGGCGCTCGATCATCCAAAACACGTTCAAGGAGCTCCTTGATCACGTTACGAGCAAGGACCAGGTCTTAAGCGTCGATGGCCCGAACGTTGACGTGGGCGCATTGGCGGGCACTAAAACCGTTGATCAGGTCGAACAGTTGGCGCCAGCAGCGGTGATCAACGCAGAACTACTCGATAGAGGAAAGCTCATCGAGGTCGACGTCGAATTGGAAGCGGACCCGATCTTCAAGGTGAACTCGGCAGTGTCAGCTGTGATCGAAATCGTTCAGGAAACACCGCAGCTGTTTGGTGACGGCGTGATGGCGTCGATGGCCGACGCACGCGCAATGCAGAAGATCATTAACCGTCTCCTTACCGGGCTCGTGCCGATCCGGGGCCGGCTGGTCGACTACGGGATTGTTGAGCTGGAAGGGGAGCGACGGATCGTTCGTCGAGAGGTGGCCGACGTTCTAGCGAGCGCCGGTTGGAAGCTAAGGCCGCTGTACCTGGTCGGTGTCGCGAGCGAGGCGCTGTTCTGGCAAGACGTTCGTCTCGTCCTGTTCTCCAAGACGAGACATCGCGTCATGTGCAGGCTTGCGCACGACGGTGTCCAGGAGCGATGGACCGCGTCGAAGCTTGTTGAGGTGCTTTCCTCGACGTTTCCTCAGATCGGTGACCAGTTGGACAAAACGATCGAGGCAGCATTCGCCGCCCTAGACACCGCTACAAGACAGGCCGACACGCTGGACGCCCGGGAAACCCGAATCAAGGAAGCCCTCCTTGAATATGGCCAGGCAATCGCCGAGGCGCACGGCAATCAGATCACGGTCGCAGAGCTGGCTGACCTGGGACTCCCACGCTTCGAGGACGTGAAGGGATTTGGGGACTTGGCGAGCCGACGGCTCGCATTCGGCTTCGTCGCAGAGACCGTGGAAACGTTATTCGGCGTATCCCTTGATCCAGATGCGCTCTCATCCCTTCGGTCTGGGTCGCTGCTTAACGCCGGCCTCGATCCCACGGGCCAGGTCATCTCGAGCGCGTCACCAGCTGTCGCCGGCTCTCCCGGTCCCACCGACGGGATGTTCCTAGAGGCGCAGTTCGTGGCGATCTATTGGTAGGCGTCGGTAGGTGCGGGGCGGACCGTATGGAGAGCGCGCAGCGGTGCGTTTTACCGGACAGCACGTGTCACCCGCGAAGCTTGGGCATCCGCTTCTTCCAAAGCCTGGAGAGGATGTCACCGTAGAGCTGATTCACGACGTCAGGGCAGGCGGTGCGTTCGGCGAGGATCCGGCCCGCCCGAGGCTTGCTCCTGGAGGACTCTTTGTCGGCGATCCCGGCAGCCTTGTTCAGTTCTGGAATCGAGGCCACAAACGCCTCAAAGGACTCCTGGTCGCCCTCTGGCTCCCTCTTGTGGTGCCACCCGGGAGCCAGCGTAAAGATACCGTTAGCTGCTCCGGCGGTGATCATGCTCCGGAAGAGTTGTGCGGTCATCGTGTGCTGCTCCTTTGTGATGATGCCCTCTTGCTGAAGGTACGTGTCCAACGCATGTTCATCCGCGCCGGCCTCCAGGACCTGCCTGAAGATGTGCTTCCCGTTGTCGAAACGGAATGCCGCGCCGTCGCAGATCACGGCCCAGGGCACCCCGAATCGCTCCAAATAGGAGATGAAGGCCTGAAAGGCCAGATGCCCTCCGACTGAGTAGAAGGCCACATGCAGATCGTCCGGTGTCTGGAATCGGCTCGCGGTCTCGCTTTTTGCGAACCACGTAGGCAGCGCTGCCTGCTCAGTCGGGCCCTCGAGGAGCACGACGCCCGCCGCGAAGAGCAGCCCGCGGGCGTCGGCTGACCAGGCCAGCTCCTTGATCATGGTGTCGACCCACCGCCTGTCGGTCAGGTCCGTCTCACTGAGTCGGTGGACTCTGGTTGCGCCGCCCTGGATACTGAAACGCACCACCGCCGCCAACTGATCGCGTCCCTCGACCGGCATGAGATAGGGAGAGTGGGTGACCATTAGGCATTGGCCGCGGCGGGAGCCAAGCTGGGCCCTGACGATCCTCTGCCAGGCTGGGTGCAGGTTGGTGGCCGGCTCGTCGAGGAGTAGCACTCGCTCCGGCTCGCCGACCAGCGCCTCAGCGATAATCAGAGCCTGCTCGACGCCGGCTCCGGCGAACTGGAGGGGCCGGGCGATCGTGCGTAGCCGATCGGCGCTGCAGGGGAAAACCTCGATTTCGGTCACGGCCGCCTTGGCACCATCCGGCCCAGTTCGTGGCTGCGTGTTGAGTTCGAACCGATTCCCGGGAGCTAGGGCTTCGAAAAGAACCTGAACCTCCTGGTAGCGGGCCTGGGCGACCTGGTCGCCGTTCTTGAGGGTGTGCAGCCGCGTCGTCAGGTCGGCCTCGTCCGCGCCCATACCGTACGTCGCCGCCTCCCTGGCCCATGCAATACGCCCGAGCGATCCGGCGGCCGGTCCGAGGTAGAGCAGCGAGCGGTCAAGGATCGTTGACAGCACGGACGCGAGGCTGTAGGACCGTCGGTACGGGCCGAGCGGGTCCCCGGCTGGGATTGGGACGCCGATGCTGGTGACGAGAGTCCGATGCGGTGCGGGGGCGACATTAACGTTGAGCGTTCCCATTTCCAGGCGAATGATTCCATCACTACCCGGAAGTAGTGCCTCGAACCTGAAGGGCTGTTCGGGTGGCAGGATCGTTCCGGGGGGCGGTCTGACCTCACCTACGAGACGCTGCGTCAAGGCCAGAACGGTCGGTGGGCCGTCGACGGGGGTTCGCGTCCGGGGGGCGATGGTGTTGGTTAGGTTGGGGATCGAGGTGTTGATGTGCCAAGTGAGTGGCACGCCCTCGTGATCAAACTCGTAGCTGACACTCCACTGGGTGCCCGGGACGCCGGAATGTGAGATCACAATTGTCCCCTCGAGCAAGTCGGTGATCGCCTCAGTGGTGACCTTTGCAGCGACCCAGGCCTCCAACGCAGGCAGTGATGCCTGGTCGACGGTCTGGTTGCTGAAGATGGCCGACAGAACGAGCACCTGGAGGTAGGAGGTCATGAGTGTGGCTTCGGCCGACCCCGCAAGTCGGATCGAAAGCCGGATCGTGCTGGGAGCATCCGCCTGCATGCGGTCGTGGCGTGCTCCTCGGGCATGGTCCTCAAGGACGGCGAATAGTGCGCTACGGGCCTCCTGGACGGCGGCGTTCTCGAAGCGCATCGCTACCTTGACCAGATCAAGGGCGCGGCCGATGTTCGACTTTCCAGATGCGTTGGGTCCGACGATGACCGTCAGCCCGTCGTTCAGATTGAGCGCGAATCGGTCAGCGTCGACGCCGAAGGAGAAGATTCCCTCGGCCTCTAGTCGCGTGAGCAGCATCGGCCTGACCCTACTGAGGGTTGTGACGAGTGGCGATGGTCACGGATTGGTCGGCCTGTCCTCGGCGCTAGCCAACGGCGCAGCGGCACCGTCCGTCCCGATCCAGCCGACCTGGTGGGCGTCCTGCTGAAACCGATTGTTTTGCTCGATGAGATTTGAGACAACCTCTGGAGCGACGTCGAGCTGCTGCAGGATGATGGCTCGCAGGAGCCACGTCAGAGCAGCTGCTTGCCAATAGATCTTCAGCGATTCATTGGAGGAGTCGTTTCCGTGAGATACGGCATTGCGGAAGCTGGCGACATCCCTGCAGAAGGAATGCGCGTTGGCCGGCACATGGGGACACCCTGCCTCACTTGCACGCTCGACGATCTCCTCCAGGCGCTTTCGAAGCGAGAGACCGTTAGCGTTCTGCAGAACGGTCGTAGCCCAATGCCGCAGCTCTTCATCAGCGATTCCCGCCGTAGCTGCGGCAACGCGGGCATCGTGATCCTCAGCGGGGGCTGCTGGTCGATTCCAGAGCCGAGTGTGAAGGCCTTCTGCCGCCTGTACAGCCGAGGTGACGTAATGCTCGAGGTCAGTTGGTTGCAGGTAGTCACGTCCGAGGAGCCGCCAGATCACGCCAGGCATGGAAGACCTGAGTCCCATCCAGCGTCGGACGATCTCGGCCCCATGCTGCCGCATCAGGGTCGATGTCAGCACCAGCTTGTGGTCCCACAGGTAACTGGCCGCCGAAGCCGGGAGGCGGTCACGGCGAAGTTCAAGGTGCACGAAGGCCAATGGCGTCTCTGCGCGTTCGCGCACGCGCAGCTGAATAACCCGATTCGGTGAGAGCGTTGCGAAGGACGCGAGGTTCTGCAGTGGCGTTACCCAATGGTTCAACATGACGAAGAGGTCCGCGGGCTGAGCGGGAGTGACCACCCAGCTGACATCGGTCTCCATCGTTGCCGCGAGGGGTGACGACCGAGTGCTGGTGAAAGCACGGAGCTGAATGTGGCCATCGGTGAGCTGCGTCTCGCTGAAGACCTGCTCCCGTGGTGCCGTCATGCCGTAAACCGCGCTGGTCGGCGGAAGCGCCCGGGGCCCGTCCGGCCGAAGCCACAGCGCCAGATAATCGGTGGAGAAAGTCAGTTGCGAGAAGGTTGGTGGGTTTTCGAGAACCTCCGCCTCGATGGCAGCTCGGACGCTGTAGTTCTCCGTGGTGCCGGACCCCTCCGGAAGGCCGAACGTCATGCCTTGAACATCAAGCAGGGTGAAGAGGCCGGCATCGGTATTGCCGCTCACTACCGGATATTGAACCCACTTGAAGGAGTGCGAAGTCGGGACAAGCTCAGGCTCGAACGGCGCCAATGCTCCGTCCAGCTCAAGTCGCATGTCGGCGCCGCCAATGTGGAGGACCCCCGTGACGACTTCGGCCCCTTCGCCAGGCAGCCACCAGGTGCCTCTGGCTGTCTTGTCATGGGTGGGCACGGCTCGATGTTAGGACTGCGCTGAGGCGTGCGCACCCGCTTCTCAACCACGCCGAAACGGCTGCCCGTCAACTGTGTCGAGATCGGCGAAGAGGAAGAGGGAGACACGGTAGATGTTGTCGAGAAGGTTGGGCTGGAGCGCGCCAGCAGTTCGCGAGCTGGGCAATTCAATGGCACTCTCAAACGATTAGGGGGCGTAAATCCGACGACGGGCCGTTCCTGGTCACTCGTTCAGGCATCGTTCGCAAGAAGGGTGGTTGATGTCGGATCGCCGTCCGACCCGGTGAACGCCTCCGCCCGGCTCAATTGTCACGGCCTGCTGCTCGCGGACCGGCGGTGGCGTTTGGCGCCGGAGTGACGCCTCCGGTCACCTGTGGGCCATGGACCCAGGGGTGGTGTGAGCGAGCGCCAGCGACGAGCTGTACCCGAAACCGGGTCGGCCACCGTACCCCCCTCGGACAGATGCACGGCCATACCAGCGCGTACTGGTGGGTGCGAAAGCAATGGGTCCGGTCGACACCGCGCTACGTCTTGGCCGTAGCTCCTCTCGACTTCGGACGAACACGGACGGGGCGCGAGTAAAACCGGCCTTCTGGTCGACGGCTCCGCCCGGCCCACCAGCCTGCCAGCCCACGAATCACAAGTGTGAGATTACCGGCGCCCAGTTTAGTGTCACCCCACTAGCCGACCGCTTCATAGGCTTCCCCTGGCGCACGCGTTAAGGGATCACGGGAGGGACCAGGCCGACAGATTGAATGACTCTTGTTTCAGGTGGACGCCAGTTGTGCTCCCTACAGAGCGTCGAGAGCGGGAGAAATATGGGTCAGCTTGATCCCACCTCAGATCCGCCATAGTTGGCCAATTGGCCGGACAGTGGCCAACTATCCCGGACGTTGGCCACTTCCGTGCGGAACCTACAAAGCTCGTTCACATTCTGGCCATGTTGTCGAAACGGGTGTAGTGGTCGAGGAAGGCCAGCTTCATCGAGCCGGTCGGCCCATTTCGGTGCTTGGATACGATGACTTCGGCGGTCCCTCGGTCCGCGGATTCGGGATCGTAGATCTCGTCTCGGTAGAGGAACATGACGACATCTGCGTCCTGTTCGAGTGAGCCTGACTCGCGGAGGTCGGAGAGCTGGGGACGCTTGTCGGCGCGCATCTCGAGATTTCGCGACAGCTGCGAGAGAGCTACCACGGGGACCTCGAGCTCCCGGGCCAGGATCTTCAGGCCCCGGCTGATCTCCGACACCTCGACCTGGCGGTTCTCGGCACTGGACCGGCCCGACATGAGCTGCAGGTAGTCCACGATGATGAGGCCGAGGCCACCGTGGCGGACCTTGTGGCGGCGGGCCTTGGCTCGTAGCTCCATCACCGTCAGGTTGGGGTCGTCGTCGATGTGGATGGGGGCCTCGCCGAGGCGGCCGACGGCGTTGTTGATCTTGGGCCAGTCCGATTCGATCAGTCGCCCGTTGCGGATCCGGTTGGCATCGACCCGGGCCTCGGAGACCAAGAGGCGCTGCGTGATCTCGGCGTGGCTCATCTCCAGGGAAAAGACCAGCACCGGCGTCCGCGCCTTCATCGCTGCGTTGGCGGCAATGCCCAGCGCGAAGGCCGTCTTGCCCATGGCGGGCCGGGCCCCGACGATGATCAGGGCCGAAGGCTGCAGGCCCGAGAGCCGCTCGTCGAGATCCAGGTAGCCGGTTGGCACTCCGGTGATGGCCTCTCCCCGGTCGAAGAGGGCCTCGAGGCGATCCAGGCTCTCGGCCAGAAGATCCTGGAGGGGGCGCAGTGTGTCGGTCACCCGCCGCTCGGCCACCTCGAACATGAGCGACTCGGCCCGGTCGAGCACCCCGGCCACGTCGTCGGGGACGCTGTAGCCCATCTCGGCGATGTCGCCGGCCACCCCGATGAGCCGGCGGAGAAGCGCGTGCTCCTCCACGATTCGCCCATAGCGCCCAGCATTGGCCGTCGCCGGAGTGTCGGCCTGCAGCGACAAAAGGGTGGGCATGCCGCCGATGGGTTCGAGCAGACCCGCTCGGGACAGCTCGTCGGCCACGGTGACGGGGTCGGCGGGTTCGCCCTGGCCGTAGAGGGAGCAGATGGCCTCGTAGATGTGACCGTGCGCTGGCTTGTAGAAGTCGTCGACCGCACAGCTCTCGACCGCGGCAGCGATGGCGTCGCGGGAGAGGAGCATGGCCCCGAGCAGGGATTGCTCGGCCAGCAGATTGTGAGGCGGTACGCGTCCGCCGCCGGATCGACTCCGGCGGCGGGCATCATCTAAGGACTGGACCATGAGGTCCCCCACCCTCGCCGCTTTGCCTGTGCAAGGGCTAGAGGATGACCCTGAGGAAATAGACGGGATCTGCTGGGGACAACTCGCCGGGCCTGGGGACACCTACCCGTCAATCTCATCACTCTTCGCCGCCGCTCATCGGATGGGTCCCGTCCTTGCTCCAAACGAACATACGTTCGAGCATAGAGGGACCCCGCGACACGGAGGGTCAGGTGACTCAGCTCTTGACGACCTCCACGGTTACCCGGAATTCGACATCGCTGTGCAGCTTGACCGGGATCTCGTGGGTGCCGAGCACCTTGATGGGCTCCGCCAGGTGCAGTCTGCGGCGATCGAGGACGACGTTGGTCTGGGCCTCGACCGCTTCGACCACGTCGGAGCTGGTCACGGACCCAAACAGCTTGTCGGCTGCCCCGGCTCGAGCCGGGATTCGAATCACCGCGGGCACCAAGGTCCGGGCGACCACCTCGGCCGCTTCCCGGTCCCGTGCGTCGCGCAGGTCACGGGAACGGCGCATGGCGTTGGCCTGCGCGGTTCCGCCGGCAGTGGCCGCTATGGCATAGCCCTTGGGAAGCAGGAAGTTTCGGGCGTAACCGTCGGCCACGTCGCAGATGTCGCCCCGCTTGCCCAGCTTGGCCAGATCGGTACGCAGAACGATGCGCATCTACGCCTCTACCTCCTCGAGATCGGGCCCTTCAGCCTCCGCCGTCGCCTCCTGGCCCGACTCAGTGCGCTCCGAGCGCTCGCCGCCCTCGTCTCGACGCCCCCCGCTTCGGGGACCGCCTCGACCGGGGCCCCGCTCGCTGACGGTTCGCTGTGTGTAGGGCAGGAGGGCCAGTTCACGAGCAGTCTTGATGGCCACCTGGACGTCACGCTGGTGCTGGGAGCAGTTGCCGGTCACCCGACGAGCTCGGATCTTGCCTCGGTCACTCATAAAGCGGCGCAGAACGTTGACGTCTTTGTAGTCGACCCAGTCCACGTGCTCCTTGCAGAAGATGCAGACCTTCTTCTTGCCCCGGGGCCGGGTGTCCTTGGTGACCCGCTTGCCGCGGTCGCGATCGTTGTTGCGGGCCATGGCTTAGAACGGCTCCTCTTCGTACTGGTAGTCGGGTGTCTGGTTGGCGGCCGAACGACCGGGCGACCCGCCGCCATTGTCGCTACCGTTGCCACCGCTTCCCGGGTTCCCGCTCCCCGTCGGCGCCCCGTAACCGCCGCCGTCAGGCGAACGACGTTCGTTCTTGGTCAACGTGACGGTGGCCCATCGCAGGCTGGGGGCCACCTCGTCGGCGGTGATCTCAATCTTCGATCGCTTCTCGCCCTCGGTGTTCTCCCAGCTGCGCTGGTCGAGCCGGCCGCTGACGACGACCCGGGCCCCTCTGGTCAGGGACTGGGCCGCGTTCTCGGCCATCTGAGCCCAACACACCACGTCGAAGAACGATGTGGCCTCCTCCCAGTCCTGGGTCTGGCGGTTCTGCCAGCGGCGGTTCACCGCCACCCCGAAGGTGGTGGTGGCCTGGCCCGAGGGGGTGAACCGCAGCTCAGGGTCCCTGGTCAGGTTGCCGACGATCGTCACGTTGTTTCCGTTTGCCATGTCGTTACGCTCCGTTGTTGGTGGTGGCCGCCACCGGCGGCACCGGAGCGGGGGCGGCAGGCCGAGCGGCTCGGCCGGCAACCTTGTCCGGAATCCGGATGACCTTGTGGCGAATGACCTCATCTGCGAGGCCGAGCATCCGGTCCAGGTCGGCCACAACGGCCGGCTCGGTGGTGGCCTCGATCAGGACGTAATAGCCCTCACTGCGGTGATCTACCTCGTAGGCAAAACGTCGCCTACCCCAGCGGTCCACCTTGCCGAGGGTTCCGCCGCCATCGGTGATGAGCTTGGAAGCCCGATCGATCGTGGCCCGGATCACGTCCTCTTCCAGGCCGGCGTCGAGGATGACCATGATTTCGTAGGGCCGCATGCGGCTGCACCACCTCCCTGTGGTCCCGTCCAGAGGAGCGGGGCTCCGGACGATCCGGAGCAGGGTCTGAAGAACGAAGGTAACGAAGCCTCCGGGCCGAGACTCGGGCGGCGAGCAGCCGTCCGAGCCGCACATGGTAGTCGATGCCGGCGATCCGCCTCCGGCGGCCTCGGGTCGTGGGCCGTAGCTCATCGCCCCCCATGGTCGCCCCGAGGTGTGACAGCGGCGAGGTGTGACAGCGGCGAGGTGTGACAGCGGCGAGGTGTGACAGCGGCGAGGTGTGACAGCGGCGAGGTGTGACAGCGGCGAGGTGTGACGTCGGCTAGGCCGCGCACGGCCCCCTGAGGTGGGCCACCGTACCGGGCCCGACCCCCAGGGCGGCCAGGCCGTCCTCGCGAACTTCGACGGCCAGGCGGAACGGGCGGGCCGCCGAGTAGAGGGGACAGGTGGCGCGCGACGCCGGGCAGGGAGTCATGGCCGCGGAGGAGACGAACATCCCGGAGCCGGTGAAGAAGGCGATCTGCAGAGGCATGGGTGTGTCTCGCATGAAGTAGGAGTCGGAGCTGGCCGCCGGATAGACGAAGGCCATTCCGCTGAAGCCTCCCAGGCTGCGCCGACCCATCAGCCCCCGGGCCCGTCGTGCGGGGGTTTCGGCCAGCAAGAAGCAGTGCGGCGTCGCTGTCGACCCCGGGCCACCGGGTCGGACTCCGGTGAAGGTGAGCGCCACCCCGGGGAGGCTCTGCTGCGGGATGTCCCGGGGGGCAAGGCCGCGACTCGGGCCTCCGTCGTTGGCGGCCATGGCCAAGGACGGACGCGGTGGTCGGTCGGCCCCCAGGACCAGGAACGCGGCGACATTGGCCAGCACGAGGATCCCGATGATGCGCAGCAGCCATGTGGAGCTCGACGGTGACTCCAGAGCGCTCACCTGACCATGGTGGCATCTCACCGCCGGTCGCTGCCGGCCGGGGTTTGGGCACTAGGATCCCGCCTGTGGATGAGGCTTCCGCCCGCCGATGGCTCGGCGTCACCGCGGTGGCCACCCGGGCCGAGATCGAGGCGGCATTCCGCTCCCGGGTCATGACCACCCATCCCGACCGGGGTGGCGAGTCAGGGGCCTTCCGCTCCGTGGTCGAGGCTCGCCGGGCCCTTCTGAGCCCCCCTGGTCCCCGCCGTCCTCCGCCGGTGACCGTGGTCCCCGATGCCAATCTGCTGCGCCAGGTGGTGGTCGCCCTGCTCCGCCGGGTTGCCGATCGCCAAGGGCCGCGACGCCGCGTTCTTTGATGCTTCGGGCCCACTGATCCGAATCGGGCGCGATTCGACCGGCCCCGAAAGGCCGGTCGATGAAGCTCTCGCGTCTGCCATGCGATCAGGTCAATCGCGGTGCAGCACGTCCTTGACCTTGTCCTTCACACCATCCACAGCGTCCTTGGCCTTGCCTGCGGCCCGGTCGGTCTTGCCCTCGTGCTTGAGTTCGTCATCGCCGGTGAGCGATCCGGTCGCTTCCTTGGCCCGTCCCTTGGCATCGTCGAGGTTCGACATGAAACACTCCTCTCGTCGGAAACGCCCCGTTTCGTGGCGCCCGGGTCACCCGACCCGTTCGCATGAAATTGTTCCGCAGAACCGGGTTCGGCAAACCTCGGGAGACGGGCCGTTGGTCACATCTCGACGCCCCAGACCGAGGCCGGCTCACACCTCACCGGCCAGGGCCTTGGCCACCTCGTCGGCCAGGTGGTAGGTCTCGGCCTCGGCCGGAAAGGTGCCAGCGCGCACCTCCGCGGCCCAGGAGCTGATTCCGGCGATGGCATCAGTGCGAAGATCACCGAAGCGACGGACGAACTTGGCCGGCGTGCGGTCACCGAGTCCGACGACATCGTGGAACACGAGGACCTGACCGTCGCAGTAGGGGCCGGCGCCGATGCCGATGGTGGGGACCGGCACCGCTTCGGTCACCCGGCGCGCCACCTCATCGGGCATTCCCTCGAGGACGATGGCCACGCAGCCGGCGTCGGCCAGGGCCCGGGCGTCGTCGATGATGGCCAGGGCAGACGCAAGCTGTAGGCCCTGGACCCGAAAGCCGCCCATGACGTTGACGGACTGGGGGGTGAGGCCCAGGTGGCCGATGACAGGGATCTCGGCGCCGGTGAGGGCATCGACCATCTCGGAGCGCTTGCGCCCGCCTTCGAGCTTGACGGCCTGGGCCCCGGCGCGAATGAGCAGGGCGGCGTTTCGGAGGGTCTCGGGCACGGTGGTGTGGTAGCTCATCCACGGCAGGTCGGCGATGATCATCGGCTCCGGTCTGGCCCGGGCCACCGCCGCGGTGTGGTGGGCCATGTCGGCCACGCTCACCTGCAGGGTGTCGTCATAGCCCAGCACCACCATGGCCACCGAGTCGCCGACCAGGATGAGGTCGACCCCGGCCTCGTCGGCGATCCGGGCGGTCGGGGCGTCGTAGGCCGTCACCATGACCAGCGGGCGACCGGTGCCCTTGCCGACGCGCAACTCACGAGTGGTCACCTTTGCCATCGCAGCCTCCGGGTGCCGTCCCGCGCCGATCGGCTGCCGGCGGCAGGCGCCATGGTAATCGGCCCCGCCCTGCGCTCAGTCGCCCCCCTCAGCGTCCCGGCCCGCCCAGGGTCGTGGGGGTGGTGGCGCCGGGGCGGCTCGTGGTCGTGGTGGGCGACGTGGTGGTCGTGGTGCTGGCCGACCGGGTGACCGTCGGAGTGGATGTCGACGTCGAGGAGGTCGACGATCCCCCGGCGGTGGTGGGAGTCCCCGGGGTGGTGGTCGTGGTCGGGTTTTGGATCAGCTGGAGGGTGGAGGGGTCGGGAGGGTCGAGGATCTTGCCGGTGTAGTCGAAGACGGTGGGAAAGGCGCCACCGAGGGCGGGTGAGCTCCGCAGCGCCTGGGCCATGTAGGTGTGCCAGAGCTGGGCCGGGATGCCGCCGCCCTGCACGCTTTTGAGGCCCCGGAAGTTCTGGATGGCGATGTTGCCCTGGGCGTAGCCCATCCACAGCGCGGTGGTCAGCCGGGGGGTGTAGCCGATGAACCAGGCGTTGGCCGAGTTGTCGGTGGTGCCGGTCTTGCCGGCCACCGGGCTGCCGACGTCGCCGGCTGCCGCCCCGGTGCCATTGGTGCCCACGATCACCTGCTGGAGGACCTTGGTGAGCTGCGCCGCCACCTCGGGGGCGAGGACCTGGCGACCGACGACCCGCTTCGGCAGAGGAAGCTCCCGGCCGTCGGGGGTGGTGACCTTGGAGAACAGGGCCGGCGCGTTGTACACCCCGTTGTTGGCGAAGGTGGCGTAGGCCGCCGCCATCTCCAGGGGGGAGACATCGGCGCTTCCCAGGACCTGGGAGGGATACGCCCCCTTGAGCTCGGCGGGGCTGATCCCGCAGGCCTCGGCCATGGCATCGAGGTTCTGGGGACCGATGCGCTCGACGATTTGGGCGTAGACGGTGTTCACCGACTGGGCGGTGGCCTCGACGAGGCTCAGGGCCGTGGCGCTGGCCTCGCCGGCAAAGTTGGTGACCGCCCATGGCGTTCCGTCGGCGTTGCCGTGGGGGACGATCACCTCCCCGGGGGCGGGGAAGGTCGATGCCGCCGAGTAACCCTCCTTCAGAACCTCGGCCAGCATGAACGCCTTGAAGGTGGAACCGGGCTGACGACCGCTGCCCCCCCCGGCGGTGCCCATGGCCAGGTTCACCTGCGAGGTGTTGTAGTCCTGGCCGCCGACCATGGCCCGAACCCGGCCTTCGCCGTCCACGCTGACCAAGGCCCCCGAGGGATCCCCGGGCGTACCGTTGGGGTTGAGCTGTGGCTGGTTGGGACCGTAGATGGAGTTGTAGCCCTGGGTCTGCAGGGTGGCGTCGAGGGTGGTGGTCACCCGCAGGCCCCCCCCGTCGACCAACGGGGCCCCGTAGGCGGCCACCAGTTGATCGTGGACGGCGGCCAGGAAGTACTGGTCCCCGGGCAGGTTGCTCTGCGCCGCCGCCGTCTTGGCCGGGGTGATCACGTAGCTGCTCATCGCCGTGCGCTCCACCTGGGCGGCCTGAGCCGGGGTGATCCTGTTGTCGCGGAGCATGTCGCTGAGGGTGT
>JAABUQ010008552.1_pt1 | contig 14298 bp, 13 predicted proteins | sample 5560001 | NCBI WGS metagenome assembly JAABUQ01 (sample SAMN10711888, study PRJNA513371) | rock metagenome | isolation source: Antarctica rocks | place: Antarctica: Victoria Land, Finger Mt nord | collected 2015-12-18
GCCACCGTAGAAGTCAGACATTGCCCCGCTCGGGAACCCCCCTTGCGATCAGACGCCTACTTCGCCCCTTGTATGCAGCAGAGCGGCCTCAGTACAGCCCATCCAGCAGCGTTGAACAGCCCTGGCCAGGTAATAGACCGCGGCCACGCAATAGACCAGCAGTTCTAAGTCGGCTCTGACGAGGGTTTCACTTGGTGATCTGGGCTTCGATGTTGGGCGGCGGTTTTGAGTCGATCAAGGTCTGCATGAGGGTGGCCCAGTCTGGGAAGACCAGGTAGGCCGTAATGGTCCTGATGTGTTCGAAGAAGCGGGTGCGTGCCCGCTTGGCGGTCCTGGCGTCGATCCAGAGCTGTTCGAGGCAGTCGCAGGCGGTGTGGATGGCAAACGCCAGCAGGTTCATGGCGGCGAACATCATGGCGAGGTGCTGCTTGCCGTGGCCGAAGTTGTGTTCGAGGTGGTAGCCGTTGGACTTGAGGACGTTGAAGCTTTCGTTCTCGATCTTCCAGCGCGCCCGGGCGCAGGCCACGATCTCGGCGACGGTCTCGGGTGTGACAGGCAGTGAGGTCACGAAGGCGCTGCTGTAGGTGACCTTGCCCTTGGCGTCCGTAATGGTGACGCCGACCGGGTTGACCAGCATGGCGTCGCGTCCGTCGCGCAGCGGCGCGTCCGTGAACCAGCGGTAGCGGCAGGTCAGGCGCTTGCCGGCGGCCTTCTGGGTGACGGTCCGCTCGTCGAGGGTGGCGCCCTGCATGAAGTCGTAGAGGGCCTTGTGCGACGACGGCTTGGCGGTGAGCAGGAAGTCGCCGCCTGCCGCCCGGATGGCCTCGGTGACCGGCTGGCAGGCGAAGAGGTCGTCGCCGAGGTAAACCGGCCGCAGGTGCCCCAGGCGCTCGCCGTGGGTGGACAGCCAGCGCTTGGCGGCGTTGCGCTCGCAGTCTTGCTTCTCGGCCCCGTCCTGGGGCGCGATGAACTCCGGCATCAGCGGCAGCGCCATCGCGTGGCCGGGCGCGACGACCGTAGCGGCCAGCATGGCATGGTAGCTCTCGACCCGGCCGTTGGCGCGATGACGCGTCAGGCATTGCGGGCAGCCGAGCTTTTGCGAGCAGAAGTATTCCGTGCCGTCGAGAGCGACCAGCACGCGCCCGCCAAGCCGCCCGAACGCCGCCAGACCGCCCTGCCGGTGCAGCACGTCGAGGACCTGGTCGAAGACGGGCTGCAGGTGCGCGGGATGCACCGGGTCGAGCATTGCCCGGATGTGGTTGTCGGTCGGGACCGCGGCCATGCCGAACAGGGTCCGGCAGTTCGACGTCGTGCGCCCCTCCTCCAGGCTCCGCTGGTGGGCCAGGAACGACTCCGACTGCATGAAGAACAGCGAGAAGGCCGACATCCCGATGTCGGCCATGCTGTAGCGCACGTCGCCGCGCCGCGCGTCAGGGAACGACGCGCAAGCCGAGCGCACGCCAGCAACAAGGGTGTCCAGAAGCTCCATCCAGAGCTTGAATCACACCATGCAGCACAGCGGAACCCACAACCGTCAGAAGCCACTTAGAATTGCTGGCTGGTGGCGTTGCACGGGTCGTGGAACCGGGGCACGCGGACCGGCTACAAGGTAGTGCGGGTACCGATGCGGGACGGGGTGCCGACGGGCGAGTATGAGGACGTGCTGACCGGCTTCGTGCCGGACGACAACTCGGTGTGGGGGCGTCCGGTGGGGATTACGGCGCTGCGGGATGGGTCGGTGCTGGTGTCGGAGGATGGGAACGACACGATCTGGCGGATGGCGCGGCGGTAGGCGGCGGGGCATAGTGCCTGTGACGCCCTGGCAATAGACCTCCAGCACATCGAACTTGATCTGCATGATCATCTGGCTGCGGCGCATCAGTTCCTCCATCGAGATCACGGAAGTGATGCTGGTTGCCTTCAGCAAGCCATTCACGCTGTTGCCCAGCGGCGGGATGATGATGCGGAACGCCTGCGGCAGCGTCACCAGCCACACCGCCTGCGCCCGGCCCAGCCCCAGGGCGCGGGCCGCGTCGCGCTGGCCCGGCGCCACGCCGCTGAACCCGGCGCGTATGATCTCGCTGAGGTAGGCGCCCTCGTTCAAGGTCAGCGCCACGACGGCGGACATGACCACGCCGAACTTCAAGCCGAGCTGCGGCAGGCCGGTGTAGACGATGACCAACTGCACCAGCAGCGGCGTGCCGCGGAACACCCAAACGTAGAACGCGGCCAGCCGAGGCAGCACCGGGCCGCCGCCCGCCCGCATCAGCGCCAGCACCATCCCCAGCACCAGCCCGCCTGCCAGGGACACCACCGTCAGCCCGACCGTGACCGCCACGCCGCGCAACAGGAAGGCGTTGTCGAGGTAGCTGACGAAGGCCCAGAAATCGAACACGCGGGATCAGCGGACGCGAGCGCTGGCGCCGCTCGCCCACTGTGCTGGCTGCACCGCCCAACCCCACCGGATCATCGCAGGCCGCTTGCGGCGTGGCGACCTACGACTGGCAGGACTGCGCTTGTGGCCCGGGGAGTGTCACGGCGCAGCGCGCCTTGCCGCGACTGCCGGAGGCTGCAACGGTCAGCCCACATGGCGCAGACTGCTACTGCGGCCCTGGCCCACGTATGGCGAAGTCGCCGGGTAGCTTGGCAAGGCCGAACTTATCGAACAGCCCGTCGTAGGTGCCGTCCGCCCTGATCTCATTGAACGCTGCCGCGGTCGCCTCCGCCACGGCGCGGTCGCGAAAGCCAAAGGTGATGTCCGTGCCGCCGAAGCCAGTCAGCAGTAGCTGCATCCCGCGCTGCTTGCTGATGGCGCGAGCCGCGTCCTCTACGATGATGACGACCTCGACCTGACCGGCGCGCAACGCCGCTGTCGCCTCTGTCGCGGTGCTGAAGGTGCGAAGGTCCAAAGGCTTCAAGCCACGCTTTACCAGGTCCTCGTTCGCCTCCTTGGCCTTGCGCTCCTGGTATGTGCCGATCTCGATAGCGGCGACGCGACCGGCCAGGTCGTCGAAGGACTTCACCTGCAGGTTGGACGACATCATGCCGAACACCCCGATGGCCTGCTGCGCAAAGGGCACCATGAACATCAGGCGCGACCGCTCCTCAGTCCAGAACATGCCGGTGTCTATGCCGTCAAAGCGCCCGCCGCGCAGCGCCGGGACCATGGCTGGGAAGGCCATGCGGACGAACTCTGTGGACAGGCACATGCGCTTGCCCAGCTCCTTGCCCAACTCGACGTTCAGGCCCTGCAGCTCGCCCTTTTCGTCCACGAACTGCTGCGGCGGCAGGGTGGGATTGATCGCGAGCTGGAGCTTGCCGGGCTGCACTAGGCTGGCGGCGGGCACCTTGGGCACGCACTGCGCCCAGGCGGAGCCGGCCAGGAGCAGCAGCCCGAGGATCGACACGAGGTTGCACGCAGGCCGGGGAATATGCATGAAAGCTCCTGCAACTGGGGTCGTCACGGCGCAGCAAGGACCATGCCACCGCGGGGAGAGGCTGGGAAGGGACGCCCCGGCCTGGGCGTATTGCCATTGCCAGACCTTTCCTGCCCGATCCGCTAACGTGCCATCCCAGTCATCCCGCCCCAATCGGACGGGAATAGGATCAAGCGGCACCGCGTTGGCTCACCCTGTCCCCGTATAGGATACGTAACAAGCTGGAATGGCTATTATCGTTCCAATTGAGGCTTTATGTATTGCATGAAGCTGGAGAGCACGGATCGTCCGCTTTACGCCTATGTCGGCTATCTAAGTGCCCTACGTGCCCCCCCCCCGAGAGCGGACGCCCTATCTTAAGAGGTTACCGAACGAGATCGGCCAGATGTTCTCACACTGCGTCATGCAATCGTCGGGCATAGTGGAAGTTTTCTGAATTGGGTGCTTCGCCTGGCTTCGGCATGACTGACGCAAGTAGGCCTGCTTTTTCAGGAGCCGAATCGAGCCCGGTAGTCCTGCGGCGTGGTCGATAACAGCCGTAGGAAGCTGCGGCGCATCGTTTCTTCCGAGCCGAACCCGCAGCGTTGCGCCACCCGCTTCACCGGCAATGCGGAGTCCGAGAGCATGGTGCGTGCTGCCTCGACGCGGAGCCGTTCGATCGCCCGGGCGGGGGTCTGGCCGCTTGCCTCGCCATAGTGCCTGCTGAAGCTGCGCTCGCTCATCCCGGCTTGCCGGGCCAGCACGGGCAGGGAAAGATCATCGGACAGGTGCCCGGAGAGCCACTCGTGCAGGCCCTCGAACTTGTCCGCGTCTTGCAGGGCGAGTCTGGCGCTGAACTGGGCCTGCCCGCCAGGACGCTTGAGGAACACGACCAGGTAGCGTGCCACCGCCAGCGCCACGCTGCGGCCCAGGTCCTGTTCCACCAGGGCCAGGGCAAGGTCGATGCCCGCCGTGACCCCGGCCGAGGTCCAGGCTGGACCGTCCTGCACGAAAATGGGATCGGGTTCGACCCGCACCGCGGGAAAACGCCGCGCCAGCTCCGCACAAAGCGACCAGTGCGTGGCGGCACGGCGCCCGTCCAGCAGCCCCGTCGATGCCAGCAGGATCGCCCCGGTGCAAACGGACGCGAAACGGCGCGCCCTGAGCGCCCGGCTGCGGACCCATCGCACGAGGTCCGTATCCGCCGCAGCCGCCTCCACCCCCGGCCCACCGGCGACGATCAGCGTATCCAGCGCGGCATCAGGCGGCGGCAGCGCCTGGGTCAGCAATCCCAGCCCTGCCGAGGATGCCAGACCGCCACCAACCTGGGACACGACACCGATCGCATAGGGCGGCGCATCGCCGCCGGCGATATCGTTGGCGGTCGTGAACACCTGCAACGGCCCCGTCACGTCCAGTATCTGGAACTGCGAAAAGGCGAACAGCTCGATCCGGCGCGGCTGGTTTGGCGGGAAACGAGGGTGTTCTGGCATGTTGGCCAACACTGTCAGGCCCATCTTCTGTGTCAAGGCAATGCGAGACGGACACCACCCATGATCCCGCCCGACACCCACCTGACCATCGGCTCCCTGCTTTTCGAGGAGCTCGACCAAATCGACCTGACAGGACCCTTCGAGGTGCTATCGCGTATCCCAAACTCGACCTACCGCCTGTATGGCAAGACGGCCGAGCCGATCCGCGACGTGAAGGGGCTGCGCCTCGCCCCCGATGCGATGCTGGCCGAGGCCCCGCTACTCGATGTGCTGCATGTGCCCGGCGGTTTCGGGCAGGAAGCGCTCATGGAGGACGAGGCCGTTCTCGGCTGGATCCGAGAACAAGCCGCGGGCGCACGCAGCGTCTTCTCAGTCTGCACCGGCGCGCTCCTGTGCGGAGCGGCCGGGCTGCTGAACGGGCGCCGGGCCACAACGCATTGGGCCTCGTTCCACCTTCTACCGTTCTTCGGCGCGATCCCGGTGAACGGGCGGGTCGTCGTCGATGGCAACTGGGTCTTCGCCGCCGGCGTCACGGCCGGGATCGATGGCGCGCTGCGTCTGGCGGCGGAACTACGCGGCGATGCGGCAGCCCAGACGATTCAGTTGGACATGGTCTATGCGCCCGAGCCGCCGTTCAACAGCGGCACGCCCGAGACCGCGCCGCCAGCCATCCTGGCCGAGGCCCGCCGGGCGATGCGGGACGTCACCGCCCGGCGGGAAGCAACTGCCAGGCGCGTCGCTGCCCGGCTGGGCATCCCGGTTCCATACGCCGCGATGCGATAGCCGCGGCGCAAACCTTCAACCAAGGAGTATACACGATGACAACCATTATCTTCACCAAGACCGAACCGCCGGCGTGGCTGCTGGCCATGTGGAAGGAGATCGACGACAAAACTTTCGGCTCCGGCTTCGATTGCTTCGCCGAGGATGCGGTCTGTAACCTGGGCGTGGCGGACTGGCACGGCCGGGAAGCAATCCGGCAGAACCTGCGTGACTTCATCGACAAGGGCCTCACCGCCCACCACGAAGTTGTGGAGTACCTCGACAGCCCATTGCTGAAGGTGTTCCACGGCAAGGTGCGCATGACCTTCGACGACCCGGCTACGCTCCCGGTCCGCCCGACCATGACTCACTTCTTTTACATGGACGAGAAGGACCCCACGAAGGTGGGTCGCTGGATCGGCTCGGTCGGCCCGACCGGCTTCTGACCCGGAAGCTAAGGCAGGCTGGGGATTGCGCGCCCGTTCAGGCGCCGGTCTCCGGCCGCCCCCCTCGGCTAGGCGTGGACATCTCGCCCGCCCAGTCGAGGAATGCGCGGAATTCGGAGCCTGCGCCTGGCGCACCGTGAACAGAAAGCGCATCGGGCGCAACGGACCGGCGTAACCCGCCACGACGCGCACCAGGCACCCCGTGGCGAGATGTTTGGCCAGTAGCAACTCGGCCAATAGGACAAGTCCGCTCCCATGCGGTGCTACCTCGAGCAGCGCCCGGCTAACGGCTGCCCTGGACCGGGTTGAGGTAGAAAGCTGGGATCATGTCAGCTTATCGGCTGCAGCCTCTCCGAACCGGACAGTCTGCTGTCGGCCAATCTCTACCGGTCGCACATCGGCTATGAAGAGCAGCGTTGGGTCAACTTCGGTGATATGTCTGGCCCACGCAAAGCCTGGAAAAGCCAACAACGGCCTAGGCTATCGCTGCCCGCGCAACGTCTCCGCCGCCACGCCGAAGGTGCGCCCGCCACAGCAGCGTCGCGGCGATCGCGCCGTTCACCAGGTTCCACGCGATCCCGTTGGCGAATGCAAGGCGATACGATCCGGTGCGGTCGAAAATCTCCCCGGTCATCCAGCCGCCAAGCGCCATGCCGACGATGGTCGCCGCCAACACCAGCCCCACTTTCGCGCCCGCGCCGCGCGCCGGGAAATACTCACGCACGATGATCGCATAGCTTGGCACGATGCCGCCCTGGAACAGCCCGAACAGCCCGGAGATCACGTAGAGCGACGTGAGTGTGTCGAAGAACAGGAACAGCGAGAGCGACGCGAACTGCAGCACGGAGCCGACGAGCAGGGTCGGCAGGCCGCCGATGCGGTCGGCAACCCAGCCGGACCCGACACGGCTGATGATGCCAAGCCCGAGCATGAGCGACAGCATCTCCGCCCCGCGCGCCGGGCCGTAGCCGAGGTCCGCGCAGTAAGCGACGATGTGCACCTGCGGCATCGACATCGCGACGCAGCAACCAAGGCCCGCGGCCACGAGCAGCGTCAACAGAACGCCCGGAGTCAGCCCCAGCCGCGCTTGCGACGTGGCCGCCGCAGCACTGGCGCCAGCAGCGCCTTGCTGCACAGGAGACGGCACGCGCAGCAGCCAGGCTAGCGGGGGGATGGTGAGCAGCATGATCACGCCGATGCCGAGCTCGGTCGCGCGCCAGCCGTAGGACTGCGTCGCTGCTGCCACGATTGGTGGCCACACCGCGCCCGCCACGTAGTTTCCGGCCGCGGCAACCGCCACGGCGACACCGCGCCGGCGGCGGAACCACAACGACGCGTCGGCCATAACCGGCCCGAACATCGCCCCTGAGCCGAGCATCCCGATCAGCACGCCATGCACCAGCGCGTAGGTCAGCAGATCGTGCGTGCGGCTGGCGAGCGCGTAGCCGGTCGCAAGCATCACGCCGGCGACGGCCGCGACGCGCGCGATGCCGAAGTGGTCGCTCGCTCGCCCCATCACGACGCCGCCGGCGGCAAAGCCCAGCATCGTGAGCGTGTAGGGCAGTGCAGCCCCTGCACGCGCCACGCCGAACTCCGCCTGCACAGCCGGCAGGGTTACCACCACGGACCATATGCCGACGCCACCGATCGAACTCACAAGCAGCAGCAGGCCGAGACGCGCCCAAGATGCGCGGCTGTCCAGCATCTCTCCCCCTATCGCCAACCAGGGCACGCTAGGTCGAACCGGGCTTTGGGGCAATCACGCTGCGATAGTCGGCCGAGGCGTGGCCGCCGTTGTTGAAGGTGGTTAGCTGCCAGTCCGCTTTCTGACAACGGGCCAGGATATCGGACATCCTCGCATCGGGTATGCAACGACCTGTCAAGATGGTTTCATGGCCCGTATGTCGGACACGACGGCGGGCGCCTCGGTGATCGGCGCAGCCGCTACCAAAGCGTCGACCAGAGCGCGGCACTCGGCTTCCCCCGTCGCCAGTAATTCGCGGAACGACCGAATGCGCGACACGAACCAGAGCCCGGCCGCCACCACCAATGTCGGGCTGCCGTCGATACGCCTTTTCGACTTCGGATAGACGCGATATCCGAGGTTCTTGAGAAGCATAAAGCTCGCGCGAACGCCGCGCGCCAGGACCAGCGCTTCTGCCCACGAGGCGCCCCCGCCGCGCCGTTCACCGGCTACCGACACGCTTTCGAACGCCACACATAGTGGAACGTGGCAGCGGAGCCAGAGAGGCATGTCGGGTTCGAGAACAGAGGGCAATCCAGCGGCGTTGAACGCGTCCACCCAGCGTTGCTGGCTCATAATGGTCTTCTGACCGGCGGCGCCAATTGTCGCTTTGAGCCTGCCGTCGCCATCCAGCGCGGCTTGCACGAACGGCATGCCGAAGGAGCATCGCTCGACCCCAATCGCATCTTGCAGGCGCTCCGGATGGAAGGTGTTGAACATGAACTGGATGCATTTCGCTGCGCTGCGCTGCAAAGCTGGTAATAGCGCATCCGTTTGATGAGCAAGGAGCGTCACGATCACTAGATCGTAGGGCGTTTGCTCATCAAGCATACTGGTAACCCGCACGCTTGACCGTTCGCCCTTCACGTCAATGATCGCGCTATCGCGTTCCAGCTGCTGCAGCCGGACTGAGCCAGGCCGCGCGATGACGGTAACATCATGACCGCCGACGCGAGCCAATTGAGAGGCAAACGTGCTGCCTATCTTTCCGGCGCCGAGAACAGCAATCTGGAGTGGTAAAGAAAATGCGGGCATGACGGTTCCTGTGAAGGTGCGGTCCAGACAGATCGAGCTTTGACCGCGAGCCCCAGGTAGGCAAGAAGGCCGACTCCGTCACGCGATGAATGTCCGCTTCTGGACATCGCGCCTGAGTTGCTGAGTGGCTGGCTTGGGTCGGAAGCTGCCGGTAAGACTCCAGCGGCAAAGGTCCGCTTACCTCACCCGCCTGGTTCAAAGTAGCCATTCCGCTTTCGGCCAGTAAATACATCAATCCGACCGGATTTGCCGATCTTCGAAATGAACTTCGAAGTCGTCTCCAGCGCCCAAGGTAATCGGGATGGCGAACCAGAGAACCTGAGGTTTGGTTGCCCTCAGGATGCCATCCCGGTTGCCAGTTCCGGCCGTCGGACAGATAACACCCACCACGTCGTCATCGCGGCTGCCAGCACCAGGACCGGCAGGATTGCGATGTTTGATGCAGCCCAGCCCTCGGCGAACAGAAACGGTCCGGCCGCTAGGGTGGCGGCAGCAGTCGTCACGTAGCGCATCAACTCTGCCACGCCCTGCGTTTTCGCGCGCTCGTTTGGGCGGCAGGATTGCGCGAGCAGGGTCGTGCCCCCGACGAACAGGAAGTTCCAGCCTACACCCAGGCAAAGCAGTGCCAGGTAGAACGCCGGCAGCGATGTCGATGCCACGGCCGCGACGACACACACCACGTTGAGTGCCATTCCCGCGAACAGGACGTAAGGCAAACCGAAGCGCTTGATGAGCGTGCCGGTGATGAAGGATGGTGCGAACATCCCAACCAGATGCCACTGGATGATGTTGGCGCCGTCGTCGATGGTGTGGCCGCAGGCGACTGCCGCCAGGGGCGCCGCCGTCATCACGAACATCATCGCGACCGACCCGACCACGTTGTTGGCAACCGACGCGACGAAGACCGGCTGTCGCAGGATCACCCGGAGGGCCCGCGGCGGACCGGAGGCTGCCTCTGCGGCGAGCAGGCCCGGCGGTGCCGGGTCGCGGTAGAAGCCCATTAGCAGCAGCATGGACAGGCCGCCGAGAAGCGCCACCATCAGGTAGGCGCCAGCGAACAGGTGGGCCGGGAACAGGTCCTTGCTCCAGGCTGCAAGAGCGGGGCCGAGCAGGGCCGCGATCACCCCGCCGGTCAGCACGGTCGAAATCGCTTTGGTCTTCAGTGGCGCGTCCACCGCGTCGGCCGCCGCCAGCCGGTAGTACTGCGCGAACGCTTGGAAGACCCCGACCGCCGCAGTGCCGACGCAGAACGTCCAGAAATCCGTATGGACCACCGACCACACCGACACCAGACCGCCGACGGTGCCGATCAGCGCGCCCAACGCGAAGCCCAGCCGACGGCCGATCCTGGCCATCAGGAACGAGGCAAACAGCGTGGCGACCGCGCCTGCCACGGTGATCATCGCGAACGGCAGCGTTGCGAGCAACTTGTTCGGCGCCAACTGGTAGCCGGTCAGCCCGGTCAAGGTCAGGTCGATGGCGATGGCGCAGGTGAACAGGCCCTGGCACAGCGCCAGGACCCGGGCGCTGCGGTGCCCGACAAGAGCTGTGGTCGCGGCAGGTCCGGGCATTCCATTTCCCCAATGCAGAATTCCAAGGCCGGCAGCTTGCCGCGGAACAGGTATGGCCGAAACGACGTATATCCTGTTATTCCGGACATTCTGCCGCAGGGATGTCGAATGGCTCGCAAAGTCCGCTTCTTCGCCTATCCTGGCTTCCAGCTACTGGACCTCAGCGGGCCGCTGGCGGCCTTCCAGTTCGCGGCCCAGTTCCGGCCTGGCGCCTACGACCTGTTGGTGGTGTCGGCGCAGGGCGGCGCGGTGGCGACCTCGCTCGGGGTGGCACTCGGCACCGTTGCCGTCGACGATGCCCCGTGCGCCACCTTCGTCGTCCCAGGCGGGGTGCATGCCCGCCTCCGGGACCCGGCGACGCTGGACATCGTCCGCACGGCCGCCGGCCGCTCAGACCGCATCGCCAGCGTCTGCACCGGCGCCTTCCTGCTGGCTGGATCAGGCCTGCTGGACGGACGGCGGGCCACCACCCACTGGGGCTACACCAGCCAACTCCAGGCCGAGTACCCGGCCATCCGTGTCGAGCCCGACCGCATCTTTGTCCAAGACGGCACCGTATGGACCTCAGCCGGAATCACGGCCGGCATTGATCTCGCCCTTGCCTTGATCGAAGCAGACCTTGATCTCGAAACCGCGCGCGCCGTAGCTCGCCAGATGGTGGTGTATCACCGTCGCGCTGGCGGGCAGTCGCAGTTCTCCGCCCTGCTGGAGATGGAACCACGATCGGACCGCATCCGCCGGTCCTTGCAGTTCGCCCGCGATCATTTGCACGAGCCGCTCCCAGTCGAGCGCTTGGCGACGGAGGCCTGCCTCAGCCCGCGCCAGTTCGGCCGCGCCTTCCTGGCCGAAACCGGTCTCAGCCCAGCCAAGGCGGTGGACCGCCTGCGGGCCGAACTGGCCAGGGACCGCGTCGAGGACGGCAAGGAGCCGCTCGACGCCATTGCCCGCGCCGTCGGCTTCGGCGATCCCGAACGCATGCGGCAAAGCTTCATCCGCAGCTTCGGCCAACCTCCGCAAGCCGTTCGCCGCGTGGCCCGACTGAACCGATGATCATGCGATCACGCAAGTTGAATGGAGGGTGGCCAGAGCTGATTGTATGTTACGGGCATCGCACCCAGGCCGCTGCATAACCGACTTGGGTCGGAAGCTGGCGATAGGCCAGCCACAGCGAGTGTCGGCTTCTCGCTCCCGACCACTCCATAGCGGACCGGCCGCCTTCGGCCAGTCCGGGACATTCTTGCTAGGCCGTTTTCGGATTGGAAGAAGCGATAGCAGACGGTCCAGTTTAGGCGGCGCGAACATCCGGGAGATGGTTGGTGGCTGGATGATTTTGCGCCGGAGGTCGAAAGGAACGGATGCGATCCGCACCGCTCTCGTCAATTGGTTCGATGCTACCGGCCAGCAGCGATTGCTCAGGTTTCGAGCAGCCGCTCGCTTAAATCCCATAGCCGCCGGGCTGAGGTTGGATCAACGGAATGCGACACGACATCGGCCGGGATGCAATCGGTGGTAAGCTGTCTTGGCTCGTCGTCCAATCGCGAGATGTCGTTGTCCTTCAGATATACGCCACCGATGTCAGCGAGCAGCGGGCTTGTCGCCGCGAAGACGATGGTGCTGGCACCTTGTTGCGGCGTCTTCTTACCGACCTCGGGCTCGATGATCGGGTTCCCGTCTCCGTCGATCAATCCTATCGCCTGTAGCGCATCCTGGCCGGCGGAACTGTTCAATTTCGTGCCGACGACTACACCCGGATGAACGGCATAAGCGCGAATGCCCTCATCGGCGAAACGACGATCCAGTTCCACCGCGAACAGCACGTTCGCCGTCTTGGATTGCGCATAAGCGGTCCTGGAGTTGTATCCGGTGTGGAAGTTGGGGTCGTCCCACCGAATGTCGGCGAAGCGTTGGGCACCAGATGAGACGTTGACCACGCGCGCGCCGTGGGCCGCGCGCAGCGGGGGAAGCAGGCCCAGCGTCAACTGGAAATGTCCCAAGTGATTGGTCGCAAATTGCGTCTCGTAGCCGCGCGCGTCCCGCTCCGGCCCACCCGAAGCCCCGGCTCCGTTGACTAGGATGTGGAGCGGGCGCTTGGTCGCGAGCCACCGCCCGACGAAATCGTCGACCGAGGCGGGGTCCACCAGATCGAGCCGATCAACCTGCATCCGCTCGATACCGGCCTGGGAGGTGGGGACGTTCTCCGGGTGGCGCGACGTCGCGGTCACGGATGCGCCGGCCTTGCTGAGCGCCTTGGTCACTTCCAGGCCGATACCGGCGTGTCCGCCGGTGACGATCACGTTCTTGCCGGTGAGGTCGATGCCGGCGAGAACATCATCAGCCGTCGCTGCTGCCGTGAAGCCGCTGCCGATGGGATGCTGTTTGTGGGTCATGGAAGGTTCCTCGCTCCGTTCAAGCTGCCATCAGCGCGACAGCGTCGGCGCCCGCCGCGAGCCGCGTCGGACAGGACGCGTCGGTCGCCGCGCGCCACACGGCTTCCGTCACGTCCGACGCGTGGGTGATCGGGCCTTCTTGCTGAAAGTTCGCGAAAACGGTCTGCGCCAGTTTGGCATACGGCTCCGGGAAACCGGCCTGCATGCGCGAGCGTGCATTGTCGCCGAACGCGGTGGCCGGAGCCCGGCCCGGTAGCACGACACGCACCCGGACATCGAACTGCTCGAGCTCCAGCGCAAGCACCTCCGAGAAGGCGTTCACCGCCGCCTTACTCGCCGTGTAGACGGAGAGCAGAGGCAGCGGCAGCAGCGTCACGCTCGATGAGACGTTGATAATCACGCCCGACCTGCGCTCCCGAAACTGCGGGAGGACCGCCTGCGTCACCGCGATGGTGCCGAAGACGTTCGTCTCGAACACGTCGCGCACCGTAGCCATCGACGTGCCCTCGAGCGCGTTGAGAAAGCCGATGCCGGCATTGTTGACCACCACGTCGATCGGTCCCGCCGCTTCGACAGCGTGGCGGATGCTCTCCGGATCGGTCACATCGAGCGGCAGGACGCGCAGCCGGTCCGAAGCCGGGAGGACGTCCTCACGCGGCGTCCGCATGGTCGCGACCACGGTCCAGTCGGGGCGATCCAGGAAGGTGCGCGCAATCTCGAGACCGAACCCGGACGAGCATCCGGTAATGAGGACAGCTTTCATGGGAACTCCGGTTTCGTTACCTGCGAAGCCGTAGGTAGGCGGTAGCGACCGGACGTGATACGGGCCAAAGTCCAAATTCCGTTGGCAGGAGTCCGGATTGTCCGACCCGCTCACACAGATCGTCGGCCTGCTTCAGCCGAGCGCGTGGTACTCCAAAGTGGTTGAAGGCGCGGCTGCCTGGCGTGTGCGGCGCTCGGAGGATGGAAGGCCCTTCTACTGCGCGATCCTCGCTGGCGAGTGCCGGCTGCAGGTTGGCGGAGGGAAGCCAATCACGCTCGCGAGCGGCGATTTCGTCCTGATCCCCGCCGTCTTCGATTTCGCAATGTCGAGCGTTGAGCCGATGCTATCGGAACGGGGCGACTCCGTGCCGATCGAACTGCGCCCAGGGCTGGTTCGACTTGGCAGCCAGGACGGTCCGCCCGAAGTGCGCGTGCTGCTGGGCTACTGCACCTTTGGTTCGCCTGACGCGACCCTGCTCGTCTCGCTCCTACCGCAGTTGATTCATGTTCGCGGCGACGAGCGGCTGACCACGCTGCTCCAGTTGGTGAACCAGGGGTGTGAAACAGCGTGCAAAGGTTTCCAGGTTCCGGGGGTAAACAGCGTCCAATAGTTTCCACCCTGGTTTGTGCGATCATCCGGCGTTTGCGCTGGAGGATTTGGGGTGTTGTTCATGGATTTGAT
>JAABUQ010008553.1_pt1 | contig 14296 bp, 12 predicted proteins | sample 5560001 | NCBI WGS metagenome assembly JAABUQ01 (sample SAMN10711888, study PRJNA513371) | rock metagenome | isolation source: Antarctica rocks | place: Antarctica: Victoria Land, Finger Mt nord | collected 2015-12-18
CCTTGGAATCTTTTTTTCCTCAAATAGTCCTGTCTCTTCTTTTACTTGATATTGAGCGACTGATTCCCCTCGCACGTAGTCGTGGTTTTGACATCTATTTTTCCAGGTGCAAGATCTGAGCTAACACCCACAGCCTACACCCTACTCCGTTTAAGTCCCGGCCAGGATGGGACCCACTATCGCTAGTACTTCATCTCTTGTGGCGTAGCCATCAAAAGCTTCATTTTTGAACGGGATCGGGGAACCACGTCGGACTTTTTTGAAGAGCACTTCTCTTGGATTTCTAACCCATGGTCGGATGTCAGCACCATAATAAGTTTGCCGCAGATATCGAATACCAGCTGCATGTCTGGCCTCTACAGTGTGGATTTCTAAAGCTCCAGCTAACACAGTTTTAGCAGCATCACCTGCGGCAAGCAAGTTCTGCACCTGTCCCTTATAAGCTGCTACCCCCGTATCTTCAACGTACTGTAACGCGAGGAGAAAATCTTCAGGATTGGCAAATGGGTCGCGGTTAAGTATGGCATTGAAGTTGGGGTTGTCTGGAATAGTGATCGCATCTGGATTGCCGCCCAAGGAGATCAATACCGCCGACAGGTCAGGAACGTGCTGAGTCTCATCCTGTCCATAGGAAATAACCGCGTTTTTAGCCGCCTCTGGGAGACTTGCCAGTCCGTCGCTCTCGATTGCAATAACCGCACGGCGATAAAACTCAGATTCCAGTTTTTCCAAGGTCAGAGCGTATTCAACAACTTGCTGGGGTGTGAGCACTGCCTCTTGAGCATAAACTGCTGTTGGTGAGATTAGCAGCATAGATAGAAGGAGTAGAGGCAGGATGAGCATCCTACCCCAAACTCTTGCTGCCATGCAGCGGAGTTGGTCACGGAGACTGATGAGGCTAGCAGTTGTCTGCGTCGCCAGGTTTAGAAGGGTTTTCATCTTTGAGTAACTCCTTACGCTAAGCGACGAGAGCGCCGGTAATTGGGTTGTTTAATATGTTCAGAGAGTAGACAATAGCCACAATCTGTCTAGGTGTGTACAGCTCATCGTAGGGACGACCATAGAATGGATTGAGTTCGGGCACTAGGTCAGCCTGGCTGACTGCTTCCTCGCCATCTTGCTGTGTGCTAGGTCGCTTTAGGAGCCCGCGTACTCCTGCCGTGTGACGCGCTTCAACAGACACAATTGAGCCAGCCGCCAGCAGGTATGTGGGGTCTTTTATGCTAGTTCCTGCTCCGTTGTAAGCATGAACACCCGTATCTTCCAAGGCTACAGCCGTATTCAAAATTGTGTCGCGGTCAGTCAGGACAGCATCTAACCCAGCTTGGTTAAAGCTCAGATCTCTTGTCCTGAAAATAGTATTTGTTCCTAGAACCTTGCGGAGAAATTTTACATGCGTGGCTTCATGAGTAGCTATGGCTTGCAGATAGTCGAACTCTTTCGGATCGGTAACATTGCCAGACTTGAGAGCAAGGACATAAAATGCCGCTTCCAGTTCCTCTAGCAACAGAGCGAAGTTAAGGATGCCGATGTCATCAGCACTAAATATAAGAGTCTTGATGGGAGCGGTTTTTGCCATTAGCCTCCCAGGTAGAGTCGTTAGGGCTGCCGCGCCGAGGCCGCAAAGGCCCCACTGTAACAAAGTACGTCGCGAGGTGGAAGCTCCCTTCCCTTTCTTCATGTTGATGTCTCCTAAAGATGTCAATAGAAACGGACCTAGTTTTGGTCGCAACAATGTCGGGCTTAGACCACTAGCTGGTAGCCAAAAACAATTCCCCAACTGAAGAATTAACTACTCAAACTACATGAAACAGAGGATTATACTATGGACAATTAGACTAAGTTTGTGACGCCGCTGAGTTAGGAATGCATACTTTTATTTCTCAGCAGCACAGCAGTGATCCAAGCACAAAACGCTAATACAGCTAGTTCAGAAGCAGATTTAGGGACGTGACATCAACACGGCGGTCAGTGCTGACATTGCTGTCCCTCATGCCAATTGCATCAGCTAGACTATCTCCTTATCTGAGACTAATTCAGCTATCTAAGCCTGAAAAGTCAACTACGACGAACACTTATTAGCATCGCAATCCTGAAGCTTGCTTTCCAGACTAAAAAGTGCTCACTTTTTGCTCATTCTTTGCTCATTTTTCCAATAGTTCTAAAGCTACAGCATCTTGAGCAATGAGCAGACCCTGGCGGTCGAATAAAATAGTCCCCACTTTTATCGACGCATCTGCATATTTTTGGACATAAACCCGAGATTTTTGACTAATCTTTTGAGCCAGTGCTTCAAATACAGAATCAGCCAATCCGAGTTCAACCAACTTCTTGTAGGCCGCATCAGCAGTCTTCTCCTTCAACACAGCCTGCACGGCATGGAGCTCGCCTCCCACCTGAACGACGGCAGCACTAATGATTTCTAGCTTGCCATCTGCTATGTGACTTGATGTATTAAATATACCGCCAGCCAGCTTAATCAGCTTGCCCTGGTAGCCTAGCAGAAGGACCGAGTTAGCACCGCGCAATCCTGCCTCTACTAGCAAAGCACCGATCCAGTTTCCAGTTTGCACCACAGCCGTTTCGGGAATGGCTAACCGTCGAGCAACCTGCTGACCGTTGCTACCAATGCAAAATACTAGATTGGGACAGGCTTTGACTTTGTCCTGCAAAGTGGCGCGAAATTCTTCCAGATGGTCAGCCGCAGAAAGCGGTTGAGAAATACCGCTGGTTCCAAGCATTGCTAGTCCCTCTAGAATGCCAAACGCTTCATTGGAAGTGCGTTGGGCAAGCTGACGACCTTCCGGCAGGATAATAGACACTGTTACCGTTTTGTCCGCTGGGATCAGTGGTAGTAAATTAGCATCGAATAGGCGACGGGCATAGCTATAAATAGCCGGATCGCCAGTCACCGTTTTTCCTAACCCCTCCCCAGCTTCTAATACCAAAGCTTGAGACTGTCGATCTCCCAGCCTTACCCAAGCCCAAATCGGCGTATGGCGAGTAAGATCTAAATTGTCTCCTGGATCACTCAGCGTAATCGCTATGGCACTCATAGCGTTTAAATTGGCGACTTGGTGAATCGGAACATCTGCCACTCCAGGCAACAAGTCAAGAGCGATCGCTCTTTTAGGGTTAGTCTTTTCTTGAAGATGAGTCAGGGCAGCTTTAGCAGCCGCCGCCGCGAAAACGGGTAGGGTATATCCTGTACGAGCCATTGACCACCACTTTACTACTTAGCCCAAACAAGTTTTTCTCACTGAACTAACCCCATGCCTGAAGGCGAGGGGGTTCTAACTCGGTGGTGCGGATTTCGTCTAGGCTCTCACCTTCCGACTCTCCGACTCCTATTAGATTATTGGAGATCCGCTCTGACCCATCGCTAGGTGACTTTGGACTAGCCTCAGTTCTCACAGATTGATTTGACCCATGCTGCCAACCCTCCAACAAGGATTGTTCCATCCCTAGCCAGCTATCTCTAGCTAACTCGATTGACAGCAGTTCTGTACTTGGATCGACATATCGACTCAGGTAGGCAGATAAGATATCTCGCTGCATCCTCAAACCACATGTTGAGCGCGAAGTGTTGCTGGGGGAGGATTCCCCCAGCAAACATTCGCAGTCATGCACTCGTTGTGAAAGTGGCTTCTTTTCTCTCTGACCACACAAACACGTTTGAGACAATGCAGTTTTCCGAGTCGAAAACAGTAAAACTGACCCGCCAGCGTTCTCAGCTTTGCGCTTCAGTTCTGATTGAAAACTTGAGGGTGCTTTAAACCCTATCGACCTGCCAAAAAGTTTCTGCCATCCTTTAACCGAAACCTTTTCAGCCAGGATGTTTTTACCTAACTTCAACGTCCGGTTAACTAGTTTGCCATGTGAAGACTTACGGTGAGCAGCTTGTTTACGTTCTAGTTCCCGCTTTTTCGCCGCAGTCTGTTTGTAGCGTTTAGAATTGTTCCACCTTTTCTTCCCCTTAATAGCCGTGCCGCTGGGATTGAAGTTATCTGGATTACCAGCGCATCGTTGACGGTCCATCTTTCTCTGAATCCGCCTAATCTGCTTTTGGTTTCTGGTCAACTCTTCTGCAAAAGGAGTCCAGATTGTCTCTTCGTCACCCACGATGGCAACAGTGGAAACGCCTAAATCAATGCCCACAAGTCCAACACCTAGGGAGTTTTGCTGTTTCTGGTAAGCAGCACCTTCACAGACCAACTGAGCAAACCAGTAAGTCTTTTGATTTAGGACACGACGCACCAATCGCACGTATTTAACTTTGGCAGTTAATCCGTGCTGGATAACTGGATCATTGGTGATCATGGCAGCTAGCTTTAATCCTAGCCACTCCACACCTTGTCCAGTCCAGCGTATGCCTTGCTTGTTTGTCTTACCCTCAACCGAAGCAAACTGACCTTTACCCTTGAAACGAACCTTTAAGGCATTACCAAACAGCATTCTTTCGATTGCCTTAAAAGCCCTAGTTGCAACTTTCTGAATAGCTTGAGCATCCAAGTGTTTCTTAATCCAAACACTCTTCATAGCTGTTTGGTTAGCAAATGCCTGCAAATCAAAGTCCGTATAGCGAACAGCAGTCTTGGCTTTTTGAAAAGCTTCTTTACGTGCTGTCTTTTGTGATTTGGGAACAGATTTGGCTTCCGTGAATAGGTTAGAGTTACGCAACAGAGATAGTCGTTTTACTGCTTCTGATAGCGTGGCATTGTACAGTTGTCTCCCTGCCTCTAGTCGAGAAGCAAGTACTGCTAAGTCGCTAGAACTAGTTACTAACGGAACTTCAGTTACAAAGCTAGAACTTGTCTGACGCGCCACCCTGAATCACCTCCTTACGTAATTTAATGTATTAATTATAACAAAAATGTTTGACTGCGAACGCCACTCCCCTCAACGGGGGGAACCCCCGCACGGGGGTGGCTCATAAATTCGCCTGCCGCTTGCCCCCATAAATAAATTTAGGGGCGCTTCCCGCGACGAAGCATTCGGTATGCTTTCAAGTATCAAGGAAAATGGCAACGGCAGTCTAACAATTTTATGAGACGTATTCTCATTCTGGGTGGGACGGGTGATGCCTCAAAACTAGCTACCAGAGCCTCAGAACTTGAGGGGATTGAAGTTATTACCTCTTTGGCAGGTCGCACCCGTCAACCGTCAACTCCAGTAGGTACGGTGCGGATTGGGGGCTTTGGGGGTGAAACTGGACTGGCAAACTACCTGCGCGATACCGGAATCGAGTTGCTGATCGACGCGACCCATCCTTTTGCTGCACAGATTTCCTTCAATGCAGCGGCGGCAGCAACTGCTTGTGGGCTACCCCGTCTGATGCTGGTTCGACCAGCGTGGCAGCCTGCCTGCGGCGATCGCTGGATTGAAGTTGAGAGCGTTGAGGCCGCTGCCGCCACTCTGCGGGGCCAGGCTAAGCGGGTCTTCCTCACCATCGGCAGGCAACAGCTTACCGCCTTCGCCGACCTTGATGAGCTCTGGTTTTTAATGCGGCTCATTGACCCTCCCGAGCTAGGTGCTTTGGTACCGGAGGGAATGCTGTTATTCGAGCGCGGACCCTTCTCTCTGGCAGAGGAGCGGCAACTCCTGAGACAGCACGCAATTGATGCGGTGGTAAGCAAGAACAGCGGTGGTGAGGCAACCTATGCCAAGATTGTTGCGGCACGCGAGTTAGGCCTAAAAGTCGTCATGGTGAAGCGTCCGGCAGTTCCTCCAGGTGAACAGGTTGCCAATGTGGATAACGCTTTGGCGTGGCTCGTCAGTTGGCTAGGCTAGCTATTGCCAAAGCACATGGCCGGAAGCGAAGGCACTTAATTCACCGTTAGGTAAACGGAGCAGCAGACAGCCGAACTCGTCAATTCCAGCAGCCTGACCTGAAACTTGTTCTCCCCCCAAATCGAGCGTGATTGGACGGCCTAATAAGGCATCACGGCAGCGTAGAGCTGGTAACAGTGCCGATATGCCTGTTTGCTTATGATAGGTTTTCTCTGAACCTAGCAGTGCTGCCGTCTGCAACAAATAGTGACGCAAGCGCTCCAGTAACGGCAACTCGTCAGGCACGATAGATGACACCTGGTGCAGACTAATTGCATAACCAACTGAGCTGGTATCCAGTTCAGTCTGGGCAAAGTCGACGCAACGGTTAAGACCAATCCCCACCACGACCCGAGTACTTGAGCCCTTCACACGACCCTCGCACAAAATGCCTGCAAGTTTGCGCCCATCTATAAGTACATCATTCGGCCATTTCAGGCGTAACACACCTTGCCAACCAGGAAGTAGATCCTCAACTGCATAAATTGCTGCCAGCCCAGCCGCTAAACTAAATTTGGGCAACTGAACAGCAGGAATCTGGTCGAGGATAAAACTCGCCGTCAACACACCAGGGGGCGAATGCCATGTACGCCCATGCTGCCCTCGTCCAGCAGTTTGTTTTTGGGTAAAGACTACATCACCGTGCTTCAAAGTCGCAGGGTGAGAAAACGCCCATGTATTGGTGCTGGGACAGGAGTCCAGCCATTGTATCCATTCAGGCAAATCTTTTTTGACTAGGGACATCTGCATTCAGCAAGACCTGAGATGTCAATGTTTCCACATATTAGCCTTTATATTACTCTTATAGAGTATTAACATTGAACAGAGCTATCGATTAAATCGATTGCAATCAAACCAGGAATTAGCTTCTAGGGTTCCGATCTGACTTCTCAGTGAGTTTAGATGTCTGGTCCAAGAGAAGCAGCCAGCTTTCAGACTAGCCTCAACTTTAGAAAGTTAAGGTATATCGAAGCGGCCACACGGCGGGATAAAAGCCCGGGAGAGCCATACAGCGATCGCGTACTGTTATGGGTTTCCTGGGCTTTTACTATTTCAGTTAAGGAGTACACTATGTCTACAGAACCAAATTTTGAAATTGATCCAGCCCTGGTTTTATGGGACGAGGTTATTCCAGAGGGAGCCTATTGGTCTCGCATAATCAAGCGAGGCACTACACTTCGCATCATTGCCCCAGAAGGTTCTAGGGGAGTTTCTTTTTTGGGCTACAACGCCGATAACTTAATTGAGCGATACAACGCAGCAGATACTGCCAAAATCCAGTTCAATGCCTTCTTGAAAAAGGGCACAGTGCTCTATTCTGACATGGGACGTGTACTGTTCTCGATTACTGAAGACACCTGCGGTTATCACGATACCCTCGGCGGATGCAGCAACGCAGCAACCAATACAGCTAAATATGGCGAAGGCGACTATAAGAACTCCCGCGATAACTTTATGCTTGCCCTAGCTAAACGAAATATGGGCAAAAAAGACATCATGCCCAATCTTAACTTGTTTGCTCGTGTGTTTGTAGAGAAGGACGGCAGTTTAGCCTGGGCTGAACAGACTGCTAAGCCAGGTGATTTTATTGACTTGCGAGCAGAAATGAATGTACTGGTTGTCCTTTCCAACTGTCCGCATGTGCTTGATCCCAGTCAGTCTTACGATCCAAAACCAATTCGCGTTGTTGTCTGGAACTCGCCTGCACCCGCTACAGACGATCTTTGCAGAACGAGGACACCAGAAGCTATTCGCGGCTTTCAAAACACCGACGCTTTATTTGTTTAATGAGTTAATTACGTCCTTACCAATGATTAGGAACATTAGACTATGACTACTACTGCACAAAGTAAATTAGATCCCACGCTCGCGAACTACAATCAGGTGTTGTCTGCCAGAAAGCCCTGGTCGCGGGTGGTCAAAAAAGGTCAAATTCTGCGGATTGTTGATCTGGGTGGAAATCAAGCCGTCGATTTCCTGGTTTATAACGCTAACGATCCAAGTGAAAGGTACAGCGCGCCTGACACTATCCGAATGCAGGGCAATATCTTCCTAACGACTGGGACAAAACTCTACTCTAATGATGGCAATGTCCTAATGACAATTGTCAACGATACCTGTGGGAGGCACGATACCTCTGGCGGGGCTTGCAGTTGTGAAAGCAACTCAGTACGATTTGGACTCGATAAGAAATGGCAGCACGCCTGCGTGGAGAACTTTCTGACTGCCCTCAGTCAACATGGCATGGGGAAACGGGATCTTGTCAGCAACATTAACTTTTTTATGAATGTGCCCGTTAGTAAAGATGGTACGTTGGAGATTGTAGACGGTATTTCCGACCCAGGCAGCATCGTCGAGCTGCGAGCAGAAATGGATGCTTTAGTCGTCATTTCCAATTGTCCTCAAATGAACAATCCCTGCAACGGCTACAATCCTACACCGATTCAGCTAATTGTTTGGGATGCTTCCTGAATTATTAAACACTAAAGTATTCTCTTCCTATTTCTCGTTCCCAGGCTCCAGCCTGGGAATGCACGGAGCGAGGCTCTGCCTCTGATTCGATGCTAGCACTGGAGGCTGGAGCCTCACAGAAAGCATTCCCAGGCAGAGCCTGGGAACGAGTGCCGAACGAGTGCCGTGGAGATGTTCAAATTAAGCGGGAAGTGGATAACAGTCATACAGGCATTCAAACGATTTAATATAACTTATGTTTGACAAAGTTCTGATTGCGAATCGAGGTGAAATTGCTTGCCGCATCATCCGCACCTTAGATCGGATGGGGATTGCATCTGTTGCGGTGTACTCCGAAGCTGATGCCTATGCTCGCCATGTCTCGATGGCTAGCGAATCTGTAGGTATCGGCTCTGCTTTGGCAGCGCAGAGTTACCTAAACGGGGAACGGATTTTGGCGGCAGCGCACCAGACGGGTGCCCAGGCAATTCATCCGGGCTACGGTTTCTTGAGCGAAAATGCTGAATTTGCGGAAGCCTGTGCTAGAGAGAACATAGTGTTTATTGGGCCGACTCCAGCCCAGATGCGAAGTTTTGGGTTAAAGCATACAGCACGCGCACTGGCGGCACAAAACCAGGTACCGTTGCTGCCGGGAAGCCAACTGCTTAACAGCGTTGAACAGGCGCAACTAGAAGCCAGAGCTATTGGTTATCCGGTGATGCTCAAAAGTACAGCAGGTGGCGGCGGCATTGGCCTGCAACTGTGTCGGAGTGAACAGACGCTGCCAGAGTTGTTTCAAACGGTGCAGCGGTTGAGCCAGAACAATTTCAAACAGAGCGGTGTTTATTTAGAAAAATATGTCGAGCGGGCGCGGCATCTGGAGGTACAAATCTTTGGCGATGGTCAGGGAAATGTGATGGCGCTGGGGGAACGCGACTGCTCGGTGCAGCGGCGCAATCAGAAGGTTATTGAGGAGACTCCGGCACCAGTAATTAGCGATCGCCTGCGTCACGAGCTCTATGAAGCTGCAGTGCGGCTGGGTAAAGCGGTGAACTACCAGTCTGCGGGTACGGTCGAGTTTGTCTTTGATGCTGAAACGAATGAGTTCTATTTTCTGGAGGTGAATACCCGCTTACAGGTTGAGCATGGAGTAACTGAGGAAGTCACCGGAATTGATTTGGTCGAGTGGATGGTTAAACTGGCTGCTGGCGAATTGTTTCCCCTAGAGGAGTCGCGTCATCAACCTCAAGGACACTCAATTGAGGTGAGAGTCTATGCGGAAGATCCGGGCAAGAACTTTCAGCCCAGTTCCGGCACGTTAACTGAAGTGATTTTCCCCGATTCGGTGCGTTGTGACACGTGGGTAGATCAGGGCACTGAGATTACGCCCTATTATGATCCGCTGGTGGCAAAGCTGATTGTTCGCGGGAATTCACGGGAAGGGGCGATCTCCCAGATGAAATCTGCCCTCGCTCAAACCCAGATTGCTGGTATTGAATCTAATCTAGACTACCTGCGCCAAATCCTTCATGCTCCTGCCTTCAACACAGGCAACCTCAGCACCCGATTTTTAGACTCGTTCCATTACGCTCCATCCACTGTTGATGTCTTGGAGCCGGGTACATTCAGCAGTATCCAGGATTATCCAGGACGAGTCGGCTACTGGAATGTCGGAGTACCCCCATCAGGACCGATGGATCATTTGGCATTTCGCTTGGCAAATCGACTGGTGGGTAATCCAAAATCGGCAGCAGGATTAGAGTTCACGGTCACGGGACCAACCCTGCGCTTTAATGCTGACACAATTATCTGTCTGACGGGTGCCCCCATGCAGGCAGAACTCGATGGCAATCCAGTGCCGTTCTGGACTACTCTAGCTGTCAAAGCCCGCAGCATTCTGCGGTTGAAGTCGGTGCCGGAGCATGGCTGTCGCACCTACTTGGCAGTGCAGCATGGCTTTAATATTCCAGATTACCTGGGCAGCAAAGCAACTTTTACATTGGGACGATTCGGTGGGCATTGTGGACGAACTTTCCGCATGGGCGATGTCCTGAAACTGAACCAACCTATATCTGCTGCTGAACCAGCGGCGTTACGGACGCTGCCAACTGAGCTGATTCCCGAATACCATAGTGATTGGGAAATTGGCGTGCTGTATGGTCCCCACGGGGCACCAGATTTCTTCACTGAGGAAGACGTTACCACCTTTTTCGCTACTGCCTGGGAAGTGCATTACAACTCTGCCCGCACAGGTGTGCGCCTTATTGGCTTCAAGCCGCAATGGGCAAGGAAAGATGGTGGCGAGGCGGGACTGCATCCCTCGAATATTCATGACAATGCCTATGCGATCGGCACGATTGATTTCACAGGGGATATGCCAATTATTCTCGGTCCTGACGGTCCGAGTCTGGGGGGATTCGTCTGTCCTGCAACCATTGTTCAGTCTGAGCTCTGGAAAATTGGTCAACTCAAACCTGGGAATACGGTTCGTTTTCGCCGCCTAACTCTTGCCGAAGCACTCCAGCAAGAATTAGAACAAGAGCAACAAATCGAAACGCTTCAACTTACATCGGAACTCAAAACTCAAAATACCCGTTCTTACGGAAATCAAAACTTAAATGATGGTGCAGTGCTGCACGAAATCCCGACATCACCGGGGCAGGTGGCAGTGAAGTATCGTCGGTCGGGAGACAAATATCTGCTGATTGAGTACGGTCCCCTTGTGCTCGATCTTAACTTACGCTTTCGCGTCCATGCCTTGATGGATTGGCTGGCAGTCAATCCGTTACCGGGCATCCTTGACCTCACCCCTGGTATCCGTTCGCTGCAAATTCACTACGACAACCGCATCTTACCTTTAGAACAACTGCTCGATACACTGATTGCTGCTGAAGGAGAATTAACCGACATTGATCAGATCGAAGTTCCCACACGCATCGTGCATTTGCCGCTGTCCTGGGAAGATGAATCAACGTTATTGGCGATTGAAAAATATATGCGCTCTGTCAATCCCAATGCTCCCTGGTGCCCCAGCAACATCGAGTTCATCCGGCGCATTAATGGCTTGGAAAGCATTGAACAGGTCCGAGAGATTGTTTTCAACGCCAGCTATTTAGTCCTGGGGCTGGGGGACGTCTATCTGGGAGCACCCGTTGCCACACCCATCGATCCACGGCATCGCTTGGTGACTACTAAGTATAACCCGGCACGAACCTGGACTCCCGAAAATGCCGTCGGGATTGGCGGTGCATACCTTTGTATCTATGGCATGGAGGGTCCAGGAGGCTACCAGTTTGTGGGTCGTACTGTACAGGTTTGGAATACCTTTAAACAAACCGCTGATTTTCACTCAGGCAAGCCGTGGCTGCTGCGCTTCTTTGACCAGATCCGCTTCTACCCCATGTCCCATGCAGAATTGCTGCGCTATCGTGAAGCCTTCATCCAGGGGAAAGTACAGCTGGATATCCAGGAAGAAACATTTAGCCTGAAGCAGTATAACGATTTTCTGTTCTCGATCTCAGATGAAGTAGCTGCTTTCAAAGCCAATCAGCAGGCAGCATTTGAAGCGGAGCGCGATCGCTGGGCAGCAAACAACCAATTGACCGACTTAACCGAGCCAGTTCAGGCATCTGATGAAGTGGCGCTTGACCTTCCTCCCAACAGCCAGGTGGTTGAATCTCACATCCCGGCAAATGTGTGGCAGATTGTGGTGAAAAAAGGCACCTCAGTCGCAGTGGGCGATCGCCTGGTGGTCTTGGAATCTATGAAAATGGAAATTGCTGTTGTATCTCCCACATCTGGTACAGTCATTGAAGTCTTATGCAAGCCAGGGCAAATGGTCTCAGTCGGTCAGGCCCTCTTCGTGATTCAATCCACAGTCAGCTGAAGAAAAAGAACGTGGGGCTTAACGAGTCATCTATCCCGGCTCCTGTTGCCGAATTCTCTCCCGAAACTCCATCACCGCCTCAAACTGTTCATCCGGTCTAACATAAACAGCTAACAACGATAAATCCAGTTCAGGTAGGAGTTCACTTCTGACAACTTTTTCATAACTAGAGGAGCGCAAATGATAAATCGAAAACTGCCCTTCCTGCCAAAACCAAACTTCCTCAACTCCCAACCCTCGATAAATCTCCAGCTTGTCCACGCTGCCACTAGTTAGCACCACCTCAATCGCAAGATCAGGAAATTCCTTCTTTCGTTCCAAGCAGTAACACTCATCCGGCTCTAGTCCTCGTTGTTTCGCTGCTTTGCGAAATGTAGCAGACCCCACCGCATGAAACCGCGTTCGAGTTTCTTGAAAATATGCCTCCATCAGCATTCCAATTGTTTTCTTCAGTTCTTCATGCTCAGGAGAAGTGGTCATGATTTCCAGTATTCCTTCCAGATAGCTCAATCGCAGCGAAGGGAACTCATTCCCCAGCGTTTCTAGCAATCCCTCATACTGCTGCCAACTTAGACCTTGTAAGACAACTCGCTGTTCTACTATCGGCTGCTCTAGAAGTTGAAAACTCATTTGGCACGACTCCCCAATGCGTTAAACGGGCTGACTCCATTCTAAGCAGCCTATCCTAGGTCAAGGAGCGCCTTCCATTCCTCAACCCGAACCAGCTTCTCTTTCAGAGTGCGAACGACATGGGTTGCCGTGCGGATATCACTTTCATTCAAATCCTGCACTAGCCAGGCTCCCAGTTTGATATCCTGCTCCATCATCTCCGTCAACAGACGTTCGCCTTTTGCAGTGATCCAAACCAGCTTTGAGCGCTTATGCTCTGGATTATTAATAAACTCCACAAGTCCATCTGTTGCCATCTCGTTTGCCAGCTTTTGGATGAACTGACGGGAGACAGGTCGAGCGCGGGCAAGTTGAGGCACGGTCGCAGGACCATCTACTTTAAGGCTTCGCAGCAGACTCCTGCGACCCGCACTATGTTCTCCTTCCTGGTACATAATCTCCGCATTGGCAGATTGTCGGAAATAGAGAAAGACCACCGCCCACGTTAATTCATCCAGCGCTACCAGCTTGCTGATCTCTTCTAGACCCGTCAGCTTGATTAGTTCGTCTAACACCGCTTGTCTGCTTGCCTCGTCCAGCATTGAGAGCTTGCTAAATTTGTCCAGCACTGCCAACTTGCCTGCCTGATTTAACGTCGCAAATTTATTGTTCATCGCAGGCTTTGTGCCTGCTCGTTCGTTGAGCGGGTTTGAGTTGGCAGATGAAGTTAGCGGTGATGTCGTCATACTTTCCCAAAATCCTAGCGGCGGAAGCATCTCTGTTTCTAGTATGATAAATTGACGGGATATTGACAACTTAGTTGTCTTTATGACAACTAAGTTGTCGTAACTAGCAAGTCACAAGCATGGAAATAGCTTTCACTCATGCAGAGCGAGACAGACGGACCGAGACAGTCTGCCGATCAAACGGCTCAAGTTGCACATCCCAGGGGGATTTTGGGACACATCACAGGATGGGAGATGCGCTTCCTAAATGCAGGGATGAACCAAGCAGTCGGAAGGTATTAATGCCTCAACCAGGCGATCGCATCCTCGAAATCGGTTTTGGCCCAGGAGACGCGATCGCTCGGATCACCCGTCAGATTAAAACCGGATTGATTGTAGGAATTGACCACTCGCACACGATGCTCATCCAAGCCAGCCGACGCAATGCCTATCCATTTCCAGCAGCGTGTGTGGAGGCGCACAAACCAACTTAAGCTACATCGCTGTTAAATACACAATAGAAAAACTTATGGAAGTGCATGAGTGCTCCTTCTCTAAGAGCGCGACACCCCAAACCGAACCGCTCCGTTTCAGCACCAAACTAGCGTATGGAGTCGGAGAAATTGCTAGGTCGGCAACTGCCACACTTCACAATTTTTTCCTGCTGTTTTTTCGTAACTGTTCAGGGGGTTGCCAATTCCTGATTGAGAAAACAGCAGGTAGCTGCTAGGCTGACAGGATGACAGAAAACGCCCCAAATCCAATGGCTCAGATCAGCGAAGCGGACTGGGAAAAG
>JAABUQ010008554.1_pt1 | contig 14289 bp, 13 predicted proteins | sample 5560001 | NCBI WGS metagenome assembly JAABUQ01 (sample SAMN10711888, study PRJNA513371) | rock metagenome | isolation source: Antarctica rocks | place: Antarctica: Victoria Land, Finger Mt nord | collected 2015-12-18
TGAACATCGCAGCCGTCTGGCAGTCGGTACCACGCATTCGTCCACGTCCCCCAGGCTCAACTCAGGCCAGCCATTGAATCAAGTCAGGGCCAGGCTGGAAAGCCAAATTTCCGCAGCCTGCTAAGCCGCTGTCTGCCGTGATTGGGCCGCGGCGACATTCCCGAAAAGGGTCATCTTCGGGGAGTTCGCGTCGGAAACCCGTCGCGATCGGTCCAAGGGGACGACGGAAGGGGATATCAAGAATTTCGAGGGTTTGAGCGTGGAACCCCAGCCTGCACTGACGGCGCTCAACAGCCGGCTTGAGGGACGAACGGAGACGCTGAACAACCCGCATCCGCAGGCGAGCTTGGCCTGGTTTGCATGGATCGTGGGTCGCCTGGGCGGCTGGTCCGGCTACACGTCGCGCGGCTACAAGCCAGCCGGCCCGAAAACCATCGCCCGGGGTCTCAGCCGTCTCGACACCTTCCTCAAGGGCTGGGACATGGAACTTCGTTCCGCAGATGTGTGACGCCCGTAGCCCTGTAGGGTAGTGCAGCACATTGAAATTGCACACTTTTCAGATCGGCACTTTTAACACGGTGGTTACGACAAGGCCTGTACGATATGAAGTCCAAGGGCTATAAGACGATCGACGACCCGAACGCCCGCGGCATGACGGTCGTGAACGGCTTCAACGACAAGGGTCAGCTCGTCGGATTCTACCTGGACGCCGCCGGGAACACCGATGGCATGCTGGTCCAGTTGAGCGGCCACCACGGGTCCTAGGGCTGGTTTTCACAAAAGGCGGCGCCCGTTTGGAGGACGGGCGCCGCAGTGGTGAAACCTTGGTCACGACAAGCCGCAGTGCTCAGCGCAGCAGCACCTTCGCCATCCGTGTGCTGTCCGCGAGCTAAACGACCCGGAAACGCTGCAGCAGGCTGACGAAGGCTGGATCATGAAGCGGACGTGGCAAGGTTGCTCTAGCTTTCCGTAACCGAACCTTATTTGAGGTTGGCGCTTGCGCACGCCGGCTGATGCAAATTCAGCGCTAGGGGTAGAGCTTCTCCGTCGTCCAAGCCTTGCCTGGCTCACTGCGTCGGAAGACCAATCTGTCGTGCAGCCGAAACGGTCTTTCGGCCCAGAATTCGAAATAGATCGGCTGCACCCGGAAACCTCTCCAATGTGGGGGGCGCGGGACAAGCAGATCGGAAAAGCGACTTTCCTCGCGGGCCACGGCGGCTTCGAGTTCGGCCCGGCTGGAGAGCGTGCGCGATTGCGCGCTCGCCCAGGCGCCAATGCGGCTGCTTCGTGCCCGTGAGGCAAAATACTCGTCCGCCTCTGCATCCATCACGAATTCGACGGCGCCGCGGAAGCGCACCTGGCGCCGCAACGACTTCCAATGCAGCACACCGGCCGCCCGCATGTTGTCGCGGAGCTCGGCGGCTTTTTGCGATTGGGTGTTGGTGTAAAACACGAATCCGTGAGCATCGACACCCTTCATGAGAACCATGCGGACATCCGGCAAGCCATCCTCGCCGGTCGTTGCGATCGCCATGGCATTCGGGTCGTTGACTTCACGGAGGGTGGCCTCCTCGAACCAGCTCTCGAAGAGCTGGAACGGATCGTCCGAAACGATTTCGGCAAAGGCATCATCCTGAACAAAAACGTCATCGTTCATGCATCATCACCCAATTGGCGGACCTGAAGCGTCTACCGGTCGACGAACGCGTGGGTCGGCAGGCGCGCCTGCGAGAAGCAAATCCGGCGACCAGCTCTCCTGGCGGACGGAGAGCGGTGTCAAATCTCCTCGATACACACTTTCTGCTTGAGGAGATGACGCCAACGATCCATCTCGTCGCCGCGCGACGTGATCAACTCGTGCCGTCCGCCGGTGTCGACGAGAACTTCGGGTGCGGGCGGTACGTTCAGGAATTCCATATGCTGTGTCGCGCAGTATGCGCCGACGTCGAAGATGACCATGTAGTCGTTCACGGCCACTTCCTTCGGGACGAGGTAGGTTCCGGGGAGCACATAGTCGTTGCGCAGGATGGTCCGCCCGCGGATCAGCGCAGGGATGTCGCCTTCGCCCGCGAGGGAGCGAACCGCCTGGTTCTGGCCATCGAGGAAGGCGATGTTATGGCGGCGTCCGCGGTACTGCGCGGACGGCATCAGCATGCGGGAGCCGTCGGTGACGACCAGGTTTGCGACCGGGTTGGAGACGATGTCGCGCTTGACGCGCAGCAGTAACGCGCCAATGTCGGCCAGCACGTCGCGGGCGGGCTCGAACAGTAGCTTGACGTGGTCAGGGATCTCGAACCGGTCGAGGAGGGCGCGAAGGGCTGCGAAATACTCGAACCACTCAAAATGCTTCTCGGCCGATCCCCATTTTTCGTAGACGAAACCGTGACCGCCGGCGAAGTTGATCGAGCGAGCGGTTGGGAAGTGGCTGTTGAAGATGGTCAGGACCTGCTCGAGGATCGTCACCATAGACTCAAGGGAGTTTCCGCTCCCGCAATAAACCTCGAAGCTTTCGAGGGTGCGGTTGTGGCTGCGAAGCATTTCCGCGAGCACGTCCAGCTGGCCGTATTTGATGCCTGGCTTTTCCGAGCCGAGGCTGTCGATTCTGACACTGACGGTTTTGGCATCGGTGGTGAGGAGAAAGGCGACCTCGTCCAGGCTGGAGAGGAAGGTCGGGTGCCCACTCTGTCCCCAAAACGCGATCTCGTTATCATCGACGTGGCCGGGCGACACGATAAAGTTCGTGAAACCGAATGATTTTAAGAGGCGATATTCGCTTGGGATCTGTACCAGGATCCCCAGTCCTTGTTGTTTCAGGGTGTTGAGGACGTGGGGATTGGCGTTGGGGAAGAACGGGACGTAGATCTCCACGCGGGTTTCGATACCTGACGCGCGCGCGGCGCGACGGACGCGCTCGATATTTTCGCCAAATTGTCTGTCGCTATACAGGAAAACGGGCGTGCCGACCTGCTCCGACACGAGTGGAATATTGACGTCGGCCAACCAAGAATCCGCCATCGAGAACGTGGAATGCCACGTCGTGGGGTCACCGACTGCGCCCGAAGATGGCATTCTCATATCGTCCATCGTGTCCTCCAATTAAGTAATGTCGTAGCTCTAGTGGCGACAATGGCTAACGACGACAGCGTACGCAGTGGTCTGGCTTCGTGGAAGAGATTTATGGTCAATACAGAAATTTGATCATAGAGTCATAACAATTCATGTGAACAAACTTTACAAGTGTATTTGTACCGTTTCTGCAATAAGTTGACTACATCATCATTTTTTGATCATAAGTAGAATAATGTAATGTTATTTAAATTTTGATACAGGGGAATTTTCTCTTGGATCTTGGATCTTGCAAAATTCACTCCTTAGATGCATTGTCATCAAGAGATAGTATGGTTTCCACTTCGAATGAATGTTCAATGACCACTGGATGACGGAATTGCATTTTTCACACTCAGACGAGATCTGGCAGACGTTCCCGCGGCTCAACGCGATCGCCTTGGTGGTCGAAGGTGTGCGTGCAATGCCGCCGCTGTCGAGCCGGATCGAATCGCTTCAAGGCATGATCGAGGCGCGCATGTCAGAGGCCGCGGAGTCCGAGATGCCGGAGATCGTTACGTGGAGAGAAGTCTTCACTAAGATGGGTCTGAAAGCCACTCAGTATCGATGCGCATCAGAAGCGCTGCTGAGACGCTATCGGAAGGAGCGGACGGTGCCCAGTTTCCATCCACTGGTCGATTACTTGAATTTTGTCTCGATGAGCCGCGCGATCCCGATCGCGGCGTTCGATACCGAGCGAGTCGTGGACGGGATCACGGTGGTGCATGCGGATGGCTCCGAGGCATATCTCTCGTTTCAGGGCGAGACCGAGGCGCCGTCGTCCGGTGAAGTCATCTTCCGCGATGGTGAGGGTCACGCGCATTCGCGGCGGTGGACGTTTCGACAGAGTGCTCGTTCCGTGGTCAGCGCGACGACGGATCGCGTGCTGATCGTCGCCGAAGCGCTGCACCAGACAGCAGACACCGATCTCGACGGGCTCGGGCAAGAGATCGCGGCAGGGGCAGCCGACGCTGGATTGAAGCTGGTAGCGTCGCAGCGGCTGCGCGCGAACGACCGGACGATGAATTTCTAGATGTTCCCCCTCGGTAGGCGAGTAGCGCAGATGCAAGAAGGCGAGACAGTCGAGGCGACGATGCCTCGGGCGACCGAGCCCCTGACGGGCTTGACTGCGGTCAAACAGCAGATCGGCATGGCTTGCAGTGGCGGCGGACGGGATGAGCGGAGCGTCAAGCTCGTCGCCGCTTCAAAGACGGTGAGCGCCGACAGGCTCGTGCCGTTTCTGGAGTCCGGCCATTTCGTCTATGGCGAGAACCGGGTGCAGGAAGCGCACGGCAAGTGGCCGACGCTGAAAGCGCGGTACCCTGGTATCGAGCTGCACCTCCTTGGGCCGTTGCAGTCCAATAAGGTCGCCGACGCGGTGACGCTGTTCGACGTCATCCAGTCACTGGACCGGCCGAGCCTGGCGCAGGCATTGGCCAAGGCGTTCGACAAGGCCAAGCGACGGATCCCGCTGTTCGTCCAGGTCAATATCGGACGCGAGCCACAGAAGGCTGGCGTGGCTCCGGACGAGACGGACCGGTTCATCTTGGAATGTCGGTCGGTCTACGGGTTCGACATTGCGGGCTTGATGTGCATCCCCCCGGAGGGAGAGTGGCCGGCAACGTATTTCAGCGAGTTGACGAAGATGGCCGATGGTAATGGCCTGACCGGGCTGTCGATGGGGATGAGTTCCGACTTTGCGGTTGCGATCGAGCGCGGGGCCACGCACGTACGCGTGGGCAGCGCGATTTTCGGGGCCCGCGCCCGTCCCACACCGACCGCCGCGTGACGCGAGGGCGACGGCATGTTGAGGGTGGAGACCGGCGGGGGGGCGGAAAGCGGCCAGGGCGGCGCCCGTCCGTCGCAATTCGACATCCTGTTCGAGCCGGTGCAGATCGGCCCATTGGTCGCGAAGAACCGGTTCTACCAGGTGCCGCATTGCAATGGGATGGGACGGGCGTATCCGAGCGCGATGGCCGCGATGCGCGGGGTCAAGGCCGAGGGCGGATGGGCGGTGGTGTGCACGGAGCAATGCGACGTGCATCATTCCGGCAACCACCAGCGTTCGATCCGGCTGTGGGACGCGAAAGACGTCGGCTATCTGTCGCGCGCGGTTGATCAGATCCACGCGCACGGTGCGCTTGCGGGGATCGAGCTGGCGCATAACGGCTCGTATGTCGCGAACGCGGAGTCACGGACGGTGCCGATCGCGCCGAGCCTGACGGCGACGCGCGGGTTCTTGCCGGTGACGGCGCGGGCGATGGACAAGGCCGACATCGCGGCGGTCCGTCGTTGGCACCGCACGGCGGCGCTGAACGCCAAGCTTGCCGGGTTCGATATCATCTATGTCTATGCGGGTCACGACATGACGCTGCCGGCGCACTTCCTCTCGCGGCGGCATAACCAGCGCACGGACGAGTATGGCGGCTCGCTGGAAAACCGGGCGCGCCTGCTTCGCGAGTTGATCGAGGACGCCAAAGATGCGGTTGGTGGCAGTTGCGCTGTCGCGCTACGGTTCAGCGTCGACGAGTTGGCAGGTCCGCAGGGCTTGACCTGCAACGGCGAAGGCCGCGATGTCGTCGCGTTGCTGGCGGAGTTGCCGGACCTTTGGGACGTGAACATCGGTCCGATCGACAACGACGCCAACACGTCCCGTTTCAGCCAGGAGGCGCACCAGGAGGAGTTCGTGCGCTTCGTGAAATCGGTGACATCCAAGCCGGTGGTGGGCGTCGGCCGCTTCACCTCGCCGGACACGATGGCCGGCATGATCCGTCGGGGGATTCTCGATTTAATCGGCGCGGCGCGTCCGTCGATCGCCGACCCGTTCCTGCCCCGGAAGATCCAAGAGGGCCGTCACGACGAGATCCGCGAGTGCATCGGCTGCAACATCTGCATCGCCACAGACAAGCTCAACGTACCGATCCGGTGCACGCAGAATCCGACGATCGGCGAGGAGTGGCGGCGTGGCTGGCACCCGGAGACCATCGCGGCGAAGGATACCGCGGACAACGTCCTGATCGTCGGCGCGGGTCCGGCGGGGCTGGAAGCGGCCCGGGCGCTCGGGCAGCGTGGATACGAGGTCACGCTGGTCGACCGCGAGAGCGAGCTGGGTGGGCGCGTGAGCCGAGAGAGCCGCCTGCCGGGCCTTTCCGTCTGGGCACGCGTGCGCGACTGGCGGCTGCTGCAGCTGCGCCGCATGGCCAAGGTGCAGCTCTTGCCGGGCAATGACGTCACCGCGCCGATGATCCTGGAATTCGGCGCGTCACTGGTAGCGATCGCGACGGGGGCAGGCTGGCGACGTGATGGCGTGGGGCGGCAGCATCGTTTCCCGGTGCCGGGGCTCGGCGAGATCGAGCTGTTCACCCCGGATTGCATCATGGGCGGCCGACTGCCCTCGGGGCGCGTCATTCTCTACGACGACGACCACGGATACATGGGTGGGGTGATCGCTCAGATGCTGATTGCGAAGGGCTGCGACGTCGTTTTCGTGACGCCGGAGCCGCTCATCTCGGCCTATACGCAGTTGACCAGCGAGCAGCGCCGTATCCAGCGCGATCTGATGCTCACCTGCGCCTCGGTCCATACCTCGAAGGCGGTGGCGCGAGTTGGGGAGGGGATGGTGCATCTGGCGTGTGTCTACACGCGGCGGGAGATCGCCGTGGCGGCCGACGCGCTCGTGCTGGTCACCGGGTCGATCCCGGAGGAGGCGCTTTATGGCGACCTGATGCGGTATGGCGAGGCCGTGCTGCGCGGCGCCGGCATCAACCGGGTGGTCCGGATCGGCGACTGCCTGGGTCCGGGTACGATCGCTGCCGCGGTCTATAGCGGCCATCTGTTCGCCCAGACGCTGAACACCGACCTGACCGACGAGACGCCTTACCGGCGGGAGAACGTCGAACTCGACAGCGAACAGATGCTGCCCAGCTGTCATGTCGATACGGACCTGAACTCCAACGTTCGGAGTATACGATGAGCGCTCTCCAAATTGCGGAATGGCAAGATGTGAGTTTCAAGCCCTGGATCGCCCGCGTGGCGACCGGAGTGCCGCTGACGGTCTATGAGGCGACGAGCGCCTTCGATCAACTGGCGTCGGGTGGCGCGACCGCCTCGCAGATCGGCGCCTTCGTGATGGCGTTGCGGATCCGCGGCGAGACGGTCGACGAGATCACCGGGGCTGCCTTGGCGATGCGCGCGAAAATGCGGCGCGTCGATGCGGGGCCGGGCGCGATGGACGTGGTCGGCACGGGTGGTGACGCATCGGGGTCGTACAACATCTCGACCTGCGCGGCCTTTATCGTAGCGGGCGTGGATGTCCCCGTCGCCAAGCACGGAAACCGCGCGCTGTCGTCGCGCTGCGGGGCGGCGGACGTGCTCAAGGCGCTTGGCATCCGCACTGATCTCACGCCGGATGCGATCGCGCGCTGCATCGCCGAAGCGGGACTGGGGTTCATGTTCGCGCCGGCGCACCACCCGGCTTTGACCCATGTCGGCCCGACACGCGCAGATCTCGGCACGCGGACGATCTTCAACCTGCTCGGGCCGCTGCTCAACCCGGCTGGCGTGACGCGGCAGCTCGTCGGCGTGTATTCGCGCCGGTGGGTAGAGCCGTTGGCCCACGTGCTGGGACAGCTCGGCTCCGTCCGGGCCATGGTGGTGCATGGGTCGGACGGTCTTGACGAGATCACCACGACAGGCCCGACATTCGTTGCGGAGCTCGCCGGAGGCACCGTCCGAATGTTGGAGATCCGTCCCGAGGAGGCCGGTCTTGATCGTGCCTGGCCGGAGCAGCTGCAAGGGGGCGACGCCGTCTACAACGCGGCTGCATTGCGGTCCGTGCTCGAGAGTCGTCCCAGCGCGTATGGCGACGTCGCTGCGTTCAACGCTGCCGCGGCTTTGATGGTCGCTGGGCGAGTGGAGAGCCTGCGGGAGGGCATGGCGCTGGCGAAGTCGGCCATCCGGTCCGGCGCGGCGCTCGATCGGCTGGATCGGCTGATCATTTCTTCAAACAAGACAAATGAGGTCTCATGCGCGACATCCTGACGGTCGTCAAAGGCTACAAGCTCGACGAGATCGCCGCTGCCAAACGCGCGTGCCCGCAAACGAGGTTGGAAGCGGAGGTGAGGCAGATGCCGCCGCCGAGAGGTTTCGTGGCGGCCCTCGAGCGCCGGATCGATCAGGGCGGCGTGGCCGTGATCGCGGAAATCAAAGCGCGAAGCCCGTCGAAGGGCGTGATCCGGCCGAACTTCAGCCCTGCGGCGCACGCTGCGGCTTATGCCGCAGGCGGGGCTGCGTGCCTCTCGGTGTTGACCGATCAGCCATCGTTTGGCGGGTCGCGCGAGGATTTGCAGGTCGCGCGGGCGTCCACGTCGCTTCCGGTCTTGCGGAAGGACTTCATGTTCGATTCCTATCAGGTGTTCGAGGCCCGCGCGTGGGGGGCGGATGCCATCCTCGTGATCCTCGCTGCCGTCGAAGACGCTTTGGCGACAGACCTGGTGGATACAGCCATGGCGCTGGATTTGGACGTCCTGGTCGAGGTTCATGACGAGGCGGAACTGGAACGGGCGCTCCGGCTGCAGTCGCCCCTCATCGGAATCAATAACAGGGACTTGAAGAATTTTCACACCGACCTTGCAACCACCGAAAGGCTGGTGCCGGCAGTGCCGCCGGGCCATGTCGTCGTGAGCGAGAGCGGCGTGTCGAGCGCGGCCGACGTGTCGCGGCTCGGGCTGGCCGGGGTTCGCGCCTTCCTCGTCGGCGAAAGCCTGATGCGCGCCGCCGACATCGAGGCGGCAACGCGCGCGTTGCTCGCCGTGGAGCGGACGCCGGCGGTCGCGATGGGAGACGTCTAGATGCCCGGCAACGTCCCGCAATAAGTCGCTGGCGGCATGACGAAGTCGGGAGTTTTCTATGCGCTGACTGCCCTGACGTCCGTGACGGACAACGCGGCCGTCATGCGACCGACTTCCTGCTCGATGACATCGCTACTTTGCATTTTTCATGGTAAACTTCTTCTGAGGCCGCCGGCAATATTCAACGCAGAACAAGTTTAGACCATGGTTTTAATGATTGTGATGTGCCCCAGTGTCGCAATGAATAGCAGGAAGACGAGTTGGGTTGCCGTTCGCAAGACGTTGCATGCCTCTTGCGCTCGGCTTACGCTTCTTGAGCGCATCGCTGGATTTGCTAACGTCCTAGATGGGCAAGCATACTAGGGGGGTCGCTGTGGGTATCGACTTTTTGTTGACGTCGCTTATCGTTATTGTTTCACCTGGCACTGGTGTTCTATATACACTTGCGACTGCTCTTTCGCGTGGACCTCGCGCAAGCATAGTTGCTGCGTTTGGATGCACACTTGGCATTGTTCCACATATGTTCGCGGCAATTACAGGCCTTGCAGCTCTTCTGAATTCGAGTGCGCTTGCATTCCAAACTCTAAAATATCTTGGTGTGGCCTATCTGCTCTACATGGCCTGGAACACGCTAGGGGAGCAGGGAGCGCTCAGAGTGGAGAAGGAGATTAGCCCTCGCTCGGTAACTCAAGTGATCGTTTCCGCCATTCTAATCAATATACTTAATCCAAAGCTCACAATTTTTTTCTTTGCCTTCTTGCCACAGTTCGTAAACGCCGATGAACCACATCCCTTCTCACACTTGTTGGAATTAAGCGCGATTTTCATGCTGTTGACTTTTGTGACTTTTGTCGGCTACGGAATGTTAGCCGCCTCGATCCGAAATCACGTGATCTCACGTCCGCAGGTCTTAACCTGGATGCGCCGTACTTTCGCTGGTGCTTTTGTCGCGCTCGGTGCGAAACTTGCACTCACCTATCGATAAGACTTTAAGCCTTCCCTCATTTTTCAGATTGCACCTGACATTTCGTCGAAGGCAGGCGGTATTGCCAGCATCTGTTTGAATTTTTGGACCGACGTAGAAGGCAATGTTCTGGCACAATGGGATTGGCGTCTAGTCGAGAATGTGATGTGTTGATTGTCGCTGTCTGGATGGCAAGACGATTGTGTAAAGCATATTACACAGCAATGTAGTATATCATGACCTAACGCCCCATGTCTGCTCTCCGTCCATTTCACCATTCTGAAGCTTATGCGACTTCTATTTTAGAGAAAATAGACAGTCTCAAATGCATGAATGCTGCTGAGACTTTTATTATGCAGTCTCAAGAGGTCCAGGCCGGAATCGAACCGACATTCAAGGATTTGCAATCCTTTGCATCACCACTCTGCCACCGGACCCTGAAGCAGTGCATCACGAAGTAACACGAGGCACAATAGACATGTACTAGATGCAGTCAAGCTTATGAGGTGGTGTGCGCATCGTCGCTTCATGATGTGAAAGCCCGAATACCTCCATTGTTCACGCAAACACGCGTAGCGGCGTCGATGTGCTTGTTCTTGGATGACCTGCTCGGGGTGTTGTTAGGTTGGTGGCTGGCGTATGTTGATGGCCTGAGGTGTGCTCCGACCTCGACGCGGCAGCCTCAACGCCGGTCACCTCGCGCCAGGCGCGGAAGGCACCGTAGCGTGCAGCGCGGTGCTGGTCGGCGGACAGGCGATGGCGGCGGAGTTGGCAGTGGTTGTGGCTCCGGCTGTGGGCAAAGAGGAAGCGTTGCGCATGGCACGCTGACTTGAACCGCTGCACCCGCCGTTCTCGTCGCCGCGTCGGCTGGTGCGGTACGTCGGCCCGGTTGTCCAGGTATTTGCTCTGCCGATGCTCGACGCCCGGCATGACCGCGTGCTTGGCCGCGGCGTTGCGGGACCGAGACCCGGCACAGCCAATCTACCTGGCGCCGACAATGACCACCACCTGTCGATGGGTGCGACGCCGCTGCCGAACGCTGGCCGGGAGAAGGCGGAAGCGGCGGCGCGATCGGTTGGGGGCAGGGTGCTGTTGCCCGACCCGATGGCTGGACGGGTTGCGGCGGGCAAGGGCACGGACTGGAACGACTACGAGGGCAGCCAAGGCCAAGCCGCGATGCGAGAGGCGCTACGGATGGCCGGGCTGGTGGAGGTTAGAACAGAGGCGGTGCGCCCAGCAGCCGCTCGGCGTGCGGCCGAGCGACAAGGATCGGGCATGACGGTATAGCCAGGGCGATTGAAAAAGAATTGCATTAGACTGGGCCGCTTAGCGGCGGCCTCGTGGCCTGTGGTCTCTGTCGCCCGCGCCGTGATCGGATCGTTGGCGCGGGCATCGCGCTCGATCGTCTCGGCACGGTTCCAGTAGGGGATATAAGCCCGAACCCCAGAAAATTCCGTCGTAGGTCGAGAAGGCACAAACTTTCCCTAGAAAGCCTCTGTCTCGGCATCCTGCCCCTCCATCGATTGCGATGGCGGCACTGGAAGCCAGGTCATCGATGACCCGCGAGACAATCCGTTCCCCGAATGCCTCCTACCCAAACAGGGTGGGCGGCATCGTCAGAACGGTGGGCGGTTTCAGATTAGAACGATGGGCGGTTTGAAATCGGTATGGGTGGGCGGAATGCATTGGAATCCGCACGTAGTCACCCGAAGATGTCTCCTAAAGCCTGCTCAAGTCTCAAACGAGTTCCCGGTAGCTGCTGGAGCCTTTCTGAGCGATTTCGAGATCATCAGGATGTTTTGGGCGCTCGCGACGACGAGGGGGCGAGCAGCATAAGCTGGCCGGATGAGACGAGCCCCGAAGCGATCCCGACCAGGGTCGGCAGGCTTGCAACCCCTCCCTTCGCCGCCGCGTTCTCCCGTGGAACCAGGGAGGCCGGCATGGGCGACACGACCGTGATCAAGGTGGACAGCAGCCATTCACCAAAGGGGCCAGACGGCCAGGTTTACCTCGCTACAGGCAAGCACATTGCCATGCGCATGTGGCGGGACGTGGCGCCGGGCAACGACCAGGCTCCGGTCCGGCGGGAGTACGACTGCGCCGGCTACGCCATCAGCGGCCGGGCGGAGCTGCATTCCGAAGGGCAATTGATCCTGCTCAACCCCGGCGACTCCTGGATCGTGCCGCGCGGCGCTGAGCACAGCTACAAGATTCTGGAAGCGTTCACCGCCGTCGAAGCCACGACACCTCCAGCCGCCGTGCATGGTCGGGATGAGACAGAATAAAGCGCGGCCCAGAGGTCGGCCTCGCGGATCGGCTGCATTGCGCCCAGGGAATGCCGCCCCGCGATCTCGCGCCGCTCAGCTCCGCTCCCTCGACCGTGACCAGATGTAGCCGGCTCGCGGCCGTATAGGCCGTGTAGGGCCAGTGACCGCCTGGAACATCGAGAGACTGAACGGATGTGCGCCGGAGTTTGCTGCTTGGAGTGCAGGTAGATGTAGACGCTCGCAATCAACCGGGAGACCATCAGGATGTCTGGGGTGCCCGCGATGGTCGGGAACGATCGGCGATGAGAACGCCGGGTGACACCAAGGCCCGAAGCGGACCAGATCGATCGTTGAAACTTTTTCGTCTGCCAGCACCCCAGACATCCTGATGGTCCCCTCCCCCGGCCCTTGCATGTATTCGCCGCTGCGCTTCGACTGACGATGCCTCGTGCCGGAGCCAATGGCCAACCGGCATCACACCCTGATACGCTCGACCTCATCGAGGCTCATTTCGTCGTGCCTGCGGTCATAGAGCTGCGTGGTGCGCGTGCTCGCATGGTTCGCCATGGCTGCCGCCTTCTCCAGCGTGCCGCCGTTCTTGAGGTAGGCCGTGATCCCCGTCGCCCGGAAGCTGTGATTGCCCACCTTAGTCGCAATGCCGGCCGCAGCGGCGCGGCGCCCGATCATCGCATAGGCGTTAGCCTGCGGCAGCGACGTGCGGGTGAGCTGGCTGGTGCCGCGGCCGATCGTGCGGAACAGCGGCCCCTTGCCGTCCTGCACGATCCCGGCCTGCTCCAGGTAGGCGGTCAGGTATTCCTCCAGGCTGTGGTGGCAGGGCATGGCGTGCGCCTTACCGCCCTTCTCGCGCAGCCGGACCCAGAGCCGGCGGTTCTGCGTGAACACGTCCTCGACCTTCATCCCGAGCGCGGCCCCGATCCGCGCGAAGCTGTAGATCATGAGCGCGATCAGCGCCCGGTCGCGCAGGCCGGCTTGCGTCGTGACGTCGATCGCATCCAACAGCGCCCGAGCCTCAGCCGGCTCCAGCACCGGGGTCTTGCCTTGGCGCACCACATGCGAGGGGCCGCGCACCGAGGCGGCCGGGTTGGCCGGGACGACCTGGCCCGTCACGAGCCAGTCGAACAGGTGGCGGATTGCCGCCAGCTGCTGCTTCACGCTCGAGGCAGCGCGCTCACGCGTCTGCATCTCGATCCAGGCAGCGACGTGCAGCGGCTGCACGGCGGCAATCGACGCAACGCCATGATCCTCGCACCAAGTCAAGAAGTCGGTCACGGCGCGGCCATAGGCGCGCCGTGTGTGCGGGTTGCGAATGGTGCCAGCGAAGAACTCAAGAAACCGGATGCCTGCCTGATCGCCACTGGCGGCAACCAGTGCTGGCAGGTTTCGCTTCCCAAATCCAAGGGGCGGGGCTGGGATCAGCGACCGGTTCAATCCGATAGCCATGGTTTCATCCGTGTCCTGGCGTCCCTAAGCTGTTGCGTAATGTGTACGGAAGCTGCGCCCCTGGATTTCAAGAAGGCCTCCATCTGTGCGCGAGCTGCTTTCCAGCCGATCTCGCGCCTGCGTAGATCTGCTAGCCATTCAAAAGCCCGCCTTTCATCTATCGGATGCCCGGCAAAGATCAGGTCGCTTTCTCCGAAGCATCCTGGCCTTGTCGTAACCTCCGTGCCAAAAGTGCCGATCTGAAAAGCGTGTGGATTCAACACACTACACTTTGCGCTGTGCTGCAAAGCATTGATAATACTAAATAATCAGCTTTTCGTTACGGTAGCACTGATCCAAAACCCCTCGATTCTGGAACAGGAATCTGGATCGAGCCTTGTCAAAGGGTTACAGGTTCCGCAAGTAATCGGGGCATAACCCCGGGCGGACACGGTTTCAGCCAGGCTGGCCGCGGCATCGGATGAGGTGGGATAGAGGCGGGACGGCGGGAGCGGTGGCGACACCGAGCCTAGCCGTCATTATTCATGGCTTTGAGGCCGGCCCTGTTTGAGGCGCTCGGTTTTCGCGTGGTGGTTGTGCGGGCGTGCGGACCCGTTGCCACGTTGAGATGGCATGTTGGCGGCTTGATACGGCGGCGCTGAGG
>JAABUQ010008555.1_pt1 | contig 14289 bp, 11 predicted proteins | sample 5560001 | NCBI WGS metagenome assembly JAABUQ01 (sample SAMN10711888, study PRJNA513371) | rock metagenome | isolation source: Antarctica rocks | place: Antarctica: Victoria Land, Finger Mt nord | collected 2015-12-18
CACAATTCACAAAAAATATGACCACCTGTGCGCGGTCATATTTTTTGTGAATTGTGTCAAAACGTTTTTTCATGTACAATGAAAGAACGAAACGCAGGATTTTGGAGGACTTTTTCCATGCCATTTACGGCGAATGACTTGCGCTACCATGCAGAGCAAAATTATCCTTTGTTGTATGCCTACTTGCACCGACATTCACAGCGTTATTTAGGAGCACTCAAGTATGATGCGTTCGAGGTTGATGTGGTGGTAGGACATGTGGTGGAGCAACTTGTACGTCTGGGTCTCCTGGGTGCTGCCGATACAACACCACTTTGTGCGCTTGATCGTTTAACCGATGCGCAGTTCTATGCTTTTCTCAATCGTAGTGTGAGAAATAAAGCGATTGATCGCTTACGTAAGCGTCATCTACAAATCAACACCACTGCCGAATTAGAGGGACCTGACAGTGCGGACGTTGATGACAATCCACTGAACGAAGCGGTGGTATCCATCTGGGGATCGGCTCCGTTTAAAACACCAGAGGATACAGCACTCTTCCTGGTGACACAGAACGAATTACGCAACCTTCTAAAGCACTGTATCAGGGTCCTGGGCAGTGCGCCCTATCAGCTACAAGCCGTGCTCCAGGAGTTAGAAGCACTAGGGGCCGATGAGCTGCTACATACAGTGGTTGAGGAGTTGTATCCTGCTGGCTATGCGGTTGAGTCAACTGAAAACGCTCACATGAGCCAGCATAAGGACCATGCACATAAGAAGCTACGTCATTGTTTGCAAGAGCAAAGCACAAATTTGACAGTGACCATCGCCTTACGTTTGACTAAGTATGCAACACGCGCCGCGACTACCAATGACTATACCGTAGATGTTCTCACGCTTGCGCAACAGGATATGAGCGAAAGCGATGTGCGAGCAAGTCTCAAGCAATTGGTAGAAGAGAGGGTACTCAACTGGCAGGGAGAAGATGTTGTTCATCTTACAACGGTCCAGATGAAGCAGGTAATGCGCTTCTATAGAGAAGAGTAGGCGGCAGACTGACCGTCATGGCACAATTCCATTGATGGAAACAACGAGACTGGCAGGCTTCGCGCCTTCATAAGAAGCCTTGCAAGCTTCAAGGAGACATAGTATGGACAGCACTCATTCGTACAGCGATGATACACAAAAACTCGCCCAGTGGTTACAAGAGTTACTACATACCGAACCAACGCAAATAGTAGTGAATGCACCAGTTACGCCCACATTCTCTACTACAAATACACAAAAAAGTCCTATTACTGGTGAGCGTGATATCCAATTAGAACTATTGCTACAAGATAGTAGTTATCATAAACGCTTTTATCAACAACTACCTAATTTTGTCATGGCTTTACTTACTAACGATATACAGGCCGCGACACACTACGCTCCACTGCTGTATCATCTCGCGGGATGCTCGATATGTCACCAAAGTTATCTCGAAATCTACGATGCGATGCGTGCCGCTCTCTACCCACGCGAACCACGTCCCATTCTAGGTCAGGGGACCCGTACACTGGATGCAACACCGCAACGGATGTTAGCACACCTCTGTCAGGCATGGATTACACAGGCAGAAGCACTTCTGCGCGAAGCTAGACACGATGGGATAGACGGAGATGTTGCCGCGCGTACCTTGCTACAAGCGGCGATTCAAATGAGTTCACGTATCAAGCAGGATAGTGTACGGCAACAAGCTCGCCATGATCTTGTTCGTGTTGCGACACTGTTTGATACACCCAATGCGCCTCAAACGAGCGCGGCGAAGTATGCGTTCACACCTGTACTGGCTGGACCAAGAGGTGTGACACGTCGTGGCGAGAAAACTGGCGTACCTACACAAGCAAAAGAGGAAGCGCAAAATCAGCTTGCGATTGTCTTGCAGTCGCGCTTATTAGAAGGTATGGTGTTGCAACGTGGTCAGACACTTGAACTCCATCTGCAAGCCCTCGATGAGTCGTTGCGGGGCCATTTTATCACGACTTCCATTGCACTGGGATCGCTCATTGAGCCTGTACGCTGGTTGGGGGGTAATCCACGAGCTATTCGTAGCGAGGTCCCCGTTGATGCAACAGGGGAATTGGTGATGCCACTTGGCGAGACGGACCTTCGTCTGAATGTGCCGGAAGAGCGCAATATGTTAGAGACTACATTCTTGCTGTTAGAGATACGCGTTGCGTATTAAATGTAGGGGCTTAATTATCCTGTTGAACAAAATAGGACAGATACCTGTAGGGACCGATTTATCGCGTCCTTCTGGCATTTGAAATGTCAAAGAGGGCTACAACGGTTTTCGCATCCTGGGAACAGTGTAGATGCCGACGAGGACGCGATAAATCGGTCCCTACAGGTATCCCTATTCATTGGTTAAAGAGCATCACTACGCCCTCGTCTCAGATTACAGGCGGACGAGGGCGTAATAAATTAGGCCCGTACATTTACTCTTTGGTACGCATTTTTTTGAGAGCGGCAAGTTCTTTTTGACCACGCGCCTCTAAGTCTGCTTGCCACTCATCTTTGTATTTGTGCATGGTGTCTGAAAGGACTTGCGCGATGGCGAGATTGCGGTACCATTTGTGGTTTGCTGGCACGATGTACCACGGTGCCTCTTCCGTACTACATTTGCTCAACACATCTTCATAAGCACTCTGATAATCATCCCAGTATTTGCGCTCGGCCCAATCGCTTGCCGAGAGCTTCCAAGCCTTATCGCGGTCCTGCTCTCGCGCCAGTAAACGCTGCTTTTGCTCTTCATTACTGATGTGCAGGAAGAATTTGAGCACAACCGTCCCGCTATTCGTAAGCAATTTCTCGAAATGGTTGATTTCTTTGTAGCGATGACTCCATACATTTTCGGGGACGAGGTTGTGTACACGTACCACCAGCACGTCTTCATATTGTGACCGATTGAAGACACCAATCATGCCTCGCGCAGGTGCAACTCTGTGAATACGCCAGAGAAAGTCGTGTAACAATTCTTCCTGCGTTGGCGCTTTGAACGAATGAACCTCACAGCCCTGTGGGTTCACAGATGAGAAGACATGGCGAATGGTACCATCTTTCCCACTTGTATCCATGCCTTGCAACACAACGAGCAAGCTATGGTGTTGCGCGGCGGCTAGCAATTCTTGCATCTTGCTCAACTCGTCGCTTAGATGGACCAATGTTTGTTGAGCCGAGTCGTGATCGACGTGTTTATCAATGAAGCCAGGATCGTAGTCTTTCAACTTGACTGTTGTGCCTTCGTCAATTTTCCATGCAAATCCCATGTGGCTTTTATCCTTTCGTCAGAAACAGTTTCATCCACCTACTATACGAGATATGTACGCTATACAGCAACGTGTACGGGCCTAATTTATTACGCCCCTTTGGTTGTACGGGCCTAATTTATTACGCCCTTGCCCCAATGGTTAACGGCGAGGGCGTAATAAATTAGGTCCCTACGCGGCTGTTTCGCTATCAGTTTATAAAAACACAGCAAAATCTGAAACGTGCATCCACTCTCATACGTTATACCTATTGATATACTTTATATACTATTACAAATACAAGCAAAAATAAAATTTAGAAGCAGAATACTGTGTGGAAACGTATCCCTCTGCTTTTATTTTTTTTCAGGGGCCGCACATGTCTGATACACCATCTGAGGGCGAGCAACTCGTTTCTGCTAGCGATTCTCTTACAAAGACATCAAACGAGCAGCGCACACCAAAAACAACCAGGCCACTTGCCGCGTATGCTATGCCAGAGACAATTACAGAGCCGATAGCTACAGTTGAGCATAGTGACCCTGTGACTCCTACTGATTTGCCTGTGTTGGTAATCGAGCACAGTGACCCTATGACTCCTATAGACCAGCCCGCGCTCGTACTCGACACGCCACAAGAGCAACACATAGAGCCAAAAACCGGTCCTATTGCGGTTGCGCTGCCGACTCCACGTACACGTACACCATTACGTCAACGTATAGCACAGCATAAAGTTGTCTCACTCCTCTTGCTTACATTGCTCCTCGTAGGTATCTCTGTGCCTACCATCGAGGGTGTGCTGTATGGTATGAAAGCCTATGCGACATATACAGCACTACGTAGTCATGCCTCTAGTGGAGTGCAACATCTCCTCAATGTAAAGTCGATTTTCATCGCGCCCAAAACTAGTGCCTCTACCTCGGTGTCAAATACAACAAAATTGCTTGATGCGAATACGCTTCTACAGGCAAAAAAAGAGTTCAATGCGGCACATAGTGACTTCGCGCAGGTGCAGTTTTTGATTGACCACACAGGATTGATCTCAGTTGTTGAACAGTATTTGCCGCAATATCGCACTCAAATCACGTCGGCTCGTGCTGCCAGTCAGGTTGGAACGGATGTATCAAATATCGGGCAGACACTTACTAACACAGCAATTGTGCTCGCCCCCAGGTTTCGTGGGCCATTGCTGAACGCCTCACAGACGCCCCTTGTCACTTCTGCCGATCTCACCGTCATCGGCTCTACCATTGATGCTATCATGCCATATGTTACTGATATACAACAACAGGCACAGAGTATATCTCTTGACGCTTTACCTGTAAACGCGCACCAACGCGAGCAGGTACAACAACTGCTTCAACTCTTGCCACAAGTCAAGACCGCGCTCGTACAAGGTCGTACATTGCTTGGTGCTATGGGCTGGTTGCTCGGTGTCGATGGACAGAGAACATTTCTTGTACAAACAATGGACCGCGCGGAGCTACGCGCAACGGGTGGCTTCACTGGACAATACGGAGAGCTACAGATCGCAGGTGGGCGCGTAGGGCAGTTTTCGTTGCGTGATATCTCGCTTATTGAGTATGCCGATAATAGCCCGACATCCGATCAACTAGCACCCAGTACTTACCGCTCATGGTGGCCTTTCGCCAATTGGGGGCTGCGTGACTCGAATCTCTCGGCGGATTTCCCCACTTCAGCACAGCTTGCCATCAACCAATATAATCGTGAAGCGCGTAAACAAGTTGATGGTGTCGTCCTGTTTACGCCATTTCTGATTGAGCATGTGTTGCAGGTCACAGGACCCATTCGTATTCCGTCTTACAACGAAACCATCACAGCACAAAATTTGGAGTCACGCCTGCACTATTATCAGCTAGACAATGCAGGTATTGCCAAACAAATTAGCATTTCGTCCGGCGATAAATCTACATCTGACCGCAAACATTTTACGTCGCTCGTCGCCCATACACTTATGGATACGGTGCGCCATGCTTCGCCATCGACCCTGTTCGCGCTAGGGAAGCAGATGCTACAGGACTTGAAAACAAAAGATTTGCAGGTTTATCTCTCAAACACGCAGCTTGAGGGTGTGCTCACGCAATACGGATACGCGGCACAGGTGGACCGCTCGACAACGCACGATGGTCTGTATGTGGTGCAGTCTAATGTCAGTGCAAGCAAGGCGTCACAATATGTCAAAACCATGATGCATGATACTATTACGCTTGATACTAATGGTGGTGCGACACATCAGTTACAGATGCAACTTGCCTACAATCAACTTGGCTTTGTCTATGGCCTGGATACCTACCGTGACTATGTACGCGTCTATGTTCCACCTACAGCAAAGTTTTTGAGCGGCAATGGTTTCGACATTGGCACTCCTCTCTGTGGTGGACCTTTGGATGCGTGTGGACAAAAAAGTATCTACGCGCATGACGAAATGGTGTGTGAGCCAGGTCAGTATGATGCTGGCGCGTCTGCTCCGATGCTGAACGATGATTATACGGGTCAGTGGCATCCACTTGACAAGATAGGCGCACCTACCAATATGGCGAGTGACGAGGCGGGACGCGCTATGTTTGGCGGCTACGTCGTCATTCCGAAAAACTGCACCATGACCGTTACGCTCTCGTGGTATGTTCCCCCAATCGGGCAGGGAGCCTACAATCTGCTTGTACAAAGACAAGCCGGAACATTTCCTGAACTGGACCTGACGGTGCTGCCCACACCTGGTAATTGTGCTACACTCCATACACAAGGGCTGCACAATGACAGCATTCTGGGACAGGACACCTCATTTACGCTCAACAAGATAAGCAATACGCAACAGGGCAATGCTTGCTATCCACAACCTGATGTATAATCGTCTGTACGGGCCTAATTTATTACGCCCTCCCCGTCACATGGCACCTCCACCACTCCCATCTTTGGGCGTAATAAATTAGGCCCGTACAGACGTTTTGTTCTTTATAATGATGTAAATAGGCATAACAAGAAAAGTTGGTGCTTTTTGGAAGAGAATCCTAATCATGGTAATAATGAACAGACGCCGTATGTAGCGCATGATATCCCGTATTATGAATATTCCTCGGTGGCTCATCCATCGACAACGCCAGCATTTCCACCAACATTACCGCCAACGCCACCTCTACCACCGCAGCAAGGAATACTGACGCAACAGACCCGTAACAAGAGAAGATTGCCACTTATTTTCGCGATTGTTGGTTGGAGTGCTAGTGGTCGCGCTCGTCTTGCTAACGAGTCTCTCACAGGTGCTTTTCCGTCCATCATCAGCTACGAAGACGCCGATTTCGACAGCCCCAACACAAGTATCAGGAACACCAATCACGCCAACAGCTAATTTTCATGCATCCGCGTGTCCATTTCAACTTGGGGCAGGCGTAGTGAATGGGAAAACCGTCACGTGTGGGTATGTTACCGTGCCAGAAAATCGTCAAAACCCAAATGGGGCAAAGGTACAATTGGCGGTTGCGATGTTCAAATCGCCACGAGTTCAGAACGATCAGTTTCCGGTTGTGCGCCTGGAAGGTGGACCAGGTGGGCCATCTTTAGATAACTGGGCGCGTTACATCACTACAGCAAATTTCTCAAACTTTGTGTTCAACCATGATCTGATTATGTTTGACCAGCGCGGCACAGGCTACTCTACCCCCTCACTCAATTGTTCCGAATTGATACAGTTGCAATATGACACGCTCAATACACACCTAAGCGCGACTGACTCAGAACGAATGTCAATACAAGCTTTGCAAACCTGCCATAGTCGCCCTGTAAAAGCAGGGGTTGACTTGAACGCATTTAATTCGCAGGAGAACGCCGCCGATGTTCACGACCTGATTCTTGCGCTAGGATACAAGCAGGCAAACCTTTATGGTGTCTCCTATGGCACACGATTAGCCCTTACTGCTATGCGCCTCTATCCATCGGTTATTCGTAGTGTGGTACTCGACTCCGTATATCCGCCACAAAAGAATCGTACTGATTTACCGAGCACGGCACAGCGTGTCTTCAATGTGCTCTTTCAAGGATGTGCCGCTAACACCCATTGTGCCTCGCTTTATCCACACCTGGATACTGTGTTCTATCAGCTTGTGACGGACCTCAACGCCAAGCCCGTCCATTTTCAAACAACCAATGCTACAACTGGAAAAAGCTATAATGCAGTAATGGCGGGTGACGACTTTGTTTTCGTGCTTTTCAGTGCGCTCTATGCCACGCAAATCATTCCCGCACTGCCCAAGATGATCTTTCAAGTACGAAATCAGGATTATACGCTACTCTCACAAGTCTATGGGGCCGTTGAGTTTGACGATACTTTTAGCTACGGCATGTTCTACTCTGACGAGTGCAATGAAGATTGGAGTTATGTTACACAGAGCGATATTAACAACGCGATGCAAGGTGTCACACCACAAATTCAGCCTGCCCTGCAAAGTAGTTTACAGCAAGAGTACGACTCCTGCCATGTCTGGAATGTGCACAAAGCACCCGTCGCGCAAAAACAAGCCGTTGTAAGCGACATCCCAACGCTGGTACTCACCGATGAATACGACCCGATCACGCCGCCCGCGAATGGCAAACTCGCGGCACAAACAGCTACTACTTTCTGTTCCCCGGCCTCGGTCATGGCGCGGAATATAGTTCTCCGTGCGTGAACAGTATCATCTCGGCCTTCGATGATACACCCACACAACCACCACCTGGTACCTGTGTAGCGAGTATGGGGGAGCCGAATTTTGTGTAGTGGGAAGATAGGCGCGATTTGCTTTTACTCATCGAGCAGTGCGCTCACATCAATCAATAGGTGTTCAATTCGTTTGATTGTACACTTACTTTGTGGCAAGTGGGAGCGAATATGCCTTGGATTCCTACAGAGATACCCCTTTTTCTTACTATTTATTGTGGCTTGACACAGAGTATTGCCTCATGGCAACGATATGTATACGTCAAATGCACATGCAAGAATAGCAACAAAAATGCTGTTTTTGCGTGTGCATCTCGTCCTTTTTACCTGTATGGTCGCTACGAAGAGCTTACCCATTGCTCTTCACTGGTGAATCGTGTTGTGCTTCAACAGCAGTAAGCGCAATTCTCTTCGCACGTGTTGCCTCCGTTTTGGCTGAAGCGATCCAACGCAAGATATTCCGTCGTGTCGAGACTGGAAAGGAAGTAAAATGATGGGCTGCGGGTTCGTGTTTGGCAAGGGATGCGGCAAGGTCCTCTGGAACGAGTAACGCATCAACGTCATTCATTGCATCCCACATTCCCGTAGCCTTCGCTTTCTCAACAGACTTCATGCCGCTTGGCTGCATCTTGTTCGTTGCGATCAACCGCTCTGCACGATCTTTATAGCTTTTTGCCCACGACTGTGTACGGCGGGGACTTATCACTTGTATAGTGCGCTCAGTATCTATTCGCTTGGCTCTACCATCTGTCCAACCATAGGCAATAAGCTGATCAAGCACCTGCTCATGCGAAATGTATTTGTCAGGTACAACTTTTTTATACGTAATAAGCCATACACCATCGCACTGATCATGGTGGATCGCTAACCACTCGTGAAGCTCTGCTTCTGAAGTAATCTCAACTTCTTCCAACCGATCTCCAGCCAGTTCACCCATTTCATCGAATCTCCTTCCATTCACTCGCTTTAGACCAACATCTTGTGCCTGTTGCAGGAAACGCTTATACCAAGCCATCTTCCTTGCTCTTCACTTAGAGACTTTCTTCGTTCTTATGTATGCAACGCGATGATCTCTTGTGCTACTTTTACGACTTCTACTCGTAGTTCTGGTGGAGCTACAACCTTCACATGCCGTCCAGCACGGAGAACAAACGTACATGCAGCTTGCAAGGAAGTGACCGTTAAATAAACGAGAGGCCATTCATTCTTTGTTGAATCCACGTCTTCGCTCAGGCGAAACTGCCCTTCAGCATACCAGTTGAGCAAATAGAGATGCTTCGGGTCTATTTGAAGTGTGAACGAAAATAGTGGTAATTTCTGCTCGAACGCAACACTGTGTTCGCGCCAATAGGAAGGAAGGTCAAACGTGTGGTCGCGTTGAAACACCTCATCAAGCAGGACAACGTCATGAAGTCGCGAGACTCGATACGTCCGAAACGTGCCTTCACGTTTTCCAACAAGGTACCATGTACTCCCTTTCGCTACCAATCCATACGGTTCGATCTCTCGCTCGCTGATCTCTCCATCGTGGCGTTCATACTTGATGTGAAGGCATCGTTCCTCAAACACAGCACAGTGCAAGAGTGAGAGAAAGGGCGCGACCTTTTCCTCTTGTTGCCACCACACTGTATCGAAGTGAATACGCTTTCTGAAGTCTTCTATTTGTTCTCGATGTCGCACTGGGAGGGCTGCAACGACCTTTAAAAGCATATTCTCTGCGGCTTTTTCCAATCCAATGTCCTTTAAGGGGCCTACAGGCCCTGGAACAAAAAGGGCCTGCATTTCTGAGACTGTAAGACCTGTGAGGGAGACGCGGTAGTTCTTGTCTAAAAAAATTCCTCCCCCTTGACCTCCTTTTGCCGTAACGGGAATACCAGCAAAGCTCAGCGCATCGACATCTCGCAAAATAGTCCTACGGGACACTTCTAGCCTTTGGGCAAGCTCCCTCGTGGTCATACTCTCATATGCTTGTAACAGGATCAGTAAAGAAAGTAATCGGTCTGCTCGCATTCTTTTTCTCTTCACACATAGTCATCTCTTCGGTGACAGAAGATGTCATCAAAGAGAGCATATCATATGGCTTGTTACTCATGCCTGTTCTCACAACGTTTGCAAACTTTTAGATGTACAGAAATCGTAGAGGAGTATACCATGTCTCAACAAGCCGTAAGCCCTGAGCATTCCCCAGGAGTTCTCACGTTGCCCAATGGGGAAGCAGTCAATCCGTGGACAGTTCTGATATCCATTATGCTTGGCTTTTTTATGTCACTGCTCGATGCGACGATTACCAATATCGCCCTCACCACGATTCAGACCTCCTTGAAAGCGGATCTGACGACCGTGAGTTGGGTCATCAATGCCTATCTCATCGCATTTGCAGGATTACTCATAGCAATGGGTCGTTTTGCTGATCAGTTTGGACGTAAGCGAGTCTTTATGATCGGAATGGTCATCTTTAGTCTTGGGTCGCTCTTGTGTGCCATTGCTCCAACGATCCAATTTCTCATTTCCTTTCGGGTTTTGCAAGGAGTTGGAGCAGCCGCGTTGAACTCTGTCAGCCTGGCAATCATTACCGAAGTGTTCCCGCCGCAAAAGCGTGGAGCAGCTGTTGGCATCTGGGGAGCATTAGCTGGTCTTGCCGCCGCCGTTGGTCCTGTGCTAGGAGGATTGCTCTTGAGCCTTGCGATTGTGCATCTGGGTACGGTGCAAGTTGACTCCTGGCGGTGGATATTCTTTATCAATATCCCCTTTTGTGTTGCAGGGCTTGTACTGATTGCCCGAAATGTTCCAGAGATGCGGGACACTAATGCAACGAGAAAAATAGATGGTGCAGGATTGCTGACCCTCTCCATTGGAATGGTGTGTTTGTCGCTCGCGTTGATAGAAGGCAATGACTGGAAGTGGGATGGACGTATCCTTGGACTCTTCATCGGTGCAGTCGTGGCGTTCGTGGTGTTTGTGGTGGCAGAAGTACGCCAGCAGCACCCACTCTTGAATTTAAAACTGTTCCGCATTCATAGTTTTAGTGCTGCCAATATTGTGATGTTTCTCTTCGGCGTGGCTGCTCAAGGGGCGTTTTTGATGGTTGTCCTCTACTTCATTGATGCTCAAGGCTACTCGCAACTAGGTGCGGCTTACGCCTTTCTTCCACTGCCATTAGCAGCATTTGTCATTTCTGCAGCGGTGAGTCCATTGAGTCGAAAAATAAGCCCGAAATATCTGGCAATTGCTGGTATGGCGGTTCTCGGTCTAGGTTTTCTCTCCTTCACAACCGTTACTCCTACCTCCGGTCCTTTTGATACGGCGTGGCGTGCCATTATCTTGGGCATCGGCATAGGACTGGGTTATAGTAGTTTACCTGCAATGGTCCTGGCAGACGTTCCACGCGCACAATTGGGTGTTGCGAGTGGTGCCTTCAATACCTTCCGTCAGTTTGGATTTGTGATTGGAGTTGCTCTCCTTATTGGGGTATTCAGTGGACAAGTCACTCACAAGACGGTGGTGGACTCCTTTATCGTGTGCTGGTTTGTCAGTGCTCTGATTGCTTTCATTGGCATTCTTCCAGCATTCTTTACCTCCACTCCTCGCATTCCTGACAGAAGCAAAGGAGCAGGAGAAGCAGTAATCCCTGCTCCAACAAGCTAATCTCTCTTCAATAGAGCGTTCTGTCCTTAATACGTCCGTTTCTCTTACAAAAGAAACGGATGTCTCACTTCTAGAGATGGAAAAGATCCAAATACTGAACTGGCTTCTGAAATACCTCACTGAAAGAAGGGAAGATTATAGATGATTTCTTGTCAAGTATTCCTATAGATCGAAGGTGGTCACAACGAACAATCATTACACGGTTTCCTTTCAAGCGCATGAAAAACGCTTTAGAACAGCAATTTTTGTACATCAGTACGCATCGCTTCGTAGCTTTGATAGCGTAGGGTGGCCTCTTCGAGCAGGGCGCGACTCAGGATGGCTTCTAGCGCGGGCGATACATCGGGGTTGAGCATCCGTACTGGCGGATAGGTTGGATAATGGGGGGGCGCGATATTTGTCAGGGCATGATGCATCGTGGCAGCTAACATGTAGATACTGGTGCGCTGGTCATAGGGCTTGTCCTCAATGGGCAGATAGGGCGAAATTACAAGTTTGCGCGTTGTACGCTTCCGTGTTACAGGAACGCGTATTCCTGGCTCTTGGAGTGGTGGAGGCATCTGAAAGCCTGTGAGGATAGCACGTCCACGCTTCTGCTCAAGAAGAATGTTGGCGGGCGAGATATCATAGTGGTGAATCCCATGTTGCTTCAATGCAATGAGAACGTTGAGCAGACTGTTCATGTATCCAAGCACATCGCGCTCTGACAAGGGGCGCAACAGCTTTTGTAAACGCTCCTCGATACTCTCACCGTCAATGTATGACTCGACCATATAATAGTGCTTGCCCTCGGCAAAACGGTCAAGGACTGCTGGCACAAATGGATGATGCAATCTTGCCAGTGGCTCGGTAACATGCTCATAGTGCGCGATGTCCTTTCCACGGCGTGATAGGGCATCAGCACATTCCCAACGTTTGAGCACAACTTGCCGTTCATTGGCATGTGCATCCGTGGCAACTGCTGTCATGATACGTGTCTCATCGGACTGCTTGAGAATACGCTTTATGGTATAGCGACTCTGACGAACACTTACACCGACAAGTGGACTATGGACAACCAGAGTTTGCGGCAATGTGAGACGACCACAGACGGAGCAGCAGCGCTGCCCGAAACGGACCTGTGTATCGCAGTAGGGACATGAGCGATTATCCTTGTCGGCTCCACAAAACGCGCAACGCTGCGCCCCTGTACGATTCTGCTGTCCGCAATGCTGGCAGACGTACCGTTGTTGTGCTATCTGTACCGCTTCTGCATAGCTATCCGCGAACTCGGTAATACTCGCATAGCGCCGATGATAATCCTTCGCTAACGCACGTAACAGAACCGCTACGACCTCTACAGGAATACGTGGATTCCAGCGTTGTGGCGATGGTGGGGCTTCGTTAATCTGCGCGTTCCACATATCCTCTACGCGTTTGTGTACAAAGGGTGTGCGACCCGTAAGTAGTTCATAGCAGCAGATAGCCAGCGCATATTGATCGGAGTCGCGTCGTGCGTTGCCCTGCCACTGCTCAAGCGGCATATAGGCGGCAGTCCCCGTAACCTCACCGAGCGATGCATGGGTATGGGTGCCGAGATAGAGTGTCGTCCCAAAGTCTGATAAAAGCACTTGCCCATTGCGTCCAATCAGCAAGTTTCCTGGCTTTACATCCTGATGCACCATCTTCATATTGTGGACATATTGGAGTGCATCCGCAGTCTGGCACATGTAGGGAACGAGTTCTTCGGCGAACGCGAGACGCTTGCTACCGTCGGAGGCACGAAAGATATCGGTGATTGTTTGTGGAGCGTATTCCATCACAAAGTACGGTTGGTCATTCTGCAACCGTCCAAAGTTATAGATGGGCAGGATATTGGGATGCTGCATGGTGGCGATGCGGCGAGCCTCTTGCATAAAATTCGTCTGCGCCTTCTCGCTCGACTGGTCAAGGCGTAGCACCTTGAGCGCGAGGAGACGACTCAACGGCATAGGTTCGCGCACCTTGTAGACATGACCATAGGTACCCGCGCCAATAAACGCGACTACCTCATAAAGACCAATGTGCGCCCCTTGCACCAAAAAGTCGCAACGCTGGCAAGACACAACACCATCAGGGTTATCATGTCCCCCCACAACACGCGGATTGAGACAATGGGCCAAAGTGTAATCCTACCTCTTCTGTATATGTATAGAGTTCTTGTTAATATCTACGTAAAGGTAGGGGCTAGGTTACGTGAGGTAATATTCCTGGTCCTCTTTGGTTATGTAAATATACACAGTAATATCAATGCGACCAAGATAGCTCACCATAAGTGGCCCTACATCATCCCACGACAAACTCCCATTTTGTGTGCCTAGCTTAGGGAATGCAATACTCTCTATACCTGCTCTTTAATAGTATACAGTAGAAACGCATAAGGGTATTATTTGCTATCTATTCTCTCTCGCACTGTAAACTCGTTAAAGCATTGAGGAAGCATGATAGGGGCAAGTTTATTGAGTTACTCGCAGTGCGGATTGGGAGCATGACAGGGGCAAGCCCATTGAGTCCAACTAATTCATGAAGCGGCTCTGTAGGCTGCATAGGCATGACAGGGGCAAGCCCTGTCACTACTATACACGGGATCAGCGCGGCTTCGCCACGCAGTGGCGCAATCGTCGTATAGTAGTGACAGGGCTTGCCCCT
>JAABUQ010008557.1_pt1 | contig 14287 bp, 15 predicted proteins | sample 5560001 | NCBI WGS metagenome assembly JAABUQ01 (sample SAMN10711888, study PRJNA513371) | rock metagenome | isolation source: Antarctica rocks | place: Antarctica: Victoria Land, Finger Mt nord | collected 2015-12-18
TGCGCTTAAAGTTCATGCGGACGGTCCTTCAGGTTCGGATGCTGACAACCAAACCTTGGCACAAGATGCCGCGGGGCCGTCCACCCCAACATGGATGCTAAGCCCAGAGATAGAGTTCATACACCTTGCAGCACCGCAGAACGCGCGTTTTGGCGGCAGCATCCAACATAGGCAACGAGCGGCCCGCTGTCCGCCAGGGTTCGTTTGACGGACAGGGACCTCGTACGTCAGCAAGTTTGATCTAGGACTACTCGGACCTGCTGGTAAGCTATGACCATACCTGGCGGAAACCTACCCGCCTGCTGCTAGGCGAATGTACGCGGTTATCGGCCGACAGCGTCCTCGGCACCGGGCAGTTCAAGCTACTCGCCGACCGCCCGTGCTGCCAGTAGGCGTACCATCGCCTCAATCTCGTTGTCATCCAGCGCGAACGCGCCTTCGCGCACCGTGACCTCGAAACTTATTAACCCGCTGATGGGAAGGGACACAATGTCCTCAAACAGCCAGGTGCCATGCTCGTCGGCAATGTCGTTGCGAGCTTGGAGGAGCGCGCCTGACGTTCCTTCTAGAGTGACAAGGAAAGCGTTTGCCTCTGGGATGGACGGGGTCACGCGCAGCCCGGGCATAGGCCCTAACACAGCCGCGATGGCCTTCGCCCGGTCGTGGTACGCACGCATGCGGGGGAGTCTCTCATCAAGCGCCTGCAAGGCGGAAAGTTGGTAGGGGAATGAGCGAAGCATCCTACCGCCGGCACGGCGTTGCCAGATACGCCCTTCCGCAATGAAGCTTGACGATCCGGCCAGCATACCTCCACCCAGGGCGCCCAGGCCCTTGTCGAAGGCCACGTACACGGTGTCGAATAGCCCGGCGATCTCGGCATGCGGTTTGCCGTAAAAAGGCTGGCTTTCCCAAAGGCGTGCTCCGTCCAGGTGAAGAGCAACGCCCCCTTTCCTCGCAGCCCCGGCGATCACCTCCAGTTCCTGCCAGGGCAGCAGCCGGCACCCAAGCCGGCGCAGTGGCATCTCGACCGTTATCGCACCGAGGGGCTCTGCCATGAGCCCAAGCAGCTCGGCCGCTGTCGGCACGGTGTCGTACCCGCCCCACTGTGCTGCGGTCAGGTTATAGAGTTCTTGGTATGCATGTGCCTCGTACTCCTCGAAGTGGGCACGAGGATGCATCGCCACTCGCGCACACCCCGCGCGTCCGGCGTGGATGCGAAGCGCGATCATCTGCGCCATTTTCCCGCTAGGCAGGAACAACGCCGCCTCCTTGCCTAGTAGGCTGCAGACATTCGTCTCAAGGCGTCGGGAAAGCTCGACTTCGCCATATTGGTCGGCTGGGACGGCAAGGTGTTCTGCGAACGATGCGAGCGTCTTCAGGCTTTCAGCCGGGTCCGGCCGGACGTTCAGCGATAGTGTGCGCCGACACCGGCGCCGAACCTCATCCAGGTCCAGAGAAGAGATGACGGTCAAAATGCCGGCCCCGCAAAACTGCTGCGCCACCATGCCCGGTACGAAGCCGAGACGCATCCAGAGATTTTGTGCTTCCCGCAGTTTGCGCCGGCATTACTACCTGACACAGCATCCAATGAAGGCGCGAGCATCCGGCTGTCCGTCAGGGTTCGTTTGACGGACAGATAGCCCAGCAGAATGTTGGTCCCCATCAACCGAGCTGCCCCAGCAGTACGAACCAGACGTAATCGAGAGGCACAAGCAAAGCGAGGGTGACGAGCGCGAGCGCAAGGCAGAGCCGGAGGCCATCGCGCGCGGGGACGCCGCCCATGCCCATCGCCACCACGATGGGCGATGCCTGGTAGGGCAGCACCGGCGTTGCATAGCCAATGACCTGCACCATCAGCACCGTCAGGAGCGGCAAGCCCGAGGCGTCCGCGAGCGTGTGGGCCAGCGGCGTGAACAGCGCCGGCACGCCGTTGGCGGTGACGACGAAGTTGAGCAGGGCCGCTATGCCCACCAGGGACGCGAAGCTGCGGAACGGGGCGCCGGGATCGAGCGGTGCCACGGCAAGCAGGGCCTGGCCGATACGGTCGCCAAGGCCGCTGCGTGCGACCAGGGCCGCAAGGCCCAGGATGCCAGCGATGTAGATGCAGGTGCGGAGATTGACGCCGGTGGCGAACTCGTCGCCGGTGATGAAGCCCACGCGGGGCAGCAGGCAGATGCAGGCGGCAGCAAGGCCGACCCAGGCAGGCTGGACGCCGTGCAGCGTGTCGGTCATCCACAATCCCAGGGTAGCCAGGAGCAGCAGTCCCAGCCGACGCTCCGCCGCCGTCAGCGGCCCGGTTTGTGCGGGGGCGCTGACCGGCTGCGGCCTGGCCGGGAACAGCAAGACGACGCAGGCGGCCAGCACCACGCCTTTGAGCACGCCCAGCACGGGCGCGTGCAACGCAAGATAGGGCAGGTAGCCGAAGTGGACGCCGTAGGCCGTCTCTGCTGCGCCGGCCATGACCAGGTTGGGCACGTTGGCCGGCAGGATGGAGGTGGACAACTGGAACGTGCCGAAGCCGACCGCCAGCGCCAGGCCGATCCGCCCCCGGCTGCCCGGCATCAGCCCAGCCTGGTCCGCAAGCGCCATGACGACCGGCATCAGCAGCGCGATGCGGCCCATGTTGGACGGCATGACGAACGCGAGGGCATAGGTCAGCAGCACCACGCCGCCGACCAGGCGGGGCCAGGAACCGGACAAGTGCGAGGCGAGCAGGCGCGCGGCGCGGTCGGCCAGGCCGACCTTGCGGATGGCGACGCCCAGCACGAAGCCGCTCAGCACGAGCCAGAAGGCGGACGACAGGAAGCCGGAAAACACCAAGTTGGCCGGCGCGACGTGCAGCACCATCGCGACCGCAAAGAACAGCAGCGCGACCAAATACTCCGGAAGCCGCGCCGTGGCCCACAGCACGACGGTTGCTGCCGACAACGCGGTGGGCAGCAGTAAACCATCCATCTTGTTTCTCCGCCCGCTGTTGTCGAACGCGAAGGTGACAGGTGGCGGCACGGGCGAAAATTCGCCCTTGTGCAAGTCTCCCTTCGCGCGGCACGAAGGTTGTGTGCGCCTCGACCTCGATGACCTGAGCCTGTTCCGCCACATTGCCGAGGCCGGCAGCATCACGGCCGGTTCCAGGCGGGCCAACCTTGCGCTTGCTGCCGCCAGTACGCGGGTCCGGAACATGGAGGCCACCATCGGGGCCAGGCTGTTCGAGCGCAGCCGCGGCGGCGTCACGCCCACGCCAGCTGGCCATGCCCTGCTCGCACACGCGCGGGCGCTGCTGACACGGGCCGAGCGGATGCGCGAGGAGCTGGATGCTTATGCGGGCGGTGGGCTGGCCGGACACGTAAGGGTGCTGTCGAATACAAACGCTCTGACCGAGTTCCTACCCGAAGCGCTAGGCCGGTTCCTGGTGGCGCACCCGCAGGTCACGGTGGACTTGCAGGAACGGCTGTCCGACGAGATCGTCGGCTTGGTGGCTGAGGGCGTGGCAGAGCTGGGCATCGTGGCCGCGACCGCGGACCCGGGCAGCCTGCAACCTTACCCGTTCCGCACCGACCGCTTCGTGCTGGTCGTACCGTGCGGCCATCCCTTAGCCGGGCATGACGAGATCGCCTTTGCCGACGTGCTGGACCATGACCTGGTGGGGTTGGACCAGGCAAGCGCGCTGCAGCGCTTCCTGGCGGAGCGTGCGGCACGGATTGGACGGCGCCCGAAGCTGCGCGTGCGGCTACGCAGCTTCGACGGGGTGTGCCGGATGGTGGAGGCCGGCGTCGGTGTGGGCATCGTGCCAGAAACGACGGCACGGGTTTCAGGCCGAGCACTCGCGATCAAGGCTGTGCCTTTGGCCGACGAGTGGGCTGTGCGGGAGCTGCATATCTGCGTGCGCGACCTCGCCAGCCTCACCTTGCACGCCAGACGGCTCGTGGACCACTTGCGGGGGTGAAGACCTGTACCGTTTCGCCGAACGTCGGGAAGCTGTCGGCCAAGGTATCGTTCATCACTTCTGGGATGCGGCAGGGATCCAGGGTCCGCGCATGATCCTGTTGCGCTAGGCGTACCGTCGTGCGATGGCCGGAACGGCGCCAAGCGACTGGCTTGTCGGAAGGCCCCGCCGCGCACGCCGAAGGAGAGTTGGCACACCAACGATGCCAGTTGCATCCCAGACCCTGAGCGCCACGCTCCACCTGCCGCGTATGCTGGTCGTCGTGCTGGTGCTGCTGGCGCAATGGGCAACAGGTCCGTTGGTCCCGTCCCAAGGCCGGCTTTCGGCCCAAGCTGAGGCCGCGGCGTTGTTCGGTGGCCAGTTCATCTGCCACTCCGATGGCGCCCAGGGTGCCGGACCCGGCACAAGCACGCCGGGCCATCCTCCCGGGCAGAAGCACGACTGCGCGCTGTGCCCGGCCTGCCATCTTACCGCAGCGCCCATGCTGGCCGCACCGGATGGCGCCACGTTGCCAGCGCCGACGGTGGTCCCTGTAGGACAACCATCCCTGCTGCCACCCGCCACCGGGCCGCCGCTCCCGGTGCGCTATGCCGCCCGCCCAAGGGGACCTCCCGGCCACACCGTCTGAACTCGCGTTCGGCCCGCCTTTCTGGCGCGGCTGTTTCCATGAGCTTAGATCGGAGAGTCCCTTGACCTATCCAGCCTCACCGCTTGGGCGCCGCGCCGCCCTGGCGTTCGGCCTTGCCGCCTCCCTGGCTGCCCGCCGCACCCATGCGGCGCCCCTGTCCATCACCGACGCCATCGGACGCACCATCGCCTTGAAGGCCCCCGCTGAGCGGATTGTGGTCTGCTTCAACTACGAGGAGTTCACAGCGGTTGCCGGCCCGGCCGGCTGGGACCGGGTGGTGGGCTTCTCCAAAGGGCAGTAGGCGGTGAACCGCGCCGCCATCTACAAGCGCTACCTCGCCGCCATCCCGCACCTGGCTGCTGTGCAGGAGGTAGGGACCACGGAGGACAACAGCTTCAGCATGGAGGCGGTGCTGTCCCTACGCCCCGACCTGGTGATCCTGCCGGAGTGGTCATTTGGCCCGCTCGGGCCGCAGGTGAGGCAGTTGGAGGCTCTGGGCATCCCTGTCCTGGTCATCGACTACAATGCTGAGATACCGGAGCGGCACGTCGCCGGCACACTCGCCATGGGGGCCGCCACCGGCAACGAAGAGCGAAGCTGGGCGCTCGCGTCGCTCTACATGGACAAGCTCGCCGACATCGCCCGCCGGGTGAAGGACGTGACGGCCCGGCCGAAGGTCTATCTGGAACTGGGCATGGGCGGTGCTGACGTGGTGGGCAACACCTACTGGAAAGGCATGTGGGGCCGGCTGCTGGACCGGGTGGGCGCTGAGAACATCGCTGCCGGGCGCATCCCCGGCGCCTACGCGCCGCTCAGCCCGGAATACGTGCTGGCTGCCAACCCTGACGCGATCTTCATAGCCGGCTCTTCTTGGCTGGGGCAGCCGCGGGCGGTGCTGACCGGCTTCGATGCTGACGAGGCGACGACGCGGGCACGGCTCGCGCCCTATGTGCAGCGTCCGGGCTGGGCGGACCTTGCCGCTGTCCGCCAAGGCCAGGTGTTCGCGGTCGAGCATGGGCTGTGCCGTGCGCTGTTCGACTACTGCCCGACCTACTTCATCGCCAAGTCGATCCATCCCGAGGCGTTCGCCGAGGTTGACCCCGTGGCCGAGCTGCGCCGCTACCACGAGCGATACCTGCCGGTGCCGTTCGAGGGCACCTGGATGGCACGGCTGACGCCCCTCCCGGCATGAGCGCCGTCACCGGCGCCGCGGCCGCGCAGTGGCGGGCGGCCAATGCGCGGCGTGCCGTCGTGACCGCCGGGGCGGCGATGCTGCTTGCGGGGAGCTTTGCTGCCGACCTGGCGACCGGCCCGGCCATGCTGCCGATCCCGGCCGTGCTGCGCTCGCTGGCGGGCGGGGCAGGCGATCCGATGACGGACGCCATCGTGCGGACCTTGCGGCTGCCCATCGCGCTCATGGCGGCCGTGGTCGGGGCGGCGCTGGGCGTGTCGGGCGCGGTGATGCAGACGGTGCTGAACAACCCGCTGGCCAGCAGCTACACGCTGGGCATCTCGGCTGGCGCCGGGTTCGGGGCGGCGCTGGCCATCCTGTTCGGCGCGGCGCTGCCGGTGCCGGAGGCATGGGCGATCCCGCTGGCCGCCTTCCTGTTTGCCGGCCTGGCCTGCGCGATGGTGGCCGGCGCCGGGCGGCTGCGCGGGGCCACGCCCGAGCTGCTGGTGCTCGCCGGCATCGCCTGCCTGTTCCTGTTCCAGGCGCTGCTGTCGCTGCTGCAGTTCCTTGCTTCCCCCGAGGCGTTGCAGCAGATCGTGTTCTGGCTGTTCGGCAGCCTGCTGCGCGCCAGCCTGCCCAAGGTGGGCATCGTGTCTCTGGTGCTCGCCGTCGTGCTGCCGCTGCTGCTGGCCGACGCCTGGCGGCTCACGGCCCTTCGGCTGGGGGACGAACGGGCGCGGGCGCTGGACGTGCGCGTCGGGCCGCTGCGGCTGCGGGCCTTTGTCGCCGTGTCGCTGCTGACCGGCGCGGCGGTGGCCTTCGTGGGGACCATCGGCTTCATCGGGCTGGTGGCGCCACACATCGCGCGGCTCATGGTGGGCGAGGACCAGCGCCACCTGCTGCCGGCGTCGGCCGTGTTCGGCGCCCTGCTGCTGTCGGCGGCCTCCGTCGTGAGCAAGCTCATCATCCCTGGCACCGTGTTCCCCATCGGCATCGTCACCGCGCTGATCGGGGTGCCGTTCTTTGCCTGGCTGGTGCTGTCACTGGGACGGGGGCGATGATCCTCCAGGCAGAGGCGGTATGCGTCCACTACGGTGCCCGCGTCGCGGTGGACGACGTAAGCCTGGAGGCCAGGCCCGGCGAGGTGCTGGCGGTCCTGGGCGCCAACGGCTCCGGCAAGTCGTCGCTGCTGCGCGCATTGGCAGGCGTCCAGGCGCACGCCGGGCGCATCGCCTGGAACGGGAGCGCCGCCCCTGCCGGCAGCATCGGCTACATGCCGCAAGACACCGGTGCCCGTGTGGCGCTGACGGCGTTCGAGGTCGTGTTGCTGGGCCGGATGCGCTCGCTGTCGTTCCGGCCCGGCCCGGCGGACCTCGCCGCGGCAGAGGCGGCGATGGGAGAAATCGGCGTTGCGGACTTGGCGGGGCGGCGCATCGGCGAGCTGAGCGGCGGGCAGCGGCAGATGGTGCTGCTGTCCCAGGTGCTGGCCGGCAACCCCCGCGTGCTGCTGCTGGACGAGCCGACCGGCGCGCTGGACATCGCGCACCAGCTCCATGTCCTGGACCTGCTGCGGTCCGCCACCTGGGCGCGCGGCCTGACCACCATTGCGGTGCTGCACGACCTGAACGCCGCCGCGCGCTTCGCCGACCAGGTGGCGGTGTTGCACGCCGGGCGGCTGGTGGGCACTGGCCTGCCGGGCGACGTGCTGTGCCCGGCCATGCTTGAGCCTGCCTTTGCGGTGAGGGTCGCCATAGACCAAGGATCGGACGGGCACCCGGTCGTGCTACCGTTGCGGGCGATCCGGCCATGACACGGCACGGCCCCGTGCTGGGTCTTTGGCTGGCGCTGCTGGCGCTGTGCGTTCCACACCTGCTTCGCATACAGCCTGCCGCCGTCATCCCAGGCATGGTGATCTGCCGCGCTGGTTCCGGTCCCACGCCAGCCCCGATCCACCGTGACCAGGACTGCCCGCCTTGCGTCCTCTGCACCGCTGCTGCGGCGGACCTGGCGCTCGTCGCCGGCCCGTCCGCCCTGCTGCCACCCCGCCCTTCCTGGGCCGCCGATGCCGGCTGGCAGGCGGCATCCAGCGCAGCCCCGGCGGTTGCGCCCATCCCGGCCGCCCGCGGCCCGCCCCTGGCCTGACACTGGAGCGCCCCCGCCCCCAATCAGACAGGATGCCGAACGATGCCCCGTATCATCCAGCCGTGGAGCCTTCTGCTCGCCGGCTTGCTCACGCCCACCCTTGCCTTCGCTCACGCTCATCTCAAGGAGGCCCAGCCCGCTGAGGGCGCCAGCGCCGCGGCGGTGCCGGACCTGCGCCTCCTCTACACCGAGCCGCTCGACCTCGACCGGAGCAGCTTGGCGTTGCGATCCAGTTCCGGGCAGGCGGTGCCCTTGCCGCCGCTGGCCGCCGATCCGACCGAACCGAAGGCCGTGCTGCTTCACCTGGCCGAGCCGCTGCCACCCGGCGCCTACACCGTCGAGTGGAAGGCCGTTGCAGCACGCAACGGACACAAGACGGCCGGCACCTACGCCTTCACCGTGGGCCAGGCTGCCGGCATCCGTGCCGAGCAGCCGTGGGCGCGGGCCACTGCGCCGCAGCAGAAGGTGGGCAGCGCCTACGTGACGCTGACCAGCCCCGCCGACGACCGGCTGATCGGCGCCAGCAGCCCCATCGCAGGCCGGGCTGAGGTGCATGAGATGCAGATGGACGGCACAATCATGCGGATGCGCGAGCTGACCGACGGGCTGGCGCTGCCCGCGGGAAAGGCCGTCGCGCTCGCGCCGGGCGGCTACCACATCATGCTCGTGGACTTGAAGCAGCCGCTGGTTGCAGGGCAGGTGATCCCGGTGCAGCTCCGCTTCCAGACCGCGCCGCCGCTTGACTTGCAAGTGAGGGTGGCACCAGTCGGCGCGAGCGGGCCAGCGATGGTGTCCGGCATGGCCCCTGGCATGGAGGGCCACGGCGCCATGCCGGGGCATGTGCAGTGATGGACCGGCGCAGGCTGCTTCTCCTCGTTCCGGCTGGCGTGCTTGGGGCGGGGTTGGCAGGCGCGGCGGCGTGGCTGGGCCTGCGCGGGGACAAGGGGGCTGCCGGGATTGGCGGCCCCTTCCGCCTGAACGGCGCGGATGGGCGGGAGGTGACGGACGCCGATTTCCGCGGGCGATGGATGCTGGTCTATTTCGGCTACACCAGGTGCCCCGACGCCTGTCCGACCGCGTTGCAGGACATGGCGAACGCGGTTGACAGCCTGGATGCGAACACGAGGGCCAAGATCGCCATGCTCTTCATCACCGTGGACCCGGAGCGCGACACCCCCACCGTGGTGCAAGACTACGTGGGCGCCTTCAACGCGCCCATCGTCGGACTAAGCGGTACGCCGGACCAGGTTGCGGCAGCAGCGAAGGCATACCGGGTATTCTATGCCAAGCATCCCAAGGCCGGCGAAGAGTACGACATGGACCACAGCAGCATCATCTATGTCATGGACCCGCGTGGACGGTTTGTTGCCAACTTCACCCATGAGACGGCGCCCGAGGCCATCGCCGCCAAGCTGCGGACCCTGGCGGGGTGAGGGCGCCGCTGCTCATCAGCGCCCTGGCCGCCGCAGGCCTGGCGTCGTGGCCGGGCGTGTCGCCGTGGGTCGCGGCATTGGGCCGTCACGATGCGGCGCAGGATGCACAGGTCGGCCGCGGCGGACGGGTCTATGCCGCGGAGTGCGCGTCCTGCCACGGCGCGGCCGGGGAGGGCCAGTCAGGCTGGGAACGGCCCGGCCCGGACGGGATGCTGCCCGCGCCGCCGCATGACGCGACCGGCCACACCTGGCAGCACTCGGACGCGCAGCTCCGGGCCTGGGTGCTGCAAGGCCCGGTCGGCGGTGGTGCCCCGGCTGGTTACCGGTCCGCCATGCCGGCCTATGCCGGGCGGCTGACAGGGGGGCAGGTGGACGACGTGATCGCCTGGATGAAGTCACGGTGGCCGCCGGGTGTGCGTGCTTGGCAGGCCGCACAGAACCCGGACGGAGCGCCGCTGGAAAGCCTGCCCGGCGATTGGCGGTTTCCAGTGACATGCAAGCCTGGCTGGGGTGCTGGCGGGTAGCCGGACAGGCACGCGCAGCCTCGGTTGCTTAAGAAGGGCTATGCTTCCAGGCGCTGCACGCCGGGCAGCCAAGAGGAGACGAGGATGACGTCCACCACAGCAGCTCCGGCGACCGGCGCTCCGGCCTATTCCGATTGGCAAGGCGCCACCGGCGAGGGCTGGGCCGCGAACGCCGGCCACTACGAGGCCATGCTGGCCGACGTCGGCGCGGCCCTGCTCGCCCATGCCGGCTTCACGCCGGGCGAGCGGGTGGTGGAGATCGGCTGCGGCGGCGGGCGGTTCGCCCGGCGGATCGCGGCGGCGGTCGCGCCGGGCGGCACGGTGCTCGGCCTGGACATTTCTCCGGCGCTGGCCCGGTTCGCTCGGCAGGAGGCCGCGGAGGCCGGGACCGGCAATCTCCAGATCCTGGTGGCCGACGCGCAGACGGCGGTGCCGCCGGGGGCGCCATTCGACCGGCTGGTGTCGCGCTTCGGCGTCATGTTCTTCGCCGACCCGGCGGCGGCGATGGCCAACCTCCATGCCATGCTGGCGCTGGGCGGGCGGCTGGACTTCGCGGTTTGGGCTGGCATTGAGGGCAACCCCTGGGCCGGCGCGGTCATGGAGGTGGCGCGCACCCACCTGGGCCTGCCGCCGCGTGACCCGCGCGCGCCTGGCCCGTTTGCGTTCAGCGACGAGGTCTACTTTCGCACCCTGCTCGCCGGGGCGGGCTTTCAAGCGGTCCGCTTCACGCCGTGGCAGGGCAAGGTGCGGTTCGGGGGGCTTGGTGTCAGTGCGGCGGAGGCGGCCGGCCTTGCCGTCGCGGGCGGCACGTTGGCCGGGCCGATGCAGGCAGCCGGCGAGGAGGTCAAGGCGGCCCTGCTTGCCGACCTTGCGGCGCGGATGCAGCCCTACCTCACCGATGTGGGCGTTCTAATACCGGCGTCGGTCCACCTCGTCACCGCTGCCGCGGCTGGCCCGGTGCGGGCGCGCACAGAGCTGGAGCCGGGTTGATCCTGGTGGCGCCGGCCCGCCGCCTCAGCCGCGCAGCCCGACACATGCGGCACCACCAGCCCGACCAGGCTGAGGCTGTGTTACTTCGTCAGATGTCGGACCCACGATGCGGAACACCCCGGCAGCGTCCGGGGATGTTTTGTGCCGCCAGCCTCTCCCCTCCTGCCCCGCCCCACAAATCAGGTTCAGCTTCAGCCGTCAGCTGACCGAACCTCAAGGTCGTCCAGGCCCTTGTAGCGGTAGAACACCACCGAGCCGATCCAGGCGGCGATGAACAGGCCGATGATGGCGAAGCCCAGGGTGTTCATGTTCTCGTTCAGCGCGCCGATGCCGTCCCAGAACGCGCCTTTGAATTCGAGCTGGTCGCCGAGCAGGCCGAGCGCCTCGATGCCGCCGACCAGCACCGCGACCACGACCGACACGGCGGTGATGGTCAGGTTGTAGTACAGCTTCCGCATCGGCTTCACGAACGCCCAATCTTAGGCGCCCAGCATCAGGATGCCGTCCGTGGTGTCCACCAGCGACATGCCGGCGGCGAACAGCGCGGGGAACACCATGATGGACCAGATCGAGACCCCCTGCGCTGCCTGGGTTGCCGAGATGCCGAGCACCGCGACCTCGGTCGCGGTGTCGAAGCCAAGGCCGAACAGGAAGCCGAGCGGGAACATGTGCCAACTCGTCCAGATCAGCCGGAACAGCGGGCGGAACAGCCGAGCCAGCAGCCCGCGGCTGTTCAGCAGCAAGTCGAAGTCCTCCTCCACGTAGCGTCCACCCCGGCGCACATGCTGGAAGGTCCGCCAGACCCCGCGCAAGATCACGATGTTGGCCGCAGCGATGGCGAACAGGAACAGCGCCGACACGCTGGTGCCGATGACGCCGCCCACGGCCTTGAACTCTTCGAAGGACCCAGCCAGGGCCGTGGCGGTGGCCGCGACGGCAGCAGCCGCCAGGACCACCACGGTCGAGTGTCCAAGGGCGAAGAAGAAGCCGATGCCGACCGGACGCTTGCCCTCCTGCATCAGCTTGCGCGTCACGTTGTCGATGGCGGCAATGTGGTCCGCGTCCACCGCGTGCCGCAGGCCGAAGCCATAGGCCAGCAGCGCCGTACCGAGCAGCACCGGGTGGTCCCGGAACAGCAGCACGGCCCAGGCCCAGGCACCCAGGTTGGCGACGGCGAGGAGGGCGTAGATGCCGATGACCCGCCGGCGCAAGCCGCCGGGTTGGTGGGAGAGCCGCTTGAGAAGGGTGAACATGCCGGTCTGCCTCTGACGTCATGTCATTGCAGGCCAAACACGTCCCGGCAGAGCCGATACATGCACGCCGGGGCACCCCGCCCGGCGCGGCTGCGCTGACGTCCCGGGCGCGACGGGATGCCGCACCCATGATGGCAGGTCTCCTGGCTCACGGGTCAGTGCCGACCATCGCCTTCCCAGGTCGCCCCAGTGGCGTGATGACAGCCGGCTCGCCGCTGACAGTTGCGGGGGCAGCCGCGGCCTTGCACCGCGTTCCCTTTCTCATCCCCTTGCGGGGAACCATCGCCGGGACGGTAGGGGTACGCTGGCAGGCCGGTCAACACGGCGGCCCTGCTGCGCGTGCGCGCAACGCTGCAAGCAGGTTAGCGGTATGAAGGAGCGTGTAGCCTGAGTGTATGGATTCTAAACCCAGGGACACCGGTGGCGAATTCGCCGGTCCTGCCGGCAGACTGCCCTTCGCATCCGTCGCCGGACCGAGTCTCGTGGCGGACGCGGGCTAGGCGAGTCGTCTTGCCCATGAACAAACGGACAACTCCGAATTCGCCACCGGTGTCCCCAGAGATAGATTCCATACACCTGCCAAGGTGGCCAGCTGTCCGTCAGGGTTCGTTTGACGGACAAGCGTCCTGTGCTCTACCCGATCTCACTGGAGTTCTATGCGGGACGCGACTGTCTTGCTCTGCGTTCACCCCCGCTCGTCCTTGGGCGACTCCAAGACGATGTAGGACGTGAGCGACCGCACCTGGTCGAGCGTGCCAAGCACTTCCGTATGGAACGCCTTGTAGGCTGGCAGGTCAGCCACCTCCACCCGCAGCAGGTACTCGACGGTTCCCGTCACGTTGTGACACTCGCGCACTTCCGGCGACGCCTGCATCGCCTGCTCGAATGCCGTTTGCGCCGCCTTCGTGTGGGTCGCCAGTCCGACCGCGATGTAGGCCGTGAAGCCCGCCCGCAGCGCCGCCCGATCCAGTACTGCCCGGTAGCCCTTGATGACGCCCGAGCGCTCCAGCTCATGCACCCGGCGCAGGCAAGCGGACGGCGACAGGCCAACCCGGTCGGCCAGCGACAGGTTGCTGACCCGGCCGTCGCGGCCAAGCTCGCGCAAGATGCGGTCGTCTAAGTGGTCCAGCTTCGCCATTAGTTGCGAATGGAGCCTGGATGCGCCGCAGATCGCAAGCCCATTGCGCCGCAAGCGCCGTAAGGTTGCGGAATGACGCACGAACAGCTTCTCGCCCTTGCCGCTTTCGCCTTCGTCACCTCCATCACGCCGGGGCCGAACAACCTCATGCTGATGGCGTCCGGCGCCAACTTCGGCGTGCGGCGCACGGTGCCGCACATGCTGGGCGTGGCGGTTGGGTTCGTGTTCATGACCGTATTGGTGGGAGCCGGGCTTGCACAGGCGTTCGTGGCGGTGCCGCAACTCTACACCGCGTTGAAGGTGGTGAGCGTTGCCTACCTGCTGTTCCTGTCCTGGAAAATCGTCACGGTGCCGCCGCCTGGGGAGGCGGCGCGGGCCGGCCGGCCGATGACCTTCCTTGCCGCCGCTGCCTTCCAGTGGGTCAACCCGAAGGCTTGGGCAATGGCGCTCACCGCTGTCAGCGTTTACACGCCGTCGCAGACGATGGCAGGCATCCTGGCCGTCGCCATCGTGTTTGGCATCGTCAACCTTCCATCGGTCGGCACTTGGGCAGTGCTCGGGCAGGGGATGCGTCGAGTGCTCACCAACCCGGTTCGCATGAAGGCCTTCAACGTGCTAATGGCCATTCTGCTGGTCGCATCGTTGTATCCGGTGTTGCTGCACTGAACCCAACGGACCGAAGCGTTCCCGAGCCTTGCCTGGGTCCGTTGAATGTCGAATGCGGTTCTGTAGGGTGCCAAACCATAAGCAATCCCACCGTCGCCGGCAGCGCCGTCACCAATGTCCGTTAGGGTTCGTTTGACGGACAGCCCTGGCCCTGGCGGCCGATCAACGTGCTACGGTGTCAGATGGCCAGTTTGCACAGCTTCGTAGTCACAGGGCCTAGTAAGCGTTCTTGCGGACTTTTGACGCGCTGAATTGCAGTTCCGGTTCGTTTGCTACTGGAACCCCAATCAAATCAAGGCTTTAGCTGCGAAGACAGCGCATATCCCTCGGGTAGCCTTGATAGGAAATAAATAACTATTCAATCATCAACCCTTTCACGGCGGCAGCACCTTTGACGGC
>JAABUQ010008558.1_pt1 | contig 14286 bp, 12 predicted proteins | sample 5560001 | NCBI WGS metagenome assembly JAABUQ01 (sample SAMN10711888, study PRJNA513371) | rock metagenome | isolation source: Antarctica rocks | place: Antarctica: Victoria Land, Finger Mt nord | collected 2015-12-18
GCGCCGGGGTCTTCACGGTGCTCGACGACGTGAGCGTGGAGGTGCGCGCGGGCGAGGTCGTGGCCCTGCTGGGACGCAGCGGGAGCGGCAAGAGCACGCTGCTGCGCATCCTGGCCGGGCTGATCCCGGCGAGCGGCGGCGAGGTGATCAGCGGCGGCCGGCCATTACGCGGCCCCAACCCGGACGTGGCGATGGTCTTCCAGAGCTTCGCGCTGCTGCCCTGGCTGACCGTGCAGGCCAACGTCGAGGTGGGACTCACGGCGCGCGGGGTCGGGCGCGCCGTGAGCGCGGAGCGGGCTAACGCGGCTATCGACCTGGTGGGGCTCGACGGCTTCGAGAGCGCCTACCCCAAGGAGCTCTCTGGCGGGATGAAGCAGCGGGTGGGCTTCGCGCGGGCCTTCGTGGTGCGGCCACGGGTCCTGTTCATGGACGAGCCCTTCAGCGCGCTCGACGTGCTGACGGCCGAGAATCTGCGCAACGAGATCGACGACCTGTGGCGGGCCGGGACCTTCCCGGCGCGGAGCATCCTGATCGTGACCCACAATATCGAGGAAGCGGTGACGCTGGCCGACCGCGTCATCATCCTGGGCGCGAACCCCGGGCGCGTGCGCGGCGAGGTGCGCATCGACCTGCCGCGCCCGCGCGACCGCAACGCGCCGCGCTTCAAGGCCCTGGTCGACCACATGTACACCGCGATGACGCACCCCGATGTGAAGGTGGGAACGCCCAGCGAGGCGGCGCAACGCTTCCCCCCGCTGCCCCACGTCCGCGCGGGCGCCATCAGCGGGCTGCTGGAGTTGGTGGTCGACCGCGGCGGGGCCGACGAGGTCGCGGACCTCACGCGAGCCCTGCGCCTGGACATCGACGATCTGTTGCCGATCCTGGACGCGGCCGTCCTCCTGGGGTTCGCCCGGACAACCAACGGGGCGGTCACCGTCAGCGAGAGCGGACGCGCCTTCGCCGACGCCGATGTCCTGCGCAGCAAGGACCTGTTCCGGCAGCAGGCCCTGGCCCACGTCCCACTGGTGGAGACGATCTACCGCACGCTGCGGCAGAAGGGGGACGGCACGATGCGCGACACCTTCTTCCTGGACATCCTCGACGAGTATTACCCCGACGCCGAAGCGGAGCGGCAGTTCGCCACGGCGGTGGACTGGGGCCGCTACGCCGAGCTGTTCGAGTTCGACGCCGACGATGGGCGGCTGCGTCTATCCCCTCCACCTGAGAGGTTCCCGGAGTGAGTACACTCGCTACACCAGCCTGCATTATTCACGAGACGACGTCCCCTGGGAGCGCCGGCTTCCAGCCGGCAGGCCGCTGGGGCGACACGGTCGCCGTTCCCAGGCGCGCGTCAGGCGACCGGGGCCGGCTGGAAGCCGGCGCTCCCAGGACGCACAGTCGCCGTCCACGCACCCGTCATGAATAATCCAGGCTAGGAGAGTTGCTCCTCTCGCCCCCCACATGATGACGCCACGATGGGCTAAAGAGTATCGACGGTAGACCAGAGATGGGAGAGTACACCGCGTATGCAACGACAGGATCGGGCGGCGACGGCCGGACAGCAACAGAGCGTTGACAAGAACGGTACGGCTGCCGGGGGTGGCGACCAGGAGGGCAGTGACAAGGGTCGGTTGGGCGCCTTCCTGTGCTGGGCGGTGGTCTTCGCCGACATCGGCACCTCGGTCTACTATACGCCGGGCATCCTGTTCGGCCAGTCGGGCGTCGGAACGCACGCGGCGCTCTTCGTGGGACTCACGCTGATCGCCTTCATCCTGCTCACGCGCAAGTATGCCGAGGTGGTGGTGCGCTACCCCGAGGGCGGCGGCGTGGTCACGGTGGACACCAGCGCGCTCTCGCCCTTTGCCGGGCTCGTCGGCGGCCTGTTCATCCTGGTCGACTACTTCCTGACCGCCGCGCTCAGCGCGCTCTCCGGCTTCTTCTACCTGAGCGACGTCGCGCCGGGCATCAAAAATATCGTGCTGCCCCTAACCCTGGTCGCGCTCGTCCCGCTGGCGTTGCTCAACCTGATGGGCGTCAGCGAGAGCGCCAAGGTCAACGCCGCCTTCGCCATCGTCGCCGCGCTGAGCCAATTGGCGGTCGTGCTGTCCGTGATCGTGCACGTGGGGCCTGGTCAGCTGATCGCCGACCTCCCGCGCGTGCTCAACGGGCCGCGCCTGACGGGGCTGACGCTGCTGACCGGCTACGCCGGCGCCTTTTTGGCCTTCTCCGGTCTGGAGAGCATCTCGCAGCTCTCGCCAGTGATGGCCGCGCCACGCCGCACAGTATCCCGCGTGGCCATGACGGCGTTGGTCGCCTCGATGGTGCTGACCAGCCCGCTGCTCACGCTGTGGTCGACCACGGTGCTGCCGGTCAACGCCAGCACCGACCCCAACCAGTTCATCTCCCTGCTGGGCGGCTACGCGGGCGGCCGGGGATTCGAGATCGAGGTGGCCATCAGCGGCGCGCTGCTGCTGGTGTTCGCCGGCAACACCGCGCTGATCGGCAGCTACCACGTCTTCCTGGCCCTGGCGAAGTTGGGTTTCCTGCCCCAGGCGCTCCTGCAACGCAACAAGCTGCGCGGCACACCACATTGGGCCATCCTCGTCTCCACGGTCGTCCCGCTGCTGGTGCTGGTCGCCACCCAGGGCAGCGCCAGCCTGCTGGGCGACCTCTACGCCTTCGGCCTGCTAAGCACCTGACCATAAGTTCGGCACAGTTTCTCGGGCGAATCACGCCTAACAAAACCGTGCCAGATTTCTGAGCACATGCTTAGGGGCGTTCAGCGTCACCTGCATCTCGCTGGACATCGTGCGCTGGCACGAGCGCCACCCCGAGACGGCCCCGCCGGGACAGGGCAATCCGGGCGGCGCCATGCGGGCGGGCATGGCCGGCAAAGTGGAGGACGAGGGGCCGACCGGCGAGGGCAGGGGGCGGGTCGGGCGCGTCACCTTCGTGCTGGGCGTGCTCACGACCGTGCTGGTGGTACTGGCCTGGAGCACCAACCTGTTCGCCAAGCCCCTGGCCACGGCCTTCGGCGGCGGCGTGACCGTGCTGGGCCTGCTGATCGCGTTCGCGACCTATCAACTGGGCCGGCGCAAGGGACGACCCTTTGTGTTCCCGGTGCTGCACCGCGCCGGTTATCCGACCGTGTTCCTGAGCCGCGGACGTCGCGTGCGCCCGCCGGCCACGGTGTTGGCGCTGCTGCCCGACCAGGCCTCGCAGGTGGCCGCGCTCGCCGCCGCCGCCGACCAGGTGGCCGCGGGCTCCCCGGTCGTCTTCGTGCGCCGGGGGACGGGCACTCCCTCGGGCCGCCCGCCGCGGCTCTTCGAGATCGTCAACCCCTACCTCGACGACCCCGCGGCTCAGGAAGCGTTCGCTGAAGCCGAGCGATTGGGCCGAGAGCACGGTGAACAGCACCGCTACTGCTATCTGTATCTGCCCAGCGGTGCGGGACCGGACGCGTTGCGCGAGCTGTGGGGGTCGTTGCGGCCCAAAGAAACGGTTGCCGTGGCCGGCGCGGACGACGGCCTGTCCTCCCTACCCGTCGAGCGGGTCTACGACAGCAACGACGGAGACGGAGAGGGTGGTCAGGCGACGCTCATCAGACACTACGTCGGCCGCGCGTAGGAGCCTGAGATGAGAGAGATGAGACGGTATAGACAGCGAGGCAACAGGTCGTGATCGGACCCTTCCAGCGCCTGCTGCTGGGCCGGCCGCTGCCAAGCTCCGAGGCGCAGCACGAGCGACTTAGCCGCTCGGGCGCCCTCGGCGCCTTCGGTTTGGATGCCCTGTCCTCGGTCGCCTACGGCCCCGACGAGATTCTCTACGTCCTGATCCTGGCCGGGGCCGCAGGGACGGCCCTCGACCTGCCAATTGCCCTGGCCATCACCGCCCTGCTAGCCATAAAAACATGCCCGCGGGGACTGTCGGCTCCAGGCGACAGCGGAAGCGCGCCCCTCCTCTCTCGTTAGACATCTGGCAGACATTTGATATAGTGGGATATGACCAGTGAACGCTACCGATGCAGCGCGGGGGCCGTCTACAGCCTCAAGTACCACATCGTTTTCTGCCCGAAGTACCGACGCCCGGTGCTGGTTGGGGACATCGCGGATGATGCCGCCGCGCTGATCCGCGAGAAGGCCAGGGCGTTGGGCGCGACGGTGCATGCCCTGGAGGTGATGCCCGGTCATGTGCATCTGTGCGCGGAGAGCGACCCGACGCTGCCCGTGCACTTCCTCGTCAATCAGTTCAAGGGCTACACCTCGCGCGTGTTGCGCAACCGTTACCCGGCCCTCAAGTCGCGCTTGCCCGCGCTGTGGTCGCGCGCGTATTATTGCGGGACGGTTGGTCATGTGTCGGACCAGACGGTGCGCCGCTATATCGACGCGCAGAAGGGTGTCTAGGCGATGCGTAAGGCGTTCAAGTATCGTCTGTACCCGACCGACACCCAGGCGGCAGCGATGCAGGGGCAACTGGACATTGCGCGTGAGGTGTACAACGCCTGTCTTGAGGAGCGCCGCGCGTGCTACCGCGCCACGGGCAAAAGTCTGACTTACTACGACCAGGCCAACCAACTCAAAGAGATACGCCAGTTGCGCCCCGACGGGGCGACGGCTAACTACTCGATGTTGCAGGCGACGTGTCGCCGTGCGCACCGCGCGTTTGAGAACTTCTACCGTCACCGCAAGGCGGGATTGACGGGCGGATTCCCGCGCTTCAAGGGCTACCACCGCTTCGACAGCATCACCTTCCCCTCGTACGGCGACGGCTGCAAGGTGGTTGACAACCGCGTGAGGCTGCAAGCCATCGGCAGCATCAAAGTCAAGATGCACCGCTCTGTCGAGGGCGTCATCAAGACCGTGACCCTCAAGCGCGCGTGCGGCAAGTGGTATGCCGTGTTCTCGTGCGACGTGGGCACGCCTACCTTGCTGCCCGCAACGGGCCAAAGCATCGGTATCGACGTGGGTCTGACGCACTTTCTCACCACCGACACTGGCGCGACCGTCGAGAACCCGCGCCCCTTGCGGCGGACACGGAGGGCCTTGCGCGTGGCCCAGCGGGCATTGGCCCGCTGCAAGAAGGGGAGCGCGCGTCGAGGCAAAGTGCGCCACCGCGTTGCGGCCTTGCACCAGAAGGTCGCCAACACCCGACGCGACGTCCACCACAAGACGGCCCGCACGCTCGTGGACGCCAACGACACGATCTGCCACGAGGATGTGGCCGTCGCCAACATGGTCAAGAACCACAGCCTTGCCAAGGCTATCCACGACGCCGCGTGGGGCCAGTTCATCACGATCCTCACCTCCAAGGCGGAAGAAGCCGGGCGGCAGGTGATCGCGGTGGACCCACGCGGCACAAGTCAGACCTGCGTCTGCGGCGCGACCGTCCCCAAGACGTTGCGTGACAGGTGGCACGACTGCCCCGCGTGCGGGTTGTCGCTGCCGCGCGATCAGGTCAGCGCGATACTCATAAAACGGCTGGGGCACAGCCGTCAGGCGCAAACGTGGCGGGATACCGCGAGCGTTGCCTGAGAAGCCGCTGCCTAAAGGCAACGGAGTTGTCACCATCCACACCATCCTGGTCCCGGTGGCCGACCTCAACCGGCCGGCCTACCATACCCTGGCCTATGCCCGCTCGCTGACCGACCGCGTCACCGCCGTCTACATCGCGGACAACGATGAGCATAAAGCCCGCATGCGCCAGAAATGGGACGCGTGGGGATCAGACATCCCGTTGGTGGTGCTCGACTCGCCCTACCGCGCGGTAGTCGGGCCGCTGATGCGCTATATCGAGGAGGTCGACGCCCTCGACCCTGACGACCTGCTGACCATCGTGCTGCCCGAAATGGTGCCCGAAATGGTGCCCGACCATTGGTGGGACAACGCGCCGCACAACCAGACGGCGCTGCGCCTCAAGGCCGCGCTGCTGTTCCGCCCCAACACCGTGGTCACCAGCGTGCCCTACCATATGCGCGGCGCCGACAAGCGATGAGCGGACGAGGCAATCTATGGGGCTGGCTCGCCGCGGCGATCCACCCGCTCGACCTGTTGCTCTTGAGTGGTTGCCGCTAGCCGCGACCCGGTGATGCGGCAGGGAGGAACTGACCTATGAATGCTCGTCCACGTCGGATGCGCGGGCAAGGGTTCGTAGCTCCGCGACGCGGAGACGGTCCAGCTTCTCCGCGTCCGGGCTACCCGCCGGGGCCGTGTACGCAACGAGTTTCAGGTCGGCGCCGGGCACGGTCAGGATGTCGCAGTCGAGCGTCATGCGTCCGACATGAGGATGAGCGATTGTTTTGCGGTCGCCGACGGGTGGTCGGACGGTTCCGCTGGCCCATAGGTCGGCGAAGCGGGGACTGCGCGCCGTGGCCCGTTCGATGAGTGTCCTGAGCCGCTCATCGTGGGGGTATGCGGCCGCGGCGATTCGGAGATCGGAGACGAGGGCGGTCTCGAATTCACGCTCTCCTCGCTCGGAACGAACGGGCCACGATGGGTAGCGATCGGCGCCATCAGCCAGGAAGACGACGTGGACGAGGTTCCGTTCGTCGCGGTCGAGAGCGAGGGGATCACCGATGAGAGACGCCCACAGCGGTGTCCACAGCACCAGCGTCCAGTCCGCAGCGAAAACAGCCAGCGGGATGTCTCCCAGCCGGGCGATGAGCCTTTGCACACTCGGGGGAATGTGGGTGGACACGCTGCCAGTGGACGGAGGAAGAAGGCCGGAGACCGTGTACAGGTAGTCTCGCTCGCTCGTATCAAGATGGAGAGCGCGGGCCAACGCCGCGACCACCTGCGGTGACGGGCTGTGCGCGCGACCCTGCTCCAGACGCACGAGATAGTCGACGGACACCGCGGCCAGCGCGGCCAACTCCTCCCGACGTAAGCCGTGCGCGCGCCGCCGACCCACGGGGGACAACCCGACGTCAGAGGGCGAGAGCCGGTCGCGCCACGCGCGCAGGGCGCCGCCCAAGGCGTTCGTGGGAGTCGTCACACCGTCGAAGGCGTGCGCGGGCGTAGTCATGTCCTTAATCGTATCATAGTGGCCGCGACATAGCCTGGTACCGACAGTCCTGATGCTGCCGAGGGCGCTGGCTAAGCCTCCTGCGCCGGTCCATACTTTTAGTCATGACCGAACGTGGCCACGGAGCCAAAGGATGAGGCCATCAATCCCGGCCGGATCCTTACCTATTCGTTCGCAATGATGAGTTGACAGCGTCAACACAGCGTCAATAAGGAGTCGATGATGGTGAGCGCCAAGAGAATGGCTGTCGTGACGGGGGCGTCCTCAGGCATCGGTCTCGCGACCGCCCAGGAGCTCGCGCGCCGCGGATTCCATGTCCTGGCCGGGGTCCGCACGCAACAAGACGCCGACCGGCTGGCCGGCGACAACGTCGAGCCGGTGATCGTGGACATCACCGACGAGGAGCAGGTCGCGGCGCTGGCCGACCGCGTCGCTCACGACCCGCGGGGACGCCGCCTCGGCGCCGTGGTCAACAATGCCGGCGTCGCGCTCAACGCCCCGGTGGAGGTGATCCCCCTGGCGGAGTGGCGTCGCCACTTCGACGTCAACTTCTTCGGGCACGTCGCGGTCGTGCAAGCGCTGCTGCCCGCCCTGATCGCCGACGGCGACGGACGCCTCGTCAACGTCTCCTCGATCGGCGGACGGGTCGCCTTTCCGACCTACGGCGCCTACGCGGCGGCGAAGTTCGCGCTGGAGGGCTTCAGCGACGCGCTGCGACGCGAGGTCGGCCGCCTCGGCGTCAAGGTCATCGTCATCGAGCCCGGAACCATCGCCACTCCGATGTGGGGCAAGGGGATAGCGATCATGGACGAACTGGCGGCCATGATGACCGCCGACCAGCGCGCGCGCTACGACGATCTCATCGCCGCCATGCGCAAGCAGGCGCAGGCACAGGCGGGCAGCGGCATTCAACCGCTGCGGGCGGCGACGGTGATTGCCGCTGCCATCCAGTCGCGCAAGCCACGCACACGCTACCTCGTCGGGCGTGACGCAAAGCTCCTGGCGGCCATGGCGAGCCTGCTCAGCGACCGCATGGTTGACCGCCTCGTCGCCAGGACCCTGGGCATCACCGTCCGCCCGGGGAAGCCTGTAGAGCCGACGACGACTAGCCGCCCAAACGCTCGCGCAACGGTCTCGTCGGTGGAAGCGCCGCTAGCGGAGCCGGCAGGCGGCCGCGCCGTCTGAACGTCGCCACCGGCGCCTCATCGAAGGGCACCTTCCTCTCCATGCAGGACGAGGTCCGTCGTACAACGTACGCGGCTCATCTCCTGCTATGATACCCGTGTGACGCCGTGATCACGCGCGTCTGAGGTTGTCGGGGAGGGGATCGTTGGCCTCATCGGGCATGGCGCAACAACGGCCGGAGAGCCGGTTCAAGCAGTGGCTGTTGAAGGGCTACGCGCCCGAGGAGCGCGAGGGGCCATATGAGAAGGCCACGCCCAACCAGCACCAGCACCCCTGGTGGCAGGTGATGTGCCTGACCGGCGTCGATTATTTCTCGTCGCTGGGCTACGCCCCCGGCATCGCGGCCCTCGCCGCCGGCGTGCTCTCGCCTATCGCCACGCTGATCCTCGTGCTGGTCACGCTCTGCGGCGCCCTGCCGATGTACCGGCGGGTCGCCGAGGCCAGCCCGCACGGCGATGGCTCGATCTCCATGCTGGAGCGCCTGCTGCCCTGGTGGCAGGGCAAGCTGTTCGTGCTCGGCCTGATCGGCTTCGTGGCCACCGGCTTCGTCATCACCATCACGCTCTCGGCGGCGGACGCGGCGGCGCATATCGGGGAGAACCCCTTCACGCACTTCCTGCACGGCGACGAGGTCGTGGTGACCCTGGCGCTGATCGCCCTGCTGGGGGTGGTCTTCCTGCGCGGCTTCAGCGAGGCCATCAGCATCGCCGTCGTCCTGGTCGGCGTCTATCTGCTGTTGAACCTGGTGGTCGTCGGGGCGGGGTTCGCCGAGATACTGCGGCATCCGCACGCGGTCAGCGACTGGCAAGGCAATCTCACCCGGACGTACGGCAGCCCGCTGCCCATGATCGCCCTGGCGGTGATCCTCTTTCCCAAGCTGGCGCTGGGCCTCTCCGGCTTCGAGACGGGCGTGCTCGTCATGCCGCTCGTGCGCGGCGACCCCAATGATGACCCGAAGCACCCCCTGGGGCGCATCCGCAATGGACGCCGGCTGCTGACCGCGGCGGCCTTGATCATGAGCCTGTTTCTGCTGGCAAGCAGCGTCATCACGACGTTGCTGATCCCGCAATCCGCCTTCCAGTCCGGCGGCGCCGCCAGCGGCCGCGCGCTGGCCTACCTCGCGCACCGTCTGCTTGGGGACGGCTTCGGGTCGCTCTACGACATCAGCACCATCTGCATCCTGTGGTTCGCCGGCGCCTCGGCCATGGCCGGCCTGCTCAACATCGTGCCCCGCTACCTGCCGCGCTACGGCATGGCCCCGGACTGGGCGCGCGCCTCCCGCCCGCTCGCGCTGATTGTGACGGCGATCTGCTTCATTGTCACCCTCATCTTCCGCGCCAGCGTCGACGCGCAGGCGGGCGCCTACGCCACCGGCGTGCTGGCCCTGCTCACCTCGGCCACCATCGCCGTCACGCTCGCGGCCCGCCGCCGGGGGCAACGAGGGGCAACCATTTTCTTCGCCGTCGTGTCCGTCATCTTCGTCTACACCTTCGGGAGCACCATCATCGGGCAGCCCTCGGGCATCGAGATCGCGGCGGTGTTTATCGTCGCCATCGTCGTCGTGTCGTTGGTCTCGCGCGTGTTCCGCTCCACCGAACTACGCGTCAGCGGCGTGGAGTTAGACGAAACCGCGCGGCGCTTCGTCGCCGAGGCCGGCCGGAGCGGTCAGGGCACGATTCGTATCATTGCCAATCACCCGGACGAGCGTAACCCGCGCGAGTACCTGCTGAAGGAGCGCGAGGAGCGCGAGGTCAACGGCATCCCGCCGGGCGAGCCGGTGCTCTTCCTGGAAGTGACCGTCGCCGACGCGTCGGAGTTCGCGCCGGCGCTGCGGGTGCGGGGCTATGAGGTCGGGGGGTACCGCGTGTTGCGTACGGAAGGCGCCTCCGTGCCGAACACCATCGCCGCCGTCCTGCTGCACATACGCGATACCACGACAACGCGCCCGCACGTCTACTTCGATTGGACGGAGGGCAACCCGCTCAAGTTCCTGGCGCGCTACATCCTGTTCGGCGAGGGGGACATCGCGCCGGTGACGCACGAGGTGTTGCGCCAGGCCGAGCCCGACCCCGCGCGCCGCCCCGCCATCCACGTGGGCTGAAAGAACAAGCATTACGGCATGTCTCATGACCATGCCGGCAAGCGAGCCTCCCGGTACCGGGCGCCTTCCGGGCTGCGATCGTCCGGCACGCCATGGAGCCGGTCGCCGTGGGGCTGCCTCAAGCCTGTCGCGCCGCGCCGATCAGGCGACCTTGGGGCATGCCAGTTCGCCCGCGTCGCCCGCGTCGCCCGCGTCGCCCGCGTCGCCCGCGTCGCCCGCGTCGCCCGCGTCGCCCGCGTCGCCCGCGTCGCCCGCGTCGCCCGCGTCGCTAGCAGTGGCGCCATTGCCCTCCGACAAAGGGTCCATCATGCCGAGCCCATAGGCCCGTTCGAATGCGACGACGATGTCCGGGTCGAACTGCGTCCCAGCGCCTTCATGGAGGCGGCGGCGCGCTTCGTCCGTTGAGAGCGCCAGACGGTAGTTGCGGTTGCTGGTCATGGCGTCGAAGGCGTCCGCGACGGCGAGGACGGCCGCGTCGGGCGGGATGGCCGGCCCCGGCAGTCCATCCGGGTAGCCCCGGCCATCCCACCGCTCATGGTGATGCCGAATGGCCGGCAGGATGTCATGAAGGAAAGGCACATTGGCGAGCATGCGCTCTCCGATCGCGGAGTGTTGCTGGATAACGGCAACCTCCTCCGCAGACAGGGCTCCAGGCTTGGTGAGGATGGCGTCCGGGATACCGATCTTACCCACGTCGTGCAGCATACCGGCAAGGCGAATCCTGGCCACGTCGCCCGCCTCGAGGTCAAGCGCGCGCGCGATGCCCTCGGCGTAGTGGCTGACGCGCTGTGAATGCCCTCGCGTATACGGATCTTTGGCGTCGACCGCCGCCGCCAGAGCCTCGACCGTGGCCACGTTCGCATGGCGAAGTTGTTCGGCCAACGCGACCGGATCGTCGGGCAAGATGAGCGGCGCGTCCTCGGGCCGCCCCACGCGTCCCTTGCCCGCCCGCTTGGCCGCGTAAGCCGCGCGATCCGCCGCGCGGACCAGTTCTTCGCGCGTGTCGGCGTGCAGCGGCAAGGCCGCCACCCCGAGGCTCGCCGCGGTGCGGATCGTCACGCCGCTATCCAGGGCCTGGAAGGCGGCCAGGGCGGACAGGACACGATGGGCAAGGTCCATGGCCTCCTCGACGTCCGTCTCGGGCAGGATGACGGCGAACTCGTCCCCTCCGTAACGCGCCGCGACATCCGAGGCGCGCACGCTCGACCTGATGGCGGCGGCGATTGCCTGCAACGTGGCGTCGCCGACCTGGTGACCGTAGGTGTTGTTCACCGCGCGGAAATCGTCGAGGTCAATCATCATCAGACACAGCGGCCGGCCCGAGCGTTGGGTTCGGGCGGCCTCGCCTTCGAGGCGCGTCTGGAAAGCGCGATGGTTGATCAGCCCGGTCAGGCCGTCCTCCGACGCCTGTGCCAGCGCGCGTTCGTGCAGACGCGCATTTTGCAAGGCAATGGCGGCCTGCGTGGCGAGGATAGCCAGCGCGTCACGATCGTCGTGCCCCAGGTCCAAGGGCACGCCCGACAGATGCAACAAGCCGAGCACGCCGTCTCCCTCGACCTCGAGCGGGACGATAAGGGTCCGCGCTCCGCCGTCGTCGGCGATCCGCTCGACGCCATTGCAATACGCGGATGCAGGCAACACGGCCGGGCCGACCAGGGTGCTGTCGTCGGGACTGACGGCCACGCGCCGAAGCATCGTCGGCGACTCCTCGTCCCGCAGATACGAGGTCACGACGGCGGCGCCGCTGACGGCGCGGGCCGCTGACGGCGCGGGCCGCCTCGGCGACGGGCGCCAGGAGGTCGCCGCTGGCGGGCTGGAGGCGCAGGCGCTGGCCCGCCGCCAGCACGGCTTCGAGTTGCTCCCCACGCCGCCGCAGCGCCGCGCCACGGTCTTCCGCCTGGTTGATGGCGCGATAGGCGATGCGCAACGCCACGATGGGGAAGACCAGCAGCGTGAGCGCAAGGGGGTCGTATTGCCAGGCGATCGCGCCCAGGATGCCGATCGTACTCGCGGCCAGCTCCGGAAGCAACGTGGGCCGATACGTGTGCAGCCACACCCGCCATGGCGCCGCGGCGTCGGCCAGCGACAGCACCGCGAGGAGAATGCCCACGTCCAGGGCGTAGTACACCACCAGCACCAGGACGAGGTACGGAAAAGCGTTGACCAGGTGGTGCGCCCGCAACACCGTCGTCGGCGCGGCGATCAGGCCGAGCAACGCGGTGGTCAACCCCACGGTCAGCGTCGGATGGCAGACGTTGAAGGCCCGTTTGTAGAGCGGTCTGCCGCGGTCGAAACCGTGCGAGACGACGACGGCGCCGAGCGAGATGACCAACGGGTACGGCTGCGGCAGCACCAGGATCGCCGCGACATGGATGGCCGTCGAGAGGCTTTGTGTTATCGACCCGCTGATCTGGAGCGAGACACGTTCACCGATATAGGCGAGGAGGACGAAGGCGGCCGCACTGATGAGCGTCGGCAAGCCCGCATCGACGCGCCCCAGGAGGCACACCTGCTGGGCGACGAGGACGACGAAGGCCAGGTAGATGCCCCACAGATAGACCCGTAAGCGGAGCGGCAGCTCCTTCATGCACTATCCTCCTACTATCTCGTATCGTATCATCGCGAAAAAGCCAGCGTTGCGCCATGCCCCGATTGGGTTAGACGTCCCGGTTCCCCCTCGATGTGAGTACGGCAGCACTGGTCACAATAGGGGGTTGCGCATGGCGCGCAAAGCGTCGAAAGTAGCAAAGGGCCATCAAATAGCGGCCCTTGAGCGCCAATCGCCACATCGGTCGAAGGAGAAGGACAAAGACATGAAGATAGGACTCTGGACCAAATATACCGCGCTACGCGTCGTGCTCGCGGTGGGATCGCTGGTCAGCCTGGTGCTCGCCTCGGGCGCGGGCAGCCATTGGAATTAGTCGTCGGGTCATACGTACCGACGACCGCGAAGATGCACAAGAGGAGATAAGGCCCTTGATGAAACGGCAACTATCCGTCTACCTCATCAACGTGAGACGAGAGCGCGGCGCTCCGCCGCTGCTATCGGCCACGACAGGCATAGTGAGTTCGTTCCCGCACATTCGCAAGGCTGGCCACTGGAACTAGCGCGCCTTGGCGCTAGCAATCGGCGATTAGCTCGTCATGACGTGCGCTCAATCTTGGTCCTGTGCCATCCTGACGAGCTACCCGCTCATTGCCAGTCGCCAATGGTGAGCGGCTAGGCTATCAGCTATCGGAGGTCCGATGCTTCTGCTTGTTCCGGTCCTCGCCGCCGTCGTGATAGCACTGCTACGGGGCGGGTCGCTCCATCACCTGGCCAACGTGCCGCTTCGGGGTGGGAGTTGGATCGTCAGTTCCCTCGGCGTGCAGGTTCTGCTCTATGTACCAGGCATCCGCACCGCGTCCCTGGTCGTGCAGTGGAGTGGTTCCATCTACATCGTCGCCCTCGCTCTCGCCCTCGTCGGGGCGCTACGCAACTGGGGCCTCGGCACGGCGGCCCGCGTCGCGCTGCTCGGCCTTGTCCTCAACATCATGGTCATCGCCGCCAATGGTGGGCACATGCCCGTAGCCGCCGACGCACTGCGCCTTGTCCAGGGTCAGGGCAAGGCGGCTGACATCGCCGACCGTCGTCACTACAACAATACGCTGTTCGCCGATGCGCATACCCGCCTGGCGGCGCTCAGTGACATCATCCCCGTGCCCGCTCCGGGCGGACGCGGCAACGTCTACAGTATCGGTGACGCTCTCCTCGCCGCCGGGGTCGCCGCCCTGGCGTATCGCTCCATACGAGGACGAACCAGGGGCGTACCCCCTACCGCTGCCACGGCCAGCAAGGCCGCGTGAGATAGGCCCTAGTATTACAACGAGAGATTACGGTGGGCGGAGGTCCTCAAGCCGCTGCAGGCGGCGCGTGCGGTGCGACCAGTAGGCCGCGAGCTTGTGGCGCCGCTGGTAGCGCCGCAGCGCCCCCACCGCCG
>JAABUQ010008559.1_pt1 | contig 14285 bp, 10 predicted proteins | sample 5560001 | NCBI WGS metagenome assembly JAABUQ01 (sample SAMN10711888, study PRJNA513371) | rock metagenome | isolation source: Antarctica rocks | place: Antarctica: Victoria Land, Finger Mt nord | collected 2015-12-18
CCCACCCGACCCTGCGTCTCCAGGGTCAGGCTGCCCCCCGCTTCACCGAACTGCTGCGACAGCCCGGCGGTGGGGACCTACACCCCACACGGTTCAATGGCGCCTCATGGCGCACGACGACGTCTTCGAAGTCGCGCGTGTAGGGCGAGCTGGGCCTGGCCCACGGCACGGCCTCGAGGTGAACGCCGCAGTCCGGGTAGCGCAACCTGCGAAGCTCGGCCTCGATCACGCAGCGGCTTGAGCCGAGGTCGAGATGGCGCCAGCGCTTGACCCTGCGGTCGTGGATCTCCAGATGCGTGCCGATCTGCCCGCATCGCGAGCACACCCTTCGCCGGCGCCGCAGTGCCACAGACACGATCACCCCCGATGCGCTTGAGGTCCGCGAACGGATCCCGGAGCGCTCCCTGCTCTGCGGCGACGCGCTCCACCGCCGAGCCGACCGCACGCCAGCAGACACGCATCAGCTGTGCGGTCGCGGCCTTAGAAGTGTGCACCCCAAGCCACGCGAGCTGATCTTCGAAGGCGACCGTGAACTACGAGCCGTGCCTGGCCCACGGCACCGCCGCGACAACCACACCGTGGCGCCTGCACGCCACCCGTGGCGCCTGTGCCTCCAAGTACAGCAGCGTCGTGCCGAAATCCAACGCCCGCCAGCGCCGGCGCGCCCTGACCACGGTCATAGCCCGGGCAACGTCGCCCGCAGTGCGGGCAGCGATCGCGCTCCCGGGCCTTCGGCCTGACCGACACGATCACCGCTTGCTGCTCAAACCACACGTCCTCGACCACTGCTCTGGCAAGCCCGAGCAGCATCTTCCATACCCTTCTTGGGCGCACGTCGCCACCACTCCCTTCACGGATTCCTGGACTGTCAGAAGCCGGAACCCCTAGGAGCGCCGCGGCGTGCGCAGCCTCATCGTGTGGGGCCGTCGGGGCCTCGCCCCGACCTCAGTGCAACAAAGCGGAGCCAGCCGGCGGGTCAAGCGCCGCAGATGCCCTGCAAATCACCAAGCCGCCTCGCGAACAACCGCGCGACCCATCGGCGCTTGACGCATAGCCGCACGGCGACGCTACCCGCGCCCAGTCCCCCAGCTCACCCACACAACCGGCACAAGCGCCCGTTTTGAGCGGCTGCTCGGCGCCTGGTGGGACACGCTCGTGCCGCGACGCGCGCACGCGGTCGTCCAGCGCTCCGCCGAGGGGCACACCCGCGCACTGCACAGCGAGTACCCGGCCGGAGTGTGACCACAAGCTGGCACGGCCGCGGATGAGTTTGCCGACCAACCACACCGCGCGGGACCGCTGCGACCCAGTGGGTGGGCCGAGCCTTTCGGTCGCCCGCAAGCCGATCACCGCGAGAATCCGCCGATCCCGCCGCGGGACGACGACCGGAGCTCATTCAGGGCTTGGGCAACTCGTGGCTGCTGAGCCCGAGGTGGACGGCGACGACAACGAGTCGCTTGTCGCGTGTCCACAAGCCTGCACCTGTTGTCAGCATCGTCGCGGCCAGGAGGTGCGCGTCGACGTAACCGATGCCGAGTCCGAACAGGTGCTGGTTCTCGATCAGGTCCAAGACCTCGGCGTCTGTTGCGGCCTTCGCTTGCGGGAGGTTGCGCAGGAGCCCCAGGATCTCGCTGCGACGAGAGAGCTGACCGAGTGCAAGTTCACCGATCACGCACGGGTGGGTCAGTACCTGGCCGTCCTGGAGAAACGCGGCGAGCTTCGGATCGCCGATGCGAAGGTGGTCGACCCAGATCGACGTGTCGACGAGGATCACGCAGGCGTGGCCTGCCGGCGCGGGATCGCCTTCGCGTCAGGTTCGCTACCTCCCAGTTGCGACAGGCGCCGAGCGCTTTCGCGTTCGATCAATGCCCGCAGGGCCTGGCGAACCAAAGCGCTCTTCTCATGGGTTCCCGTCAGGCGCTGTGCTTCCAGTACAAGGTCATCATCCAACGCGAGCGTCGTTCTCATTTCCGGCCCCCAGGCACCTCGATTGGCATCGAATGATGACGATACACGTGCCTTGGCGTCGCGTGACTGATCTACACGATCTTTATGGGGGTCGCCCATGAACGAGCGGACAAGACGCCGAAAGCCCGCTCGTCGATGACACCGAACGCACGCGCCCGCAGCGTCGGCGCCACAGAGGAGTACTTCCGCTCAGCGCGATGAGCATCAGCGATCGAGCTGACAGCAAGGTAGGCGGAGCGCGGCTCCTTTCCAGTTGAAGCGGTTTGCGCGTCAGCGGGGTGGCCGGCTGATGGACGAAACCGCGTGCACTGGCGGTGGGGGGCCGACCCGGTTGAGCACCAGGGCCTTCATCTCGGCTCGGCGATCAGCCGGCCAGGGCGTTGTCGAGCCCCAACGCTAAATGCGTCCTACATGACGGCGCCTGACCTCCACGATCTCGTCGCTGATGGCAAGGTCAGTGTGGAGGTCGGTGACCGCGACGTCGACCTTGCCCCGGTCGGTCCAGATGCGCACGATGTGCCTGGCGTCGCCGTATTCGACGCTGCGACGCTGACGAGCCTGCAGAAGTCATAGTCGCCTGAGTAGCGCACCTGCTGGAGCTCGACCGCCGTCGGGTCGGCCTCGATCCAGCCGCGTGAGCGCGCGTGAGCGAAGATTCGCCATCTCGCGCTGCGTGCAGCGGTCAGCCGGTAATCAGAACCGGCGTGCCCTGCGGGACGTGCTCGGCTATCCACTGCACCGAACTGTTGGCCACGCGAATGCAGCCGTGTGAACGCGCGCTGCCCAGAGGGTCGTTGAGGCTGGCGCCCCCGCGTCCGTGGATGGCCACGCGTCCAGGACCCCCACCGAAATTGTAGAGCACGTTGGACAGAGTGGTCAGCGGCAGCGCCCACGTGCCTAGGAAGCTGTTCGGATTGGCCAGCCGGTCACGCTCGTAGATAGCGGCCAGGCCATCTGGGGTCGGCGTGCCGCGCTTGCCGATGACTGCGCTGAAACTGCGAACGAGTACGCCGCCGTGGTAGAGGCTAACGACGCGGGCGCGCTTGTCGACTTGGATCCAGTAGCGGGTGAAGAGGAGCGTTACGTTGTCGCGCGGAATCCAGGCCGAGGTTCCGTCTGGGCGAACCGGCAGAAGCACGCGCAGCCACGTACGGCCGGCGCTCGAGGTCGATCCAAGGACCAGGAGCACCTGCGGCTCGCCGGACCAGAGCGTCTGGGTGGCGACGCGCCAGACGAGGCGCCCGCCACCTGGCTTCGACCAGGCCTGCGTTGCCGCAACGATGCCGGCGAGTTTGGCGCCGTGCGCGCGGGAGGGAGCGGCGATGGCGGCAGTCGAATCTGTGCCGCCCCGGGCCGTCACAGGGGTCGCCAAGGCCGCGCCCGGCTGCACGAGTAGCACAACTGCCCCGAGCAGCGCCGCCAGGCGAAGACCGATCGCCGAAATGGTGTGGATGGGCTGGCGCATCGTGGGCGGAGTCAGGTGGCCGCGGGGCGTCAAGCGCACGGCTGCCCGTCTTCGGGACCGGCTGACCTCGCTACCCGGTGACTCCGGCTTCGCCGGACGCCGGAGCCGCGATGACCCGCACGCCCTGGCTGGCCCGCGCGGACACTGCGTCGGTGGCGCTGGCCACCGCCTGAGCCCTGCGCGTTTGCTGCGTTCCGCCTAGCCCTCGCACGAGCAGCCTAATCGCCCTCGTGCGGCGGCCCCGGAGGCTGCCCAGGCTCCAGCACAGGCGCCCGTCCTGAAGGTGCGAGCGCAAGCTCGAGCGGACATAGGCCAGGCCGAGGGGCAGCCGCTCGCACACGCGCACGTGGTTGATCTCGGCGGATGTGGGATTGACGACCTTCAGCTCGAACCTGGCCAGCTCACCGGCCTTAATCACCGGGTGGTCGACCGTCTGGACCAGCTTCAAAAAAGCGAGCGACCGTGTGCTTACGGCCGACGCGTTGTTGTTGGGGACTGGGTCCTTCGCGCAGCGGCCCGAGATGTCGCAGCCCACCGTCGCGCTTGCGTCGAGCGTCTGGCTCCCCAGTGTCGTCGCGACGGCGCTGATGGTGATCGTCACCGTCTGGCCGGGAGCTAGCGCTCCGAGTTCGCAGCTCAGCGAGGCGTCGTGTGTGCACGTACCGCGTCCGGCGCGGATGGCGAGTACCCGCAGTCCGCTCCCAGCGGTGTTCCTAACACGAACCATCGGGGCCGTTCCGGGCCCGCCGTTGTGAACCGTGACGGTGTACGTCACGATCTGGCCGAGCCGCACGCTCTGGTGGTCCACGTGCGTGGTCACCTGGATGTCGACCGGCTCAGGCTGCCAAGCCGGAGCCGGAGCCGGGGTCGCGGTCGGGCTAGGAGTCGGAGTCGGGCTAGGAGTCGGAGTCGGGCTAGGAGTCGGGGTCGGGCTAGGAGTCGGAGTCGGGCTAGGAGTCGGGGTCGGGCTAGGGGTCGGGGTCGGAGTCGGGGTCGGACTAGGGGTCGAACCTTGGGCCGGGACGACCTGCACCGGGGCGCTGGCCGAGTTGTTAGAGCTGACCCGATCAACCTCGTTGGCGCTGACCGTGGCCGCGTCGCTCACCGAGCCACTCGCGGCACCCGGAGGCACGTTGGCGACCACCACGATCTGCGCGGTAGCGCCGTTAGCTAGGCTCCCCAGCGAGCAGGCGATCGCACTCGAGGTGGTGCAAGAGCCCTGCGACGGCGTCACGCTCGCGACCGTAAAGCCCGGCGGGAGCGAGTCGCTCAGCTGCACACCCGTCGCACCGTCGGGACCGTTGTTGGCCACGTGCAAGGTGTAGGTCAGCTGACCGCCAGCCGGCACCGACTGCGGCGACGCACTATCGGTGACCGCCAGATCGGCAGCCGGCGAGGTGGCGAAGCTGCAGACCACGCCTGGACTCGCAGTAGAGGGATAGGTGAGCTGGAACGAGGACCCGGATCCCGATGCGACCGCCGCGTTGCCGTGGGCTGTGTCGATGCACGAGTAGGTCACGGCGTAGTCGGACATGCTCCCGCTGGCCGCCGTCTCGGAGATCGTGTAAGTGGTTCCAGCGGTGGCGATAACCGGGCCGGCCGCCTGCGGCTGCACCCCGGTCGTGCTGCCCGAAGTGGTGGCCGTGTTGCCCGTGGTGATCGTGCCCCCGGTGATTGACAGCGTGAATTGATCGCTCGGGTGCACGCGCGCGGTCACATTGGCCTGCGCACTCAACGTGGGGATCTTCGCGCAGGAGGCAAGGTCCACGTCGGCGGCGCTGCTCGACTGTTCGCTGGAGCTGATGGCCGTGGGACCGGAGACGATCGCACCGTTGTTGGGATCGACGGCCGTGATCTCCCACGTGCCGCTGGCGGACGACTCCAGATACAGCTTGCCGGAGGCGTCGAAGGCGACGCCGTTGTATGTGTTGCTGTCGCTCACCGAGGAGAGCGTCGTGTCGCTCAGCGACGCACCGGAGCCTGTGGTCGGAAGTGGCGCCTTGACAACCCCGAGGGCTCGCGTCGCGCCCGTGGAGGCCAGGACATAAAGGTTCCCGGCCTGGTCGAAGGCGATGTCGCCGTTCTGCGCCGCGGTGCCGACGCCGTCCGGTAGTTGGAACGTGGCGATAGCACCCGGGATCGCGGTGTTGGTCGTAGTGTCGAACCCGTACAGGGTCGCCACGCCGGACGTGGTGGAACTGCCCGCCGTGTAATCGGCGTAGTAGAAGATGCCATTGGCGGGGTCGACCGCGCCAGCGACGAAGCCCGACGGCGTGCCGCCGCTGCCTGGATACGAACTCCAGACTCCCGTCAAGGAATCGTAGCCCCAAACCGTCGCGCTCCCCGGGCTCCCCGACTGCTGCACCGCGTAGAGCCCGCCGCCGTCGGGTGTGATCCCCAGAGCGTTGGCATAGCTGCCCGCCGGCAGGGAGGTGAAGGCGGCGGCGGTGACGGAGCTGCCGCCGACCGTACTCGTTTGCAGGGCGTAGACAGTCCCGTGGGTCGAGGACGACTGCGAGGAGGGGCGCTGAAGGGAGTAGATGGTGGCGCCTGAGCAGTCGAGTGCCGAGGCCGACGCCGACGCCGGTGCCGCGAGGGCCGCGGCGAGGAGCACACCGGCGAACGCCAGCACCAAGCCCCGTACCCCGAGAGCGCGCTGCAGCCCCGAGCTACCCGACCACGTCATCCCCTCAGCCATTTCTTATCCCTTCCCGGGCCACACAGCGAGTCGGCCAGTCGTTCGGTCTCAGGGCCGCAGGCCGAAGGCCCTGGGCAACATCTACCGCGTTATCGGCCGGCCACTACGGACCTTTAGCCTGGAAATTGGTTCTGTCGAGCCTCTGCCCAGGCGAGCTACGCGACTTTGCGAGTCCTGTCTTGGTCTTGGATCGCCGAGGCGGCGACACGGTTCTCCCGAGGGCGCTTGCACCCGTGCGCCATTCTGGGCGTCAGACGACTACGGGTACAGGCTCGGGACTCGTCGGGACTGCATACAGTGCGGGCGGCGCGTCGTGCAGCGGCGATGGGGTGACCCGCAGCAGCCGAGCGGCCCAGGCGGGCAGCCACCAGTTGTAGGCACCGAACAAGCTGACCAGGGCGGGAACGAGCAGGCAGCGGATCAGGGTGGCGTCGACGAGGATGCCGGCGCCCAGGCCGGTGGCCAGGATCTTGATGTCGGTCTCCGGTCCGGTGGACATGGCCAGGAACGACAGGACGAGGATCAGCGCGGCGCTGGTGACCAGCCGCCCGGTGCGCCCGATGCCCTCGACGACGGCGGTGCGGGTGTCCCCGGTGGCGTCGTAGGTCTCACGCATGCGGGCGAGGATGAACACCTCGTAGTCCATGGAGAGCCCGAACAGGAAGGCGAACACCATGACCGGCACCCACATAGTGATCGCTCCGGTGGCGGGGATGCCCCATAGTGCGTGGCTGATGTCGCCGTGTTGCCAGACGAGGACCATCACCCCGTAGGCGGCGGCCAGCGATGCGAGGTTCATGACGACGGCCTTGAGCGGCAGCAGCAGCGACCGGAACGCGCGGGCTAGCAGCACGAACGTGGCCAGTGCGATCAGGGTCAGCATGAGCGGAAAGCTGCCGTAGACGTCGTGGGCGAAGTCGATCGTGGTAGCCCCGGAGCCGCCGACCCCCATCACCCGCGTGTCGGGGGCGAGGGCCGAGCGGACGGTGCGCACTGTGTCCTGTCCGGCGCTGATGTTGGTCTCGGCGGTGGGCAGGACGGTGACCAGCGCCGTGCCACCGCGGCGATAGTCGGCGGTGGTCGGGGCCACGGCGGCGTGGACGCCGGGCAGCGCTGTGAGCCGGTGGGCTACCGCCGAGGCGGCGCCTTGGCGGGTGAGCACGTCGATCGGGGTCAGTGTGCCGGAGGGCACTCCGCCGGCCGTGAGGGTGGCCAGCGCGGTGTGGGCCGGGCCGCTCTGGGCCAGAGCACTGGTGTTCGGCTCGCCCACATGCAGGGTGAATGCGGGGACGATAAGCACGGCGAGCGTGGCGGTGCCGGCCAGGGCGGCGAGGCCGCGGTGGCGAGCGGTGAACCTGGCCCATGCGCTCCAACCGCGGCTGGCGGTGTTCTCGGTGCGCACCCGCGGCCAGTCCAGCCGCGGACCCACGGTGGCCAGCATGACGGGCAGGAGGGTGAGCGCGACGGCAACTGAGATCAGTGGGATGAGCACACCGCCGATGCCGGCGCTACGCAGGAAGGGCACGGGCAGCACCACGAGGGCGAGCAGGCCGATGCCGACGGTCAGCCCGGAGAACAGCACCGCCCGGCCGGCGGACGCCATGGCGGCGACGACGGCGCCATCGTGGTCGGCGCCGTGGGCGCGCTCCTCGCGCCAGCGGGTGACGACGAGCAGCGAGTAGTCGATCGCCACGCCGAGGCCGATCAAGGCGATCAGGAACTCGACGATCTGACTGATGGTGGTGACATGGGTCAGGCCATCGACCGCGAGGAAGGTGGTGAGGATCGAGATGCCCGCGATCAGCAGCGGCACGAACGCAAGGAAGCTGGCAAACACGAAGGCCAGCACGATCAGCGCACCGAGCCCGCCGAGCATCGCCTCGGCTAGCACCCCGGCGCCCTTGGACGCCGGCTTCGTGTTGACGAGCGCCTGGATACCGGTGATCTGCACGTGCCACGACGCGGGGGCTGCCGCGCGTACCGCGCGCTGGATGCGGGCTGCCAGGTCGGTGGGGGCCATTGGGTTGCTTGCCGGGGTGGTAACGAGCGCGAACGCGCTGCGCCCATCGCGCGTGGCAAACGCCCGGTCGCCGGTGGCTGCGTAGTCGACCACGCGAGCCACGGGGACGACCTGGCGCGCGGTGACGAACGCGCGATGAAGCTGCGCGGCGACGCCTGGGGTCTTGATCGTCGTTCCGGCCGGAAGCGTGATCACCGGCACCATCGGATCCTGGGCGCCATTCTGGTAGAGCGCCTGGATCTGGGCGTCCGTACGGAATGCGGGGCCGGGCATGGCAAAGCTATTGGTCAGGCGCTTGGTCGTCGCGCCCGCGGTCATCGCACCGGCGACAGCCAGGACGATCCAGCAGACGACGACGAACAGCTTGTGCTTGAGGACGAACCGAGTGAGTGCCTGCATGACGAGCCTCCTGACAAGAGCCGGGTTGGTGACGCTTAGAAGCATCGACCGCGGGTCAGGGTTTGTCGTCGCCCACCGGGAGGCAGTTGGACTACCGCTGTGGGAGCGGCTTCGACGACGGACTACTCCCGCTGAAGTACACCCGTCGCCTGCTCGCAGACGACGACACAGACCGCGTTGAGCTCTACGCTCGCGGCCATGAACCACGCTGACCGCGCCGCCCTGCAGCCACCCGAGCGCCGCGGTGCGTTCCTCGCCGTCATATCGGCAGCCTGGACGCGGGGGCGCCGCTCGCCGCTTGTCCTTGACGCTTTCTTCGCGGTGGTGATGGCCGTGGTGACGGTCGCAGGGTCTATTGGTGAGAGTCATCCCAACCAGCAGGTCAACGGCGCCACGGCCGCCGCCACGGCCGGCCACCACGTCCCGCGGGCGCCAGCCGCCGCCTACCTGCTGGTCGCCCTGGCCGCCCTGGCGTTGACCTGGCGGCGGCGGCGGCCCGTGCTAGTACTCGCCACGTCGCTGGCCTGCGTGGTGCTCTATACCTGCCTGGGGTACGTGGACGGGGCGGCGCTCGTGGTCCCGACGGTCGCGCTGTACGCGGTCGCGGTCGCGGTCAAGACACGTCGGGCGGTCGCACTGTCGGCGCTGACCATGGTGGCGCTGATGGCCTCAAATGCGGCGTTTGACCCGCTTGGCCCGACCGGCGGCGGGTTCATCCTCATCCCCGGCGAGGTCGCCGCCGCGCTGTTCTTGGGCCTCTGGGTGGCCGGTCGCCACGCCTACGCGCGCCGGGAGACCGAGGAGGAGGCCCGCCGGCGCGTGGACGCCGAGCGGCTGCGCATCGCCCGTGAGCTGCACGACGTCGTCGCCCACACCATGGCCACCATCAACGTCCAGGCCGGCGTCGCCGCCCACGTGATCGACGAGCAGCCGGAGCAGGCCGCCGAGGCGCTGACGGCCATCAAAGCAGCGAGCAAGGAAGGCCTGCGCGAGCTGCGCTCCATCCTCAACGTCCTGCGCCAAGCCGACGAGGCCGACTCCACGGCCCCGGCCCCCCGCCTGGAGCAGCTCGACGCGCTGATCCAGAGCACCACCAGCGCCGGGCTACCGACCACTGTCACCGTCCACGGCGCGCCGCAACGCCTGTCTCCCACCGTCGACCTGGCCGGCTATCGCATCATCCAGGAATCGCTGACCAACGCCCTGCGCTACGCCGGCCCGACGATCGCGACCGTCTCGCTGTCCTACCAGGACGACGAGCTGGCGATCGAGATCCTCGACGCCGGCCGCGGGCCGCGCAACGGCGAGCCGGGACACGGCGCCGGCCACGGCATCACTGGGATGCGCGAACGCGCCGCGTCCGCCGGCGGCACGCTCGAAGCCGCCCCGAGGCGCGAAGGCGGCTTTCGCGTCCACGCGCGACTCCCGCTCGGGCACGCCTCGTGATCCGCGTCCTGCTGGCCGATGACCAGGCGCTGCTGCGCGCCGGCTTCCGCGTCCTGCTGGACTCCGCGCCCGACATTGAGGTGGTCGGCGAGGCCGGTGACGGCGCCCAGGCCTGCGCGCTGGCCCGCCAGGCGCGCGCCGACGTCGTGCTCATGGACATTCGCATGCCTGACGTCGACGGGCTAGAGGCGACCCGGCGCATCGGCAGCGATGAGGACCTCGCTGGCGTCAAGATCCTCATCCTCACGACCTTTGAGACCGACGAATACGTCTACCAGGCACTCCAAGCCGGCGCCAGCGGCTTTCTCGTCAAAGACACCGAACCGACAGAGCTACTCCAGGCCGTCCGGGTCATCGCCCGCGGCGACGCGCTGCTCTCTCCGGGTATCACCCGGCGACTGATCGCCGACATCGCCGCGCGCCCGCAGCGCCCGACCACCGCGCTCGCCGCACTGTCCGAGCTCACCGACCGCGAGCGCGAGGTCATGGCGCTCGTCGCCACCGGTCTGACCAACGACGAGATCGCCGCCAAGCTGTACCTCAGTCCGCTCACCGTCAAGACCCACGTCAGCCGCACGATGCTCAAGCTCGGCGCCCGCGACCGGGCCCAACTGGTCGTCATCGCCTACCAGACCGGGCTGGTCTCCCCCGACGGGTAGCCCTTCACGCGGTGCAGCGACGCTCACCGAGGAGCCGAGCAGCCCGATGTCGGCGTGAACCTCGATATACGGATGTCTCCCGCGGCGCCACTCAGGTGCGCGGGCCCCGGAAGCGAGGTCGTCCCAGTCGCCGATACGCTTACGTCGGCGAGCACCTTGCCCTCGGTAGCGCTCGTCGGCGCTCGGTCGCATTTGGAGCCCGAACCGACCGCCTACGCTTGGACGACCGTAAACCCTCAAGCCGAGCAGGAGGCGGAAGTGGGCCTTAGCCGCGAGGCGCCCAGGCACCGTGGCGTGATCTGCGTTTCCGGGCTCGGAGGCGGCGTTGGAGAATGGGCGGGCGTCGCGGTGTCACTCACCCGGCTCGGTGAGCTGACTACGCTTGAGCTTCCCGCGGGGGTGCACTCGGAGAACGGACACGGCGATCCTTTGGCCGCGGGTCGTCAACTGGTCGAAGGAGAACTGCATCGGGGCAGGCGTGACTCGCTCGTGCTCATCGGCCACTCGATGGGCGCACTCGCTGCCATGCTCGCAGTCACGGCCGAGCCGCACCGCGTCGCGGGCCTGGTCCTCACCGCGCCATTCCTTCCGGTCGCGCGCGACGGACGATCAAAGCTAACCACCGCCGCTGACTACCTCCGACACCGCGTGCTTTTCATCGCCGCTACGCCTCGCCGCCGCCGGAGCCCCGCACGCTCGCTGACGCCCAGCCAGCGGGTTGCGAGCCTGCGCTCATTGGCTCACTACGGGCTGCGCCCCGCCGCCTTTCACGCCCGCGCCGACGCGATCAGCTGCCCCGTCCTGCTGGTTCACGGTGACAGTGACCACTACGTCCCCCCGGCCTTCGCGCTAGGCGCCGCCCACCGCCACCCTGCCTGGCAGCTCGCGCTCATCCGCGGCGCCGGGCATTTCCCCCACCGTGACGCTCCGCAGGCCTGGTTGGCAGCAGTCGAGCCGTGGCTCGACCAGCTCTAACACCGCTTTGCCGCAAAGGACGACCGCGCGGGCACCCATTGGGCGCCACGCACCCGGCGGTCATATTTAGGCATATCAAAGCCACAGCTGACCTGCGCGGAAAACGTCGAAGGCCTGCGCTTTGCCGAGACCGGCGGCAAGCGCGACCGGCTGACATCATCGTGGTTCGGCGGTGATCAGCGGGCTCGGATCGCTTCCTCGCGGTTTGCCCCGATTGACCAAGAAGCGAAGGAGAACGTCATGTTGGGAATCGAAGACAAGGTCGTCGCGATCCCGGCGCGACGTTTCGCCTACACCTGAGGTGCTGCGCGCGCGACGATATGCAGCCCGGACGCGCATCCTTGTCGCTCTGCTCGGAGGGTTCCTACTGGGCGTCGATCGGTCGGTGACTTCACATCAGCTGGCGGCGGCCCTGGGCCTCGGGGTGATCTTCGCCACCGGCGTGAGGGAGGCAGCCAGCTACCGGCCCTCGCTGCTGCGATTGGAGGAGCCGATCGCGTGTTCGGCGGGCGTGCTGATCATCGGTTTCGGGGAGGGCAGGGTGAACGCCATCTCGCTGCTGTGCCTGGTGGCGGCGGGGGTAGGAGTGCTGGCTCGTGGTGGACGCGTGGGTGCGTTGGGCCGGGTGCTGATCCTCGGCACTCTGTTACCACCGCTGGTGACACGCGGGACGATGTCGGCGGAGAACCGTGGGTTGGCCGGAGGCTCGATCCTGCTATTCCGACCGCCGAGCAGATCTGGCCCGGCGTGCAGTAGCCGCACTGAAAGGCGTCGTGCTCGACGAATGCGGCCTGGACGGGATGGAGCTCCTCACCGTCGGCCAGGCCCTCGATCGTGGTGACCTCCCTACCCTCCAGCGTGATCGCGAGCATGAGGCACGCGTTCGCCCGCCGGCCGTCGAGGAGCACGGTGCACGCCCCGCACTGGCCGTGATCGCAACCCTTCTTCGCCCCGGTGAGCCCGAGCTGCTCGCGGAGCACGTCGAGGAGCGAGGTGCGTGTGTCGAGCTCGAGCGAATGCTCCTCGCCGTTGACGCGCAGCGTCACGGCGGCGCAGATCGGGCTCACGGCACTCATGCAGGAGCCGCCTTACCCTGCGCCCGCCGCCCGCACGCCTCCCGCTAGCGGTGGGTTTGGATGCGCTGCCCCAGGACCGCGGCAATTCTCCGCTTGGCGCTCAAGTACTTCAGGCGGCTGCCGATAGAGCCACGCAGGCGTGCAGCTCAGGGACCGAGCGCTTTTCTCACGGAGGGAGATCACACCTCGGGGCGAACCGAACCGTTGCAGTGAGGCGGAGGGGGGCTCCCCGACATTTGACCATCCGGTACAGGCGAGGTTAGATCTCTTGGCGGCAACTCAGAGGACGCGGCAGGGTCAGCATCAGTCTGGCAACGGTGCCGGTGCATCGTCGGTGGTGGGCGTGATGCGTGCACAGCCTAGGAACGGCTCGAAGCCCCCCACCGAGGCCCTCGAGCGCCTGCTCAGCGCACTCACGGCCGCCCGCGACGGTGACTTCTCGGTCCGACTCCCGGCTCGCTCCGCGGGCGTCCTGGGCGAGATCGCCGCCGCCTACAACCAGTTGGTCGAGCGCAACGCGCGCATGACCAAGGAGCTTGGCCGCATTGGCCGCGTGATCGGGCGCGAGGGCCGCATGGAGGAGCGTGCGTCACTCCCTCACACGGCCGGATCCTGGGCCCACAGCATCGACTCGGTGAACGCGCTCGTCGACGACCTCGTGCGTCCCACCACCGAAGTGGCTCGCGTGATCGAGGCGGTGGCCGACGGCGACCTCGACCAGAAGATGGCCCTCAAGATCGAGGGCCAGCCGGTGAAGGGGGAGTTCCTGCGGATCGGCAAGACCGTAAACGCGATGGTCGACCAGCTCTCGTCCTTCGCCGACGAGGTCAGCCGCGTCGCGCGTGAGGTGGGTACCGACGGAAACCTCGGAGGCCAGGCCGACGTCAAGGGTGTCTCGGGCACGTGGAAGGACCTGACTGACAACGTCAACTACATGGCGTCCAACCTGACCAGCCAGGTGCGAAACATCGCCGTGGTGACCACGGCGGTGGCCAAGGGCGACCTCTCTCAGAAGATCACCGTGGACGCCAAGGGGGAGATCCTCGAGCTCAAGAGCACCGTCAACACGATGGTCGACCAGCTGTCCTCCTTTGCCGACGAGGTCACGCGCGTGGCCAAGGAGGTCGGCACCGAGGGGAAGCTCGGTGGTCAGGCCGAGGTGAAGGGCGTGTCGGGCACGTGGCGCGGGCTCACCGAGAACGTGAACTTCATGGCGTCCAACCTCACCGATCAGGTGCGAAACATCGCCGATGTCGCCACCGCGGTGGCCGAGGGCGATCTTTCGCGCAAGATCACGGTGGACGCCAAGGGCGAGGTGGCGGCGCTCGCGGACACGATCAACTCGATGACCGACACCCTGCGCGTCTTTGCCGAGCAGGTCACCGGCGTCGCGCGTGAGGTGGGTACCGACGGAAAGCTCGGTGGTCAGGCCGAGGTGCCCGGCGTCGCCGGTACCTGGAAGGACCTCACTGACAACGTCAACTACATGGCGTCCAACCTGACCAGCCAGGTGCGAAACATCGCCGTGGTGACCACGGCGGTGGCCAAGGGCGACCTCTCTCAGAAGATCACCGTGGAC
>JAABUQ010008560.1_pt1 | contig 14282 bp, 16 predicted proteins | sample 5560001 | NCBI WGS metagenome assembly JAABUQ01 (sample SAMN10711888, study PRJNA513371) | rock metagenome | isolation source: Antarctica rocks | place: Antarctica: Victoria Land, Finger Mt nord | collected 2015-12-18
GTCCATGGGAGGAGGGATTTTGGATCGGGCATCGCGGTTGCTAGTTCTTCTTTCAGTTTGCGGTGGATTTCGGGGTTCGAGATGATGTGGAAGATTGTTGTTGTTAGGACTGAGGAGGTGGTTTCGCTGGCGGCGGAGATTACGCTCAGTGCTTCTTGAGTCATGCGGTCGATGGTTTTTTCGTGCTCCGGTAGGTTGCTGAACAGGATCTGGTGGAAGATGGAGTGTGTTTGGGGGAGTTTTGAGGACGTGCTGAATTCGGCTGAGGAAGAGGAGTAGCGGGCGAAGATTTCGGTCACTTGGGCGCGGACGAGCTGTTGATGGAGAACTGTTCAGCTCGGCGCGCCTTTTCTGGGGGTTGAGAAGGAAAGAAGTAGTGAGGTGGGTGGACTGGTATACTTGCTTTTTCGAAATCAGAGTAGCCAGCCAGGACAGGGTTGACAAGTCTGATGAAGCCGACTGGTAAGGCTTGTGCGATCTGAACGATTCCAGGAAACTGGCGGGCGAGAGGGACAATCTCTGAAACACCACGCATCATTTGATCCCACTGGGGAGAGAAATCTGGGTCGTCGAGAGTGTTGGCGCATTTTGCAAAGGCTTTGTTTGAGTTGCCTTTCAGTACAATGCACTCTTTTTGATATCATGGGAGCAGTGACATACAGTATTCTGTAGTGATATCTACTACTATTGCTGTCAGGGCGTGTCCAATGTGAACGATTCGGTCTTGATCCTTGTAAGCACTTATAGCATCACACATTCGACTGACTTTGCTCTGGATGACGGAATCGAGACCCATGACAGAGCGTTTGGAGAAGAAGGGGTTGAGTGCCATTCGTCTTTGCCTGTGGAGGTCATGGTCCACCGTACCGAAAACTGGCAGGGTTTGTTATGAGGAGGAATCCACATCGGGGTTGCTTGCAGAAGAGACTAACTTGCAAGGGTGGTACCGAAGATGTCTACCATATAGGGGACTTTATATCGTGAAATGCAATATCTTTGACGTGAAGCTCATTAGGGGCAATGCGGACAACAGGCCCTGCACTGATCGTGAGTTTAACAATATGGAGTAAAGCATATATCTAAGATGTTCGAACCAAATTGCTCGTGCATCCGGTCAATCTCGTACATGTATTGACCGCCATGGCTCACGAGATTGTCAAAGTAGCCTTCGTACCATCGAGTCGCTGCTGCTAACTTTGGGCCAGGAAAAGCACGAAGGGGATGGAAATAGACGTTGTAGATAAGACGAGATAGGTACCAAGCTCCGAAAGCAAGTACAGCAAGAGTTCCGATGAAAATCTTTGATAGTGGGAAGAAGAGCTGAGGGATATCTGGAAATTCGAACATGATGCTGCGGTGGCTTAGAGTAAAGGAGAAGCTTGTGGTATAAGAGAGATAAAGAATGGCAGATGTCACTTGTTGTGCGGACCTTTTCGGCGCATCCAGGTGCTCCTTTTACACAATACCTCTGCTCAGAGAGCATTTGAAGCTAAAGTATTCATGGAAGGTAGTGCCATTCCACAAGTAGCCACATGATCTCATTCAGTGCTGGCCTCATGTGAATAGGGTTTGGTGCACCCCAGATCTTACATGCAACTCTTTCGATCCAGCTCTGTCGCTACATGGACAGAACTCACTAGCTCTTTTGGTTTCCTCACGCAATGCTGATGTTTCACGGAACACAGTAAGCATAAAAACACGAGCTCGACCACACCACCGCATCAAGCCTTGGGCAATCTCAAGCTTGGGCAATCATCTTCATGCCATGTGGCGGCACAGTCACCGCTCTTTGCCCCAAAAGCGTACTAGGATCTGTCATGCATGGTCAGCCAGGATCACCGAAGAGGTCCTACGAGCTCCCAGAGTGGTTTGGTTCTGGAAGCAGAGTCACAGGTGGGGTCATTAGAAGCGAGAATAAGCGATGTTCGCATGCGAATGGAAAGGTCTTACTGTCAAAGTCTTCCGACGCCAATATGAGCAGTTGCAAACTTTGCCTGCCTTGCCATTCGTTGATTGTGTAGGATTGGTGGGTGTTTGCGCAACAACTGCCACGGCCCAGGCCACGATTGGCGGGGTTATAAGTGCCCTCCCTCCCCTAGCAGGCTGGGCTAGGGCCACCAAGTGGCCTCAACACGCCATAACATTAGGTAGTTCGTAGTTCCCACTGTCTACTTGCCTAGCCCACGTTAGGCTCTGAAGCGGTCGATACCTAGACAGAAGCCGGACAGCGGACCCTTCCTTGGTCCGAAGGATCTCAATCTCACCCATCTGACTACTCACTCGCAGGTGAGGGGAATGTTGGTAGACCAGGAAATTGTTGTCGGCTCTTTCAAGAAGGACCCCCACCAGTCCGGTGCTGTTGGACCTGCCCGAAGCAGGATGGCAGGGTACTTAAGCGGAATGAAGATGACCAAATTCTGCCGTCGTTCCCTCTGGAGTCTTCTCTACAACCGAGATCTCTTTCTATTGTAACCTAACATCCATCTCAATGTCCGCTTTTTCATTCTCTAGTTCTTGCTGACGCTGTTGATCTCCATCTGGCAATCGTTAAACTCGTTTGCTGGCGTCTGTTAGATCCGCCATCCTTTCTTTATGCGTCCAAGTGGCTCTCTTCTGCTCAGCGCTTGTCTCTCCACCCACTTATTAAATATGACGACCTTGGTTGCGCATGCGCTTTCTGCTGTTCTCCCTACCCAGTGCATCAAGGATTCTCCTTTTCGCGACTGCTCTATGGATTCAAGAGACATCGAAACTGCGTCCTGCTCCTGCCAGCCTGCTCGTCATCTCGTCCCCTCAATTCAAGGTAGATAACAGAGCACGGGCTGATTCCCGTCTCCCTCGCAACTCATGTTTTACGATTCGAGAGTCGCTGCCATTCTGCTTGCATTCGTCCACTTGGTAACAGCAGCTCCGTCGCGAGAAACCCACTCCAAAGTCTTATCAAGAGACCTTCTGGGTGCCAATCGAGGCCTCCCCAGCACCAACACCACATTTGACTATGTCATTATCGGCGGTGGAAATGCTGGGTTGACTCTTGCCGGAAGACTGTCTGAAGATCCTTCGACCCGGGTAGCTGTCATAGAAGCGGGAGGTTTCTACGAGGAGGGAAGTGGAAGTTCTCTAGCGATTCCAGCCTCAGATATCTCCTGGACGGGCAAAAGTGCCACCGATGTCAATCCTGACGTTGACTGGGGTTTCAAAACAGTCCCGCAAGCTGTAAGCATGTGTTGCTCCATCAATGGGAGTTGCCAAAGTTGATATTCTCCAGGGCGTCAATAATCAGATCACTCATTATGCCCGAGGGAAAACACTTGGTGGATGCACGGCACGCAATTACATGGCCTACCAGAGAGGAACCGTATCAGCCTACCAGAGGTGGGCTGACGAAGTGGGTGATCAAAGCTATACCTTCGATGGCTTGTTGCCGTACTTCGAGAGAAGCCTAAACTTCACTCCTCCGAACAACTTCAAGCGAGGGGCGAACGCAACTCCTCAGTATGATCCGTCGACTCTTGGCGCCGGAGGTCAACCGTTGGATATCACATTCCCGAATTACGCCCTTTCCTTCTCCACATGGATTCAGAAGGCGCTCTCGGCAATCGGGATCCAGCCAATCGACGGATTCACCAGTGGGAAACTCCTCGGCTCAGCCTTCAACATAGCCACGATCAATCAAACAACAGGGTTGAGAGAATCATCTGAGACTGCTTTTCTGCGGCCTGCGCTGGGGAGACCAAATCTTGTTGTGTATACCGAGACATTGGCCAAAAAGATTTTATTCCGACGAAAGACAGCGTATGGAGTCAAACTGGACGGCGGCAACCAGACGTTCGAGTTGCAAGCCAGGAAAGAAGTCCTCCTGTCCGCAGGGGTTTTCCAATCTCCGCAATTGCTGATGGTATCGGGGATCGGCCCGAAAAAGACCTTGCAGGAGTACGGGATTCCAGTGATTGCAGACCTGCAGGGCGTTGGACAGAATATGTGGGTAAGTACAATATCAGCATAACTTCGGGACGTCGACCGAGATTAACACCCTTCTAGGACCACGTTCTCTTCGGTCCATCGTACACCACGAATCTCATAACCGACTCAGCGCTCGGTCAGCCAGCCTACGCTGCAGAAGCGCAGACCCAATTCGCAACCGCGCAAACCGGCCTCCTTTCCAACCCCGGCTCCGATTTCCTAGGTACCCCTTGCTCCGCCCCACTCCCCTCTCAACCCCCTCCCGACTAACCCCCCTCCTTCACAGCATGGGAAAAGATCCCCCCAGCCTCACGCACCCCCTTCAGCGCCACCACCCTCGCCGACCTCGCCACCTTCCCCGCAGACTGGCCCGAAATCGAGTACCTCTCAGTAGGCGCCTATTTCGGCCTCCAAGAAAACTACATCACCGGCGCTCCGCACAACACAAACCAATACGGCACCCTCGCTACCGCACTTGTGGCCCCCCTCTCCCGCGGCAACGTCTCCATCTCCTCCGCCGACACCGCCGTCCAGCCCCTCATAAACCCCAACTGGCTTACCCACCCCACAGACCAGCAAGTCGCCGTCGCAGCGTACAAGCGCGCGAGGCAAGCGTTCGCTACACCCGTTATACGGGAGGTAATCATCGGGCCGGAAGCCTACCCCGGCGTGGATGTGCAGAGCGATGAGGAGATTCTGGCGACTATCAAGCTGAGCTTCAACACCGTGTATCACGCTTCGGGGACGAATCGTATGGGGAAGAAGGGGGATCCATTGGCGGTGGTTGATAGCAGGGCCAGGGTGTTTGGGGTTAAGAGGCTGAGAGTAGTGGACGCGTCGGCGTTTCCGTTTTTGCCGCCGGGGCATCCGATGAGTACTGTTTGTGAGTTTCTACTTTTCTTTGGATGTTTGTAAAAAAGGGAGGGGAGGCTAACTGGTGTGCAGATGCTTTGGCGGAGAAGATTGCGGAGGATGTGAAAAAGACTGGAGGGAGGCTGAAGCCGTGGAAGTGCTAGCGTTTTGAAGAGCAGAGGTGTGGATCTGTGCTTGGGTGGGGCTTTTGATCATAGACTTTCCCTCCCTCTTTTACTTCTTCTTGTGATCGAGCCGCTTTGGATTCTGCTCATAAGCTGTCGTATTTTGAATTCTCTGAATCCCGGTCTTCGCTAGATCTTCGAGATACTCCCTTTCAAGTTCTCGACCAGGGGTTCGATGACGATGTGATGGTGCAAGTGGGCACAAATCATGGCGAGCCTTTCACATATACATCTTCGGCTCCAATCCCCGATCCAGCACTCTCGGTATCATCGGCTATTTGAACAACTTACACCCCACCAACTAAACAGTAGTCGTTCGTCCCTCCAGGCGTGAAAATTTCTTCTAGCCATGATTGAGCCACCCCAGTGACCAGATTGATGTTCGAGTGCCAGCATGGCTTCTTTTGGTTAGGCACAACAGGCCCTCTCACAAGATAGACCACCCTTCTCTTGCCCAGCCGCCGAAGCAGCATACCATGCATGTGCCCGATGACCCACCCCCACGTATCCCCGGGCTGCGATTCTGCAAAACAATCCGCCAGTATCATGACATCTTCCGATAATCTGTACAGCCTCCATCCAAGCTCCGGTTGCTCGATCACTGTTCCGATAGCTGGTAAGGGGAGGCTCGACGGCCCCAGTGGCCCAGTCACGCAGCCAAAGTGGTAGCTGACCGATGTTTTGATGAACATGACGACCATTCTCTGATAGGTGCAGAAGGCCCGGACGGAGTTTCGGCTTAGCATTGGGGGGTTGGCGGGGAGATCTAGGCTTTTCTGATTTTGCCTATTGCGTAAGCTGGGATCAGCCATTGGGCGCAATGCAGGGCGAGTCTCACCATGTGGATGATAATCCTTTCGCTCTTGATGAGGTTCCGCATCAAGGCAACTTGCTTCTCGCGAGGTGCGGCTGCCAACCTCGCTTTCATGAACACTAGCTCGAAGACAGCTATGCTGCGGAACACGACGTAATCTTGCAGTCTGATAGTGTATTGTCCTCTCAATAGCGTCGCGATGTAGATGAGCGAGAAGAAGTTGACGAATGGCGTATCAGACCATATAAAGCGTCCGGCGCGGCGGAGCGACATGAACGGCTTTGTGTACTTGTCGTTGCCGACGAACAAAGACGCAATGAATATGAAGACGAATGTTCCAGCGACAATCATGTTCAAGATGAGGCGATCCAGCAGTATGTTCATCACCACAGCCGAAGCCAGGGATACTGCGAGTAGAGCGAAGCCCGTGTTTGTATGGTATAGCTCTGATTGCTCGGCTTCAACATCTTCCGAGAACACAGAGGTGTATGCGTCCAGCACGGCAGACGTCCGCGTGAAGGAAGCGGTGTCTTCGTGCCGCCATCTTTTGTATTGAGCTCGCCAGCGAATCATGTATCGCCAAGCGATCTCGAGCCAGTTGAGCGCTTCTTTGATGATGATTGTGGTGCAGCTATGGAGGAGCAAGGCTGATGGGAAGTTGATGCGGGTGGACCATGGCACCAAATACATCCATCCCGCGGGCGAGACGATTGCAGGGGGCATTTCACACGAGTGTATGGTGATTCTCAAGATCCTGGAAACTCACAACCGCGCAAAGCACATAATAAAAGGGTATAGAAGTGATTTTGGGACCAGAGAGCTGCGAAAAGCAATGCGAGGCCATCGAACCACATTGCATATTCAGCTGCAACAACCCGGATGAAAGGCGAAGCCCGAAGAAGCAATGGGTCGGGCGTCAAGCTGCGTTGAAACGAGGCTGCAGAGCAGCTCAAATGTTACCCGTGATTTGTTGGGTCCCTCTTCGTTCCACAAAGCTGCCAGGAGATTTTCCCACGCTCTCCGGACAAGAAGTCGCTTCTGGATGAAAATCACACGTGCCAACCATGTGGGTAGCGGACCCAGAGATTCTTTTCCAACCCATCCAGCTACACCATGCCCCAATCGACACAACCCCAACCAATATCGATAATGGATATCGATCCCCATTCAGAGACCCTACCCACGTCCGATGGACCTGAGCTAGATAGAGACCAGCCTATCGACCCGAACAAAGACCTGTACGACCTCATGACCCACGCACAAGGTCCTGGAAATATTGCGCTCCGGAACGCGCTATCATAGTGGAACTTCCCTTGCCGAATGCGAAGACAGGACTCCTGTACTTCCGAGAAAAGCGATGAGTCCCGAATTCCAGCAAGCTTTGACACCATCGAATTCGCCTACGACAGCGTTGCGGGTGGTCATCCAGGTCATACCAAATACTAGTGCACTTTATAGACTTAGGGTTAGGGTTAGCTAAGTAAATGAACTTGTAAGGGCAATGGGCAGGTGTGGCTTGAGGCATTGCTGGACTCGGGACGTTGCAGCATTAGACAATAGTATGAGGCAGGGCAGAGAGATTTGGCGAGAGAACACTTATGTATGCACATATTACATGTCCCTTTCATCTACGCCACTTTTTAGCGAATTCTGATAGTAAAAATGTGGCCAGCTCTTTCCGCTAAAACCGGCATTCCATCCGCCAAATGGTGTCTGATGCTGCACATATTCTTCACTATTCCATATTCACCGATACAGTCCTCATGCTTTGACCCCAACCCTCTCCTTCGAAACGCCTCATCCCTTACTCTAGTCCCCAAGCTGCCGAGTGCTTTGCTCCCGAAGCCTTCCCCCTTGTTAACCTTGAGGAACGAAAACATGCTCCCGAACCCCTGCCGCTGCCTTCATCGAGAGCTGTCCTTTCTTGCATCATAGCCGCGAAGAGCTCTTGGAAACTTTTGAGCGCAAAATTGTGCCATCCGAGGAGGAGGTTTCCCAAGCCTGCAGTGACATGTTACTGACAGTATGGAGCAACCTACATAATGATAACCTTCTGCCACATAGGTCTAGCACCGTCTAAGCTTCAAAGACTTTGTAGCCTGCGGCTAATGATTTGATATCTAGAAGACAAGCATAATATCCGTCAAAGTCCTCACATTTGCAATTCTTGCCTGTAGGCCTGCATATTTCCCGGAGTAATGAAGTCAACGGCCTCCTTCTTCGTCCTATGCACAAGTCCACCTCCCAAAGCATCTTCGAAAAGAGGCTGAAGCTTTTTCTCACAGAATCGGCAAAGAAGTTTCGCTTCTTCGACACTGAGATCTCCTCCGTTGGCGCTCACGAGCAGTACATTCCCAAGGTCCGACTGCCACCGATGCGGCGCCCATCCCCAGTTGGGTTTCTCGATGTCTGGTTCTTGAAACAACTTGCATGCTGTCCCGTTGTTCGTGGGGGCCTCATTAAACGGCCAATGCGGAAGATGTTCCCAGTCATAAGGAATCCTCCATGCCCGGACTGGTAGGTTTACCATTGCAGAAATCGCAGATATTTCGCCTTCCTCGTAGAATTGTATTCTGGTTGGGTGCGCGTTGGGGACTTCAACGGGAATAAATGGATCACTACCGTGTAGCTTTTGCTCCCCAAAACATGTGACTTTGACGCCCATGACCGTATTGTGGCTTCTGAACGCCTTCTCTGGCTCCCTTACGCTGTCATCGGCATACGAAATGAAGTAATCGAGCACATGGCGATAGTCTTCCATATTGATATCTCCGTAATATCTGGGATCGTTGCCTAGGCCTCGCTTGTGCATAACAAGCCCTGGCCCTCGCCAGAGATGCGTCAGGGAGCCTGAAGCGCCTATAGCCGCTTCAATGCTACGATTCGGCCTGGACCCATCGATCAAGAATGTATCACGGAACATTATCTCAATCGTATGCGACAGACTTTTGTCACGTCGTACATTTTTCTGGACAAGCCGTCGATCTATGAAGGGATTATCTTCTCCAAGGAGCAAGACTACCTTGGGCTTCTCCCAAAGACCAATGCCTTCCTCATGTTCATTCTCACACTCAACCCAGATCAGGGATGGCCTCCGCTGGTCTTGTTGAAAGAGAATGGCACGACGATGCATGGTATTCGGACGGTGGTTCTGCTGGAAGTATTCTTTGCAGAGAAGCTTATGACTCGGCCAATCCGCTTCCTGACACTTCTTGGAACAGTAATTGCAGCTTCCGCAGCGAGTGTCGGGTTTTCCAGGTGTGGTACCACAAATGACACATTGGGTTGCCTCATCGTGGTCTTCGCTGGGTGAAGCAGCAGTATCAGGTCTTGAAGATGGTGGATTGTGTCTGGCAAGTTTAGGGACTCCGTTCATATGAGGCAGTGGGTCATGGTCATACGCACAGTAGCTTGTGGCGGGTACGGATGGCATCGCTTGAGCGTTGCTGCTCCGCAACGGCTTTCTTTCTTTCGTTTAACTCACCAAGATCCTTACTATTTAAATCGGAAACCACGCCGGACTGGGGTAAGGCTTGTGTAAACAACGGAGTATACTTGATCTCTTGGATACGCTGGATTAGTATGTCGGCAAGCTCGGTGATTATCCGTTCAGTGTTTTTGAATTGCAGTCTAGGAATTCCCCAGAGAGGGTAGCAGCCTCCATGCCGTCCTCTTACCCTCAATCGAATTGGTGATCTGTGCAGGTAAGCCTCGCACAATAGACATGCATTCTTGCTACAGCCCAAATAATCCATGGTCGGTTCCAGGCGAGGCTGGACTTGGTATAAAACTTGCAGTTGGACTTCTGCATGAGTGCTAAGCTTTTGTGAACATCCGCTCTTGAAGTCACTGTCCCATTGGTTAAAAAAAGCTTGGGTGGCCTCCGTCGGTGGCCATAATCCGAGCTCCTGCCAAGCATGGTCTATCGATACGATCAAGCGCCGATTAAGGAGCAAAGCATCGGGAGGACTACGTGGACAAAGCCTGAGGTTCCGGAATTGAGGTAATTCGCTTGCAACTCGGCCAAAGAGGCAACACGCAGATACTGGCTTGGCAAGAGAGCGTATAAGGCGCCATATATTTGTTCCGGATGCCTCACCAAAGCGCCGAATCATGAGGGCCGGTAGCTCTGTAGACTGCGCGCACTTGTAGGCCAGGCGAGCCACGCAGAATGAGTGGTCACGTGAGATTACGCCTTGCTCTTGAACTAGGTGCAGCAATTTTTCACCATAACAGAATTCTGAATTCTGTTGAGCTTGTTTTTCTTCTTCAGGGATTGTGGACACAATTTTCGACAACTGAAGTCTTTTTCGAAGCTGAAACTCTACATCACGAAGTCGATTTAAAGTATAACCAATTGTCTCTTCTTCAAATCTGGCCATGATCAGCTTCTTGGCTTCTGCCGTATGTGAGCAAGGTTAGATCTCTGGATCGTTTTTCCAGAGTGTAATCTTACTGCCTTCAACTCGCGATGCCATGAAGCCTTCGAAACTTGCAAAATACAGTCTATCCTTATCATGAGCATCGAATCCAGCATTCCTGGCGACATCCAACTCAACACGATCTTCATATTCGCGTAGCGCTGTCACCGTGACATGGTGCCACCCTCTCTTATGCGATAAAGTCTCAGCCACACTATTGAGAAATTTAATCCGAATATGCTCGTCCACTGGTGCGCATTGCATTCCCATATTGCTGTCAAGATCGTCATCGTCTTCTTCCTCGTCATGTTGTACGAGAGGGTTTGAAGATAGTAGAGCAGGTTGGCTTCGTTGGCGACTAAGGAAAGATAGAATATGTGCGCTCCAGACGAGGCGGGCAAAACCTTCCTCACTTGAACCACTATTATGACACTGGACATCCGCCATCTTCCAAATTGTGTCAACAAGATCCTTGGACTGATGAGATCAGAATCATGAAAGACCAGCGGCCGCTGAAGGTTAATGTGCGGTTCGTGGTACTAAGGCTTGGGATATTCTAGAGTATAGTGGTGGAAGGATAGAACAAAGACGAGCAAAGGCGGTGGGGTAAGCTCCGAGTACGCTAGCTACGTTGACGATGGCGGAGTAGCATGCAGATCAGAGACAAGCCATCCGATAGACGTAGAGACGCCGCGAAACGGGGCGCAGGTGTGAACAGAGGTGCATGATCCGAAAGAAGCTGACCGTCTAGACACCCACTAGCGTCTTGGTAACAACCCACGGTATACCTCAAGTACTGTACGGCACAAAGTGACCTTACACTGCATGATGTTGGACGTTACGCCTCGGTCAGGACTCACCGAAACATTACCACATTAGCACAGCACCTGAAGCAAAATGCTAACAAGGAAGAAGTAAAGGATCGGCTCTGAGCCGTCACCGCATCTCCATATTTGGAAATTGATGAGGCTGCAATAGAAGCCTCCATCGATTGGACAGCTAGACTGCTGCTTATGCTCAAGCTGGGTTGTGTTCGTCACGGCTTTTCGGGCTTGCGATGATTGCGACGGAAGCATAATTCGTTGCGGGGCTTTGTTGCTGGTCATTTCAATGCACCGAGGACCCTCAACGGCGAATGAGTGAAAATTGACGAGATATTCGTTTCTCTATTTCGCCCACATCACAGAGATTGGCATAGTGTGGACTGACAATCTGGCGTACCACTTGCAGTTGCTCGAGCATGACACGCAAGTGGCGATATTCCACCATGCTTCCTTTAAGAGATTGTTCGTGACAAGTGACACAGATCCCCCATTCACTTTTGCCATTGGCCATGTGCTGACTAGGGGTGAAGTGCGATGATCCCTGCTGGATTCATAGACGAGACTCTGCGCACCATAGCACTCCTCTTTCCATAATCCGACAAAGACGTAAGTACCAGGTGGTACAAACGTCATGCATCCTAGCGTGATTTGGACATCAAGGTCATCAAGTGCGGCCATTTGAGAGCAGAAGACCACGAGATTGACGCATTTAATTCCTGGCGCGACCGGCTCGTCATACTGGAACAAGTGTTTGATGAGTTGGAGCCAAGTTCATGGTCTCAATGGTGGTACGATAGAAGAAACGGGGTGCAGCGATACCCCTTGCTGGTTGCAGCGGCTGCTTTGGTTTTGACAGTCTTCCTTGGCCTCGTACAGTGCATCGAAGGAGGTTTGCAATTATACAAGACCTACAGCCCTTTTAGATCATAGCAGAGTCGAATTACGATGCGCATCGGGTAACAGAGCACACATGCCAGTACTGTATGTATTTTCAAGCTTGAAATTAATCGGGCGCTAAGCTTTATTGTTAGGTACTACTCGTATTGACCCCCCAACGGCCTCGACCCCCCAACGGCCAGGCACTAAGCCCATTTAGGGAAGCTAATATCAGCACACCTCGCGCACAATGCCTGCGCATTATGATATATATCTGAAGAATAGGTATTGTAGAGCTTATCGAGGGCTTTCATTCGAGCTCCTATTTGCCTGATTCGGCTGAAAGATGGTGGAGCAATAGGGGGGAGTGAATAGTGCCTGGCCGTTGGGGGGTCAATACGAGTAAGTCTTGGCGTGAGTTTAGATTACAGCATTATCTTCTCCACGCAGGCGAGGGTTGTTCCTGATTCTTCCGCTCCATGTCTAGATGGTCAGCTTCGAGGGGCAGCCGTTGTCGCCACACCTTCCCTCAATATCTAGGCATGCCCACACCATTGACCCGCCGGAGAATTCGAAACAATGGCAGCAGCCGGCAGGGACTCGACTTTCCCTAACTTCGAATTCCGTTGCACTCCCGGAGGCATTTCCCCCGCTTCTAGACCAAGAACGATGACGTCTGCAATGTATCTACACAAAGTTTATGACATGGGCCGCATCTGTTGACATTTGAATTCTTGTGAGACAGGCCGACTTTCCATCACACTCCCAACATTCCTTCCCAGATACAATCTCAAATTTACCAAATTATCAAACGCTCCAGCGATCATCATGGGCTATCCAGAGACCTTCGAGGGTTTTATGATCGAGGATCAGAAGAAATGGACGGAATTCAAGAAAAAAGAAGTATGCAATCTGATCTCACCTGCAGACTTGGATTATACTGACGGTGGGCAGTTCAAGCCAAAGCCATTCGAGGACCGTGACATCGACATCAAAATCGAGGCATGCGGTGTCTGTGGCTCCGACGTCCACACAATTACCGGCGGGTGGGGTGATTGCCCTCTTCCAATCTGCGTCGGTCATGAGGTCATTGGCAAGGCCATTAAGGTCGGCCCAAAGGTCACCACCGTCAAGGTTGGAGATCGTGTGGGCGTGGGTGCACAGATCCAGGCTTGCTTGGAGTGCAAGATCTGCAAGTCAGACAACGAGAACTACTGCCCACATATGGTCGGTACGTCTCATTGTCCCGGACCCCATACACACAGTGGATGCTGATTGCTTTTAGATACCTACGGTGCACCTTACAAAGATGGAACCATCTCCCAGGGTGGTTACTCAAGCCACATTCGCGCACATGAGTATTTCACATTCCCAATTCCTGACAATATCAAGACCGAAGATGCCGGGCCTATGATGTGTGCTGGTCTTACAGTCTGGAGTCCCCTCGTTCGTGCAAAGGTCGGACCGGGCAAGAAGGTTGCCGTGCTCGGAATGTAAGCACGTTCCTATCCTCTACTTAAGTTTTCTTGGCTCATGAGTCACTAGTGGTGGACTTGGCCATTTTGGCCTCCTCTGGGCCTCCGCCCTCGGCGCAGAAACCTACGCACTTTCGCATTCGCCTTCCAAGAAAGAACACTCGCTGAAGCTAGGCGCCAAAGAATTCATCGTCACTGGTGAGAAAGACTGGCACAAGAAGTGGCAGTTCGAATTCGACTTCATCCTCAATACCGCTGATATGACAAACACATTCAACATTCAAGAATACATGTCTACCCTCAACGTCAATGGCGAATTCCATCACGTCGGTCTCCCAGACAAGCCGCTGCCCACAATGATGGCCCAAGACTTTGGAACCAATGGAGCGAAAATGGGTGGCAGCCACATTGGCAACCGTCCGGAGATGCTGGCCATGTTGAAGTTGGCTAGCGAGAAGAACATCAAGCCGATGATTGAAACTCTCGATATCAGCGAGAAGGGCTGCGCGGAGGCTGTCGAGCGAGTCAAGACGAACGATGTGAGATACCGATTCTCTCTTGTTGGGTATGACAAGGTCTTTGGCAAATGAGCGGCTTGAAACCTGCATAACACCGGAATCTAGACCTGGAATCATTCCACTCTCTAGATAGACCAGGCCAGTATCAAACCAAAAGTTCGTGACATCGGTATTCCATTCTTCAAAGTCTTTTTTCATCTTACTCAACCTGCCTAAAAACCACACTCCTTGGGCAAGCCCAGCACTGTTTACCGGCACCTCCACCTCACATTTCCATCTTGCCTTCTACAGCCCTTTCTTAAAGCCAAACACTTGTCTCAACACCTCAATACCCCCCCATCCCAACCATAAACC
>JAABUQ010008561.1_pt1 | contig 14281 bp, 10 predicted proteins | sample 5560001 | NCBI WGS metagenome assembly JAABUQ01 (sample SAMN10711888, study PRJNA513371) | rock metagenome | isolation source: Antarctica rocks | place: Antarctica: Victoria Land, Finger Mt nord | collected 2015-12-18
CACAGTGGCAAAACGAATACAATTGCGAGCGGCCTCACAGCAGCCTGGGTTACCGCACGCCTAACGAGTTTGCCGAAGTACTGAAATCCTCAGTTATGACTGGCTGACAAAATCGAGCCACGTCAGCAGGGTCTAACTTTGCGCCCCTTTCTTCTCGCTTAGCTCGGCTATTGTTTCTGGGTAGCTTCGGATTCCGACCTGGACCACTCCGCATTTCCTTTCTCAATCGCATTCGCTCTGACCGCGTGCTACGACTACGGCCTGAAAGTCCAGAGTTGCGATGACATAGGACATGTGAAGCGTGGTGTTTTCACTCTACACGTTTGGTGTGGGTTAAATTCCAACAAAGGTACGTAAACTCTCACAGTATTTTTCTTACTGATCAGCTAATGTGGTAAGGCAAACGCGACATACCGACCGCCGGACTTTGCTCCCCACTTGCCACCGCCGCAGGCGATCACGATGTATTCATGCCGGTCGGCACGATACACAGACGGGGTTGCGGTTCCGGCGGCAGGAAGTTCAGCCTTCCATAGCTGCCGGCCGGTCTCTTGTCAAAGATCCGCATCTCGTTGTCGCGTATTGTAGCGGCGATGATGAGAAGTCCGTTTGATGTCCCCACCGGACCGCCATAGTTCTCGGTTCCGGTAGGGCGCAAGCCCTTCGCTGCGAGCTCCGGGTATTCACCCAGTGGAACCTGCCAGGCAATTCCACCTTTGTTTAAATTGATGGCCGTCAACGTGCTCCAGGGCGGAGTGGTCCCCGGATAGCCTTCGGGATCAAGCAGCTTGTTATACCCATCAATGTTGTATTTGATCTGCGGACACGCATCCGGCTGAATCGCCGAAACGACTTCCTTCTCTTCACCCTTTGCAAGGAAGGCGGTGATGGCGGAGACGGCTTCCGCCGTCAACTGCGGAAAGGCAGGCATGCGGCCCGCGCCCTTGCGGATCGTTTTCGCGATTTGCTCTTCCGACAGCTTGCTTCCGATGTCGACCAGGGAGGGGAATTCGGGAGGCGTGCCGCGTCGATCAGGGCGATGACACCCTGAGCAGTTCTGTCCGTACAACTGCGATCCGGTGCCGCTCTGGGCACGAACGCGCTCCACTAGCCGGATCACAAACGGCATCTCGTTCGCATTCACATACAACATGCCGCTTTCGGGATCAAATGCTGGCCCACCCCATTCGGCACCGCCATCTGTGCCCGGGAAAACGATTGTGCCTTGCAGGCTCGGGGGAACAAACTGCCCGGCGCTACGCAACTTGCGGAAACGTTCGAGCACGACCTTGTGCGCCTCGGGCGTTCTGGACGTGAGTATCTCCTCCGTCAGCGCCTGGCGCGTAAATGGAGGAGGCTTTAGCGGCACTGGTTGTGTGGCCGAAGTTTGTTCGCCGGGCACGTCCGTCTGTGGTACGGGATTCTCGACAATGGGAAACACCGGCTTCCCCGTTTCGCGCTCAAAGACGAAAACATGCCCGGACTTGGTTACTTGTGCAACGGCATCGATATGCCTACCGTCACACTGCAACGTAACCAGCGTGGGCGGCGCCGGTAAATCACGGTCCCAAAGATCATGATGGACGAATTGGTAACTCCAAACACGCTTGCCCGTTTTTGCATCCAAGGCGAGAAGAGAGTTGGCGTACAGGTCATTCCCGATTCGATTCGCTCCATAGAAGTCAAACGCCGCCGATCCGGTGGGCACGAACACCAAGCCGCGTTTGTCATCGAGCGACATTCCGGCCCAATCATTCACGCCGCCGCTGTACTTCCACGCGTCCTTCGGCCAAGTTTCGTAACCCGGCTCGCCGGGCTGCGGGATGGTATGGAACGACCATTCGACAGCGCCAGTGCGCACGTTATAAGCGCGGATGTCTCCAGGCGCGGCCGGCAAGTCTTCACTCGTGATGCTGCCAACAATGAGGCGGTCTTTATAGATAACTCCCGGCGTCGTCAGGGAGATGTTGATGTCCTCGGGATTCCGGCCGAGTCCTTCCTTCAGATTGACAATGCCGTTGTTTCCGAACTCAGACGCCGGCAGCCCGGTTTTTGCATCCAGCGCAAACAGCTTTTCGCGGAACGCAAAGAACAAGCGCTCCTGTTGGCCGTCGGTCCAATAATTCAACCCACGGTTGCGCGCTCTGCCTACGGGAGCGGTCGGCGGCTGAGGATTGAAACTCCAGAGCAACTTGCCCGTCGCGGCGTCCAGCGCGATCACCCGCACCTTCGGAGTTGTGGCAAAAAGGACCCCACGCTCCACGATGGGATTGCACTGCATCTCAGACCCCTCAAAGGAGTCGTCCGTGTCGTATGCCCAAGCGACCTGCAATTGAGAGACGTTTGACGGCCCGATCTCATGCAGCCGTGTGTAATGGATCATGTCATTCGATCCGCCGTACACGGGCCAGGAGTCATATTCCGCCGGCCGCATCAGAACAGCAGCCAAGCCCGCAGAAAGAAGCATGCCCATCCGCTTCCATGTCGAATAACTCAATCAAAACCTCTCGCTGCAAAAGCAGAACGGTCCAGGCCATCATCGATAAAGGGCATCCCTTACAGGAATTGAAAGTAGAGTATCACTTAATCGATGATCGCCAATACCAAGACTGCAAAATTGGTTAACCAACTGTGAACGATATGCTGTGATGATAGCGGACCGGCAAACATGTCCCACGAACCTAAGTCCGAAGATCTGACCACTCGTCTGCTAGCTGACTTTCACGCGCTAATCGCTAGCGGCGAGATCAAACCGGGTGCGCGCTTGCCTCCGGAGCGCGAGTTAGCCAAGCGCTTTGGCGCCAGCCGGTCTTCCCTCCGGCCCGTCATCAAGATGTTGGGAAACGCAGGAGTGCTCTCGCAGCGTGTCGGCGACGGAACATACCTGAATAATGATGCAACCGGAATCTTATCCGTTCCTTTGAAATTCCTCATACTTCTGGACGGCATATCTTTAATCGAGCTGTTCGAAGCGCGCCTGATGCTGGAGCCGGAACTGGCAGCGCGGGCGGCACAGAGCGCCTCCGGTGAGGATCTCGAAGCGATGCGGCGCACGTTTGCTGTTTTCAAGGAAACTCCTGTGGAGGCTGACATTCACTTCCATATGGCAATCTGCCGAGCGACCCGCAACCGGATCTGTATGCGCATGTTCGAAGCCATTCACAAAGCGTTTGCGCAAGGCATGGTTTGGACCGCCCCGCTAGCGCCAGAACGTGCTTTGGAGTTTCATCGCTCCATTTACACGGCCATTCATCTTCGAAACCCCGAAGAGTCCAGAAAACTGATGGCAGAACACCTGATGCATGCCAAGGGACTTCTGCTGCAGGCGCATTTGGACAAGCAAGGGTCTTAAACTCGCAAACTTGTCGATGGGACCATCAGCCCCGTAATGGACAGCCACTAAAATTCAATTGGTTGCCCATTGGACGCTGAATCTGATATATGTATCTCTGCCGCTTAAAGTGCGCGAAGTGAAACAAATGAAAACTATGGCGGGGCTACGTTGAGATCCAGGAGTGGGTATCTTTCTGGGCTCACCATGCTATCGCAAAGGCAATTGACCAAAGTTTTACAAAAGAGGTGGTCCATGTCGCTTAAGAAAGCCAATAAACATACCCGGTTCCTACTGCTTTGTGCAGCCGCGCTGTTGCTGCTGATAAGACCTGTCAGGGCCCAAGTCGATCAAAGTGCGATCCGCGGTACGGTGGAGGACCCGACCGGCGCTGTTATCCCTGATGCCAAAGTGACGTTGACGAACGAGGATACCGGCTTGTCGCTTCAAACAGCAACTTCGGCGAGCGGAACTTATAGCTTCAGCCCAATCAAGATCGGTACTTACACGGTATCCGTTTAGAGAACCGGTTTTGCAACGGTGTCTCATCCGCACATTGGTATTCACGCCAGTGAACAAGCGAAGGCCGACTTTTCGCTTAATCCCGGCAGCGTGAGCGAGAGGGTCGAAGTCAGTTCGGGCTTGCCGCTGCTGGAGACGCAATCCTCGGAAGTGGGCCAAGACCTTACCAGCCGTCAGGTTAACGATCTTCCCTTGAACGGCCGCAACTACACCTTTCTCGCACAGGTGTCTGCCGGAGTAACTCAAATGCAGACCGGTCGCGCAGCAGGCACGGGAGCGTTCACCGCCAATGGTCTGCCCTCCTCCCACAATAGCTACCTGCTCGACGGTATCGATAACAATAACAACACCATCGATTTTCTGAACGGCAACTCCTTTGTGGTCCTTACGCCTCCCGATGCGATCCAGGAGGTCAACGTACAAACCAGTAATTTCTCCGCAGAGTTGGGCCGTGCCGGCTCTGCTGTGATCAATGCGACTACCAAGTCCGGCACCAACCAATTGCAGGGAGCTCTTTGGGAGTACCTGCGGAACGACGCTCTCGATGCCTCCACCTGGAGCGCCAATCGATCTGGCACATCGAAACCTGAGTTGCGTCAGAACCAATTCGGCTTCACGATTGGCGGACCTCTCGTGCATAATAAAACCTTCTTTTTCGGCGATTATCAGGGTACCCGAATCGCGCAAACGTCGCTGCATAACCCGACCGTGCCGACAGCGGTCCAGCGGAACAGTGGCTTCACGAATTTCCAGGACTTAATCTTGAATCAATCCGGTACGCGCACGGACAATTTGGGCCGGATATTCCCCAACGGCGCCATTCTGGATCCCGCGACAACGCGCCCGGTGACCGCCGGCCAGATCGATCCCATAACAGGGTTAGTGGCCAAAAGCAGCGGGTACTCCCGTGATCCGTTCTTTGGAGGAAACGTCGCGGGCGTCACAAACTTCACCACGGCCGCCAATCGAAGCTTACTAAATATCCTGCCTGCGAACCGGCTCGATCCGAACGCCATCAAGCTGCTGAGCGCCTATCCGGCACCGAATACGGCTGGATTCAGCGGCGGACTAAACAACAACTACGTAATCCTGCGGCCTCTGCCGAACAACACCAATCAGTTCGACACCCGCGTGGATCACAATTTTAGTGAAAAAGACCAGATATTCGCCCGTGTCGGCTATGCGGCAAGAAATCAAAATGCGCCCGCCGATTTCACGGGCGCCATCGACAATTCCGGTTTCGGTCAAGGCAGCTTCAAGGACCGCGCTGTGAACGCCGCGCTCAGTGAAACGCATCTCTTTTCCCCGACCACCATCAATGAGGTGCGCGTCGGTTACAGCCTGCTTACGGACAACATCGCTATCTCCGTCGCAAACCAGACCGGTATTCCGCAGCAGTTCGGCATTCAAGGGGCACCGCAGGGAACTGGCCTCGGCGGCTTGCCCAATATCAATATTCCTGGTCTTACATCGGTCGGTCCCGGCGGTTTCGCGGCGCCCAACACGCGCACCAGCGATACGCGGCAGATCACGGAGAATCTGACGAAAATCCGCGGCCCGCACACCTTTAAAGGAGGGTTCCAAGGCCAGTGGCTTCGGTACGCTTACGACAATCCCCGCGCCGCTCTCGGCGCCTTCAATTTTGACTCCAGTTTCACGGGCATCCCGGGAGGGGGCGGGTTGGGCGCCGGTATGGCAACGCTCCTATTGACTCCCATCCCGGCAACAGTGCCAAATGGGGTCAACTATGACGGCGGACCCGGATCGCTCATTGCCGACAGCAATGTGGCGCCCGATAACATCCGTCATTACTACGGCCTCTATGTGCAGGACGACTGGAAGGTAACTCCCAAACTTACGTTGAACCTCGGCATCCGCTGGGAGTATTTCAGCCTGCCAATGAACCGTTATGGCGCGGAAGCAAACTTCGAGTCCGGGCCCCCAGGTGCCGGCGCAGCCTACGTGATCAACTCCCGTTCCAAGGATGTGGCGCTCTCGCCGGCATTTATATCGCAGCTGGCCAAGGACGGCATCGCGCTCCAGTATCGCAGCACTCCCGGACTGATCCCGGCGCCGAAAGACAACTTTGCTCCACGCATCGGCTTCGCCTACCAACCGACCTCAAAGCTGGTAATTCGGTCCTCCTACGGCATCTTTTTTGCTGGATTCGAGAACTTGGGCAGCGTTGACATGGGGTATAACTATCCCTTCGCTGTTGAGCCTAGCCTTAATGACGGGACCAATGGCACTCTGCCGTTGTGGCAGCAATATCCGGCGGCATTCACCAATGGTCAGATTTCCACGCTGGAAACCGGTCTCCAGGCTGTGAATCCGAACCCGACCAGCGCGGCGTTCAATCCACAAGGCTTGTCATTGAAGGGCTTCGCCAAACCCTGGCATACCGGTTACACCCAGGAATGGAACTTCACCGTCCAGTATGCGTTGACCAAAAATGATAGTGTGCAGGCCGCGTATATCGGCAATCACAGCCTGCATATGTTGAACGACTATCGATCCAATGCAGTTAGCGTGATTTTGCCTCCGGGCACGAATGTCAAGAAATACGTCCCATTCCCGGATTTCGCTTCCAACGTCGACTACCCGGCAGCTAACGGTGATGCCTATTACCACGGCTTTCAATTGACTTACCAACGGCGATTCGCCCAGGGTCTCGGATTGCTCGCGAACTATACACGCTCACGGTGTATGATCGATTTCCGAAATATACTCAGTGACGATATACCGGCCACAATCGGTCGCGGGCTGTACCTACCGGGCTGGGGAGTAAAAGGGAACTATCAGTTGTGCAATGACGACTCGCCGAACGTTTTCCACCTAAGCGGCACATGGCAGATCCCGTACGGACGCGGGCTGCGCTACGGGGGTAACACCAATCGCATTGCCGATGCTTTCTTAGGCGGCTGGTCTGTTAACGGCATTCTCACCGCCCAGAACGGGTTTCCGGGAACCGTGGGTTGTATCACCGCTACCTCCAATTTCGGATGCGTCGCTAATGTAGTGCCGGGCCAGCCGTTATATCCGAACTCGGGTCCGCACGGTATTAAACAGTTCCTGAGTCCGAAAGCCTTCGCGCAGCCGTCGGCAGCCACCGCCGTCGGGCAGACGGACTACTCTCCACTTGGAGGAAGGGGGCAACAATTCCACGGCCCCAGCTTCAACAACCTGGACTTCTCGATTTTCAAGAGATTTCCGGTGACAGAGCAGGTGTATTTTCAGCTTCGGGGAGAGGCATTCAATGTCTCCAACCACCCCAACTTTGCAAACTCTTTCGTCACGCTCGATTTCACCAATTCGAATTTTGGGCAGATCAACAATACGACAGGCAACGCGCGGCAAATCCAGCTGGCATTGAAACTATATTGGTAGATCGGCTGTGTGCATGTCTGGATCAACGGCTCGCAGGGGGGCCGCCGTATTCTCGCTTTTCTTCTGTTCGTTGAGCCTGTTCGCTCAAGGGGAGGCTTTGGTCGAGGCTAACCTCAAGCAGGCGGTCAAAGTCGATCCCGGCAGTGGGGATGCCAATTATCGGCTGGGCGAATTCTATCTGCACGCCGGAAAGCTTTCAGAGGGCATCCCTTACATGGAAAAAGCGGTAGCTCTGCAGCCGGGCAATTACGTGGCTGGCTACGACCTTGCGCTTGCCTACTTCGACGCTCGCGATTATAAGAAGGCCAGACAGCAGATCCAGTCAATGCTGAAAACCCAGAATGCTGCGGAGCTGCACGGCCTGTTGGCGGATGTCGAGGAAGGCGCAGGTGACTATCGCAGGGCCGCCGCCGAGTATCAGATTGCTGCCCAGATCGACCCCAGCGAAGACCACATCTTCGATTGGGGGACTGAGTTTTTGCTCCACCAAACCTACGATCCGGCTATTACCATTCTTGTCCATGGTGTGGACCTACACCCTCGGTCACTGAAATTGAACGTCGGCTTCGGAATCGCTCTCTATTTGGATCAGCAGTACGACAAAGGCTTGAAACAGCTTTGTCTCGCGACTGATCTGAATCCTTATGAGAAATGGCCGTATCTTTTTCTCGGAAGCAGCTACGCCGCGCTATCCTCCCGTTTCGAAACCGACGAGGTTAAAAAGCGCCTCAAACGTTTCGCAGTGGATCAGCCCCGGAACGCACGCGCTTTGTATTACTACGCCGTCAGCTTATGGGATCGAAATCAAGCTTCGGAGCAGGATGCTTCCGAAGCGCAGTCTCTGTTAAAGAAGGCTGTCGAGTTGGACCCATCCTTCGCCGATGCGCACCTGCAGCTAGGGATTTTCTACTCCGACAGAGGCAATTATCACGGTGCGGTTGGCGAACTTCTTTCTGCCCTTGCGGTGCAGCCCAATCTGACTGTCGCTCACTATCATCTCGCGCAGGCATACACGAGAACAGGACAAAAAGATCTGGCGAAGAAGGAGTTGAAGATTTTTGAGCGCCTTCGCAGCGCGGATACGGAAGAAAGCCAGGCAGATCGCAACCGCATTGTTCAGTTCGTTGTCAACATGCGGGACCAGCCCGGAGCCGCAGCAAACAAATAAGTCGCTCGGTCGGGCGGCAAAGCAGTTTGACCGCCAGGTGCTCACTCTTAGATTACAGCGCGAAGCAGGAGATCCATGCTGAGCGCCGATGTCGAATTCCAATCGGTCCAGCTTCCAATTCTGTCGCGATAGTTTGCAGCCTGTGACCTGCTCTCGACAAACTCGACAGCCTAGAATTGAGGATCTCAGCTCAAAGCGCGGTCTGATCGATTTCACTCGATGCGAATCTTAACCCGATTGTTGACAGTCTGCACCAAGTGTTGCTGGGTTCCAAGATAGCGATCAAGAAGCCGTTTCACCCAGTGCGGAACCGGTACGGTGCGAATGCGTCTTCCCTTCCCCCGGAGATCGCGCAAGACCCAGCGCTCTTCGCGCAGCTGCACGATGGGAAGAGGGAGGCTTTCTTCCACGCATGCCCGAGTCGCTCGAGCAGCTCGATCTTTTGCTCATGCAAGAACTCCGGTCAAGGAAGGTCCGAAGGGATGGCATTCACTTCCAGGGCTTTCGTTATCTGTCCCTCACCCTGGCAGCCTATGTCGGAGAAGAGGTGACGCTCCCGCTACGATCCTCGCGATATGGGGACATCCGCGTCTTCTGTAAGGACCGCTTTCTCTGCCAAGCCATCTCCGCCGAACTGGCTGGCGAGACGATTCCCTTGCGCGACATCGTCCGCGTCCGTAACACTCAGCGTAAGGAACTGCGCAGCATCCTCAAGAGCCGGCAGAAGACTGTCGACACTCTCCTTCAGCTTAAGAAAGGCCCTCCTCAAGTACATGCAAGCGTCGACGACGAACCCAGACCGGCAGTCCACATCAAGCGCTACCGAAACGAGTAGCCAGTCTTTCGTTGAGACCCTGGAACACAAAAGATTCGTTGAGTTCTGTGACGCCTGCCGCCAGTGCCGCTACATTGGGCTTTGCTATGGGCCACCGGGGGTCGGCAAAACGCTCTCTGCGCGTCGCTATAGCCGCGCCGAGTTGCTCGCCCAATCTGATCGTTGGTCAGACAAGCCCGCCGACACTCCTCTACTCGACACGTTGTTCTACACGACGTCAGTCATCAACACGCCTTCCAGAGTTGCATCGGACCTTTCCCTTGATCGGGAAAAGCTGGCCGGGATCGCCTTGCGCCCTATTAGTCGCGAAGCGGCAGCAGCGCTCGAAACCATACGGCTGCGTGAGGAGGCGAGACGCAGAGATATCCTCAACACACCAGGCCGTTCGCCGGAACATCGACCGCCTGTCGATCCGACCTATTTCCAGACCTTTGAGTTCTACGAGGCGAAGAAGAGAGCGGTATCAGATCCGACGATGCTGATCGTGGTCGATGAGGCCGATCGGCTCCAGATGAACAGCCTGGAGCAGTTGCGCTCGATCTTCGACGAGGGCAGTCTGGGCATGGTTCTGATCGGCATGCCAGGCATCGAAAAGCGAATCGCCCGCTTTCCGCAGTTCTACTCTCGCATCGGTTTCGTTCACGAGTTCCGTCCCCTTGACGCCATCGAGATGCAGGCATTGCTTGATCGGCACTGGACGCCCGGCAGGTGCAGCCTGCCCAAAAGCTCCTTCACACCGGAGATCGTGGCGCGGCTGATCAGGATTACAGGCGGCAACTTCCGCCTCCTCACTCGCCTGCTCACCCAGGTGGAACGTGTGCTCAGCGTCAACGACGTCAATGCCGTCTCAATGGAGATTGTTGAAGCTGCTCGAGACAGCCTGGTCATCGGGCAGGCGTAATACCTTCATGCGACAGATAATCCCAACAGATCGACGACAAAAAGCACCTCAAGCTACACTCAAACGGGCAAAGAATTATTCTCAAGCGGAAAGCTCATGCCCTCCTTCACGCATTTCGGTGCTGTCGCCGTGAGCGATGGGCGGGTTTACGCCTCAACGCACGATTCCACGCTCTACGCGTTCGGTCTCAAAGGAGAGTAGCGCATAATCGAGAGCGAAATTTACAAAGTCGCTAAGCCAATGAAGGTCAAGCCCAGTATGTATCCCGCAAACATGAGGTAGACGAACGGCATGGTTCCTTTAGGGGCGCCGTTGAACTCCTTCCAGATAAAAACGCCCCAGACTGCAGCGACGAGGGTCGCGCCTTGGCCTAAGGCATAAGACACTGCGGGACCTGCCACGCCGGACGCGATCACGTTCAGGCACAAGGCAAGCATCCAGATGACCCCGCCTAGAATCCCAATCGCGTGCAGCTTGGCAGTCCCCGCAAAGTATTGGCCGTACGAGTGTCCTGCGGCTCTCATGAAGACGGTGTTCACGGCCAAATTGCTGACAAGCAGGCCAATTGAAAAAAAGAACAGCGCTGTGTACGGAGTAAGCCAACCGGGCGCAATCGGTTTCGTATTGAATGACGGCGAAATGGAGCGGAGTAACTGTGGATAGAAGAATCCCATCAAACAGCCTGCAATAACGGCAAACACGAGCCCTTTCCGCGAGCTGCTTGCCCGGTCCTGCGGCAGTTGCCGATAGGCAAGCGCCGAAAAGATCATTGCCGCAACCACCAGCGCGACCCCAAGAATCAAGGCTGCGGGATTGCCCTTGGGCTGCTGCAGGTAAGCAATCACGGTTCCCAGTACCAGCGCCAGTCCGATACCAACAGGAAATGCAATTGATAGACCAGCGGCATCAATCGCCACCACAAGCAGTATATTTGCCACATTGAAGAGCACTCCGCTGAATGCAGCCGCCAACACCGAACGGGTTGAAGCTTGTTCGATGTTCGCGAAGGCGCTCATCCCGGACGACCCATAATTGCCAAGGGTAAGCATGAATATAGTGCCAAAAAGAAAAACGCCGATTGAGTAATCCCAGTAGAAGAGATCAAAGGGCCAATTGGTTCGCCCTGCGAGTTTTTGAGTGTTAGCCCATGATCCCCAGCCGAGCATAGTGATGCTGCAAAAGAGTATGGCTAACCCCAGGGAATGCAAAGTGAACACAGTGCGGAGAACATCCTTTCCTATCTGCTCGCTCTTACTGCTGTTTAGCCTCGCCTACGCTCATCTGAGTAGATGCGCTGATATCGGCAACCTAGATGCTAGTTGACCAGGCCTTCGATGTGCAAGGAATTAGTCCAGCGCCTGGAGCCCGCCCAGGGCTCAGAACGTATCCATCGCTAGAGCGGGGAAAAAGCCCGAACTCGTGATTTAGTTGCCGTCAATCACCTCCCTCGTTTCGCGGCTTTCACTATTTAGCGAGTGCGAACGCAATAAGGGAATCGGCCGATTTGCTGCCGAAGAAACCACCTCCGCCAGCGGCGATCACAACGTACTGCCGGCCGTCCGCGCCGAGATAGGTCGCTGGTGTCGCATGACCTGCCGCGTCTAAGATGGTCGACCATATTTCCCGGCCAGTATGCGCGTTGAAAGCCCGAAAGCGGCTATCGTTTGTCGCAGCGATAAAGACGAGTCCGCCGGCCGTCGCAATAGAACCTCCGATGTTCGGCGCGCCGGTGTTGTGTAACCCTTTCGCTTCGAGTTCTTCAGTCATCCCGAGCGGCACACGCCATGCAATTTCGCCCGAGTTTACGTCTATAGCGGTGAGTAGGCCCCAAGGCGGCTTCTGGCATGGCCATAGGTTCTCATCCCAAAAACGCGCATACGTGCCCAATGAGCTAGTCCGCCTAAAGGCGGTCGGAGAATCAAGTGGCTGCTTAACCATTTGCCCAATAGCCCCTATTTCGTTCGTGTTGACATACATATAGCCAAGCGCGGGATTGAAGGACATGCCCGACCAGGTGGCGCCTCCGAGCGTTCCAGGAAAAACCAAAGTCGGTTTTGTGCCATAGGGCGTGTACCTGCCGTGGTTCTCGAGTCTCTCGAACATCGCTGCACAAGCGCGGTGCGATTCGGGCGTGACCTCCGTAATGTCCGCGGAAGTTATGCTCGCGCGTGATAGAGGCGGTGGCCTTGACGGAATCGGTTGTGTTGGCCAGGAGGCCTCGCCAGGAACATCGCTCGCCGGAACCGACCGCTCCTCAACGGGGAATAGCGGCCTGCCGTTACGGCGATCAAGAATGAAGACTAGGCCCATCTTGGTGACCTGAACAACGGCTGGAATGCTTTGGCCCTTCTGATGCACCATGACCAGCGCCGGCGCTGCCGGGGGATCGTAGTCCCAAATGTCGTGGTGAACGAATTGGTAATACCAGATCAGCTTGCCAGTCCGGGCATCCAATGCAACTAAACAGTTGCCGTATAGGTCTGCACCCTTCCGATCGCCGCCATAAAAATCGAACGCGGGTGAACCGACTGCTAGAAACACGACTCCCCGCCTGAGGTCAACCGTAAGCAACGTCCAGACATTTGCGCCGGTTCGATCTTTCCAGCTGTCACCGGCCCAGGTTTCGTGTCCCGCTTCTCCCGGAATCGGCACGGTGTGGAACGTCCATACTAGGCTGCCCGTTCGAATGTTCCATGCGCGGACATCGCCCCGTGGACCCAGTCCTGGACTCTCCGGCACCTCAGCTCCGGTGATCACGAGGTCGTTGTAGATCGCAGGTGGTGAGGTCTCCGCGTAGATGGCTTCAGGGAAATTGTCAGCCACTCCCTTCCGCAGGTTCACTTCACCTTCGTTTCCAAATCCGGGTACTTTCGCGCCCGTCCGCGCGTTGAGTGCGATCAGGCGACCGTCTAACGTGCCGAACAGGATACGAGCTGGTGCGTTCTTATTTCCGGCCCAAAAGGAAACACCTCGATGCGCCCGGTACTTGAGTGGGCCCGTTGCTTTTGATTGCGGGTCGAACTTCCACAGCTGACGGCCCGATTCGGGATCCAGAGCCACGATACGATTTGCCGGCGTGGAGAAATATAAAACGCCGTTGGCAATCAGCGGTGTCGTTTCAAACGCGGTTTGTCTTTGGCCGCGTGGTCCTGAAATGGACGGCTGCTCGCCTGTGTGATAAGTCCAAGCGCGATGCAACTGCGCGACGTTGGTTGTATTTATCTGATCCAGAGGGGAGAATCGCATTCCTCCAGCATCGTGACCGTATGCAGGCCAGTCACTCTGCCCGAAAGCTCCAGTAGCGAGCCCTGCGGAAAGAACTGTTAATCGAGCTATGAGCACACCCTGCAGTATAGAAAGATATTCGCGGCCTTGCACGGCGGTTTGCTGAGCTCAAAGCTGGCGGCTTGCATTTGATCGGGTGAAGGGCGAGGAAGCTCCGCCTGCCCTCTTAACACGTCATTCCCAATGAAGCCGAACTTCAAAAAACCAGCTTCATCGCCAGTTGAATATTCCTTGGTGGTTGCGCGCTACTAATCGACCCTACTCCTGCCGATGTGAGAGTTCCATTTGGAACCAGGAAGTTCGGATGATTAAAGATGTTAAACAACTCGCCTCGTAGCTGAAGACGCAGTCTTTCAGTAATACCAAAATCTCTGAAGACCGAGAAATTAAACGTTACCGAGCCTGGTCCTCGCAGTAAATTTCTGCCTAGTTACCGTAAGTACCCGAGGTCTGCCTTTGAAAGGCACACGGGTTGAAAAAGTAGCTCAGCGTCCCGATTGCATCTGGAGCTTTGCCCCCTTGCGAAGTAGGGATCTGGCAGTTAGCATTAGTATTGCCTGCAACGGGCCCAGCTTGATAAGGATCGCCGACAAGATTGGGGAAGTCATTACCGGTATCGCCCGTGCCATTAACACCCGTACCATTTGTAATGTTGAACGGGAGAGATGTCTGCAGCACTGCAATACCGTTTACCTGCCAATCTTTTGCAAGAGCGCCTACAAATCCTCTAGGAGTTTGTTGAAAAGTGAGCCATAGGCACAGCGGGGGTGTGGGCAAGTTGATCGGCGAGGCTTTCAGGTGCAAGTCACGACCGGGGGAAGGGTGCAAAACGCGCGCGCGGAGTCTCTCTTC
>JAABUQ010008562.1_pt1 | contig 14279 bp, 17 predicted proteins | sample 5560001 | NCBI WGS metagenome assembly JAABUQ01 (sample SAMN10711888, study PRJNA513371) | rock metagenome | isolation source: Antarctica rocks | place: Antarctica: Victoria Land, Finger Mt nord | collected 2015-12-18
ACATGAACAAGGTTGTAAACGCGGTTGCCGGCGGATGGCAGGTCAACTCCATCGTTACCTTCCACTCCGGTTTTCCCTTTACTATCGGCGGTAACGATGTTTCAGGCACGGGGTCCTTCGGCGCTCGCGCAAGCTGCGTTGGCTCTCCCCAGGTCTATGGCAAGCGGCAGGCACCACAAGGCGGCTACCAGTGGTGGAATCCCGCTACATTTGTCCAGCCCGCCTCAGGCTTTGGAAACTGCGGAGTGGGAGTCATTCGTGGTCCTGGCCTCCACACTGCTGACCTTAGCGTCTCTAAACTCTTCGCCGTAACGGAGCACCAGAATGTGGAGTTCAGGGCGGAAGCCATCAACTTCACCAATACTCCCATCCTTGCCCGCCCCAATAACAATCTTGGTCCCAACCTGGGGCTCGTGAATAACTCCCAGGGCGCTCGCAACGTCCAGTTCGGCTTGAAGTACAACTTCTAGCGGACTTACTATTAGCGGGGCGGAGTCGTCACACGACTTCGCCCCCTCTCACCATCCAACAGACGCCGCATAATAGCCCACCTCCCGGGCCCATTTAGCAACCCCACGTGGTTTTAGAGGAACGGACTCAAGGGTGTGCCGGGACAAACTCGGTCAGTGTGGATCATCAGCAGTCTACAGCGCCACTGCCTTCTCTCGTTCCGCGTTCAGCAATTTCTCCGCATTCAACGCCCCCGCCGGCGTCTCCTCATGCTTGAAAATTGCGTACGTCGGGTACCCGTTTCCGAGATACTGCTCAACGCGGTACGTAATGCTGGCTAACTCCGACTCCACATAATCTGGCTTCCGCAGCCGCAGATAAACGAAATCAGCAGTGAGAACGTGCGGCGTCTCCAGGTTCTCGTTTTCCGCCAGACACAGCGCCGCGTTCGCGTCTTTCAAAACGGTGTACGTGTCCTCAGCGAACCAACTCGCGTTTCGGAACTCGAAAGCCGCGCGCAGGCCTCTGGGCAGCAGCGCAACGAACTTTGCCAGCCTCCCTACATCCTGCTTAAAAGCGAGGGAAAGCTGAAATAAAATCGGACCCAGCCGTCCGGCGTCGCGCAATGGGTTCAATGACTCGAGAAAAGCGCGCGTAAATTCTTCCGCACCCTCCAGCTTGAAGGAGTGCGTGATCTTCATGTGCGCTTTTGGCAAAAATATAAACCCCTCGGGCGTGGTCGCCATCCACTTTTCGAACGTGCTCGCGGCCGCCAGGCGGCGGTACGTGTAATTCACTTCCACTGCATTCAGCCGTGTCGCGTAATAAGACAAAAATTTGCCGCTCGCCAACTCTTCCGGATAGAATTCCGGCTTCCAACTGCTATACGCAAATCCCGATGTTCCGCAATAAAGCTTCTCTTCCGCCATGTGTCAGAGGCCTGCGAACCAATCGTATCCTTCCTCGGCCCAATAATCGTCGGGCTTCTCATCCGTAAAGCGAATCAACCCAATCCGCTTTATATTCTTGATCCCATACTTCACGGGAATCGCTAAGCGAAGCGGCGCGCCATGCTCGTTCCGGAGTGGCCGCCCGTCCTGCTCATACGCCAGCAGCGTCTGCGGATGCATCGCGCTCTTGATATCCAGCCCCACGTAATAATCTTCTCCCGGCGTCGCCAGGTATACATAATTCGGAATCTTCGCGCCCGGGGGCAAATACTTCTTCGCGAAATCCGAAAGCCGTGCCCCACCCCACTGCGTCACCGTGCTCCATCCCTCAATGCAGCAGAACTGTGTGATCATTTCCACTTTCGGGAGCGCCATTACATCCGCTAGCGAGAGGTTCAGCGCCGGCCCGTCCTCGCTCGAAGCCATTTGTAACCGCCATTTGTGCTTGTCAAACGGCTCCGCCATGCCAATATCGCCATTTGGCTTGAGGGGGCCTATGTCCGCGGGCGAATAGGTCGTCATTAAGTGCGAATCGCTCAGATAGCCATGCGCTAATTTGCCGTTGACCTCCAGCACGCGGCGCTCCGGCCAGGGAACGCCTTCCTCTCCTTTAGCGTTCTTGATCCATTCGTAGCCGCCAATCGCGCCCGCCGCCGCCAAACCGCCGATGAGAAAATCCCGCCGGCTCTTCCGCCCCAGCTCTCGCTTCGCTTCCTCATCGGGCAGGGCAATTTTACGGTGCCGGTTATTCATGCTCATTCACCAGTTCGTACCCAATCACCATGCTGCGGAAATTGTTCCAGCCCGCCAACGCTACCTGCGCCACATGCACCACAAAAAACAAGCAGTAGCCGATCGTCAGGAAGAAGTGTACGTATCGCGCCCCCGGGTAACCGCCAAAACACGCCGCCAGCCAACCCAACTGCGCCGGCTTATAGATCGCGAAGCCCGTCACAACCGAGCCCACGCCCATTACGATGATCGCCGTGTAAGAGATCTGTTGCGCGGCGTTGTATTTATCCTGCGCCGGCAGCTCTTTTCGCAAATGCAGATCGTGAAGCGCCACCTGCCAAGCGTCCCGAAACGCCGACATCGATTGCGGTATCAGCAGGCGCCACTCACCCGACCCCAGCGTGTACGCCACGTACAGGATCCCATTTATCACGAACAACCACATGAAGAAAAAGTGCAGCGCCATCCCTTCCGCCAGCCGCTGGTTCATGTGAAATACGCTAAATACCCATGCCGGAAAAAAGTGAACCGGTCCGGCCTTATAGATCGGATACGACCAATAAATCAGAAGTCCGCTCCAGATCATCAGCGCCAGCAGCGGAAAGTTAATCCAGTGAAACCACCGGATGGCAACCAGGTGCTTCAACTTCAGTGTCTGCATATTATAAATTATTTCGTCGCGCGGCTCAGTCTAGTTACGCTTTTGCTCAACATGCTATCAGGAAATGGCGCAACCAGGCGCCCACAGGCGGGAACACCTACAAAGCAGTGCTAGCCTGATCTCGATGCGACCCTTGACGGTGGCAGGCCTGACGGCGGGAGCCGTCCTCGGCGGCCTCTCTAGCGCAGCCGCATATGGCAGCGTTTCGAAATCTTCCCAGCTCTTCGGTCCCTCCGTCTTTCGGGGCCCGGGGCGCAGGCGCTCCGTCGCGCTCACTTTTGACGATGGTCCCAGTGAAGGCACCCTCTCCATTCTTGAGTATCTGCAACGCGAATCGGTTTGGGCTACTTTCTTTCAATGCGGCATGAACGTCCGCCGCCTGCCCAAAATTGCGGGCGATGTCGCGGCCGCCGGTCACCAACTCGGCAACCACACCTACTCTCACCCCAAGCTTCCGTTCAAGTCGCGCGAGTTCATCGCGCGGGAGTTCACCGAGGCGCAACGTGTGATCCTGGGCGAAACCGGCATCGCGCCCATGATTCTCCGGCCTCCCTACGGCTTCCGCTGGGTCGGCATGCGCGAGGTGCAGCAGCGGCTCTCCCTGCTCGGCGTCATGTGGACCGTCATCGGCTATGACTGGTGCTGGTCGCCCGGCCGCATCGCCAGCCACGTGCTGTCCCATGTGGAACCCGGCGGTATCGTCTGCCTCCACGACGGCCGCGGTGTCAAAAAGAATCCCGACGTCAGCGCCACGTTGCGTGCCGTCAAGCAGATCGTTCCCGTTCTCAAGGATCGCGGCTATTCTTTTGAAGTCATCAGTGACTTAATGCACGTCGACGCTCGCCCTGTCGCTGCCCCGCTAAGCTTGAAGTAGAGACCCGTCTTTACGGAAAATAAGCCAGGCCAACTGTTTCTGATCGGCGCCGGCCCGGGAGATCCCGAACTCCTGACCCTCAAAGCCGTCCGTGTTCTGCGCGAGTGCGATGTCGTTCTCTACGACCGCTTGGTCAGTCCCGAAGTGCTGTCCTTCGCTCGCCCGGATGCCGAGCTAATCTACGTCGGCAAGCACGAAGGCGAGCAGAATCAAACGCAGAGCCACATTTTCGACCTCATCCGCCGGCGCGCGCTCGACGGCAAAACCGTAGCTCGCCTCAAGGGCGGCGACCCGCTGGTATTTGGTCGCGGCGCGGAGGAGTGGGCTCTCGCGCGCCAACATGGCATCCACGTTGAACTGGTCCCCGGCATCACTTCGGCCATCTCTGTTCCCGCCATCGCCGGGATCCCGCTCACCTATCGCGGCGTTTCCCAGTCCTTCGCCGTCATTACCGGACATTGCCACCAACGTCGCAGTGGCTACTGGCAAAGCTACGCCGGCGTCGACACGCTAGTCGTCCTCATGGGCGTGAAAAACCGCCTGCACATCGCGCAATCCCTTATCGCCGCCGGACGAGATGCGGACGAACCCGTCGCGTTTATCGAACGCGGCACAACGCCCGCCGAGCGAGTCGTCGAGAGCACGCTGGCTGGAGTCGCCGCCGGCCTTACGGAAGTGCGCAGCCCAGCCGTATTCGTAATCGGCCGCGTTGTAAAACTCCGAGCGCGGCTGGTCGCTACGGAAGAAGCTCCAATACCGCCAAACCCTGCGGCTGAATGGTAATTGGATCCGCCAGCGAGTGCTGTTCCGCCGCTGGAAGCGCCGCCCCACTTTCTATCGACCCAATCTGCGCCATCGTGGGACTCACCGGGCTTCCGGCATGCTGCCACGCCTGCAGTCCCGACCCGTGCTCCCCATCCACGAACTGCATCCGGTAACCGCTGAAGTGCGTCCCTTTCACATCTAACCGGAAAGTCTTCGCGCCCGCTTTCTCGCCCGGCTCTGCATAGTTCCACAACGCCACGACCACTTGCCCGTCGGCTTTCTTCGTGACCAAAGCGTTCTCCGAACTCACCGGCAAACGTTGATCGCCCAGCCCGTGCAGCAGTTCAAAATCGTGAAATGCCGCTTTAGAAATTCCGCGCTCGGCGATCAGCCCATATCCTCCGTAAAACGGTGTCTTCACCACGCCCTGCTCTTCGAACACGTCCGAGAACGACCAGTAGGACATCATCGCCGCCAGCCCGTCGCACTCACGAATGTTGTTTGCCAGCCACGGCCCCATGAACGCGCTGTCCGTCACCTCTCGCTCATTCATGTAGGTAGCGTTGTACTCAGACCAGATAATCGGCGTGTCCGGCGCCGCCGACGCTTTCACCTGATCGAACACTTTCTTGGCCGCCCGCGCTACCATGTCGCGCCTCGCAATGGGAACGCGATTCCCAAACACGTCTTGGGATGTGTCGTTGCCATAAACATGCGTCGACACAAAATCGAACGGCACATGCCCCCGTGTGCAGTGTGCCAGGAAAGCGTCCACCCACGCCGCTTGCGCGGTCGCCGGACCACCCACGCGCAGCTTCGCATCCACGCGCTTCACAGCCTTCGCCGCCCCGTCATACAGCGCGAAATAGGTCTCCTGCTTCGGAACACCGTTCCAGAAATCGATGTTCGGCTCGTTCCACACCTCGAAATACCATTGCTCCACTTCAGCCTTGCCATAGCGTTCCACCAAGTGGCTTGTGAACGCCTCCACCAGCGCACTCCATTTCGCCGGGTCCTTCGGTGGCGACGGCAGCGGCTTGTACCAGAAAGCATGCGGCGTCAGGTTGGCGGCCAGCTTGCGCGGCATGAAACTCAGCTCCACAAACGGTTTCACGCCCTGTTCCAGCAGCCCATCATAAATCTGGTCTACATAAGAGAAGTTGTAAACCGGCCGCCCTTGCGCATCTTCGTCATACACACCGTTCTCATCGTGCAGAATCGCGTGAAAGCGAATGTACTCGAAGCCGGTAATCTGTCGCACTCTTTTCAAGTCAGCCCGATAACTTTCGCGCAGGCTCAAATTCGCGCGCCCGGAGCCGAACATCTGCTCCCAGATATGCGGAAATGCCGTCGCCTTCGCAGTGGTGTCGATGGTGATCGTCTCTGCGGTCTGGCCTTCCATCCTACCGCCAAGCCCCATAAGCACCAATGGGCAGGCCAACGCCCAACGTGCCAATAAACCGTTTCGCTCTCTCATCTTCACGCCTCTCTCCGCATGCGCATTTCCTCAAACTGCATAGCCGCTTCCCGAACCAGAATGCCCATCTTAGGATGCGACGGCTCAAGCGACGGCGTAAGCCCACATTCCCGCAGCGCTTCGCTGCACGTCGGCCCAATTGACGCAAGAAGCATTTTTCGTAGAGCGTCTCTCGCCGGCTCGCGTTGCCCTTTTTGCCCAGCGAACTCCAGGAAGTGCTCCACCTGAACACCCGTCGTGAAAACGGCCACCTCGAATTGGCCGTCCAGCACTTCCTTAAGCGCTTGTGACAGCGGCGCGGTATCCGCCGGCAGGCTGTATTGGTAGACCGGCACGGGCGTCACCGTGCGCCCCTGCGCTTCCAGTCCCTCGGTAAGCTCACGACTCGTGCGTCCGTATTCCTGCACTGCAACCGCCTGACCAGGCCGTCCTTCCATCGCCGCCAGCAACTCGCGCCACGTGTTCGGCTCCGGCACCGCGACCGCAACCGGCACGTTCCACTCGCGCAATACCGCCGTCGGCTTCGGCCCTCTCGCCACCACCGTCACCCGCCGCAGCGCTTCCGGGAAACGTTCCTCGCCATCACGCGACCCCAGCACCCGGCCCAGGTGTCGCACGCCCACCCCCGTCAAAAAAATCACGGTGTCGAACTCGCCCGCGTACAGGCGGTCCGCAAACGCAAACGCTTCCCGATTCGCCTCAATCGGCACCTCAATCAAAGCCGGCGCGATAAACGGCTCTCCTCCGTTGATGCGAATCAACTCGGCCATCTCCTTCTCTCGCCTGCTCTCAAACGACAACACTCGGGCGCCACGGAAGGCCATGCTCGTAGCGTACCCGAACCTTAAAAAGTGTGTCTCTTTGTTGTTGGCCTGAGGTCAGTCAAGATCCAACTCTAGTTTTCGAGCAATAGTTTCCGCAAAACCAGGTACGCCGACCCGCAATGTTCGAAGAAGTTGTGGAAGTGAGCGATTGATCGTTGATGCCTGTTCATGAAGCTTCGAAATGACAACGGCCGGGTTCAAATCGTATTGATGAATCAGGAAGTTATCCGGATGCTGAGCCTCAATGTCCCACTCGGAAAGTGCTGCAGGAGGGAAATCCTTCAGGTTGAATGTGACAACCACCTGTGCGTTGCATTTAACAGCGGCGGCTGCCACATGTCGATCATTAGGCTCGTTCGTCATCAGATCGATAAACTTTTCGTATCCAACAACACAAGCCTCTGGAAAATGCGCGCTGATCTCGTGAAGCAAGTGGGCGCTCTGGTGTCGAGCGCCCACTTGCTTCTAGATTCTTCGTTACCTCTCGCCAGATCTGGCCGGTCCATCTCGGAATATATTGTCGAGGAGTCTCTGCTAGGCGGAGCAAAGTATCCCGGAGCGAATTAGGCCAGAGCACACAGGCATCAAGGACAGCCGGAAAGTTCCCCGTAATCGGGTTTGGCATTAAAATTCATCGTAGTTGCCAGCTTCGACAGCTTCGCGCGCCATTTTGTTGAGCGATTCATGCCTGCGTTGATCTCTCTGTTTCCGATATGTGATCACATCCTTCATTGTGAGGCGACGATGTGTGCCGACCCGATGATAAGGAACGGTTCCCTTTTCTAAAAGGCCAATCAAGAACTGCCTTGACATCCCCAGAAGATTTGCGGCCTGCTGGGTCGTTAGGTCCTGCGACTCAGACGCATATACAATAGGATTGCCGTCCAAAAGGTCGCCTATGATGCGGAGCAGTAGTCTGTAAAGCGAAGCTGGTAAATCCAGCCGATACAAGCCGTCCGGGCTCGTGAGAGTAGCATTGCCCAATCGAAGCAGCCGATGCAGTTCTTCAATCTGGAGCCCCTCCGCTTCTGGAATGATGGCCTGCTTTGATTCCGAGATTACACTAGAAGACATTCTGACCTCCTCTGTTCTTTCGCGGCAAAACCGCCAGAAGCCCCTACACGCCTCAGACGTCTATAACCGCTACAACCGCTACAACTACTATAACCGCAAACCTCCCGGAAACGCATGCTCAGATTTGTCTTTTTAGCTATCTCCCCAGAAATAAGGGGGTTGCGTCCCGTAAATAAACTTTCTTTAGAGTGTGAACTCAATAGCAATCCGCCAAGAATGCCCTTGGCTGCTAACATATCAAGCAGTTCCCAGTCTGCTTCTCCCATATGGGCAAACTTCCGCTTTTTGCGTTGCTCTTCAGCTCTATACCCCTTGCCTCAGCGCAGCAGACCACGGATCCCAACCCCGGCCGCTCACCCGACGTCTTTCTGGACAACCATCGTCCCATCAAAGGCAAGAAGGATAAGGCGCCCACCGCGCGTACCGTCACGGGAAAAGTGGTAGACGACACGGGTCAGCCTCTCGAAGGCGCTCTCGTTACCCTCACTGATTCCAAAACCAACGCGAAGAACACCGTCTTCACTAAGAAAGACGGCCGCTACAACTTTGAGGAAGTCGCCTTCACGGTGGATTACCAACTGCAAGCGCGTTACAAAGATCTCAACAGCGAGCCCCGCAACCTGAGCCAGTACGACCACACCGCCAACGTAGTTCGCATCCTAGAAATAGATCCCAGCGCCACGGCATTCTCGCCGAAAACTGACAAGAAATAAACGCACAGCTAGTCGCCTGCTCCTGTCTTGGGCGTGTATCGTCCGGCACGTCGGCACCTGTTTTTTACCATGAAGCCATGGCACGGACGCGTCCCCTCAGGCTCACTCCCGAGCAAACCGCCGCTATTGCGCGCGCGCTCGCCGATCCCCGCCGCTTCGCCATCTTCGAGCAGATCGCTCAGTGCAATGGCTTGGCCTGCAGCGCACTGACCGAGCATGAGGCCATCAGCCCGGCCACGATCTCCCACCACCTCAAAGAACTAGCAGAAGCAGGCCTGATCGAGTCCGTGCGCGAAGGCCGCATCATGCGCCTCAGCGTGAGCCGCTCGGTTTGGGACGCCTACCTGAAGCGGCTCCAGAATTTATAAACGCGGCGTCTTAGTCTTCTGCATCCTCGCCCACCCTCCCGGGCATCTATTTGACACGCGTCGAATTATTCGACAGATATCGAAATGAGGTGAGGAAGATGGCGAAACTGGAAGGGAAGATCGCAGTGGTAACCGGAGCGTCCAAGGGAATCGGTGCGGGTATTGCCAAAGCATTGGCTGCCGCGGGCGCAACGGTGGTGGTGAATTATTCGACAAGCAAGGAGGGCGCGGACCGGGTGGTCACCGAGATCGGGAAATCGGGCGGTAAGGCCGTGGCCATTGGCGGAAACGTGGCTAAGTCTGCTGAGATCGATGCGCTGTTCGCCCAAACAAAGAAGCGCTTCGGCAAGGTGGATGTGCTGGTGAACAACGCTGGTGTGTACGCGTTTTCGCCGCTGGAAGCGATCACGGAAGAAGCCATCAATACAATGTTTGATGTCAATGTGAAGGGACTTTTGCTCGCCACCAAGGCGGCCGCCGCCCTGTTTCCCGCCGAAGGCGGAAGCATTATCAACATCGGTTCCGTTGTGACCGATACGACCCCGCCGGCATCGGCGATCTACACGGGCACCAAAGGCGCAGTAGACGCAATCACACGCGTCTTCGCCAAAGAACTTGGCCCGAAGAAGATCCGCGTCAATGCTGTCAATCCTGGCATGACGACGACCGAAGGCGTGCAGACAGCAGGCGTACTGGGAACAGAAATGGAAAAGACGATGATTGCGCAGACTCCGCTTGGCCGGATCGGCATGCCGGACGATATCGCCGATGTCGTCGCCTTCCTCGCCTCAGAAGACGCGCGCTGGATCACCGGCTCGCTGCTTCAGGTCGGCGGCGGCCTCCGCTAACCTTACCTACTCAGCGCGAACTTGCCACATTAGTTTCCAATGCTCTTGCCCACGAGTCCAACGTAAGTCGTAGCGGCAAGCAAGTGGCGATCATTGGTCCAGATCTCTGTCTCACCTGCCTCCAGCGCTGTTGCCAAGTGGATGGCGTCGCCTGCGCGCAACGGAACCTTTGGCGGAAGTCCCCGGATTAGAGTTGCCGTTCTGCGTAGCAGAGCATCCGTGACAGGTAGCAGATTCCAGAGGTCAGCCTCAACGTGGTTTCTAAAGAGATCGATCAATTCGTGGCCTTGGGCGACCGTAAGAGATCCCTCCCGGACGTGACGGTGAAACACGCACGTTACCTCGACGAGCGCCCATGACGACCCACAAATGTGCGATGCCCGGCGGATCAACTTCCTCACCGCTGTCGCGTCTGGCTCATTTACGTAAAACTTCGCGACATACGCTGAATCCAGATACATCCTCAGCGGTCTTCTTCCAGAAAGCGCCCACTATCGCCAGCTATGGACGGAAAGCGCTTCCAAAGGTCGCTCATGTCGGGCAGCCGGGGTCTTGCGGGCTTCTTCGAAAGGGGGCGCAGTTCCGCTACAGGTTCACCACGCCGCTCAATCAGAATCACCGCACCCTCCGCGACCTCGCGTACCAACTCAGAAGTTCGAATGTGAAGGTCGCGAATCGAAGCCGTTTTCATGTGCTACATTGTAGCACCTTTCGGGGGCAGCGCGCGAGGGCCGTCTACTTCATCTCGTTCAGCCGCTCCGGCATATCCGCCAGCACATAGCTCAGCACCGCCAAGGACGCGACGTTAAGTTGAAATTCCCGCGGCACAATCTTGTCGAAACTATCGGCGTCCGTATGGTGCCAATCGAAGTAGTGCGCTTCCACCGTCCGTACCCCGAACCCCGGCACGCCCTCGGCCAGCAGCGGAGCGATATCGGAACCGCCGCCGCCCTGGCTCATCGCGCCCCCGTCAATGCTCTTGAGCAGCTTGCCAATCTCCATCGCTCGCGCAAACGCTGCCGGCGACACTTGCTGATCGCGAGAAGCTCCTGCCCTTTGTCGATTCCCGAAACCCTCCGGCCCGCCATTCCCAAAGCCGAACCCCACCGGTTTCTCCGCGCCGCCATCCATCTCGATCGCCGCTACTTGATTAGCGATCTCGCTGCCGATCATCGCGCGATAAGCCCGTCCCCCAGCCCCGCCATTCTCTTCGTTCACCCAAAAAACCACCCGGATCGTGCGCCGCGGCTGCAGTCCCAGCTTCTTGATCAACGCCACCGCCGCAAGCGTCGCCATAATGCCGCTGCCATCGTCGTTCGCGCCCTGCCCGATATCCCACGAATCGATGTGCCCGCCCAGCACCACCACTTCCCCCGGTTTTTCGCGCCCGCGAATCTCGCCTATCACATTGTGCGAATCGGCCTCTGCCTCCAAATGCGCTTCCATCGTCAGGTGTACTCGCACCGGCGTCCCGCCGTCCAGCAAACGCTCGATCATCGCCGCGTCTTCCACGCTCAGCGCCGCCGCCGGAATCTTCGGCGCGCCTTCCGCGTACTCCAGCGTCCCCGTATGCGGCGTCTGCAAACCGAAGCCCGTCATGGACCGCACCAGCACGGCCGCCGCCCCGAACTGAGCCGCGCGTGACGCCCCGGAAATCCGGTACTGGACTGTCCCCCCATAACCTTTCCACGGCGGATTGAACAGAACGATTTTTCCCGCAATCTTATCGCGGCCCAGCGATGTCAGTTGATCGAAATCGGAAACCGCCACTACATCGGTCGTAATGCCCGCGGGCGGAGTCGCCACGCTCATCCCCAGGCCAATCATCGTCAGCCGCTTTTCAATGGGCGCCATCATCACGGCCGATTCGTTGCCCCTCACCCAATGCGGCACCTTCACCGCCGGCGTGCTCACGTTCTCAAGCCCTGCCCTGCGCATCTCGCTCGCGGACCACTCGATCGCCCGCTCCAGGGGCGCCGACCCGCTGATTCGATTCCCAATCCGGTCGCACAAGTACTCCAATCTCTGCAGCCCGTCCGCGTCCGCCAGCGCCGCCCCAATCAGCTTCTGCGCCGTCGCCGTGTACTGCTCCGAAATGCTCACCGGCTCAGCCGAAGCAAGCATTGCCACCAAAACAAAAACCGCGAAGGATCTGGCCATTGGCATTCAATCTACCAATTCGCACAAACCCACCGCGGCCCAGCTACTTTTTTTCTGAACTACTTTCTAATGACGCGCTGCCAACCGAGCCGCGCGCGTGAGCAAGCGGACTCTTCTGCCTCAACAACTACCCGCGAATACCCCGCACAAACCGAAGCCCGAGCGCCGCTGCAATCGCACACAGCCCCATGCTCATCGTTCCCGGCTCCGGCGTCGTCAGCGGAAGCGCAAACACCCCGAACGCATTCCCGTCGTAGCGCTCTGTTCCGCCGCTCGGCCGGTTCAAATCCACCGCGCCGCCTTGCCCATCCGATTTCACCAGCACTGTCGATCCCCCGCCGTCCAGGTTCAACGCATTGTATGCGCCAAACGCCAACATCATATCGGCGGTCTCCGTGATCGTTGTTCCCACGCTGTATCCCGCCTGCCGTCCATCAATCGTTACCAAATACAAGAACTGTCCATTCTGTGAAATCCCCGCATCCGTGCGTGGATTCGCATGGGTTGGATCGCCTTCGTTGGGGCTTTGCGCGCCAATGTTCACGCCGTTCTGCACAATCTGTGCCGACCCTGCCACCGCGTTGAACACATTCGAGAGATCCATCGACATCGTCGTCGTCGCAATCGTCGCTTGATTGTTCTTCGTCAGCAGCAGCGCCACATTACTATTGCCCGCGGCCGAAGTCGGCGGCGCTACCACCGTCCCATCCGATACTGCCAGCCCGATCACAGTCTTGTTTTCGTGCGCCGCAGCACAGCACGGCGCGAAAAAGTTCGCATTCACCGCCACCTGCGTGCCCGAGCTCTCCAGAAACTGGCTTGTCGTCTCGCCAATCGTATTCAGACTGCCACCGTGCGGAGTCGTGTAGAAACCAACCCCTGGTGCATGGAGGTTCACCCGTACCGCGTACGCCACGCTCGCGTCCGTCCCATCAATCGTTCCGGTCGTAAAATCAATTCCCTGATAAAGCGGCGACCAAGTGCCGACGCTAATGTTCGCTGCCTCGCTCGCCATCGAGAAAACCGAGGCGGCCAGAGCGGCCGCTACCCACGCGCATCTTTTACTTGTCAAGAGTACTTCCTCCAAGCTGAATCTAGCGGCGCGCGATTACACTCGGATGACGGTTCCCTTGCGAATTGGTACGTTCGCCTCTTGCGTCCGCCACCATTTTCGAATACCATCTATCCACTATGGATTTGGTTGTCAACATCTCTCGCCGCGGAGCTGTCGCTTCACTTCTCTTTTGCATCGCCGCAAGCACACTCGCCGCTATCGACATCGACGAGCCCGCGCCCCACTTCGTCGTCAAAACCCTGGATGGCGAGAGACTCACCAACGAATCGCTGAAAGGCAAAGTAGTTCTGCTCGATTTCTGGGCCACCTGGTGCCCACCCTGCAAGCACGACGAACCGGCCGTCGAAAGCATCCTCAGGGAGTTTGGAAAAGATGGCCTGGTCGTCCTCTCCGTCAACATGGGCGAGCCCCGGCGCAAAGTGAAGAAGTATCTCGAACAGTCCCCCCGCTCCTCGAAAATCGTTTTGGCCGAAGATACCACCCTTGCCGCTATCTGCGAAGCCAAGGTTTACCCCTACTACGTCGTCATTGATCGCGAAGGGAACGTGGCCGGCATCCAGCGCGGTGCTGGCGGCGAGGGCGCTCTTCTTCGACTACTCGCTAAAGCCGGGCTCGAATCTTCCTAAATTGCCCTGAAATCTTCTTAAAATTCATCGATAAGAACCGGAAGTAATGTTTCCGGCAGATTTGCCGGTCCGTATGCCCCAAGCTGCGCTACTCGCAGAACAACCCGGCCATGGACGTACAGTCAATAGGTGCTGCAGCCATCGCGTTTGAGAACGCCTGTCTTCAGGACATGCAAAAGCCTCTCGCCCAGGCCGCGCCTACTGGGTTGCCTAAGGTGTTGCCTACGGCGACGCCTGCTGCCGGCGATGTCACGACCGCTTTTATCGCTGATATTGCCGCCCACGCCGAGATCGCCCAAGTAGCCGCCTTGCTCGAGCCGCAGCACTCCGCCGACGTCACCACCCGCATCACCGCGCTATCGAACGACACCGCCGCCGCTCTCCAGGTTGGCGATCACGCCCGCGCCTTATCGAACGTCACTGAAATCGCTGCGCTCGATCCGCATGCCCTCGATCCTCTTCGAACGGACAAAGTCCTCGATCCCATCCGCACTGAAGTAGATCGCCTGGTGAATCGCCTCACAACTGTAGCCAAGATGAACGCCGAGGGCTGGCTCGCCCAAGCCGGCGAAGTTCTTGTATCGCCGGTCCAAGCCTCTGCCCCGAACCTGCCGGCTACGCTGGCCCGTCTCACGCAAATTGCCGTCCCCGTCCTGAATCCCGGCGCCGGATCGACAGCGCC
>JAABUQ010008564.1_pt1 | contig 14277 bp, 11 predicted proteins | sample 5560001 | NCBI WGS metagenome assembly JAABUQ01 (sample SAMN10711888, study PRJNA513371) | rock metagenome | isolation source: Antarctica rocks | place: Antarctica: Victoria Land, Finger Mt nord | collected 2015-12-18
TGCCCGTTTCGCCGCAAGGCCGCTCCGCAGTCCAGACAACGCCCATGCTGCTCGATCCAGCCGGAGGTCTGCTGCACGACGATAGCCGTTTGCAGTCTGGCCAAGAGCGATTTCGCTTCCGCCAAGGTGAGACCAAGGTTTCCGGCTTGCAGCTCACCGCGTTCGAAGCGCGCTACCTCCTCGACGTTCTCATCACCGTCAATCGTCACCCGAATCGTAATCGTCATCTACGAATCGAAGCGATCGGGATCAGAGCGGTTCTGCGCTCCCAAGCGGTGAACGGCCAAAGCTAAAGCATCGACGTCACCGACGGCTTGTCGGACCGTCTCGTCGCCTTGCGCGTGCGCCAGCCTCGTCAGTACGTGGTCGATATAAAGCCGCTCGGCCCACGGCGATTCGCCTAGCCGATGAGAGAGCCGTCCGGCATGGTCGCGTGGTGTCGTAACTTCGTCCGATGGCCCAGCGCGCGCGCCGGCAATGCAGACTGCGGGCGCAGGACTCTCATCGAGAACGTGCGCGCATTCGAAGCGCACTTGGTGTCGCCATTCATTCCAGAAGCCGTACTGATAGAGGAAACGTTCCTTCGAGCGGAAGTCGAACGCTGCCAAGTCGGCGCTTTCCGGCATGGTGCTCGGCTGCGTGCGTGTTTTCCCCGAATGACGAACTGATGGCGCCGCACGTCGCTCAATCCAAAGGCGACCTGGACGATGCAGTGCAACCGCGCGAGACTCGTGTCAGCGCTAACGAGCAGCCGACGCCAGATCGCCGGCTCGACGTCGTGGAGCAGGACGTGCAACTGATGGACCGTCGCCGGCTTGACCATCGTCGGGCGATCGTAGCATAGGCCGCTGGTGATCGTCGGAAACCCACCGGCGCCGAACGGCGCTGATGGGGCGGCCTTGCCCGGCCCGGCTCGGGCGCCGTCGCAGCCTGGTGCCTGCTCAGCAACCCATCAAAAGGCTCTGCATCGCCAGCACCCGCTTTTTCTGGTCTCCAGCTAGCAGATTCGCGTAGGTGGAAATAGTCTCCATTGCGGCTACTGAGGACTGATGCTAGGCTATTTTCACAAAAGAGCAAAACGTGTACATTTGTGAAAGCCAGGAGACGACGTGAACTTTGCAGCCGCACGGACCATCAAAGCCGCGATAACACTTAGCGCCATGGCCGCCGTGACATTGGCCGCCGGCATCGGCGGCGCCGAGGCGAAGGGCCTGAAGATCGGCTTCAGTCAGGTGACGCTTCAATCGCCGTTCTACGTGCAGCTCCGCGACGGCGCGGAAGCGGCGGCGAAAGCCCACGGCGACACGCTTATCTTCCTGGATGCCAACGGCGACGTATCCAAGCAGAACAACGATATCCAAGACCTGATTACGCAAAAAGTCGACGTGCTGATCATCAATCCAGTGAACGCCGATGCGGTCGGTCCATCGGTCACCGCAGCGAAAACCGCCGGGATCCCGATCATCACCGTTGATCGCGACGTTAAGGTGCCCGTTGCGGCTCACGTCGGCCGCGACAACAAAGCCATGGGTAAGCTCGTCGGCGAGGCCGTCGTCGCGCAGCTAAAAAAGCAGGGCATGAAGAACGCCAAGATCATCGAGATACAAGGCGACGCTGGGGGTTCCGTGATGATGGATCGCCGCGACGGATTTCACAGCGCGATTGCCGGCAGCGGCGCGAAGATCGTTGAAGGCCCGTACGCCGAGTACATCCGCGCTAACGCGATTACGGCGATGCAAGATTTACTTCAATCGAATCCCGACGTTGCGGTCGTCTACGCGCACAACGACGATATGGCGCTCGGTGCGCTCAAAGTCCTAACCGAGGCCGGCAAGAAGAACGTTATTGTAGCAGGCGTCGACGGTCTCTCGGAAGCTCTGAATACGATGGCGAGCGGCGGAAATTTCGTAGCGACCGCGCTCAACGATCCGCAGTATCTCGGCGACGTGACGATTCAAGTTGCAGAAGAAATTAAGAGCGGCCACAAGGTACCGAAGTTCGTTAACGCCGGCACGATGCTCGCGACGAAAGCGAACGTTTCAACGATTAAACGTCCCGGCTTATTCGCTATCTACCGCCCGCACGTATTGACCAACTAGGCACCTTCCGCGCCCATTCGAACCCCCTTTCTAATCGTCAAACGAGGTCGTCTATGCGTGCTGCCGTGCTCCATAGTCCTGGAGACATCCGGCTCGAGTCCGTTCCCGAACCAAAGGCCTCCGCGGGCCACGTCGTTATCAGAGTCGCCGCGGTCGGCGTTTGCGGTTCCGATCTTCCTCGGATGTTGAGCAAAGGCGCTCACCGCATGCCGCTCATCTGCGGACACGAATTCTCAGGACACATCGTCGAGATCGGCCCCGATGTTGAGGGGTTCAAGATCGGCGACCTCGTATCGGTGCCGCCCCTCATTGCGTGTTATCACTGTTCGCAGTGTCTGCGAGGTCAGTTCTCACGCTGCGAAAATTACGACTACTTTGGCAGCCGGCGTGACGGTGCATACGGCGAGCTCGTCGTCGTACCGATTTCGAATCTCCTGAAGACGCCGGCCGGCATCGATCCGGCCGCAGCCGCCATGTGCGACCCGGCGGCGATCGCTCTCCACGCGATCTGGAACGCTGGCGGCTTGACGGTCGGCAACCGCGGCGGCGTTATAGGCTGTGGTCCGATCGGCCTCTTTGCGATTCAATGGATGCGCCTCCTCGGTGCGCGTGAAATCGTGGCAGTCGATATTTCCGAGGAAAAGCTCGCGATGGCGCGTGAGGCCGGAGCGACCCATGCGGTTCTCGGCAGCGAAGAGATCGCGCAGGATCTGCTCTGCGATATCGTTATCGAGGCGGCCGGAAATCCGGCGGCAATAACGCGCGCGATTAAGATGACGGGACCGGGGGGCCATACCGCCTTCATCGGCATTCCGACCGGCGACGTTCCGCTCGAGAATAAGACGTTCCAGCACTTCTTACGACAAGAGATCTCCCTGCATGGCTCGTGGAACTCTATGGGTGAACCTTTTCCCGGCGCTCAGTGGCGGGTTTCGCTCGATCGGCTCGCCTCGGGCGATCTCAAATGGAGATTCATGATAACGCACGATCTCGATCTGGACGCGTTACCCGATATGTTCGAGAGCTTCAAAGACCGTAACACCTTCTTTTCCAAAGTTCTATTCCGGCCGTGACGCTCGGCGACGCGATTCGCCCACAAGCATGAGCCGCATCTTGGCGCTCGATTTCGGTTCAGGCAGCGTGCGGGCCGGCGTATACGACGTCGAGTCGCGCGCGATGGGGGCGAGCGTCGAGCAGCCGTATCCTACCACGCATCCGCATCGCGGTTGGGCGGAACAAGATCCCGAGCATTGGTGGACGGCGCTGCGCCTCGCCGCTCGAGCGGCGATCGCTCAATCTGCTAATCCCCATGTGGATGCCCTGTGCGTCGCGGCGACGTCTTCCACCGTGGTGGTTTGCTCGCGAGCGGGAGTACCGCTACGCCCCGCAATCCTCTGGATGGATTGCCGTGCCGCCGCCGAGTCGAAAGCGACGGAAGCCGTTCACCATGCCATCCTCGATTACAGCGGCGGTGGCGACGCAGTCGAGTGGCTCGTTCCCAAAGCAATGTGGCTCGCCGCGTGCGAGCCCGAGTTGTACCGCAACGCCGAAGTTATCTGCGAGGCGGTCGACTTCATTAACTTCCGTTTGACCGGACGTTGGACCGGTTCGCGGCTCAATGCGACGTGCAAATGGAATTATGACGCGCTCGAAGGCCGCTTCGAACCGGACCTCTTCGCCGCATTCGGTGTTCCCGATCTTACCGACAAGCTGCCGGCGGAGATCGTACCGGTCGGTCAGCCGGTCGGCTCGCTACGGCGCAAAGTTGCGGACGATTTCGGCATCTCGGAGCGGCCGCTCGTCGCGCAAGGCGGCATCGACGCGCACATGGGCGTCTTCGGCGCGGCGACCGCTCAGCCGGGCGGCATGTTGATGATCGGCGGAACGTCCATCGTGCACCTGACGCAATTCGCGAGCAGACCGGCTCTTGCGGGCATTTGGGGACCGTATCCAAACGCGCTGCTCGACAACTATTGGCTCGTCGAAGGCGGTCAGGTTTCTGCGGGCTCGATTCTTCACTGGTTAACAGATCGCATCTTTGGGCTCGACCGGGCGGGCCAAATAGCACTCGTGGAGAGCGCGTCGAAGATCGCCGTGGGCGCGAGCGGTTTACTCACGCTCGACTATTGGATGGGAAATCGCACGCCGTATCGCGATCCGGATTTGCGCGGAAGCATTCTTGGACTTTCGCTCTGGCACGACCGTGCGACGATCTACCGCTCCGCAATCGAAGCGATCGCCCTCGGCTCCGCGAACGTAATCGACGAATTGCATAAGGGAGGCGTCGAAATCGAGCGCCTCGTTCTCGCGGGCGGTATCTGCAAGAACCCGCTTTGGCTCAGTGCGACGGTGGATGCGATCGGCCGGCCGATCGACGTGGTTTATGACGAAAACCTTAGTTTAATCGGCGGTGCCGTGTCGGCTGCAGTCGCGCTCGGGCTCTTTTCTGATCTCATCGAAGCGTCGGCGGCTTGTGCCGCAAGGACGCGAACGATCGAGCCGAACGCCCTCGCTCACGAACGTTTCTGCGAGCTGCTGCCGACCTATCGTGACGCGACCGCAACGATCGCACCGATCGCGCATCGGCTTGCGCGCATTCCGGTAGGCCAAGCGACGTGACGAACGAAGCGGAGCCTGGCTCCGCGCGTTTGCCGTCGGACGAAACGCGCGAACATCTCATGTTGCAGGCGGCAAAGCTTTATTACGAGCTCGATAAGACGCAGAACGAAATCGCGCACGAGCTCGGGCTGACGCGCTGGCAAGTCAGCCGGTTGATCCGTGAAGCGCGGGAGGTCGGCGTCGTGCGCATCGAGATCCTACCGCGTTCGCAACGCCGTGCGCAGCTCGAAGCGACGCTTCAGAAAACATTCGGCTTGCGCGAAGCGGTCGTCGTGCGGCGGCCCGACATTGAAGACGACGCGCTCCTGATCGAAAACGTCGCTCAAGCGGCCGGACAGTTTTTGTCGACGGTCAATCCGCGGCCGAGTCTCGTCGGCGTTTCATGGGGCCGCACCATGGCCGCCGTCGCACGCTGGCTGCCGCCCGCCTGGACCGGCGACGTTCACGTCGTCCTCGTGAACGGGGCTACGACGCACCGCTCGACTTCGTACCAAGCGAACTTCGTTGCCGAACGTTTCGCGCAAACGGCGACGAACGGCCGGGCAACGCTGCTTCCCGTTCCCGCAATCGTCGGCAAATCCGCGACACGCGACGTGCTCGAGGAAGACCCTGTTATCGCGGGCGTGCTCGAACTCGCCCGCAGTGCCCCGTTCGTCTGTTTCGGTATGGGCGCGCTTTCCGCGACCTCGGTGCTCGTAGAGTCCGGTTATATCGGAAGCGCCGACATCGAGCGGCTGGCGCGAGCGGGGGCCGTCGGCGACATTCTCGGCCGCTTCATCGACGCGCACGGCAGCATCGTCGACCCGGAGCTCGACGCGCGAACGATCGGGCTCCGGCCCGAGGCGCTCCGCGGTATCCCTTGGTCCATCGGCATCAGCGCCGGGGAGGCGAAGCATGCGGTCGTTTTGGGTTGTTTGGAAGCGGGCTACGTGAAAGTTCTCATTACTGATGACGCGACGGCACGGTACGCGCTCGAGCATCGACGTGGCTAAACCCGTTCTCGTCGTTCGCTCCGCTTCGAAACGCTTCCCTCCGAACATCATCGCGCTCGAGGACGCGTCGATCTCGGTCGATCCGGGCGAAGTGCACTGCCTACTCGGCGCGAACGGCGCCGGGAAGTCGACGTTGCTCAAGATCGTTTGCGGGGCACTGCGCCCGACGACGGGCGAGTTATTTATCGACGGTATGCCGGTGAAGCTCAACTCACCGCACGAGGGCGCACGAGCCGGCATCTCGATGATCTATCAGGAGCTCGATCTCGTATCGCAGCTAACGGTCGAACAAAATCTGTTCCTGGGTCATGCGCCAAGCCGCGCCGGCTTTACGAGACGCCGCGAGCGCCGCGCGCGAGCGAAAGAGGCGCTCGCGCTCGTCGGCGCGAGCTTCGGTCCGCAAACCCGTGTCGAGACGTTGTCGATCGCGAATCAGCAATTGGCGGCAATCGCGCGCTCGCTCACGATGGACGCGAAGGTCATCGTGATGGACGAACCTTCTGCGGCACTTAATGAACGCGAGCTCGCGCGCGTGTTCTCCGTCATTCGCGATCTCGCCCGCCAGAAAGTCGCGATCCTATATGTGAGCCACCGGCTCAATGAAGTTCGCGAGATCGGCAATCGCGTGACGGTGTTGCGCGGCGGTCGCACGATCGATACGTTCTCCGTCGCCGGAACTTCGGAGGCGACCCTCGTCGAAGCCGTCATCGGTCAGGACCGTTCGCTCGTCGAGCGGACGCCTCGCGGGCCGCTCACCGGGAAGGTCGCCTTAGACGTTACGCACCTCACAGCGGCGGGCGGCCTCGAGATCGAGGACATGCAAGTGCGCTGGGGCGAGATTACGGGTCTTTCCGGACTCAATGGTTCGGGGCGAACGACGTTTCTCAAAGCATTGTTCGGCGACATCAACTCCGAAGGTACCGTGCGCCTCGAGGGCAAGCCGTACCGGCCCAAATCGCCGGGGCGCGCGATCCGGCGCGGCTTCGCACTCGTGCCGGAGAACCGGAAAACCGAAGGTCTCATTCTCGATGCCGCAATATATCGCAACGCGTCGCTAAGCTTTTTGCGGCGCAGCCCGATCGTCAACCACGATGGCCTCAAGGCGCGTTCTGAAGAAGTGCTGCGCAGTCTCTCGACAAAATACGGCGATTCGGAACGAGCCGTACGACAGCTTTCCGGCGGCAATCAACAAAAGGTCGTACTCGCAAGATGGATCGTCGACGGCAGTCGCGTCCTGCTGCTCGATGAACCAAGCCGTGGGCTCGATGTGGGAGCCAAAGCCGATCTGTACGCGCTGATCCGCGGGCTCGCCGACGCGGGTGCAGCGATCATCGTCGCGAGCAGCGAACTCGAGGAGCTCTACGCCGCATGCGATTCGATTTGGGTTTTCCATGAGGGCCACAACGTCCGTCGTTACGATCCCGCAGTCACCGAGCGCGATGAGATTTTACGCATGTCTATTCTAGGCGCGAGGAGTTAACGTTTGGCAACCATCGACAACATTGCCGAAGCCCCGCGCGGGGCCGTCGCCCGCAACCGCTTCCGCTCCGTCTTCGAACTTCTGCTCCGCTATAACTTCGTCGTCATCTTTTTTGCCATGGTCGTGATTGCGACGTTCCTATCCAGCAGCTTTCTCACGTTCAACAACGTCTCAAATCTTTTTCAGCAGGCGGCGGTCGTGGGAATCGTCGCGGTCGGGATGACGTCCGTCGTACTCACGGGCAACATCGATCTTTCGGTTGGGAGCATGACGGCACTCGCGGGCATGGTCGTCGCTGTGCTCCTCTCGCGCGGCGTGCCGCCCGCGCTTGCGATCCCGGAAACGATCCTCGTCGGTATGCTCGGCGGTACGTTGATGGGCGCGATTACGGCATACGCGCGTGTTCCGAGTTTCATCGTAACGCTTGCGGGGCTCGTTTCGCTGCGCGGAATCACCTATCTCATCTCGCAGGGAACGCCGATCGGCGGTTTACCGGCCGGCTTCGGCGCGATCGGTTCCATGCTGGTGCCGATCTTTCCGGGAGTAACGGCGCCGCTCATGGGAGTCGGCTTCGTTGCGGTCTGCATCGCCGCTGCGATCTTCCTGCGCTACACGACCTTCGGTGAGTACATTTACGCGACGGGCGGAAACGCCGAGGCGGCGCGCCTTTCAGGCCTACCGACCCAACTCATCACGACGGCAGTCTTTGCGATCTCGGGCACGCTTGCGGCCGTCGGCGGAATCTTACTTACTTCGCGTCTGACGATCGGTCAACCCACGGCCGCGCAGGGCTTGGAGCTCGATGCGATCGCTGCGGTCGTGCTCGGCGGCACTAGCTTATTCGGTGGCCGCGGCGGCGTGCTCGGCACGTTCTTCGCTGTCATGCTGCTACAGGTGCTTCGAAACATCTTCAATCTACTCGGACTCGGATCGTTCTATCAAATGACGGTGACCGGCGTCATCATCATCGCGGCGATCTTGTTAAACCGGCTTATCGACCACTATGCGGGGCGTGGAGAATGATCGACCTGCAACCATACGAATCAACCAATTCGGCAGCGCCGAATTATAACGGTGCGCCGCGCAACGCGGGCACGCCGTTGCACCTCGACTGGTTCGAAGGCGTACAAGTAAATCTCAGCGCGGTCGAGCGGCGAACGGCGTCGCTCGCGGGCCGGCGTTCGATTAAGAAAGAGTATCAAGCCGCTTGGCTCGTCAAGGCGATTACGTGCATCGACCTCACGACCTTAGCCGGCGACGATACGCCGGGCCGCGTTCGTCGGCTCGCCGCCAAAGCGCGCCGGCCTCTTCGCGCGGATATCGTCGCAGCGCTCGGCCTTGAGGACGCTCCACCGACCGTCGGTGCAGTCTGCGTGTATCCGACGATGGTGGCACCCGCGGTAAAGTCACTCGAAGGCTCGGGTATTCCCGTCGCGTCGGTTGCGACGGGATTTCCGGCGGGCCTGACGCCGCTACCGCAACGGCTTGCCGAAATTCGCTATGCCGTCGAACAGGGTGCCGCAGAAATCGACATCGTGATCACGCGCGCCCACGCGCTCCTGGGCAACTGGCAGGCGCTCTACGACGAAATCGCCGCCATGCGCGAGGCGTGCGGTGCGGCGCATCTCAAGGCGATTCTCGCGACCGGCGATCTCAAGACGTTGCGCACCGTTTACAAGGCGAGCATGGTCGCGATGATGGCCGGCGCCGATTTCATCAAGACCTCGACCGGTAAGGAAGACGTCAACGCCACGCTCGCCGTGAGTCTCACGATGCTGCGCGCGCTGCGCGACTACGGCGATTTAACCGGCGGCGTGCGCATCGGCTTTAAGCCCGCGGGTGGCCTGAAAACGGCTAAGGACGCGCTGACCTGGTTAACGCTTATGAAAGAAGAGCTCGGCGCGCCGTGGCTCGAGCCCACGCTCTTTCGCATCGGAGCGAGTTCGATGCTCACCGACATCGAGCGACAGCTCGAACACTACGCGACCGGCCGTTACGCTTCGGCCGCTCATCATGCGCTTTCATAGTAGAGGAGTCCGCTAATGCCACAGGTCAAGGAAATTATGAAGAGCATGGAATACGGCCCGTCGCCCGAAGCGAACGAGCACGTGGTTGCGTGGCTCGAGCAGCATCGCGGCGGATTTACGCACTTCATTAATGGCGAATTCGTCGCGCCGCGGGACCGCGTCTTTTTCGACGTGACGGATCCGGCGCGCGAAACGTTGCTCGCGACGGTCGCGCAAGGGACTGCGGACGACGTCCATGAGGCGGTTCGTGCCGCCCGGCGAGCATTCGAGCCGTGGTCGGCACTCGCGGGCCACGTGCGCGCGCGTTACCTCTATGCGATCGCGCGCCACGTGCAGAAGCGAGAGCGCTTTCTTGCGGTGCTGGAGTCGATGGATAACGGCAAACCGCTGCGCGAGAGTCGAGACATCGACGTACCGCTCGTCGCGCGCCATTTTACGCATCATGCCGGTTGGGCGGAGCTGCTCGCCTCCGAGTTTTCCGGCTACGGCCCAATCGGTGTGTGCGGTCAGATCATTCCATGGAATTTTCCGCTGCTGATGCTCGCTTGGAAGATCGCACCGGCCCTCGCAGCCGGCAATACGGTTGTGTTAAAACCAGCCGAATTCACGCCGCTCACGGCACTCGCATTTGCCGAGATTTGCCGTGAAGTGGGGTTACCGCCGGGGGTCGTCAATATCGTCTGCGGCGACGGTACGACCGGAGCCGCGCTCGTCGCGCATCCGGGAGTTGATAAGATTGCCTTCACGGGCTCGACGGACGTCGGTCGCATCATCCGTGAGGTGACCGCGGGTTCGGGCAAGCGACTCTCACTCGAGCTCGGCGGGAAGTCGCCGTTCATCGTCTTCGAAGATGCCGATCTCGACGGTGCGGTCGAGGGCGTCGTCGACGCTATTTGGTTTAATCAAGGCGAGGTGTGCTGCGGGGGTTCTCGCTTGCTCGTGCAAGAGGGTATTGCAGACCGTTTTCACGCGAAGTTACGGCGACGTATGGAGACACTGCGCGTCGGCGATCCGCTCGACAAATCGACGGACGTCGGTGCGATCGTCGCTGCGGTTCAGCTCGATCGCATACGCGAACTCGTAGAAAAGGGCCGCCAAGAAGGCGGCCGCGTTTGGCGCGCGCCGAGAGCGTTGCCGGAAAAGGGCTGGTTCTATCCGCCGACGCTTTTCACCGAGGTCGACCCCGCTTCGACTGTGGCGGAACTCGAGATCTTCGGGCCGGTTGCGGTGTCGATGACGTTCCGCACGCCGGATGAAGCGATCGCGCTCGCCAACAACACGCGCTATGGTCTCGCCGCGTCGATCTGGTCGGAGAATCTTAATCGCGCGCTCGAAGCCGCAGCTAGGGTAAAAGCCGGCATCGTTTGGATTAACTCGACGAATCTCTTCGACGCGGGCGCAGGCTTCGGTGGCTATAACGAAAGCGGCTTCGGTCGCGAAGGCGGCCGGGAAGGCATGTACGAGTATATCGTATCCGATTGGGAACGCGCATCGTCGCCGGCGCCGGTAACGCCGGCGTTCGTGTTCGCAGCGGCGCCGGCGTCGGCCGCCGGAGCGGAGAACGGTCACGCTTCCAATGGCGCGGCTGCAAGAGTGCCGCACATCGACCGCACTGCGAAGCTCTATGTCGGCGGTAAACAGGCTCGACCGGACTCCGGCTACAGTTACACGGTATCCGGCCCGGACGGTGCACCGCTCGGCGAAGTCAGCTTCGGTAGCCGTAAAGATGTTCGTAACGCAGTCGAAGCGGCCGCCAAAGCGGGCGGTTGGAGCGCCGTCACCGGGCACAATCGGGCGCAAGTCTTGTATTACATCGCGGAAAACCTCGCCGCTCGTGCGGCGGAGTTCGCTTCGCGTCTTCGCACGATGAGTATGCGAACGCCGGAATCGGCCGAACGCGAAGTCGCCTCCGCCATCGAGCGCACGTTTTGGTACGCCGCTTGGGCGGACAAGTACGACGGCCAAGTACACTCCACGAAGTCACGGCACATCACCCTCGCCATTCCGGAGGCGTGGGGCGTGATGGGCATCGCCTGTCCGGATGAGGCACCGTTGCTCGCGTTCGTGTCGCTCGTGATGCCGGCGCTCGCCATGGGCAATCGCGTTATCGTCGTTCCTTCGGAACGTCAGCCGCTCGCCGCGACCGACTTCTATCAGGTGCTCGAGACGAGCGATGTGCCGGCGGGCGTCGTTAATATCGTTACGGGCGAGCGTGATGTTCTCGCGAAGGTGCTCGCGCAGCACGATGACGTCGCGGCTCTCTGGTACTTCGGCTCGAAGGTCGGCAGCGCGATCGTTGAAAAGGCCAGCGCAGGAAACATTAAGGCGAGTTGGGTGAACAACGGCCTCGAACGCGATTGGTTATCGGTAACGCAAGGGCAAGGGCGCGATTACCTGCGGCACGCGACTCAGGTGAAGAACATCTGGGCGCCGTACGGAGACTAATTGCCGATACGGAGTCCGAGTTCGTCGAGATGGCTTAGCAGATCCGCCGGATCGTTATAGACCCGATACGCACCGGCGCATACGAGTTCTTCGCTCCCATAACCACCGCTCAAGACGCCGATGCCGAGCGAACCCGCGCGCTGCGCGGCAAGCAAATCCCAAATCGAATCACCGACCACAAATGCGTCGCACGGCTCGACGTTTAGCCGGCGTGCGGCTTCGAGGAAAAGGTCAGGATTTGGTTTGGCGTACATAACGTCGGTGCGCGTAACGATCGGTACGGCGTCTGGAACTTCGAGCACGCGCAGCGTGCGCGCGGCAACGTTACGAGAACTGCTCGTTGCAATGGCCCACTTGATGCCCTCGGCGGTTAACGTCGCGAGCAGTTCGCGGGCGCCGGGCAGCGGGCGGATGTCGCCGGCGAGCTCCGCGTATGCATCGGTATGCCCCTTGCGCAGATTCGCCACGATTTCAGGCGTGAGGTCGCGCCCGAGTTCGCGCCCCAATGCCTTGACGAACAGTCCGCCGCTCATGCCGATTCGGCGGTGAATGCGCCAGAGCGACAACTCGACCCCGTTTGCTCGCAGCGCCGTATCCCAAGCCAGGACGTGCTGATAGACGTTGTCCGCGAGCGTTCCATCGAGATCGAAAATCATCGCCGCATCGTGCTGCTTTTCCATCATCTCAAGTTTCCGCTTACGTCATGCCGGTCCTCGGATAGGCGCTATCTTGTCGAGAATACAAGTCGACGATCGTTAGCAGACGAATCTTAATACCGTCTGCGAGAACGCTCGTGCATAAAATACATGGCCCCAAACATCGTTCGGCTTGGAAGCCATGATTCGTACTGAACGAGGTACTGCGGCTCGCTTCCGGTGGGGCATCGTCGAGCGGAGATTGAGGCCCTGCGGGGCTTAGAGCCGATAGACGCGCTTGCGATTTACCTCGAAGCGTTCGCGCCGAAGAAGCACATGGATGCGCGGATACCCGTATCGCACGCGAACGTGCCGATTTCTTTGATGCGCCGCGAGAGCCTGGTTAAGTGCGCTCATCGTCGACTTGTAGTAGTACGTCGATTTATTGATCTTGAGCAATCGGCACGCGCGTCGTGTGCTAATCTTAAACGTTACCGTGAGAAAGCCGGCGCGATCGGGGCTGTTGCGCCGGCTTTACAGTTTTTGTGACGATCTCCTGAAGCATCTGCCGATCAAGACTCAGATCGGCAACGAGCTTCTTGACCTTCATGTTCTCTTCACGAAGCTGCCGTAGCTTCCGGATTTCGGGCGTTCCCAGCCCGCCGTATCTCTTCTTCCACAAATAAACGTGTTCTCGCGGGCGCCGAGCTTTCGGATGGTATCGCCGATCGGCGTGCCGGCTTCAGCTTGGCGAAGGGCTTGAGCAATCTGTTCTGCGGAATGGCGCTTTGCATTGGTAAAGGCTCCTGAAGGTGAGGAGGTATTTTGCCGAAACGTCGTGAGTCCCGTCGGTCCAGAAATCGGGTTTAGGGTCATTCGTTTCGCGTCGCGTTATTGGTTGGTCGATGGACATAACGATGGAACGCAAACTCGTCGTCAGGGCGCTGCGTTCGGCCATAGCAAACCGCCGATCTAAGCGCGGTACGATGTTTCGATCCGACCGTGACCGTTCACGTGGGCCGTTGAGTTGCGAGCGGCGAAGAAGTTCTATCACCTGTCAGCGTTCGGAGGTTTCTGATGCACGAGTTAGCTATTGCGTTAATGGCCGCGGGTATCATGTCAATGGCCGGCGGTACCGGCGCCACAAGCTCCTGTAGTAGTGTACTAGCGTGCATTATGGGGATTAATAGTGCCAACGGCCCTGGCGTGTCGGGAATGTCATCGTTGGGATTTGGCTTATCGGGAGTTTCGACTTCTGGCCATGGTGTGAACGGAGTATCGACCTCCTCTTTCGGCGTCGTGGGAATAACGAAAGCTAATGGATCGCCAGAAACATCGACCGCACGCGCCGGCGTCCTGGGTCAGGATAACAGCGCAAAGAATCAGTATGATTTCAGTTATAACAGCGGCGTTGCCGGAACATCACGGTTCGGGAGGGGAGTGTCTGGTGGCTCGGCCACACAGTTCGGTGTGGTGGGACTTTCAAATACGGACGTTGGAGTTTGTGGACTAAGTTCTAATAGTCAGCCTTTTACGACACCGATCGGGTGCGGTTTCGGTGGACACATTGGCGTTGTCGGTGAGGCAGACGACGGCGTCGGCGTTATTGGTGCCTCTGCACAAGGCACAGCGCTGGAAGGCTTTTCCACCGGCGGCTACGGTGCAATGATCGAAAATTTCACTGATATAGCACCCGCTTTGTATGTTAGCGGGGGCACCCAGAGCGGCGCGCCAAAACCCGGTTCTGAACTCGTCGTCGTACAGGATAATGGGGTGCGGGGTAAGCCGAATCATACTATTTTTTCGATTGACCACGTCGGCAACGTCGTTATCGCAGGAAAGCTCGCGCAGAACGGAACTTGTCAAGCCGTCTGGTACCGGAGGTGGGCGCGGAATAGTGTGCGGTCACGCTACTGCGCTGTCGTCGGTAGGTTGATTTATCCACACGCTTCCCGGTAGCGTGTTTTTCCGTGGCTCGCC
>JAABUQ010008565.1_pt1 | contig 14277 bp, 13 predicted proteins | sample 5560001 | NCBI WGS metagenome assembly JAABUQ01 (sample SAMN10711888, study PRJNA513371) | rock metagenome | isolation source: Antarctica rocks | place: Antarctica: Victoria Land, Finger Mt nord | collected 2015-12-18
GCTCGGGCGGGTATCGCCGAGTTATGGATCGTCGACTTGAAGCGCCGCCTCCTCGACGCTTACAGAACACCGGCCGGAGACGGATATCGCGAGACGACCACACATCAGCCGGGCGACCAGCTCGCTCTTGTTCTCGCGCCCGATATCGTTGTGAAACTCGACCTGGTATTCGGCTGAGCCGTCGCCCTCCCTGCGGGCGGCTGAGCGGTCAAGCGGCCACCGCAACCGGAGGCCGGCGTCCGATCAGCAGCGCCATCAGCGCGGCGAGCCCGCACAGCACGCCGGCACCGAAGAACGCGTCGAAATAGCTGCCGGTGGCGCCGCGCACCATGCCGCCGGTAAGTGCGGCGAGGGCCGCGCCGATCTGATGGCCGCAGAAGATCCAGGACGCGATCACCGGGGCTGCGACCGGACCGAACGCGCGGTTGGCGAGCGCCACCGTGGGCGGGATCGTGGCGATGAAGTCGAGACCGTAGAACACGGTGAAGAAGCCGAGGCTCACCACGTCGAAATTGGTGAACGGCAATACCACCAGCGACAGGCCGCGCAGCCCGTAGTACCAGAACAGCAGCAACCGGCTGTCGTAGCGGTCGGTGAGCCAGCCCGACAGCGTGGTGCCGACGAGGTCGAACACGCCCATCGCGGCCAGCAATCCCGCCGCCGCGACTTCGGCGATGCCGTGGTCCATGCAGTAGGCGATCAGATGGGTGCCGACGATGCCGTTGGCACTGAAGCCGCAGATGAAGAAGGTGACGGACAGCAGCCAGAAATCGGCCGACCGCACGCCCGTGCCCAAAGCCTGGAACGCCACGGCGACCGGATTGCCCGACGCGCGCCTCGGCGGCGCGGGCGGCTGTCCGGGCGGACTGCCGAACGGCGTCAGCTTCACTTGCGCCGGGCTTTCCGGCAGCAGCAGCAGCACAACCGGGATCATCGCGGCGATCGCCGCGGCGAGCACCCAGGAGACCAGGCGCCAGGAACCGCTCGCGGCGAGGCTCGCCATCAACGGCAGGAACACGAGCTGGCCGCTGGCGTTGGCCGCCATCAGCAGGCCGACCACGAGGCCGCGCCGCTCGACGAACCAGCGATTGGCGATGGTCGCCGCCAGACCGGCCCCGCCGGTCCCCGAGGCCAGCCCGACCAGCACGCCCCAAGTCGCGAACAGCTGCCAGGGCTCGGCGATGAAACCGCTCAGGATGGTCGCCACCAGAAGCACGCAGAGAGCCAACAATATGGTGCGCTTGACGCCGAGCGTTTGCAGCAGCGCGGTCATGAACGGCCCGACCATGCCGAGCAGCAGGATGTTCAACGAGATCGCCGCCGAGATCGTGCCGCGGCTCCAACCGAACGCCTGTTCCAGCGGCACGATCAGCACGCTCGGCGCCCCCCGCACGCCGACCACGCAGAGCATGACCGTGAACATCACCGCGACGACGATCCAGGCGTAGTGCACCCGCGGGTGCAGCACCGTCGCGATCCGGGTCGGTCCCATGCGATCTATGCCTCGCTCGTTCCAGCAGCTAGCATGACGACCGTCATCGATACGTCAAGCGAATACATGACGACCGTCATGCCACGCGCCGGGAGGGGCCATGCGGACGAGCAGCGAACAGAAGGCCGAGACGCGGCAGCGGATCATGGACCAGGCGGGCCGGCTGTTTCGGCGGCACGGTATCGATGGGGTCGGCGTGGATGCGGTGATGCAGCAGGCGGGGCTGACGCATGGCGGATTTTACGGCCATTTCGCCTCCAAGGAGGCGCTGGCCGCCGAGGTGTGCGCGGACACGCTTTCCCGCTCGGCGGCGCGTTGGGCGCGCATCCGGCAGGAAGCCGGCGCCGAGGCGGCGCTGGCGCGGATCGTCGAGAGCTACCTCGGCGCCGCGCATGTCGCGGACGGCGAGCGCGGCTGCATCGTGCCGGTGCTCGGCGCCGAACTGGCCCGCCGCCCCGAGTCGCGACCGGCGCTGACCGCGGCGCTGCGTAGGATGATCGACACGCTCGCAAGCTGCCTGCCCCGCCGCCGTCGCCCGGCCCGCGAGCGGGCCTTGGCGGGGTTCGCCTGCATGGTGGGTGCGGTCGTGCTCGCGCGTCTGTCGAGCGATCCCGCGTTCTCTACCGAGATCCTGGATGCCGCCCGGGCCGAAGTGGCGGGGAGCCGGTAGGCCGGCAGGCGTGGAACCAAGGGCTACGAGGCCCAATCGGCTTCCGTCCTCGCAGGCGCCTCGCTTCCGTGGAGCGCCATCGATGCCTCGAACGCCTCGGCGGGGCAGGGGCGGCCGAACAGGTAGCCCTGTCCCTCGTCGCATCCCATCGCGCGCAGCAGATCGAACTGCGCTTCGGTCTCGATCCCCTCGGCGCTCACCCGCATATCCAGGCTGTGGCCGAGGGTGGTCACAGCCCGCACGATCGCGGCGGTGCCGGCGTCGGCGGCCATGCCGGCGACGAAGCTGCGGTCGACCTTGATCTTGCTGAACGGGAAGCGGCGCAGGTAGCTCAGGCTGGAGAAGCCGGTGCCGAAATCGTCGAGCGCGATCCCGACGCCGAGCGCGCGCAGGCGGTTCAAAGTCGAGAGTGTCGCCGCCGTCTCGTCCATCAGCAGGCCCTCGGTGATCTCCAGCTCCAGCCGGCTCGGGGCCAAGCCGGTTTCCGTCAGCACTGCCTGTATCAGCTCGACCAAGCCGCGCTTGCGCACCTGTTCCGGTGAGAGATTAACGGCCAGGCACAACCCGTTCCACCGGGCCGCGCGCCTGCAAGCGGCGCGCATCATCATGGCGCCGAGTTCACCGATCAGCCCCGCATTCTCCGCCAGCGGGATGAACTCGGCCGGAGGCACCATGCCCGTGCTCCGGGTGAAGCCAGCGCGCCAGCGCCTCTGCGCCGACCAGGCGCCGGGGCGCGAGCCTCATCATCGGCTGGAAGTGCACCTCCATCTCGCCGTGTGCCAACGCCCGACGCAGGTCGCGCTCCATCTCCTTACGCCGGTGCAAAACGGCGTGCATCCCCTCCTGGAAAAAGCAATAGCTGCCGCGCCCCTTCGTCTTGGCCCGGTAGAGCGCCATGTCCGCCTGGCGGAGCAGCAAAGCGGGCTGTGCCCGGGGCTGCGCGCCCTCATCCCCGCGCTTGCAGAGCGTGATGCCGATGCTGGTGCCTACCAGCGCCTCGTGCCCGTCCAGGTCATAGGGCGCCGAGACCGCGCCGATGACGCGCCGAGCCACGTTCGCCGCGTCCTCCTCGGTCGTGATCGCTTCGTCGAGCAGCACCGCGAACTCGTCGCCTCCGAAGCGGGCCAGCGTGTCTTCCCCGCGCAGACAGTGGCCGATGCGCTGGGCCACAACCCGCAGGAGCGCATCGCCCGCGCCGTGGCCGAGTGTGTCGTTGACGTCCTTGAAATGGTCGAGGTCGATGAACAGCACGGCGACCAGCCAACCCTCGGCGACCGTGGTCGGCCGATGATCCTCCAACCTGGTTTCCCCGTGCAGGCGAGCCAGGCTCCACTCCAGGCGTTCGGTGAACAGCGCGCGGTTGGGCAGGCCCGTCAAGGCGTCGTGATGCGCCATATGCCGGACACGCGCCTCCGCGCGGCGTCGCTCGGTGATGTCCTCGAAGGTGGCAACCCAGCCATTGCCGAGGGTCGGCTCATGGTGGATGGCGTGGACGCGGCCGTTGCGCAGCGTCACCTCCGTGTCCGTCACCTTGTCCGCGACCCCGATGCGGTCGCGCCAGGCAGCGTACTGCTCGGACGGCATATCCGGTCCGGTCCCGGCGGCGTAACGCAGGTCCACCACGTCGCGCAGGCTCATGCCGATCCAGAGTTGGCACGGATCGAGGTCGTACATCTCGGCATATTGCCGATTGAACAGCAGCAGCCGCTGCTGCCCGTCGAACACGCATAAGCCCTGGCGGATGCGATCGAGTGCCAGGTCGCGCAGCTCAAGCAGGTTGAGCAGCGCAGGCGAGCGGGCCGCCCTCGATGCGCCATCCGGACGGGCACGCCGCGCGGCGGCCGGAACAAGCCATTCCGGGGCAGGTGTGCGGGTGCTCATGCGGCGGGATCGATCCAGGGTTGCACGGACATAGCCGTCATTAGCAAACGAATCGTCAATGAGCGCCGGCGATCCCAGTGAGTCTGGCCGATGCCGCTGTGCTGCGGGGACCGTTGTGATAAAGCCGCCGCCATGCAGCACTTCCTGGAGTTCGAGAAGCCGGTCGCCGAGCTTGAAAGCAAGATCGAGGACCTGCGGCGCATGTCGGTGTCCGAGCCGGGCGGCCTGAACATCGCCGAGGAGGTTGCCACCCTCACCGAGAAGGCCGACAAGCAGCTCCGGGCGACGTACGCCAAGCTGACCGCCTGGCAGAAGACGCAGGTGGCGCGCCACCCGGACCGGCCGAAGGCGCTGGACTACATCGCCGGCCTCATCGAGGACTTCACCCCGCTGGCCGGGGACCGCGCCTTCGCCGACGACGCCGCCGTGCTGGGCGGCATGGGCCGGTTCCGCGGCCGATCCGTCGTGGTGCTGGGCACGGAGAAGGGCACCGAAACCGAAAGCCGGGTGACCCACAATTTCGGCATGGCGCGGCCGGAGGGCTACCGCAAGGCGCGCCGGCTCATCGAGCTCGCGGGGCGCTTCGGCCTGCCGGTCCTCACCTTCGTCGACACATCCGGGGCATTCCCCGGCATCGATGCGGAGGCGCGCGGCCAGGCGGAGGCGATCGCGCGGTCGATCGAGGCCTGCCTGGAGGCGCCGGTGCCGATCGTCGCCACGATCATCGGCGAGGGCGGGTCGGGCGGCGCGGTGGCGCTTGCCGCCGGGGATCGCATCCTGATGCTGGAGCATGCGGTGTATTCGGTGATCACGCCGGAAGCCTGCGGCTCGATCCTGTGGCGAGACCCGACGCAGGCCGCGACGGCGGCGGAGTCGCTTCGTCTCACTGCCGAGGACCTGATGCGGCTGCGGCTGGTGGACGCGATCATCCCCGAGCCGCTCGGCGGCGCGCATCGCGACCGGGATACGACGGTTGCGGCCGTGGGTAGCGCGGTTGCCGAGGCGCTCGCGCCACTCGCGCCGCTCGACGGCCCGACGTTGAAGGCGCGGCGGCGAGAGAAATTCCTGGCAATGGGCCGCGAGGGGATCGCCTGAACGGCAAGCGCAGCGATCTCTGGAGCGACTTGCTACGTTGAGCGGCATGTCGGGCAGGCGGGACGAGATGGCATGGCGGTAAGCAGGGCGGGTGAGGTGCCCAAGGCGGAGCGGGCGGCGTCCTCCCGGGCTCTGTTCCTTTCGGTGTTCCCGTCGATCATGATGCCGATGTTCCTCGCGGCGGTGGACCAGACCATCGTCGCGACCGCCCTGCCGGCGATCGCCGGGGCGCTCGGCGATGTCGAGCGCATCTCCTGGATCGTCGTGTCCTATCTGGTCGCGACGACGATCGCGGCACCGGTCTACGGCAAGCTCGGCGACGCGCTCGGCCGGCGGCGGATGATGCTGATGGCGCTGGTCGTGTTCCTGATCGCGTCGGTGCTGTGCGCGCTGGCGCCCTCCATCCTGACCCTCACGCTGGCCCGCGTGCTGCAGGGCGTCGGCGGCGGCGGGCTGATGACGTTGTCCCAGGCGCTGATCGGCGAAAGCGTGCCACCCCGCGAGCGCGGCCGGTTCCAGGGCTATCTCTCGGCGACGTTCGTCACCGCCAGCACGTTCGGCCCGGTCGCCGGCGGCTACCTGACCCAGCATTTCGGCTGGCAATCGGTGTTCCTGGTCAATGTCCCGCTCGGGCTGGTGGCGATCGGCCTCGCCCTTCGGCTTCCGGCGCATCCGGGCGGCGGCGGGCGGATGCAGTTCGATTTCTGGGGCGTGCTGTTCTTCGCCGGCTTTATCACGCCGGTGCTTCTGGCGCTCGAGAAGGCGCAACGCTTCGAGCTGGCGGCGCTGCCCGGCGTGATTGCGCTCGCCGCGGTGGCCGTGGTCGCACTGGTGCTGCTGCTGCGGCAGGAGAAGCGCGCGCCGTCGCCGCTGTTGCCGCTCAAGCTGCTGCGTCAGCCGGCGATCTGGCGCACCAACACGATGGCGGCGTTCATCGCCGGCGCGATGGTGGCGACCGTCAGCTTCCTGCCCATGTACTATCAGGTGGTGCGCGGCACCACGCCCGCCGAGACGGGCCTGCTCATGCTGCCGATGACCGCCGGCGTCGGCATCGGCGCGCTGTTCACCGGCCGGATGATCGCCCACACCGGGCGGACCACGATCTTTCCTTCCTTCGGCCTGATTGTGACCGCCGCGGCGCTGCTCTGCCTCGGGCTCCTTGCCCCGTCGCTGAGCACTTGGCAGCTGCCGTGGCTGTTCGCGGTGGTGTCGCTCAGCATGGGCACCGGAATGCCGGTGGTGCAGATGACGGTGCAGTCCGTCGCCGGGGCGAAGCTGCTCGGCTCCGCATCCGCCTCGGTGCAGTTCTCGCGTTCAGTCGGCGCGGCTTTCGGGACGGCGATCGTGGGATCGGTGCTGTTCGCGCTCCTCGCGGCGCAAGACAGCGCGACGGCCGGCCGGTTCGCGGAGCTGGTGCAGTCAGGCCCTCGCGTGCTCGCGACGCTGGATGCCGGGCATCGCGGCGTGGTGCAGGCGGAGATCGCCTGGGCGTTCCGGGGCGCGTTCCTGACCGTAGCGGGCTTCGTCGCGATCGCGCTAGGGCTCGCCTGGTGGATTCCGGTGCGCCGGATCTAATGTGCGGTCCTGGATGAGTTGGTGTGCGCCGACTTGATAGCGTGTTCCGGCGAAGGAGGCTTCTGATGCCAATTCATGAAGAACACGCCACATTCCCTTACTCAAGCGAGCAGCTGTTCGACATCGTCGCCGACGTGGCGGCCTATCCGTCGTTCATCCCCTGGTGCAGCGGAGCGCGCATCCAGTCTGCCGGTCCGACGCTGATCGTGGCGGAGCTTGCGATCGGGTTCGGGCCGTTTAGCGAAAGCTTCACCAGTCACGTCGATCTGTCGCGGCCTACCGAAGTCGTCGTTCGCGCGATAGCCGGTCCGCTCGAGCATTTGACCAATCGGTGGCGGTTTGCGCCGTCGGGTTCGGCAACGAGGGTCGACTTCTTCATCGACTTCCAGTTCAAGAGCCATCTGCTCGATCACGTCGCGAACGGCATGTTTCACGAGGCCGCGACGCGGATGATGGGCGCGTTCGAACACCGTGCTCACGCAGTGTATCGGCACAAGCTGCAAAGCGCGCCCGCGACCAAATCTTCGTCCGGTGCGGCCGGCCGACAGGACTGAGCAAAACCAGGTGCCCGCACTGCCGTCGGCGGCGCATCCTATTTCTGCGGGTAGGCGAACGTGAACTGCTCGGTGAACGGCTGCCACCAACCGGGCACGCCGGTCTCCTTGTCGACGTGGTGCAGGAAGCCGTTGGTCTCCGGCGACGCGTAGGTCATGGTCACCTTGTAGCGGCCGGGACCGTCCATCTTCACGTTGTTGGCGTAATGCGGGCCGTCCTTGGCGGTCATGGCAAGCATCTTCCCGGTCGCACGCCAATCGGTGCCGACCTTCTCGAGCGTGTAGGTAATCGTGAGATACGGAATCCAGGCGCCGTCGCCGAAGCCGTACACGTTGTCCGCCGTGGCATGGACATCCGTCTCCAGATGCACGGTATCCGCGCCCATGGCCATGTCGGCCGGCATCGGCGCCATCTCGACGCCGACGAGGTAGCTGATCGCGACCTCCATGTCGTGCGCGTGGACCGGGCCGCCGATCGGATACTCGCGAGCCCAGCCGGTCGAACACAAGGTCAGCGCAGCCATCGCAGCGACCGCGCCGGTAGCGATCTTCATGTGCGTTCTCCCTAGCTAGCGCGGTGTTTGCGGCTGCGAAGCGACGATGCGCCTGCGCGGCGTCTGACCGATCAGCCTGCCGCCGACCGCTAATGTCGCAAGCACAAGCAGGTAGACGAGCAACTGCACGCCCAGTGGACGGTCGGAGTAGCCGACCAACGCGTGCGCCGCACGCCCGACCATGCTGTGCTCATTGAGTAGCTGCGATGTATCCCAGACCTGGTAGCCCAAGGCCGGAATGAGGTCGGCCCCCGCCAGGATCGCGGCGGCTTGCCCCGCCATCCCGGCCGCCAGCAACGCCAGCAGCCAGTTCGTCACCGCGAACAGCCGCTTGAGCGGGATCGCGACGAGGCCCTTGTACAAGAGCCACGAGAGCAGGCAGCCGGCCAAGGTGGCGAGCAATCCCCCTATCAGCAAAGCAAGCGCGCCGTCCTGCGAGGCGGCGGCGATCCCGTAAAGGAACAGCACGACCTCCGAGCCCTCGCGCAGCACGGCGACGGTGACGACGACGGCCATCGCCAGGAGCGATCGATCACCGGCGCCGACCGACAAGCCCATCTCTCGCATCTGGCCAGCCATCTCGCGCCCGTGGCTCGCCATCCAGAGATTGTGCCAGCCGAGCATGAGCGCCGCGACGATCAGCACGCCGGCGTTGAACACCTCTTGGCCGTTGCCGAGCAGCGCGCTCGAGATCGCGCCGGCGAACGTCGCCAGCAGGGCCGCTCCCAGCACGCCAGTCCCGATCCCGCCGGCAATCCACCAGGATCGGTGCGGAACCCCTTGCGTCGCGGCGAGCACGATGCCGACGATGAGGCCGGCCTCGATGACCTCGCGAAACACGATGATGAAGCTGGCCAACATGCTTCAGTTCGTGCCCGATGCGGCGGGCTTGCCGGGCTCGACGGCGGTGAAGGTCCCGTGTGCCGTGTCGGGATGGTAGTCGTCGAAGAACGCGTAGCTGCCCGGACGCAGCGGCCCGGCGCGCACCGTGATCTTGGTCCGCGGTGCGACGATCTTCTCCACCTTCATGTCGGAGCTCTCGAACTCCCCGGCCGTGTCATCCTGATTGTCCACCACGATCTGGAAGCGTTCGCCGGCCGGAACCTCGGCGTGGCTCGGCGTGAACTGGTGCCCTTTCAGCGTCAGCGTCACCGCGTCGGCCGCGCACGCGGCTTTCCCGCCGACGATCAGGCCTAGGCCTACAGCCGCAACCGACAGGGCCCACCGACCGCTCAGATGACGTCGCGCTTTGCTCATGGCGGGTTGATAACGCGAGTCGTTCGCATTATCAACTGCCGGCCATCATCGTTTGGGGCACCGCGCCACCGCGCAAGAGAGCTGGAGACATGGACGGCCACGCGCTTGCCTATCTACGCATCCCGTTCGACGTGCTCGTCGCGCTGGACAGTCGGGCGCTGCATTTCCAGATGCAGCGGGTGCACCATCTGGTCCGGCTCTCGCATATCGTCTCGATGGCTGCCTTCTTCGGCGTCATCGGGTTGCTGGATGTCAGGCTGCTCGGCTTTCGGTCGGCGATCCCGCTGCGGGCGTTCGCCGACAACGTGCTGCCCTGGCTGTACGCGACGTTCGGGGTCGCCGTCGTCAGCGGAGCGGCGCTGTTCCTGTACGATCCGGTGCATGTCGGCAGCCACGCCTACTTCACGCCGAAGCTGATATTCACCGTTTGCGGCGTCATCAACGCCTTGCTGTTTCACCGGACCAGCTATCTCAAGGCGCTCGCCGCCGAACGCACCATGCCGGCCGCGGCGAAGGTGGCGGGCGGCATCTCGCTGCTTCTCTGGACGGCCGTCGTCGTCTGCGCCTGTCTCAACACCGAGGCGGCGCCGAAAGTCTACCTGCGATAGCCTCTCTTCGTACGCTCAGTTCAGCCTGCCGTGGCAGTGCTTGTACTTCTTGCCCGAGCCGCATGGGCACGGCGCGTTGCGCGGCGTGCTGCGCCAGGTCGCGCTGTCGTTTGGGTCGACCGCCTCGCTGCGCGTCGGTCGCGCATAGACCTGCACCGGCGCCGGAGCGGCGGCCATCTCCAGCGCCATGTCGGGGCCGCCGGCGCCGGCGAGCATGGGCTCGGGCTCGGGGTGTAGCTCGAACATGCTCTGCGGCTGGAACACCGGCTCGGGCGGGCGCTCGGGCTGCACTTCGACGCGCGCGAGCATCGCGGTCACCCGCTCCTTGAGGTCGTCCAGCATCGCGTTGAACATCGCGAACGCTTCGCCCTTGTACTCGTTCAGCGGATCGCGCTGCCCGTAGGCGCGCAGGCCGATGCCCTGGCGCAGATGGTCGAGCGCGTAGAGGTGCTCCTTCCACACCGCGTCGAGCACCTGCAACAGCAGCGATTTCTCGATGAAGCGCATCAGCTCGGGGCCGAGATTGGCCGCCTTCGCCGCCATCATCGAGTCGGCGGCGCGCTCGATCCGCTCGCGGATCGTGGTCTCGTCGATGCCGTCCTCGGCGCCCCACTCCCGCACCGGCAGATCGAGGTTGAGGAGACGCTGCACGTCCTCGGCGAGTTCCGGCATCTCCCACTGCTCGGCGAACGCCTTCTCGGGGATGCGGCGGGCGACCATGCCGTGGATCACCTCGGCGCGCATCTCGGTGACGGTCTCCGAGACGTCGGCGGCCTTCATGAACTCCTTGCGCTGCGCGTAGACCTCGCGGCGCTGGCTGTTCATCACGTCGTCGTACTTCAGCACGTTCTTGCGGGTGTCGAAGTTGCGCGCCTCGACCTTCTTCTGCGCCTTTTCCAACGCCTTGTTGATCCAGGGATGGATGATCGCCTCGCCTTCCTTGAGGCCGAGCCGGGTCAGCATCCCGCCCATCCGATCGGAGCCGAAGATGCGCATGAGGTCGTCCTCGAGCGAGAGGAAGAAGCGCGAGCGTCCGGGATCGCCCTGGCGGCCGGAGCGGCCGCGGAGCTGGTTGTCGATGCGCCGGCTCTCGTGCCGCTCGGTGCCGATCACGAACAGGCCGCCGGCCCGCTTGACCTCCTCGTGCGCCGCGGCGACCTCGTCGCGTATTTCCGCCTCGCGGGCGGCGTGCAGGCTCGGATCGGCGATCTTCGCGAGCTCGATCTTCACCCGCATCTCGAGGTTGCCGCCGAGTTTGATGTCGGTGCCGCGGCCCGCCATGTTGGTCGCGATCGTCACCGCGCCGGGCGCGCCGGCCTGCGCCACGATCGTCGCCTCCTGCTCGTGAAAGCGCGCGTTCAGCACGGCGTGCGGGATGCGCTTGTGCTTGAGGACCTTGCTGATCTCCTCGCTCTTCTCGATGCTGGTGGTGCCGACCAAGACCGGCTGCTTGCGATGCCGGCTCTCGTCGATCAGCTTGGCGAGCGCCTCGTATTTCTCGCTCTGGCTGCGGTAGACCTCGTCGTCCTCGTCATCGCGCGCGACCGCGACGTTGGTCGGGATTTCCATCACCTCGAGCTTGTAGATCTCGGCGAACTCGTCGGCTTCGGTCATCGCCGTGCCCGTCATCCCGGCGAGCTTCGGGTACAAACGAAAGTAGTTCTGGAAGGTGATGGAGGCGAGCGTCTGGTTCTCGGCTTGCACGGTGACGTGCTCCTTGGCCTCCAGCGCCTGGTGCAGCCCGTCCGAGTAGCGGCGGCCCTCCATCATGCGGCCGGTGAACTCGTCGATGATGACCACCTTGTCCTGGCGGACGATGTAGTCGACGTCCCGCGTGAACAGCGTGTGCGCGCGCAAGGATTGCTGCACGTGGTGCACGACGGAGACGTTGAAGATGTCGTAGAGGTTGCCCTCGGTGATGATGCCGGCCTCGCGCAGCATGTCCTCGACGCGCTCGGAGCCGGGCTCGGTCAGCGAGACGGTCTTGAACTTCTCGTCCTTGTCGTAGGTCTCGGGGTCGACCACCAGCAGCTTCACCACGGCGTCGACCTGCCGGTAGAGGTCGGAGCTGTCCTCGGCGGGGCCGGAGATGATGAGCGGGGTGCGCGCCTCGTCGATCAGGATGCTGTCCACCTCGTCGACGATGCCGTAGGCGAACTCCCGCTGGACCATGTCGTCCAGTCGATACTTCATGTTGTCGCGCAGGTAGTCGAAGCCGAACTCGTTGTTGGTGCCGTAGGTGATGTCGGACGCGTAAGCGGCGCGGCGCTGGCCGTCGTCGAGCCCGTGCACGATGACGCCGACCGAGAGGCCGAGGAAGCCGTAGATCTGCCCCATCCATTCCGCGTCGCGGCGGGCGAGGTAGTCGTTGACCGTCACGACGTGCACGCCTTTGCCGGCTAGCGCGTTGAGGTAGACGGGCAGGGTGGCGACCAGGGTCTTGCCCTCGCCGGTCTTCATCTCGGCGATCTTGCCCTCGTGCAGGACCATGCCGCCGATGAGCTGCACGTCGAAATGCCGCTGGCCGAGCACGCGCTTGCCGGCTTCACGCACTACGGCGAAGGCTTCGGGCAGCAATTCGTCGAGCGTGGCGCCGTCGACGAGACGCTGCTTGAACTCGTCGGTCCTGGCCCGCAGCGCCTCGTCCGGCAACGCCTCCATCGCCGCCTCGAGCGCATTGATCTGCGGCACCCGCCGCTGGTATGCCTTCAGCGATCGATCGTTGGCGGTGCCGAATAGCGAGCGGGCAATGCTGGCGAACATGAAATCCTTCCGGAGCGGGCGGCTCGGCGGTGAGCCCCGGCGGGCAGGGGGCCCTGGCTGAGATAGGACCCGGGTGGTTTCCGGTCAATTACGAGGGTGACTGCTGGGTTACGGGCCGCGCGGCCAGGGGTCGCGTCCTTGCGGGACGCGGACGCATCCGCCATCTTCCGGCCCCGTCCGAGATAGAGGTTAAGATGTTGCTACTTTCGGGTCGTGCCGGCCGCCTGAGCCTGTTCGGGGCTGCGACCGCGATCGGAGCCGGCCTGTCCGCGGCCGCGCTGGCCCAGGCACCCGCCGCCGCGCCGCCGGCCACCGCGCCCGCTCCCACCGCGACCGCACCGGCGACGCCCCCGCCGGACCCGGTCGTCGCCAAGGTGAACGGGCAGCCGATCCATCTGAGCGACCTCAACCAGGCGGCACAGGCGCTGCCCCAGGAACTGCGCAACATCCCTCCTCAGACCCTGTTCCCGATGCTGCTCGACCAGCAGATCGATCGCAAGGCGCTGGTGCAGGAAGCGCGCAAGAGCGGCCTCGACAAGGAGCCGGCGGTGCAGCGCCAGCTCGCCGTCGCGGAGGACGCGACCTTGCAGAGCGCGCTGCTTTCGCGCGAGGTCGGGCCGTCGGTCACCGAAGACGCGGTGCGCGCCCGCTACGAGCACGACATGGCGGGCAAGGCCGGCGAGGAGGAGGTCCACGCCCGGCACATCCTGGTGCCGACCGAGGACGAGGCCAAGAAGGTCATTGCCGACCTGAAGAAGGGCGGCGACTTCGCCGCGCTGGCGAAGCAATACAGCAAGGACCCCGGCGCCGCGCAGGGGGGCGATCTCGGCTGGTTCAAGAAGGACGAGATGGTGCCGGCTTTCTCCGCCGCGGCATTCGCGCTCAAGCCCGGCGAGGTCTCGGACAAGCCGGTCAAGACCGAATTCGGCTGGCACGTGATCAAGGTGGAGGAGACCCGTCAGGCGCCGCCGCCCAGCTTCGAGCAGGCGCGTGACGCGTTGCGCCAGAAGATGATCCAGGAAGGCGTGCAGAAAGCGGTTAAGCAGGCACGTACCGGGGTCGCGGTAGAGAAGTTCAACGTGGACGGCTCCCCCGCTGCGCCGGCCAGCACGGGCGCCGCCCCCGCCGCCTCGACGCCCGCGCCTGCCGCCCCGGCCAAGAAGTAGCCTGCGGTGGATCTGCAGGTCTCGCCGCTCGCGGTCCCGATGGCCGACATCGCGCCGCTCGCCGGGGTGCGGCTGGGCGCCGCCGCCGCCGGCATCCGCTACAAGGACCGCACCGATGTCGTGATGGCGGAACTGGCGCCGGGAACGGCGGTGGCGGGGGTGTTCACCCGCAATCAGTGCCCGGGCGCTCCGGTCGACTGGTGCCGGGCCGCGCTGCGCAGCGGCAAGGCGCGCGCCCTGGTGGTGAACGCCGGCAACGCCAACGTATTTACCGGACGCGCGGGCCGCGCCGCGTGCACGGCGACCGCGGAAGCCGCGGCCGCGCTGGTCGGCTGCAAGCCGCGCGAGGTGCTGCTCGCCTCGACCGGCGTGATCGGCGAGGTGCTGCCGCACGAGCGCCTGACCGCCGCCTTGCCGGACCTGCACCGCAAGCTCGCCGATGACGGCTGGGATGCCGCGGCGCGCGGCATCATGACTACGGACACGTTCCCGAAGGCCTCCGTCCGCACCGCCCGGGTGGGCGACGCCGAGGTGCGCATCGTCGGCTTCGCCAAGGGCAGCGGCATGATCGCGCCCGATATGGCGACCATGCTGAGCTTCGTGTTCACCGATGCGAAGATCCCTGCCGGTCTGCTCGACACGATGCTTCGCAAGGGGGTCGA
>JAABUQ010008567.1_pt1 | contig 14273 bp, 12 predicted proteins | sample 5560001 | NCBI WGS metagenome assembly JAABUQ01 (sample SAMN10711888, study PRJNA513371) | rock metagenome | isolation source: Antarctica rocks | place: Antarctica: Victoria Land, Finger Mt nord | collected 2015-12-18
TCCTTTTCAAGATCTCAATGGATTTCAGTATCACGACAACTGGCTGCATAACCTGTTGATTGCTTCCTCCATGAATGGGCGCAGGCCAGGAAAATAGGTAGACCACAAAGTCCGCTAGAACCAGTGGTGCTCTTGCCGTTCTACAGTTTCTTACTTACGGGTGGCAATTTGAGATAGTTCCGTGGTTTATATTGGCCTACTTTGCCGTTGATAGCTTCATCAAACTCAACTTCAGCCAAGATTCACAAAACGCAAAGTAGCTAATAACTAGACGGTCGGTTTGGGTTAGGGGGGCGTTATCTGTTCCGCAGGTGAGCTCGTTTGTGGCTGAATGCGACATGATAGGGTTGAATCCTTTAGTAGGTTTTGAGTAGGGAAGCGCTTAAGTTGTCTAGGCTGGAGCGCTTTCTCTATGCCCTTAGTGGTTTTTCCTTGCAGCTAGTTGCTCCTGCACTGCTAGAAGCGTTGCTTCATTTTCTGATGGTCATCTATCTACAATAGAGATAATGCAGTTGTTTACAGCCTCCTTTGTGAGTTGGCTGTATTTAAAGCCAGGTGAATTGGCAGCCTAGTTGCCTATGGTCCTGACCAGATTCTGAGATACTCAGTCTGTCTCCCTTGCTGCATCCAGTCTAGAACCTACTAACCTTGGGCTCTAGAGTGCCTTAAGTTGGAGCTTTGTTATGCATCAACTACTTCTAGATGTTTTGACGAGAGATGAAAAAACCGACCTGAGCAAGTTACTCGACATGTTGAGTGCTTCACCTAATCGGTATTTTCTTAGAAATGAAATTCTACGGACATTTTCCGACTATTGCCAGCAGTCTCAAAAGCCAGCCTATTTCTTTCATTCCTCATCGTTAGGTCAACTGATTGACTACACCCACGAACTGATTCTAGAAAACAACAGTATTTGGCTTGTGCTCCGCCCCTGGATTGCAAGTCAACAAGTCTGGAGACTAACGGCTGATTTGGCCCATTCAGAGCTAATGACGCCACGAGAACTGCTGGATGCCAGAGATCGCTACGTTAACCGTTATCAATCTCAAATTCTGGAAATCGATCTGGGTCCCTTCTATAAAAGCTACCCCTCAATTAGCGACCCGAGAAACATTGGTCAAGGTCTAGCATTTCTCAACCGTCATTTGTGCAGCAAGCTGTCAAGCGAACCGGAGTATTGGTTAGAGACGTTGTTTGATGTCTTGCGCCGACACCAATACGATGGTGTTCCTTTGATGATCGGCGATCGCATTCACTCAGGTGCTCAGCTCTTGCAACAAATCAGAAAAGCGATGGCATTTGTCGACCACCTGCCTCCGGACGAACCCTACAAAAAATTTCACCTAGATTTTCAAGAACTTGGCTTTGAACCTGGTTGGGGCAACACTGCATCGCGCGTGGGCGAAACGCTTGAACTACTTGATCGCCTGCTAAGTACACCAGAACCTGCGATTTTGGAAGCGTTTGTTTCCCGCATTCCCAGCGTATTTCGCGTTGCTCTCATATCGATCCATGGTTGGGTTGGACAAGAAAGTGTCTTGGGACGTCCCGAGACCACGGGACAGGTTATCTATGTGCTAGAGCAGGCGCGGAGTCTAGAGCAGAATCTGTCCACAGAAATTAAATTGGCAGGTCTCGACGTGCTTGGGATTCAACCCCACGTGGCAATTCTCACCCGCCTGATTCCAAATTGCGAAGGAACAGCCTGTAGCAATAGCCTTGAAAAAATTGAAGGTATGAACAACGGCTGGATCTTGCGCGTTCCGTTCCGAGAGTTTAATCCTCACGTAACGCAGAACTGGATTTCTAAATTTGAGATTTGGCCCTACCTGGAAACCTTTGCACTGGATGCAGAAAAAGAGTTACTGACACGAATGGGCGGAAGCCCAAATTTAATCATTGGCAACTACAGTGATGGCAACTTAGTTGGCTTTCTCTTGGCACGCCGTCTGAAGGTAACGCAATGTAACATCGCACATTCCTTAGAAAAGCCCAAATATCTGTTCGGAAATCTATATTGGCAAGATTTTGAACCGCAGTACCACTTTTCAGCCCAATTTGCAGCCGATCTGATCGGGATGAATGCAGCAGACTTTATCATCACATCATCCCAACAGGAAATTGTGGGTACACCCGACACGATGGGACAGTATGAGTCTTACAAATGCTTCACGATGCCAGAGCTTTATCATGTTATTGATGGGGTCGATCTGTTTAGCCCGAAGTTTAACCGAGTGCCGCCTGGAGTAAATGAGGCAATTTTCTTTCCCTATCATCGCAACGAGCAGCGAAATGCTAGCGATCGCGTCCGCATTCGGGAATTACTCTTTAGCCGTGAGGAGCCTTACATCCTCGGTCATCTGAAAGACTCTAGTAAACGCCCCATTCTGGCAATCGCTTCGATCAACTCGACCAAAAATATTACGGGATTAGTGGAGTGCTTTGGCAAAAGCTATGCCCTGCAAGAACGGTGCAACCTAATTTTTGTGACCACTAAGGTGAACGCTACTGAAGCCACAAATCCAGAAGAAGCTAGGGAAATTGAAAAACTTCACGAACTCGTTGACCGTTATTATCTCCACGAACATATCCGGTGGATTGGAATGCGCCTTTCCAGCGCCGACCTGGGCGAAGCCTATCGGGCGATCGCAGATTCTAACGGACTGTTTGTTCATTTTGCCCGGTTTGAATCATTTGGGCGGGTGATTCTCGAAGCAATGATCTCTGGGTTGCCAACTTTCGCAACTCAATTTGGGGGTGCACTAGAGATCATTGAAGATGGCAAATGTGGGTTTGCGATCAATCCTACAGACTTTGAAGGAACCGCTCAGAAAATTCTGGACTTTATTGAGAGGTGCGACGCTGAGCCAGAATACTGGCACGAGATCTCCGAACGTGGGATTCAGCGGGTGCATGACAACTATAACTGGCAGCTACACACGAATCAATTACTGCTGCTCGCTAAAATCTCCAGTTTCTGGCGTTACATTCACCGCGACAGCCAAGAAGCGCTATTACGCTATCTCGAAGCCTTGTTCTATCTAATTTACAAACCGAGAGCGGACAGTATCTTGGAAAAACACAAGTATCAGTAGAAAATAGCGAATACCCGTCCACTCTAGTTAAAGCAGCGCCAATGGATACAGCAGGTCATTCTCAATCGTTGATCTACACTGACTGGACCTTAACTGAAACTCAGTTTACTCCAGAGCGGTTGCATTCTAGAGGAACCGTTTTCACGATTGGAAATGGCTACTTGGGCACGCGTGGCAGCTTCGAGGAGGGCTACCCGGAGGCGATGCCAGCAACCATAATTAATGGAGTCTACGATGATGTGCCAATCGTATATACGGAACTGGTCAACTGCCCAGACTGGTTGCCGTTAGTGGTAGTGGTTGATGGCGATCGCTTTCGGCTAGATCGAGGCGAGATTCTCAGCTATGAGCGGCAACTTGACCTGCGTTATGGCATCCTCACCCGCTCAGTCCGTTGGCGCAGTCCTGCTGGAAAGATGATAGATCTGCAATTCGAGCGTTTTGCTAGCCTTGCAGATCAGCACGTACTCGGGTTGCGCTGTCAGGTAACTGCCGTGAATTTTAATGGTTTAGTTGAAGTTCAGGCAAGCATCAACGGGTATCCCGAAAATCAGGGCTTCAATCATTGGGAATGGGTCGACCAGGGGAAGACTAACCAGGGAGTTTGGTTGCACATGCGTACCCGCAGTTCTCGGATAGAACTGGGTATGGCATCGGGAATGACGATCCTTGGGGCGGAGGCATTGTTGCAAGTCACAAGTGCTCCTAGCTACCCAACTTTAAACGCGCAATTTTCGGCGTCCATCGGACAAACAATCACAGTAGATAATCTCATTACCGTGTTTACTTCACGAGAAGTAGAGGCTCCTGCCCAGTCAGCTCGAGCAAAACTTGCTGAACTTCCTGACTATGAGGTGCTGCACAATGCCCACAAAGAGGCATGGAGTGGAGTGTGGCAGCAAAGCGACATCGTGATTGAGGGAAATATCAAAGCGCAGCTCGCTGTTCGCTACAACCTCTTTCAACTCCTCATCGCTGCTTCCCGTCTGGATGACAAAGTCAGCATTCCAGCCAAAACTCTCTCAGGCTTTGGCTATCGCGGTCATATTTTTTGGGATACGGAAATCTTTATCCTGCCATTCTTCATCTTTACCCAACCTGCCATCGCTCATAATTTACTCGCGTACCGTTACTACACACTGAATGGAGCGCGACGTAAAGCGGCTCACTATGGATATAAGGGAGCGATGTATGCCTGGGAAAGCGCAGACACAGGCGATGAGGTGACTCCCCGTTGGGCACTGCCCCATGACCCCTATGGAGAAGATATACGGATTTGGTGTCGCGATCGCGAAATTCATATTGATGCAGATATTCCCTATGCCATCTGGTCCTACTGGCAAGCAACCGCTGACGACAAATGGATGCGAGACCAGGGTGCTGAGATTATTCTCGATACCGCTGTTTTTTGGATGAGCCGCGTCGAGTGGAACACAAAGGATGAACGGTACGAAATTCGAGAAGTAATTGGAGCCGATGAATATCACGAGCGCGTCAGTAACAATGCCTTCACCAATCGGATGGTGCAATGGCATCTAGAAAAGGCGATTGCTGTTTACGATTGGCTGAACAGTACGTTCCCGGAGCGAGCGGCTGAACTGCAACAGAAACTCAACCTGACTTTAGGGCGGCGATCGCGCTGGCGAGACATTGCTACAAACCTCTGGATTCCAAATGACCCGCTGACAGGACTGATCGAGCAGTTTGAAGGATTTTTCAATTTAGAAGACATTAATCTCCAAGATTACGAACCACGCACACAATCGATGCAATCGATTCTAGGTATTGATGGAGCCAACAAACGACAAGTGCTGAAACAGCCAGATGTCTTGATGTTGCTCTATTTAATGCGAGAATCCCAGGAGTTTCCCTACAGCCAAACGGCATTGCAGAAGAACTGGGACTACTACGCCCCTCGCACCGATATCACCTATGGTTCGTCTCTTGGTCCAGCTATTCATGCCATCTTAGCTGCCGATCTGGGTAAGTCAGTAGAGGCTTATGAGCATTTTTTCCGGGCGGCAATGGTGGATTTAGAGGATAGCCGAGGTAATGCAGCGGATGGAATTCATGGTGCTGCTGCTGGCGGCGTCTGGCAAGCAGTGGTTTTTGGCTTTGGTGGAATTAAATTCACAAAAAATGGTCCCGTTGCAACTCCCCACCTACCTCCTGGCTGGACGCGCTTAAAGTTTAGGCTCCATTGGCGTGACAACTGGCACGAGTTTGATTTCACTCCCAGTATCCTCACATCCTCACATCCTGCCATTCCTCCATCCCAAATCCGGGGGGTTATTTTCGACCTAGATGGCGTGCTGACTGATACTGCAGAATTCCATTATCGAGCGTGGCAACGGCTTGCCGATGAAGAAGGGTTACCCTTTGATCGCCAGGCAAATGAAGCATTGCGGGGGGTATCTCGTCGTGAATCCCTGCTGCACATTGTTGGTGCTCGCCAATATCCTGAGGAAAAACTCCAGGAGCTGATGGAGCGCAAGAACCGCTACTATGTGGAATCGATTCAAACCATCTCCCCAGTCGACTTGTTGCCAGGAGCGTTGGAGTTGCTGAAGGAACTGCGGCAAGCAGGCATTAAAACCGCCATTGGTTCAGCGAGTAAAAATGCGCGAACGGTTGTAGAGAAATTGGGTATTGCTGATTTCGTGGATGCGATCGCCGACGGATACAGCGTCCAGCGTTCCAAACCAGCACCCGACCTATTTCTATACGCAGCTAATCAGTTAGGACTCGAACCGGCTCAATGTCTTGTCGTAGAAGATGCCACCGTGGGGATTGAGGCAGCTAGGTCCGCTGGTATGTGGACTGTAGGGCTGGGACCTCCTGAGCGAGTGGGCATAGCTCACGTTGTCCTACCCAGCTTGGCAGGAGTCCATTGGGTAGACCTACAAACCAGACTGGGTACTTGTGTCGCTAAAAGTTTGTAGTCTGGGCTTGTGTTCTCAAGGAATTTTTGCAATTCAGTGTCCACTTCCATCTCCTTTGAGTTTGGTGTTACCCAACGAAGATTGGATAAGTCAGAGCAGTCTCAAGCCCGCGATCACCAAAACCTGACAAGAACGAGGATTAATTGCAACTGGCGGTAAAAGAAACGATTGTTGCCTATTGCAGATATTTCTTCAGTTCAGCGGCTGCGTGTACAAAAAGAGAACGGGTTGCCGGAACCTCGGCTAAACCATTCAGCAGTCCGAAGTCATGAATCACGCCGTTGTAACGCACGGTTGTCACTTTTACCCCGGCTTCATCCAGCTTGCGTCCATACGCTTCGCCTCCATCACGCAGAATATCGCTTTCTGCAACCTGAATTAACGCCGGAGGCAATCCTTTCAGTTGCTCAACCGTAGCCTGTAGCGGAGAGGCATAAATCTCTTTGCGTTTTTCCAAGTCTGTCGTGTAGAGGTCATACATCCACTTCATCAAAGATGTGGTCAGGAAACGTTTTTCACCAAATTGTTGATAAGAATCCGTTTCAAAACTAGCGTCTACAATGGGCCACATCAGGATTTGCAACTTAATCTGGGGACCCCCTTTCGCTTTCGCCATCAAGGCAGTGACAGCCGTCATGTTACCACCCACACTGTTGCCTACGACCGCCAGATTTTTGCCGTCAACATCAATCTCCTCACCATGCTCGGCGACCCATTTGGTAGCGGCATAGATCTCATTAATAGCCTGTGGATACTGAGCATCTGGAGTGCGCGTGTAGTTGACAAAGACAGCCGCAAAACCTGAAAGCACAACAAGATCGCGAACCATGCGCTTGTGCGTCGGGTAATCGCCCAGCACCCAACCGCCGCCATGAATAAAGATGAAAACAGGCAGTATACCTTTGACACCCTCAGGTCGCACGATGTTTAGCGTGATCGAATAACCGTCAGCGGTAATCGTCTTCTCGGACTCATCAATGCCTGAAAGATCGACTTTAACGGAAGCTTGTGCATTCACTAGCACTTGACGCGCTTCGAGTGGAGGTAATGTCTCTAAAGGCGCACCATCTCCCGAATTCAGTAATTTCAAAAATGCTTTCACTTCCCTGGAAAGACGTGGATCGTCTGCGACTTCCAAAACTTTCACCGCTTGCGAGTTTGCTTGACTAATCATAAGTCCTCCTGTTGTTGATGGATGGTAAACAATCTGTTGAAGTGGCACTGTCGAGATAACTTACTTAACAGTGTTGGTTAGTGTGCAATGATCGTGGAATAACAATCACCTACTATCGAGATAAAAGTAGGCTGGCATGATGTCCTCCTTGACTAAGCAACGTGAGTTGTCATAAAGCGACGGATATGAGCGGCGATCGCATCGCCTTCCTCTTCCAGGGCAAAATGTCCGGTATCAAGTAAATGGAACTCAACATCTTTCAGGTCGCGCTTGTAGGGATAAGCGCCTTCGGCAGGGAAGATATAGTCGTTTTTGCCCCACACAATCAGAGTCGGGGGTTGATATTGGCGGAAATACTCCTGCCATTGTGGGTATAACGGTGGATTTGTGCCATAGCTATACAACAGTGCCAGTTGAATCTCATCGTTTCCGGGGCGATCAAGGAACAGTTGATCCATGTTCCAGGTATCAGGGCTGATCGCTTCAAGATTGCGAACGCCGTTGGTATATTGCCACTTCGTTGCTTCCAGTGTGACAAGGTGTTTGAGCTTGTCCGCATTCTCAGGAGAACGGTCTTGCCAGTACGCCTTGATCGGGTCCCAAAATTCGCGCAGACCTTCCTCGTAAGCATTCCCGTTTTGGACAATCAGGGCTTCCACGCGCTCTGGGTATTTAGCCGCAATCCGATAGCCAATGGGAGCACCATAATCCATCACGTAGAGGCTATATCGCTTGAGGTTGATCGCGGTAATAAATTTCTCCACGATCTCAGCCAGATGATCAAACGTGTAGTCAAACTCATTCACGGTTGGCATCGAACTGTTGCCGTAGCCAGGATAATCGAGTGCAACCAGATGGAAGCGATCGGCAAGCGCAGGTATCAGATTGCGGAACATGTGAGAGGAGGTCGGGAAGCCGTGCAACAGCAGAATCGTCGGATTACTGCGGGAGCCAGCTTCTCGGTAGAAGATATCTAAACCATCGATTGAGATCGTGCGAAATCTGGTCATGAGATTACTCCTTGTAAGTTTATAAAGGTGAAATTGTGGCGTTTTACGGCAGGTTAATCTATCCCGTTTCCTAACGACGACCCTGCTGCTGGAAATAGTCGCGCCAACTTTGGGGTAAGGCTTCCAGTTGAGCAGCGCGGTGAAGTAACTCTGGATTGTTTTCCTCACGCACATAAAGTTGAGTGATATCGGCAACCGTGATATTGTTATCATCCCGGCTCACCAACTCTAGAGTGTCTCCGGCTCCGACTTCGCCCTCTTGCAAAACACGGAAGTAAAATCCGGTTCGACGACTTGCGAGAAATCGTTTAACCATATCAGGTCGTCCAAACCGAATCCCAAGTTTGTAGCAGGGTAGGCGAGGTTGTGTCACCATCAGGTTTACATTGCCGATCCCAAAGCGATCGCCAATGTTCACATCCTCTTCTCTTAGTCCAGTGATCGTGAAATTTTCGCCAAAGATGCCTGGTGTCAGCTCTGTGTCAGGCAATTCACCCCGCCAGTAATCGTAATGCTCGAACGGGTAGACATAGACCGCTTTGTCTAGTCCTCCATGAACGGTCAGATCAGCCTGTCCATCACCGTCTAAATTGAGCGATCGCAGCATGATACGATCACTGACTGGCTCTTTGAAGATTCCAGTTTTAACTGTTTTCCCTTTCCAGGTCACTTCACGTGGAAGTCCTACGTTGACAGAGATGAGTTGCATCTTCAGCTCCAAGTAAATGGCAGACTATTAATAGACATCTTCTCAAGCTTCCGACTCAGATAAAGAAGGCGTTCATGCCACTTCATTCACATCGGCAGATAAACTTTCAACAGGCGTGATCGCCGATTCCCCGATAGACTAAATGGGCTGAATTTTGTACATTGTACTTAGTGAGAAGGGTTTGTTGAGTGCGACTTGCTTTAATTAAATCCGCTGCCTTCTCACCAATCATGATGGTCGGTGCGTTCGTATTTCCTGTAGTGATCGTTGGCATGATGGAGGCATCGACGACACGCAACCCCTCAACCCCATGTACCCGGAGTTCGGGGTCTACCACCGCCATTGGGTCAGTGCCCATTTTACAGGTGCCGACAGGATGCCACACAGTGCTGCAAGCGTCCCGGATGTAAGCAACGAGTGCTTCATCACTCTGAACGTCGGCACCCGGAGCGATTTCCTCACCGCGAAACTCATCAAAAGCACTGGTCTGAAACAATTGGCGCATTAATTTAATTCCGGCAACGAGCTTTTGCACATCGGCTTCACTTTGCAGATAGTTCATCTGCATGATCGGTGCATCTTTGGGGTCAAGCGATCGCAAACTGACACTGCCAATGTTTTGGAGACGGGTCAAAGAGACTGCACCCGTAAATCCCGAACCAGAATAGGCATAGCCAGGCGGTGCGAACATAATGGGACCGAAGAAGAACTGTAAATCTGGTGCAGCCTCCAGATTACCCTCGCTATGCAAAAACAATCCGGCTTCAACCCCATTACTGGTGATCGCAGGGTGTAAAACCTGAGTAGTCTGTTGGACTACACAAACGAGAATGTGGTCTTGGAGGTTTTGCCCGACCCCCGGCAAATCAGCCACGACAGGAAGCCCCATCGCTTGTAGGTGTTCTGCATCACCAATGCCGGAAAGCAGCAGCAGCTTGGGCGAATCGAACGCGCCTGCACTTAAAATCACTTCGGAGTTGACCCTGACCTGGTGCAGCGTGCCCTCGTGCAGATATTCCACCCCAACGGCGCACGTGCCCTCAAACAACAACCGAGTCACCAACGCGCCTGTTGATCGTGGTCAAATTGGGGCGTTGGAGAATGGGCAGGAGGAAGGCAGCAGCAGTACTGTGGCGTTTACCATCCTTGACCGTCAATTGATAGGGTCCCGCCCCTGACTGCTGTATGGCGTTGAAATCAGGATTGTGGGTATATCCCATTGCCACACAGGCGTCTACAAAGCGTTGGGATACGACGGCAGGGGAAATGAGATCAGTCACGCTCAACTCCCCGTCCACCCCGTGGTATGCGGAGGCACCACGTTGCTGGTGCTCAGATTTCTTGAAATAGGGCAGTACATCTTGGTAACTCCAACCGGGATTTCCCAATTCCTGCCAGTGGTCATAATCGTGATGATTGCCTCGGACATACATCATGAAATTAATCGAACTGCTGCCACCCAAAACTTTGCCACGGGAACAAAACATTTTGCGATGATTGAGGTACGGTTCTGGTTCAGAGAAATATCCCCAGTCCACCTCGGAGCCTAGTAGGTTAAAGCATTCCGCCGGGATTTGAATCTCCGGTTTCGTATCCGGGTTGCCCGCTTCGAGCAATAACACGGTTGTTTCACTGTTTTCTGTCAGACGGTTAGCAACCACGCACCCTGCCGACCCTGCACCAATCACAATATAGTCATAGTGAGTCATGAAAATTCTCCTTAGTGATGTAAGACATTGAGATTCTCCTTTTTTGCGAATAGATTTGTTGTGTCTTTCGTCTGTGCCGAGAGACTACTTTTCTCGGCAATACCACTCCTCAGCGAAGCGCGATCGCCTCCTTAGATCGGAATTAAGCTAATTCCCTCAAAAACGTAAAAGAGGTAGTTAGTGCGATCGTCTCAGCATAATTGATGCTGACAGCTTGAAAAGAGTAGGATTGCTGAAGCAACCCCGCGACCTCTTGCGCGACAGCAGTGAACGCACGATTAACAGGGAAATTGCCAAAGAAATCAATCTGAGTTGGAAATCTTAGATGCTCAAAATCATCTTTTACTAGTGATATAATGGATACTATAGAACTATCCTCAGTGACATATTACTTGGGGTTAGGAATCAGAAAACTTAAGGACTTGCAGTGACAATGGCTGCCATCAACTGCTCAATGTTCCAGCAATTTGCATACCGAATTCCATTAATAAACAGTGCTGGGGCAACCGTTACTCCACTGTGTAAGCCACTTTCGATATCTTCATTGATGCGCTCAATGTGTACTTGCCTGGATATATCTTGCAGAAATTGGGGAATATCGAGTCTTAGATTATTGGCATACTCCACAAGATAATCGTTTCCTAACTCTTGTTGATGGGTGAACAAAATGTCATGCATCTGCCAAAACTGACCTTGGGTGGCAGCCGCTTCAGCCGCTTCAGCCGCACGTTGAGCATAAGGATGTATTTGCGGCTGTGGAAAGTGGCGAAATACAAAACACAAGTCGTTGAGCTGTTGCCGGATCGCCTTGATTAATTGGTGAGCTTCGCCACAAGTGGGACACTGGTAGTCACCATATTCGACGAGTGCCACTGAAGTGCTTACCAATCCCTGAATATGATCTTGTTCTGAAATCGGCACAAGCAGCCGCTCATAATCAGCTAGACTCATTTGGCACCTCTTAGGGCAGGAGTGCAGCAGGTAGAGACAGATGATTGCGATGAAACCTCTTTCACAATTGAGTAGACCAATACCGCTCTGTTATCTGTTGCATATTCTCAATTTAGAGAGTCAAATCGATTTTGTCACTGAGAAAAATCTCAGAAGATCAGCTAACAAATTGGCTAACTGATTAACTGACAAATTTGACAGGTATGACGCTACAGGCTAACAATGCCCCGCCTTAATGCAACGATCACGGCCTGAGTGCGATCCTCCACGCCCAGCTTGCTTAAAATATGATTGATATGAAAATTGACAGTGCGTTCAGTAATATGTAGAGCCTTGCTAATGGCTTGGGTGCTCTTGCCCGTTGTAATCAGTTGAAGCACCTCTAACTCGCGATTGCTCAATTCTGGACTTGCCACGTGCTCTAAGAGTTTGGCACCTACCTGGGGTGGAATGTGCTTCTGTCCTTTGTGAACTGCGCGAATAGCGGCTAGCAATTCTTTTGGCTCAGCATCCTTGAGTAAATACCCTTTAGCTCCTGAGTGCAATCCCTGATAAATGTCTTCATCGCCGTCGTAAGTCGTCAGCACGATGATCCGAGCAGTAGGAAACTCGGCGCAGATGGCAGTAATGGCAGCGACTCCATCCATTTCAGGCATTCGCAAGTCCATCAAAGTCGCATCTGGCTGCTGTTGACGAAAAACGGCGAGTGCCTCACGACCATTCGCAGCTTGTCCAACTACAAGGATATCTGGTGCTTCTTCCAGCATAGCGACCAAGCCCTGACGCACAACGGGGTGATCATCCACAACCAGAACACGAATGGCATTGGGTTGGCTCATGATGGCTTTTCCTGATTCACGGACACCGCGATTTCTGTTCCTTGTCCAGGGGCACTCTGGATCTGGAGCTGTGCCCCAATGCGATCGGCACGTTCTGCCATCCCCAATAAACCAAAACCATCGTGACTAGAAGAACGATCAATTGTAAATCCCTGTCCATCGTCCTTGATTCGTAATCTGCACTGCGTGGAGTGATATATCAGTTCAACGCGAATTTCAGTTGCTTTGGCGTACTTCAGTGCATTAGTCAATGCTTCCTGTCCAATCCTGAGCAGATTATTCTCCACCTCAGAGGGTAGCAGATAGGGAATACCGATGGCTTCACACATAATTATCGTACCAGTGGATGATTCTAACGGTTGTGTTGCAAAAAATTAGAGCTACACCAGGAATAGCGGCTCAAAAATGGAAATTCCATTCATAAACCAATACATATAGCGGGTACAAAAATTTTTGCAACACATCCCTAAAATCAGTGCTAGTCGGTCGTGGGAAAACCGAGTAAATTTTCAGCTCGAATTTTCACCTACGGAATGTGGACCTATCGGTTTCATTCATTTGGGTAAAAGTATCTGTTTTTTCGGTTCTGTCTGGAGGCTCTGTTGTTCCTCCTGCTATTCCCTCTAGCTGTGAGTCTTCTAGCTCACGGCTCAATCTGTTTTGCGCTTGTTCTGCTTCATCTTTGGCTTTTTGTTCAGAACTCATGACATACATGCTCCATCAATTTGGGATTTGGACAAAACGGTCCTACTGGTGTTGTTTACACACTTACTTATAATTCCGTTGACCAGGCGATTCGATTTCTGCCTGGGGGTTTACTGGGTATGGATTAGAGTCACTACTACCGCCGACGACTGCTTCTAACTGGGAATTATCTAACTCCTTGCTTGGCGCTTCAGCACTTAGACTTGATAACTGCTCGGCTTCGTCTTCTCTATCGGATTGCGAAAATTTGGGCTCTTCTGCTTGATTCATGGTTTGTTCTCCTGTGAAGAAGGGGATTATGGATGACTGAACTCTTGAATTTATTATCTAGCTTCATCTAAGGTTAAGAACAGGCAAGATCGGTCAGCAAAGCTGTAACTTAGTCTCAACTTGGGCGCTTCTGCTGTCTTGAGCGGATTTTCTAATTCTCAACGGCGCCTAAAGCGTTCAACGTTGCTTTCTGCGCTATCGTTAACCCTGTTACCCCAGTTATGTTTGTGCCTTCATAAAGCCGTTCAGCACGTAGAGTGTTTAGACACTTACCCGTCTTTACATTCCAAAGCTTGAGCGTTTGATCTTGGCTACCACTGACCAGCATTAACCTATTTGGACAAAAGCTAACTGAGGTTACCCAATCAGTATGACCGAGCAAAGTTTTGCAGCACTCACCGGAAGTGACATCCCATAATCGCACGGTTTGGTCATCACTACCGCTCGCTAACGTACTACCATTAGGACAAAAGCGAACTGCCCATACCCCACTGCTGTGGCCGTGTAACACCTTGAGGCAGTCACCGGAAGTAACATTCCACAAGCGAATTGAGGTATCATTACTAGCACTTACCAGCGTTTCCCCGTCCGGACTGAAGCTAACTGTTAATACTCTATGAGTGTGTCCGTGCAATACTTTGAGGCATTTACCAGAAGCGATATCCCATAGCCGAACGGTTTGGTCATCACTACTACTTGCTAGTATCCGACCATCCGGGCTGAAGCTGACTGCCCATACCCAACCCTGGTTCTAGCGGATTTTGTGGTTGCTGCCGATGGGCAGTATGGTGTCCTAGTTGGGAAGCTATATAGGGCAGGATAAGATGGGCGCAGCCAGGGTGGGTAACAAAAGTAAATGCTAGCCAGTG
>JAABUQ010008568.1_pt1 | contig 14273 bp, 17 predicted proteins | sample 5560001 | NCBI WGS metagenome assembly JAABUQ01 (sample SAMN10711888, study PRJNA513371) | rock metagenome | isolation source: Antarctica rocks | place: Antarctica: Victoria Land, Finger Mt nord | collected 2015-12-18
TTCCTGTTCCTCCCCCAGCGGGGGAGGTGGCGCGCGCAGCGCGACGGAGGGGGAGGGAGCCCGGCGATTGGTACAGAGTCCCCCTCCACCACCGCCGCTAACGCGTCGGCGGTCCCCCTCCCCCCTGCGGGGGAGGAACTAGCCAGCCAGACTTCCCCAAGCTCCTCCCCCACCGGGGGAGGTGGCGTGCCGCAGGCACGACGGAGGGGGACTGCCTTACCTCCCTAGATCCGCACCCTCCACCAACAGCCACGTCCTCAACGCGCTCGCCAGATTCGGCGGTGCCTGCGCCTCGATCCGCAGCGCGTCCACCGCCGCGACCAGCGCGTTCACCGGCAGCCCCCGCGCCCGCGCCGCGACCTCCAGCGCGCGCCAGAACACCGGCTCCAGGCTGATCGACGTCTCATGTCCCGCGATCGTCACCGATCGCTTGACCGGACCGACGAACCCGCCGGGAGGTGGGGTGATGGGCATGGGGAAGGTGTAGCACGGCTATCGAGTCCGCAGGATAGCGCCACGGCGTTCCTCGCAACGACTCTCAATCTCAGCCATTCATCCCCGTCACCCCGGCCTCGTGCCGGGGTCCTCCCATCCGCGCGTACTCACGCGAGGGCATGTCCGCACAACGCTGGACCCCGGCACCAGGCCGGGGTGACGGATGAGGGGCGCGGGCGGGCTGATGTTTTTCCCGCCCGGCCCGCTAGGCGCGATGGCCGCTCCCGCCCACTTGCGGACATTCCCGTAAGTCGTATGGCAGGAAGCCTGTTGAGGGCGTGAGGCGCTTGTGGTGAGTCAGCGTGGCATCGGAGCTATATACGAAATGCCAGCGGAGTGTGGCTCGCTCTACCTTCAGCATATTGGTTCCGATGCTACGTTCGGAATTGGCATAGCAGTCTTTGCCGATGCCGAGCTAATGAACTTCAGGTTTTCTATTCTCTTTCCGGTTGGGTCTGCGGTCAGACAGAAGATAATCAAACGGGTCAGACATTCTGAAGTACCGGAACGCTACAAGCCTCTACGCTTTCGTTATCCGTTGGGACTTTCCAAAAGCGAGGTTGGTTGGATGATCGTTGAAGACGGACATTCGCGTAAGGTGGAGAAACTATCTTCGGAACAGGTCGCGTTTGTTTTTGCATTTGCTGTTAATGATACGGCTCTCAAAGAGCTCTTCTGTAGCGGTTGGATTGAGGGTCAACCTTTCCCTACTCTACGCGGAAGAACCGGCTCGAGCGGCAGCTGACCGCTAAATCAGCCGTTGCCCCTCACTCCCCATCGAACAGCGCCGCCAGCTGTTCGATAATCGTCCCCCCCAGCTGCTCCGCGTCCATGATCGTCACCGCCCGCGCGTAATAGCGCGTCACGTCGTGCCCGATCCCGATCGCGACCAGTTCGACGGGCGACTTGCCCTCAATCCACGCGATCACCTGGCGCAGATGCCGCTCCAGATAGGAGCCCGAATTAACGCTCAACGTCGAGTCGTCCACCGGCGCGCCGTCGGAGATCACCATCAGGATACGCCGCTCCTCCGGCCGCGCGAGCAGCCGCGCGTGCGCCCATAGCAGCGCCTCGCCGTCGATATTCTCCTTGAGCAGCCCCTCGCGCATCATCAGCCCGAGGTGCGCGCGCGCCCTTCGCCACGGCTCGTCCGCGCGCTTGTAGACGATGTGGCGCACGTCGTTGAGCCGCCCGGGCTGCGGCGGGCGGCCCGCGGCGAGCCACGTCTCGCGGCTCTGCCCGCCCTTCCACGCGCGCGTCGTGAAGCCGAGGATCTCCGACTTGACCCCGCACCGCTCCAATGTGCGCGCCAGGATGTCCGCGCTGATCGCCGCGATCGAGATCGGTCGCCCACGCATCGAGCCCGAATTGTCGATCAGCAACGTCACCACCGTATCGCGGAAGTCGGTCTCGCGCTCGATCTTGTACGACAGCGAGCTGCCCGGCGACACCACCACCCGCGCCAGCCGGGCGGCGTCGAGCATGCCCTCCTCCTGGTCGAAATCCCACGAGCGCGACTGCTGCGCCATCAGCCGCCGCTGCAAGCGATTGGCGAGCTTCGACACTGTGGATTGCAGATGCACGAGCTGCTGGTCGAGATAGGAGCGCAGCCGCACCAGCTCGTCCGCGTCGCACAGGTCGGTTGCAGCGACGATCTCGTCGAAGCGGGTGGTCCACGGCTTGTACTCGAATTGCGGGGTCAGGTCGGCGAAGGGACGGTTGGGGCGGACGGGCTGCATCCCCTCCTCGCCATCGTCGCCCGGCTCGCCGTCCGCGTCGTCGTCGAGCTGTTCCTCGCCGCGTTCGCCTTCCTCGCCGTCGGCCTCGTCGCTCTGCTGGTCCTCCCCGCGCGCCTCGACCTCGCCGTCGCTTTCCGCGCCCTGTTCCTCGCCTTGCTCGCCCTCATCCTGCTGCTGATCGTCCGCGCCTTCCTCTTCCGCGCCGCCCTCGTCCGCCTCGTCGGGCAGCACCTCGCCCTCGATCAGCTCGAGATCCTCGAGCAGCCGGGTGGCGAGCCCCTGAAACGCGCGCTGGTCGTCGAGCGCCAGCGCCAGCGCGTCGAGCCCGCCCGCCGCCTTGCCCTCGATCCACTCGCGCACCAGCGCCAGTCCGCTTGTCGCGGCGGCGGGCGGTGCGCGCCCGGTCAGTCGCTCGCGGACGATTAGCCCCAGCGCGGTCGACAGCGGCACCTCCTCGCGGGTCCGCGCGCGCGCGATCGGGTCCGATCGCATCCGCACCTCGATCGCGGTGGCCAGATTGTTGCCGACGCCCGCATAGCCGCGCGCGCCCAGCGCCTCGACCCGCGCGAACTCCACCGCGTCGAACACCGCGCGTGCTACCGCTTCGCCCGGCGCGGCGCGGGCGTGGAGCTTGGCGTCGTGATGCCGCAGCCTGAGCGCGAACCCGTCCGCGAACCCCCGCGCCTCCGCCACCTGATCGGCAGGCAGCGCGCGGGCGGGCATCGGCACCTTCATGTGCTTGCCCGACTGCACCGGCGCGTCGGCGGTGAAGGCGAGCTCCACCTCCGGCTCGTCGCTGATCGCGCGCGCGGTCCCGGCGAGGACGGCCTTGAACCGGTCGAGGGGCGTTTCGGTGGTCACCAGAGCGTCTTGCAACCGAACTGGGCTATCTCGCGATCGCGGGTGATAACCGTCAAACCCTCGATCAGCGCCTGCGCCGCGATCAGGCGATCGAACGGATCGCGATGCTCGCCGTCCAGCAACCCACCCCTCACGCCGTGCTCGTGGGTCACATTCAGGTGCTGAAAGCCATCATCCGTCACGCTCCCGTCGAAATGCTCGATATGCCTCTGCATCGACGGCAGCCGTCCCGCCCGAACCTTGGTCGCGATCTCCCAACCGGTAGCCGCGCTGACGAAAATCAGGTTGGCGCGATCGGCCATCGCGGCGTGCGCCGCAGCTGACAGTTTGCTGTCCTTGTCCCACCACCAGATGAGCGCATGCGCATCGGCGAGGAGCTTCATGGTTCCCGTTTGCCGGACCAGTCCGCGCCTTCGAACGAGTCCAGCTCCGCGTCGGAGTAGAAGGGTTCAAACCAGACGGAGTCCGGAATGTCGCCCAACAAGCCCTTGAACCGTCCCGGCTGGCGAGGTGGTAACGGTTCCTCGCTGATCGGCACGAGGCGAATGCTCGGCTTGCCCGCCTTGGCAACGACAATCTCCTCGCCCGCGAGCGCGCGCTCGACAAGCTTAGAAAAATGCGTCTTAGCCTCATGCATGTTGAACGTCGCGGCCATGCGGCACTCCTAGGCGGACTAAGCTAGTCTATCTTAGTCGCCGGTCAACCCTTCCCCACCACGCTCTCCGGCAGATCCTTCCCGAACACGCGCTGGTAGTATTCCGCCACCAGCGAGCGTTCCGCCTCGTCGCATTTGTTGAGGAAGCTCAGCCGGAACGCGAAGCCGATGTCGCCGAAGATCATCGCGTTCTGCGCCCAGGTGATCACCGTGCGCGGGCTCATCACCGTCGAGATGTCGCCGTTGACGAACCCCTTGCGCGTCAGGTCGGCAACCCGGACCATGTTGTCGACCGTCTTCTTGCCATGCGGCTTGTCATACTCGCCCGACTTGGCGAGCACGATCTGCGCTTCGACGGCGGCGGGCAGGTAGTTGAGCGTCACGACGATGTTCCACCGGTCCATCTGGCCCTGGTTGATCTGCTGCGTACCATGATACAGCCCGCTGGTGTCGCCCAGCCCGACCGTGTTGGCGGTCGCGAACAGCCGGAACCACGGCGAGGGGCGGATCACCCGGTTCTGGTCGAGCAGCGTCAGCTTGCCCTCCGTCTCCAGCACCCGCTGGATCACGAACATCACGTCGGGCCGCCCCGCGTCGTATTCGTCGAACACCAGCGCGGTCGGAGTCTGCAGCGCCCAGGGGAGCAGGCCTTCGCGGAACTCGGTCACCTGCTGCCCGTCGCGCAGCACGATCGCGTCGCGCCCGACCAGGTCGATGCGGCTGATATGCGCGTCGAGGTTGATGCGGATGCACGGCCATTTCAACCGCGCGGCGACCTGTTCGATATGCGTCGACTTACCGGTGCCGTGATAGCCCTGCACCATCACCCGCCGATTGTGCGCGAACCCCGCCAGTACCGCGAGCGTGGTGTCGTGGTCGAACACATAGGCGGGGTCGAGGTCGGGCACCCGCTCGTCCGCCTCGCTGAACGCGGGCACTCGCCAGTCGATGTCGAGCCCGAATATTTCGCGCACGCTGACCATCTTGTCGGGGGCGTCGAGCAACGTCGCGTCGCGGCTGTCGGGCTGGGTATTGGGCAGGTCGGTCATGGCGAGGCCTTTCATGGCCTGCCTTAAGCGAAGCGCGGGGCGAACCTCAACCGTCCAGGTTGCGTCATGCCACGAACAGCGCAATCATGCATTGGCAACGGAGGGAGACGAGCATGGCCAGCGCGCACGGCAGCTTCATCTGGTACGAGCTGGTCTCGCCCGGCCCGGACGCGAGCAAGGCGTTCTATGACGCGGTGGTGGGCTGGACGGTTCAGCCGCGACCTGACGGGCCGGTCGACTATCGCATGATCATCGCGCCCGATGGTGGCGCGACCGGCGGGGTGATGCACCTGACCCCGGAGATGGCGGCGGGCGGCGCGCGCGCGGGCTGGCTCGGCTATGTCGCGGTCGACGATGTCGACGCGAGCGCAGAGCGGCTTCGCGAGCTGGGCGGCGCGGTGGCGATGGGACCGTGGACGATGCCCGGCATCGGTCGGATGGCGGTTGTGACCGACCCGTGGGGTGCTCCCTTCCACCTGATGCGCGGTGCGGACGGGAGCGGAACGAGCGCCAGCTTCGCGCCCGGCGTCACCGGCCATGTCGCGTGGAACGAACTGATCGCGCGTGATCTCGACGGCGCGCTCGGGTTCTACGCCGCGCTGTTCGGGTGGGAGAGCCCCGAGCGGATGGCGATGCCGAACGGGAATTACGTGTTCTTGGACCATCACGGCACCCGCATCGGCGCGATGGCGTCGGCGCGCGAGGGCGAGTCCGGTGGCTGGCGCTATTATTTGCGCGTCGACGATGTCGCGGCGGCGGCGGCGCGCGTGGCGGCCGGGGGAGGGGTGATCGCGATGGGACCTTATGACACCCCCGCCGGTGACCGCATCCTCATCGGCGATGACCCGCAGGGGATTGGGTTCGCGCTGGTCGGGCCGGGCGCGACATAGCGCGGATTGCCATCGCCGCTGGTCAGCGGCGCGCGATCCGTTATGGCCCCGCGCCGATGACCGGCACCTCTTCTAATGGCGCGTGACGACGCGCGCGCGACGCTGCCCTGGATCGGCGTCGCCCCCGACGCGCCGTACTTCGTCGACGAAGCCGGCGCGTCGTGGACGCCGATCGGCCAGAACGACGCGATCGACTGGGTAGAGTTCAAGACGCTCTACGGTCGCCGCGATGTCGCCTCGGTCGAGCGGCACCTCGAGTACCTCGCCGCGCACGGCGTCACTTGCCTGCGGTTCATGCTCGAATACGCGCACAAGGATCATCGCTATTTCGAGCGGCGCGCGGGGACGCCCTGGCCCGCGATGGTGCGGCTGTGGGACGACCTGTTCGCGATGTGCGAGCGGATCGGGTTGCGCATCCTGCTCACCCCCGTCGACACGTTCTGGATGTGGGTCCGCTGGGCCAGGCACCCGTGGAACCGCGTCCACGGCGGCCCGCTCGAGCACCCGTCGCAGCTGCTCACCTGCCCCGACACGCGCCGCGCGATCAAGGCGCGGCTCGAGTTCATGGTCCGCCGCTGGGGCGGGTCGGGGGCACTGTTCGCGTGGGATCTGTGGAACGAGATCCACCCCGCGCAGGGCGGCGACTCAGCCGACATGTTCCCCGAGTTCATCGCCGACCTGTCGCAGCATGTCCGTAGCCTCGAGTTTGAGCTGTACGGCCGTTCGCACCCGCAGACGGTGTCGCTGTTCGGGCCTGAACTGTGGTGGAAACCCGAGATGCCGCTCGCCGAGCCGATCTTCCGCCACCCCGACCTGGATTTCGCGACGATCCACATTTATCGCAGCGGCGCGATCGACGACCCGAAGGACACGGTCGCGCCCGCGGTGGCGATGGGCAAGGTGGTGCGCGATTGCCTGCGCGAGATCACCGACACGCGCCCGTTTCTCGATACCGAGCACGGGCCGATCCACCGTTTCAAGGACAAGCGCCGCACGCTCCCGGCGGCGTTCGACGACGAGTATTTCCGCCACATGAGCTGGGCGCACCTGGCGAGCGGCGGGGCAGGCGGCGGTATGCGCTGGCCCAACCGCAAGCCGCACACGCTCACGCACGGCATGCGCAAGGCGCAACGCGCGATGGCGGGGTTCTTGCCGCTGATCGATTGGGCGCGGTTTGCGAGGGTGAACATCAGCGAGGCGGTGGAGGCGACCGGCCTCAACGTCTTCGCGTGCGGGGACGACCGGCAGGCGGTGGTGTACCTCCTCCGCCGCCGCGCGCTGGGGGCAGATGGGCGCGTCGACCCCGCCGTTGAGCCGCGCGAGGTGCGGGTGACGGTGCCGGGGCTGGCGGACGGGCGCTACCGGGTGACGGGGTGGGACACGACGGAGGGGTGCGTGGTTGAGGATCTGACGGCGGAGGCGAGCGGTGGAGCACTGCGCTTCACGTCTAGAGCGATCGGGGCGGATCGGGCGTTTGCCATTTCGACTCAGGTCGACCTTGCGCGACTCGGCGAGGCAGCGGGCGACACGCATTTCGCGCGCTAGATACGGTCCCTCACGGCTACTGTCGGACACGGCAACAAACTGGGTCAGTACGAGTTTCGATGGGACATCCTGTAATTAGGCGCGGGCAGTAGGTGATCTGAATGCCAGACGATCCCAAGGGTCCGATCTACGATGCCCAGGTCCGTCAGGCATGGACCAGACAAAAGCTGTCCGATGGAACAATGTTGAACTTGGGCAACGTCGACCGAGAGCAGTTCTTTGCCGTGACCTTGACCGGGACGGTCGCGGTGAATGAGACGCAGTCCGGTTGGCAACGATGCAGCGACGGTAGCGAGCGTCGATACACGATCACTAAACTTACCGCATTTGGAGCCAATCCCGGCGGGCATACGCATCCGATCGGGCGGATGTCGGACATCGTAGCCGACATACCCGGCCCGGAGGACGGGCGAATGGCCACGCTCACAAAGCAAACCGCTTACGTCATAAGCAGGCGGCGAGCATTCGCGATCGAGCAGTCCGCGCCGGGCTTCTTCACGACACGTTTGATCGCCGGAGCCAAGTTCAGCAAATCCGAACAGGCGACGGTCGCAAGGCAGCAGGTGCGTTGGTCGCAGCACGGTGGCGGGAGCGGCGTCCAATGCCAATTCGTACCGGATTGATCGTTGGCCTTTTGACGCTGGCCGGGTGTTCGGGCGGCGGCGTCTCGAGCTTCACCGTGGCAGTGCACGCTCCGACCGGTCCTGCCCCCGGTGCGGGCATATGCAAGCCCAATCAGCCCTGCACGTTGATGGGCACGATCGAGCTGCAGCGCCGAACCGGCATGAACTCTTGGGCTTCGTTGTCGAACGGGCAGGCGTGTGCGCCTCTGCTCGTGTCCAATTCCGTTTACCGACGCGCGCGGCATTGGTCGGGAAAGCGGGTAACGGTAAGTGGGACCGCGTTCACCCGTCTTCCCGACCCGCGCGACGCCATATCAACCGTCCAGTACCGCGATCGCTGGCTTCCCTCATCAATCTGCGGCGAGAGCGACTTAGTGCTTTACGTTGAGAACGTAACCCAAGCGTCCCAGAACTGACAAAGGCATTGCCCTATTGACGCGCCTTTCCCCGAGGAGTGCCCGCCCCTATATCGTTCGCGAGATGACTCCAGCCCTTGTCACCCCCGCGCTGCCGGCCGACTGGCGCGATTTTCTCGCGCTCACCAAGCCGCGTGTGATGACGTTGGTCGTGTTCACGGGGCTGTGCGGCTTGCTCGCCGCGCCCGCGCATGTCGATCCCGTGATCGGGTTCACCGCCATCCTGTGCATCGCGCTCGGCGCGGGGGCGGCGGGGGCGCTCAACCAATGGTATGAGGCGGACATCGATGCGGTGATGCGCCGCACTGCCAGGCGCCCGCTGCCCGATGGCCGCATGGAGCCGCAAGCCGCGCTGCAGTTCGGGGTCGGACTGGCGGCGTTTTCCGTTATCCTGATGGGAGTGGCGGTCAATATCGTCGCGGCGGCGATCCTGACCGTGTCCATCCTGTTCTACGTCCTCGTCTACACCGTGTGGCTCAAGCGCCGGACGCCGCAGAACATCGTCATCGGCGGCGCGGCGGGGGCGTTCCCGCCGCTGATCGGCTGGGCGGCGGCGACCGGGCATGTCGCGCTGTTGCCGCTGCTGTTGTTCAGCCTCGTGTTCCTGTGGACGCCGCCGCATTTCTGGGCGCTGGCGCTGTTCATGAACAGCGATTACGCCGCCGCCGGCGTGCCGATGATGCCCGTCGTCGCGGGCGCGCGCGCGACCCGGCGGCAGATCGGCGTATACACATTGCTGATGAGCGCGGTCGCGCTCGCGCCGTGGTTGCTGGGCCTGACGGGCGCGATCTATGGCTGGGCAGCGGTCGCGCTGACGGCCGTGTTCGTCGCCCTTGCCGCGCGAGTCTCCGCGCGCGAGGCGGGCGCGGACGACGCCATGTTGCCGGAGCGTCGCTTGTTCAAATATTCGATCCTGTATCTGTTCGTGATGTTTGCCGCGCTGGTCGCGGATCGGTGGTGGGCATGAATGAAGACAAGTCGCCGTGGACGCCGGTGTCGGGGACGGAGGAACTGATCCGCCGTCGCCAACGCGGGCGCGCGGTCGTCATGGCGGTGCTGCTCGGCTTGCTGGTGGCGCTGATCTTCTTCGTTTCGATCGCCAAGATCAAGGCGGGGCAGGGATGACGCGCACGACCCGCACCGCGCTGCTGGCGGCATTCTTCGTCTGCTTCATGTCCGGGCTCGCCTGGGCCAGTGTACCGCTGTACCGCTTGTTTTGCCAGGCGACGGGGCTGAACGGCACCACCGGGCGCGGGCTGACCGCGCCGGGCGGCACCGATCACCAGATCACCGTCGCGTTCGACACCAACGTCGCGCCCAACCTCGCCTGGCGTTTCCGGCCGGAGGCGCGCAGCGACACGGTCGATGTCGGCGCGCGGGACATGGCATTCTTCCTCGCCACGAACACCGCCAACCACCCGATCACCGGTACCGCGACCTTCAACGTCCAGCCGGCGCAGGCGGGCAAATATTTCAAGAAAATCCAGTGCTTCTGCTTTACTCAGCAGACGCTCCAGCCCGGCGAGACCGCGCGTATGCCGGTGATCTTCTACGTCGACCCCGCGATCCTCAAGGACCCGGACGCGAACGATATCCAGACGATCACGCTGTCATACACCTTCTTCCCCGCCGACGCGGTGAAGACGACCGGGCGCACCGCGAAGGACGGTTAGCCCCTTTGCCGACGGCGAAAACCTGATTAGAGCGGGCGCACAACCCCCTCCAAGAAAGCGCACCAATGGCCGGCGCCAAGAACCACGACTACCACATCCTGCCCCCCGACATCATGCCGATCGTCACCGCGTTTTCCGCGCTGGCGATGGCCGCGGGCGGCATCATGTGGATGAAGGGCGGCCATATGGGCCACCCGAATGGCGGCGGCTGGATCTTCACCGCCGGGCTAGTGGCGGTGCTGTTCTGCATGTATTCGTGGTGGGCCAAGGTGGTGAGCGAGGCGCATCGCGGCGATCACACCCCCGTCGTCCAGCTGCATTTCCGCTATGGCATGATCCTGTTTATCGCCTCCGAAGTGATGTTCTTCGTCGGCTGGTTCTGGGCCTGGTTCGACTTCTCGCTGTTCCCCTCCGCGATCGGTTACGACATAGTCGGGCACGCGGTCACGCACGCGGAGGAAGGCGCGGCCGCGCTCGCCGCCTCCTGGCCACCCAAGGGGCTGGAGGTACTCGACCCGTTCAAGTTCCCGCTGCTCAACACGCTGATCCTGCTGACCAGCGGCACCACCGTCACTTGGGCGCACCACGCGCTGATCCACGGGCAGCGCGGCGGCGTGAAGAAGGGCGCTTGGGGGCTGCTCGGCGTCGGCGATCGTGATAACGTGCTCAAGGGATTGTGGATTACCATCGTCCTGGGCGCGGTGTTCTCCTCGATCCAGGCGCTCGAATATTCGGACGCGCCGTTCCCGTTCAAGGGGCTGAACTATGGCGCAGCGTTCTTCATGGCGACCGGGTTTCACGGCTTCCACGTCCTGATCGGCACCATCTTCCTGACCGTTTGCCTGGTGCGCGCGTACCGGGGCGACTTCACCCCGCGCCAGCATTTCGGGTTCGAGGCGGCGGCCTGGTACTGGCATTTCGTCGACGTGGTGTGGCTGTTCCTGTTCGTGGTCGTGTACGTCTGGGGCGGCTGGGGCGCGCCGATCCATCAGGGGTGACGCGAGGCGCGCTTGGCCGATCCTGACGCGCCTTCGTTGCTGCTTTCCGGGATCTTGCGCGGCGGGTGTCCCCGCTGTGGCGCAGCGACGCTGTTCCGGGGGGCGGTGAGGTTCGCGGACCGCTGCGGCGCGTGCGGGCTCGACCTGACGCACTTCAACGTCGGTGACGGGCCGGCGGCGATCCTGACGCTGCTCCTCGGCGCGCTCGTATCGGTAGGCGCGGTGCTGATCCAGGTCGCGTACGAGCCGCCATTGTGGGTGCAACTGCTGATCTGGGTGCCGGTCACCGCCGCCGGCGTGGTCGGCAGCTTGCGCCTCGCCAAGGCGGCGCTGCTCACCGTCGAGTATCGCCAGCGCGCGCGCGATAGCGGCACCCACGATCTATGAGGCGCCTCCCGATCCTGCCGACGCTGCTCGTCACGCTCGCGGTCGCGGCGATGATCGCGCTGGGCCTGTGGCAGCTGATCGATCGCCGCCCCGCCAAGCTCGCCTATCTCGCGCAGGTCGCGGCCAACCCGTCGCGTCCGGCGGTCGTGTATCCGAATACGCCCGACCAGGCGCTGTTGCTGCGTCGCGCGAGCGGGACTTGCCGTCCGCCCGTGCAGGTGACGCTGGCGGGCGCGGGCGCGTCGGGCTTTCGCGCGATCGCGGCGTGCGCGAACGGCATGCTCGTGCAGCTCGGCACCACCCGCGATCCGATGGCGCGGGTGGCGTGGCCGGGTGGCGCGGTCAGCGGCTTCATCAGCCACGCGCCCGACGCGCGCTCGCTGATCGGCGCGCTGATCGACCGGCGACCGCAGCCGTTGATGCTCGTCGCCGACCACCCGCTCACCGGGCTGACCGCGAACGCGCGGCCCGACATCGACGCGATCCCGAACAATCACCTCGCTTATGGGGTGCAATGGTTCTTTTTCGCGAGCGTTGCGACGATCATCTACCTGCTCGCGCTCCGCCGCCGGGTTTGACTGCAAGCGGCGGGACGCGCTGCGCCGTCGCATCGATTAGACGGGGCGCAAAGGAGACCGACCCGTGTCGTTCCAGATCACCGCACTACCGATGGCACCGTTCGCCCCGCTGTTCACGATGTCCGACGCGGATCTCAGGCAGCATCGAGCGATCCGCGTCACCGCCCACGCCAAGCCCGGCTACCCGTGCCGCGTCAGCCTCGAGGACGCAGAGATCGGCGAGGTGCTGATCCTCGTCCACCACGAACACCACCAGCCGGCCGCCACGCCAATCCGCGCCAGCGACGCGGTGTACGTCCGCGAAGACGCCACCCCCGCCAGTCCCGCGCCGAACGAGGTGCCCGCGATGCTGCGGGCGCGCCCGCTGTCGTTGCGCGGGTTCGACGCTGGCGACATGCTGGTCGTGGCTGAACTCGTCATTGGCGAGGCAGTCGAGGCTGCGGTAGAGGAGATGCTCGCGGACGCCAGTGTCGCGTGCATCCACGCGCACCTCGCCAAGCCCGGCTGCTACGCGGCGCGCATCGACCGGGCGTGAGGCGCGCGGTTGCCCCCGACCCGGGCCGCCGCTAACCGTCCGAACATGCGCTATCACAGCACCCGTGGGCAGGCCCCCGTGCTCGGTTTCGAGGCGGCGACGCTGACCGGGCTGGCGTCGGATGGCGGCCTGTATGTTCCCGAGTCCTGGCCGCAACTGAGCGCGGACGCGATCGCGGCGATGCGGACGATGTCCTATGCCGAGACCGCGGCCGCCGTGATGCAGCCGTTCGTCGCCGGCGCGCTGACCCGCGACGAGCTGCGCGGGCTGTGCGATCAGGCCTATGCGCGCTTCGGCCATGCGGCGGTGACGCCGCTGGTGCAGCTCGACGCGCGGCAGTGGCTGCTCGAGCTGTTCCACGGGCCGACGCTGGCGTTCAAGGATGTCGCGTTGCAGCTGCTCGGGCTGTTGTTCGAACGGTTCCTGCGCGGCACGGACAAGCACCTGACCGTGATCGGCGCCACCTCGGGCGACACCGGATCGGCGGCGATCGACGCGCTGGCGGGGCGCAGCGGCGTGGAGGTGTTCATGCTCCACCCCGCCGGGCGCGTATCGGACGTGCAGCGGCGGCAGATGACCACCGTGCTGTCGCCCAACATTTACAACATCGCCATCGAAGGCAGTTTCGACGACGCGCAGGCGCTGGTAAAGGCGATGTTCGGCGACCGTGCGTTCGCGGACCGGTTCGCGCTGTCGGCGGTCAACTCGATCAACTGGGCGCGGCTGATGGCGCAGGTAGTCTATTATTTCCACGCCGCCGTCCGCCTCGGCGCGCCCGAGCGCGCCGTCGCGTTTTCCGTGCCGACGGGCAATTTCGGCGACGTGTTCGCGGGCTATGTCGCCGCGCGGATGGGGTTGCCGATCGCGAAGCTGATCGTCGCGACCAACGTCAACGATATTCTCCACCGCGCCTTGTCCTCCGGCCATTACGCGCGGGGCGAGGTGACGCCGACCGCCGCGCCGTCGATGGATATCCAGGTGTCGTCCAATTTCGAGCGGCTGCTGTTCGACCTCGGCGGGCGCGAGGGCGCGTTGCTCGCCGAGCAGATGGCGGGCTTCGACGCGACCCGCGCGATGCGGCTGACCGATGTGCAGCACCGCGGCGCGGGGGCGTTGTTCGCGAGCGACCGGGTCGACGCGGACGACATGGCGGGGGCCATGCGCTGGGCCTGCGCGGACGCGGGCCAGCTGATCGACCCGCATACGGGCATCGCGCTGGCGGCCGCGCGCCGCGCCGCGCTGCCAGACGACGTGCCGGTGGTGACGCTCGCCACCGCGCACCCGGCCAAGTTCCGCGACGCGGTGGAGCGCGCGACGGGAGTGCGGCCCACGCTGCCCGTACGGCTGGGTAACCTGTTCGCGCGCGAGGAACGCTATGCCACGCTACCCGCGACGCTGGCGGCGGTTAGCGGGTGGATCGCGGAACGGGCGACCCCGTCGGCGTGAGCGAGCTGCGGACGCTCGTCGGCGAACCTTGGCCCGATTACGCGCTGCTCGATTCGGGGCACGGCCGCAAGCTGGAACGGTACGGCCGCTATCGCCTGATCCGCCCGGAGCCGCAGGCGATGTGGGTACCCGCCGCGCCGGTGTGGGACGCGGACGGCGAGTTCGTCCCCGCCTCGGACGAGGATGGCGGCGGGCAATGGCGCTGGACGCGCGCGGTGCCGCGCGAGGGCTGGCCGCTGGCGTGGCGCGAGGTGCGCTTCACCGCGCAGGCGACGCCGTTCCGGCACCTGGCGTTCTTCCCCGACATGGCCCCGGTATGGGAATGGATGCGGGCGCAACTCCATTCCTCCCCCGGAGGGGGAGGGGGACCAGCGAAGCTGGTG